>Ga0247738_10000037_pt1 | contig 113892 bp, 117 predicted proteins | sample UWRJL013104B2_FD_180936 | JGI IMG/M metagenome (GOLD analysis project Ga0247738, IMG submission 180936) | Plant litter microbial communities from Arlington Agricultural Research Station in Wisconsin, United States - UWRJ-L013-104B-2 | ecosystem: Environmental > Terrestrial > Plant litter >...
TGACCCCCTGCGAGTTGATCAACTCGCAGGGGGTCACGCAGAGTTCGACCACCACGGTGACCGTGAACGCTGCCACTCCTGGCAAACCGATCGTCAGCCATGACAATCGGGACCGGGACGGCGACTTCACCGTGAGCGCGAACCTATGGTGGGGAACGAACGCGGACGCTTACGAGTTCATGCTTGACGGCCGCGTCGTCGGGGATGGGACGCTCGTCGCGGCGTCGCCCGGCGGACAGGTCGCCACCGTGCACCTCACGGGAATCCCGGTAGGGGAGCACGTCCTGGTCGCCATTTTCCGCAACGCGCACGGTGCCACGGAATCCGCGCCGGTCAGGGTGATCGTCACCCAGTAGGGGCGAGTGGAGGGACTTCCAGCTCTATTCCGGACTGCACGCATCTTGGGTGGCCATTGCATCGACTCTTCCCATAGGTTGTGTCGCACGGAACGTCGGCGCCGAGCGGAAGTCCCATCGCCCCCGCGCTCTGGACAGGGAGGCCACCGACTGTGGACCAACAGGCGGGGATCCACGCGCGGTCCCTCATGGATCGAGGCCATCAGGTCACTCTCGTTGAACCGGTGCAAGGTCACGTTCGAAGCGCTGCCCGGATCGGCGTGGATGCGCGCTTGGGCGACGCGCGCGAGCTGCAGTTCCCTGACGACAGCTTCGATGCTGCTCTCCTGCTGGGGCCGCTCTATCACCTCGCAGAGCAAGCCGATCGACTCCAGGCGCTTCGCGAAGCATCGCGGGTCGTGCGTTCCGGCGGATGGGTCTTCGCAGCCGGGCTGTCACGTTTCGTCGGGTTCGGGCAGCTCGCCCTGGGAACGACCGATCTGCGAGTCGATGACGAACACGTCGCGCTGCTCGAACGCGGAACACCGTCATCACGACTCCGCTTTCCTGCAGGGCACTTCCACACCGCGGATTCACTGTGGGAGGAAGCAACTGCAGCCGGGCTCGAAGTGCTGGACGTCCATGGCGTGGAAGGCCCTGGCGGTATGTTGCTGGAACAAGAGCCCGCCGAGCAGACATCCCTCACGCCGGCGGCGCTGCTTCTTGCGCGAGCGGGAAGCAACACCCCGGGCATCCGCGACCTCAGCGCCCATTTGCTGGCCGTATGCCGCGTGCGCTGACGCGAACATTCCAGAATGTCCGGGATTGGAAGTGACAAGTGGAGGGACTGACGGGAATCGAACCCGCGCTATCTGCTTGGGAAGCAGAAGTTCTACCATTGAACTACAGTCCCGAACCTGCTCATGAAGAACAGGTGAAGGCAAGCCTACCTGCACTCGCTTGGATGGCCAAAGCTCGACGTGGCAGGCCATGCTTGGTGCTGACCTCCGCGCTCGCAGAGGAGAACAGAGGCCTGCATGGGCGGCATCATCGGCGAGTTCCTGCCCTTCGCGATCGGGATCGCGATCAGTCCGCTGCCGATCATCGTCGTGATCCTCACGCTGCTGAGCCCTCGGGCCCGAACAAGCAGCGTCGGATTCCTGATCGGCTGGGTCGTCGGCATCCTCGCCGTGATCGTCGCCTTGACCGCGGTATCAACCATCCTTCCGGAGCGTGCCGATTCAGCACCGAGCACCTGGTCGGGCATCCTCAAGCTCGCGCTCGGCGTCCTCCTGCTGCTGCTCGCCGTGAAACAGTGGCGCAAGCGTCCGCGCGCAGACGAGACGCCGGAGCTCCCTGGCTGGATGAAGAAGGTCGATTCGCTGAGATTCGGCGGGGGAGTGCGCCTGGGCCTCTTCCTGTCCGTGGCGAATCCGAAGAACGTGATCCTGAGCACCAGCGTCGGCGTCGACCTCGGCACTTCGGACCTCCCGTTCGGCGCGCTCGCCGTTGCTACGGGCGTGTTCGCGCTCATCGCCGCATCCACCGTGCTCATCCCGGTGATCGCGTACGCGATCGCGGCGCGGCGTCTGCACGCACCGCTCGAATCCCTCCACACATGGCTCACCCGTGAGAACCACACGATCATGGGAGTGCTGTTCGTCGTGCTCGGATCCGTGACGCTCGGCAAGGGCATCGGCATCATCTGGCCGTAGTCCGCGCCATTAGGCTGTACCCGTGCTTCTCAGCGACCGCGACATCAGAGCAGAACTCGCCTCAGGTCGGATCGGCCTGTCTCCGCACGAGCCGGAGATGATCCAGCCGTCGAGTATCGATGTACGCCTGGACAGGTACTTCCGTCTCTTCGACAACCACAAGTACCCGTTCATCGATCCGGCAGAGGACCAGCCCGAGCTCACGCGCCTGATCGAGGTCAAACCCGACGAGCCCTTCATCCTTCACCCCGGGGAGTTCGCACTCGGTGCGACGTTCGAGCAGGTCACGCTGTCGGATGACATCGCCGCCCGCCTCGAAGGCAAGAGCTCGCTCGGACGCCTCGGCCTCATCACGCACTCCACCGCGGGGTTCATCGATCCAGGTTTCACCGGGCACGTCACGCTCGAGCTCGCGAACGTCGCGACATTGCCGATCAAACTCTGGCCGGGGATGAAGATCGGGCAGCTCTGCTTCTTCCGTCTGACCTCTCCGGCCGAGAACCCGTACGGCTCCGGCCCGTACGGCAACCGGTACCAGGGTCAGCGCGGGCCGACGGCATCCCGCTCGTTCCAGAACTTCCACCGCACCGATGTGGGCAACACCGATCTGGGCTCCCTCGGCGGCTGATCAGTGTCGAGCGTCCGCTCGTCGGGTGCAGATCGTTGCGTCACACGTAGTATCGAGAGCGTGAGCGGCGAAAACATGGAAGAACCGCAAGATCCCGGCGAGGATGCCACGACTGATGCGCCCGTGCCCGGTGGTGAACCGCCCGCGCCCGCCGCAGTTCCGGGCGTAGAGCCCTTCGCCGTCCCAGCGCCGGAGACGGTGGCGATCCCGGATGCCGAAGCCGCCATCGAGAACTTCGAGGTGCCGCCGCCACCCAGATTCGGTGCGGCGCCGCCACCCGCCAGCCCGGAGCCTGTCATCCCGCCGGCCCCGTCGGAGAACGGCGTGACTGATACAGCGGACGCCCCTGCGCTTCGCAAGCGCAACACATGGGCGCCTAACGACACATGGACCTCGGCATCGGCCCATAAGCAGGAGCCGGTGCCGCCGACCGCTGCACAGAAGGCTGAGTCACGAGCCGCCGCTTCTCGCGCCGCGACTGCTCGAGACGAAGCGAGCCGCAATTACGTCAGCCCGGCCGCCGGTGGCACAGATGGCAACAGCTATCGCGGTTGGACGGTCACGATCTTCGCCGGACTCGCGATTCTGCTCATCGGCGCCATCGTCCTGATCGGGTTCCTCGTCGGCAACCCGCCGCTGGCGCTGGGGCTGACTGCGCCCGCGGTGCTCGTGGACGAGACTGTGTCTTATCTCGCGCTGCCGATCTGAGCGGACAGCGCCTCCAGAGCATCGACGGCATCCACGCCGCCGTTCTTCATCGCCATGACCGCGTCGAGCACGGTGTCGTCCGAGAGCAGTCTGGTGTGCCCGAGCCCTCGCGTGCGGATGAGCCTCGCCCGTCCGCCGTGGGCTTCTTGAAGACGAAGTGATCCACCATCCGGCATCCGTCGGTCCTCCCGGTCGTGGACGATGAGCAGTTCTGTCGTGTCCGGGAGCGGGCGGGCGACCGCGTCGTAGCGCGCGAGTGCCGTGGCCTGAGTCTTACTCAGCCGCGCGTAGAAGAGCCGCTCGAACTCCGCACGAGTCGCATCGTCGAGTTCGACCATCGTGCTGAACTCGCGCAGGAAGTCGGCAGGACTCGACGTGGCGGCGATCACTGCCACTGTTCGGATCGCCGCGTCGTCACGTGCCAACGCAAGGACCGCGAGACCGCCGAAGCAATGTCCGATGACGGCCTCGAATCCGCCATAGCGGCGCGCGAGCGCGGAGCTCGCGTCGAGCCAGTCGGTGATGTCGGCACGTCGACCGTCCGATGCGCCATGTGCCGGTGCATCGAACGACACGACCCTGTACCCCGCCGCCACAAGTTCGCGGACGAGCGGTGCGAGCTGCGAGGCGCGCCCCTGCCAGCCGTGCAGCACCAGCACCGTGCGATCGCCGGTGCCCCATCGATACGTCGCGACATCCTCACCATGCATGCGCAGATAGTCACGATGTCCGGCCAGATCGGTGGCCGCGTCCCGTTCGTGGACGGCCATCTTCGGGCCGGGGTGGAAGAACGCGCTGAGCGCGAGTCGAGCTGCGATCGTCGGAGAGATCGCGGCGGAGATGCGGATGCTGCGCCGGAGCGCGGTTACGGAGGCAGACATGATTCCTCGTTCCTGAGCCGATGGATTTCTGGGCAATGAATACGTACGATCGTATGTAGAGTATACGAACGATCGTGCGTACACTAGAGGTATGGCGGAGAATCTCGTTCAGGATGGGCGCCGTGCACGCGGCGACGCGACCAGGCGCATCGTCCTGTCCAGCGCGACCGACCTCGCCTCGGTCGAGGGGCTCGACGGCCTGACGATCGGGCGGCTGGCCGGATCGTCAGGCCGCAGCAAGAGCAGTATCGCCACACTGTTCGGCAGCAAAGAGGCGCTTCAGCTCGCCACGATCGCCGCGGCCAGAGAGATCTTCATCGACCGGATCATCGTTCCTGCACGCGAAGAAGCGCGCGGGCTGCCGCGCCTCGTGGCGCTGCTGCAGAACGCGCTGATCTACTCACGTGACCGGGTCTTCCCCGGCGGCTGCTTCTTCGCGGCTACGGGCGCCGATGTCGACTCCAAGCCAGGGGAAGTCAGTGACGCTATCCGTTCCGCGACCGCCGCCTGGTACGCGTACATCGAGGTGCAGATCGATACCGCCGTCGAGGCGAGCGAACTGACGGTCGACGCGGAGGGCGCCGAGCTCCTCGCGTTTCACCTCATCGCGCTGTACGAAGAGGCGAACTCGCGCTCACTGCTCATGCGTGACGACCGCCCGTATGCGCTCGCCGCTGCCGCGATGACCGAGCGGCTCATCGCGGCCGGTGCGCAGCAGGGTCTGCGCGTCTCGCTGGAGGAATGACGATGGCGGATGCCGAAGCATCCGCCATCGCCCGATCCGAACCCGCGCTTCTTTCACGTGCAGAGTTCACTGCGCGTCGCGACCCCGAGCGAATCCGGCGTCGAAGCCGCGTTCGTACGAACCCTGGACGAAGCGCGCGAAGTGCGCACGTCCACGGCCGTGGCCCTGGTGTCCGCGACCCTCGTGAGCGTGGGGTCCACCCCGGTGTCCGTGGCCGGCGGCCTGCGCGTACTCGTGGTCGCCGTGCGAGCAGTGTTCGCGTCCGTCGAACTCGGGCGCCCCGTGGCCCTCATGGTCGAAGTGCTGCGGGCCGAATCCGTGCGTGCTGAAACTGCGCGGGCCGAAACCGAAGTCGCGTGGGCCGAATCCACGACGCCCGCGTCCGCGCGGGAGCGGCGTCTCCTCGTCCCACCCGAACGTGCGAGCCAGCTGCTCGAGTGTCGACATGGTGGTGGCGAGGTCGTCCGCGGGAACCGCATCGGTGACCTTCGCCCGGATGCCGTCGACGATACCGCCGAGGCGCTCCTTGGCTGCGCGGCCCTCGTCGGTGAGTGTCCAGGTGCCATCGGCATCCGTCACCCAACCGCGCTCGATCAGTCGCGCCAGCTTGTACGAGGGCAGTGGGCGATCGCTCTTTGCGTGAGCGGCCGGAACCGTGCCGTCGACGACGTTCAGGAGACGCCATTCGCGACGTGTGATGCCCTCGGACTCGAAGGCGGAGGCGAACTCGGCCGCCATGAGACGATCGACGGCTTTGAGCCAGAATCCGAATGGGCGGGAAGTCTCATCAGTGGTTTTCGTGTTCATGGAGATCCTTTGCTTGTAACTGTGCATGTATATGTAGTGTGACATGCAATGCAAATGCATGTCAAGTCGCATGTAAAATCGGATACGTGAGCACTGACAATCCGGACCCGGCTGAGACCATCGCGCAGGCTCTGTCGCGCCTGCGCGGACGACGACCGCACGGACCGGGGCGCGGTGGTCCGCATGGAATGCGCGGCGACATCGGAGACCATCACGGGCATGGCCACGGACACGGCGACCACGCGCCTCTCGGCCGCCGCGGAATCGTACCGCCACCGTGGGTGGGCGGACCGGGTGGACGCCTGGGAGGTCCTGCCTGGATCCGGATGCTGGAGGCCCTCGCCACAGCATCCGAGCCGCTGAGCGTCAGTGCGCTCGGCGAAGCCGTCGGCGTCGACCAGCCGCGCGCCTCACGACTCGTGCAGCAGGGCGTTCAGCGAGGACTCGTGCAGCGCGAGGCCGACCCGGACGACGCGCGCCGCACGCGCATCGCCCTCACGGATGCCGGACGGAAGATCGCCCGCGGCATGCGCGGCGAGAGGCGCGAAGTGCTCTCGAAGGCACTCGAGTCCTTCACCGAGGACGAGAGCCGTGAGCTCGCCCGTCTGCTGAGCAAGCTCGCCGACAACTGGGGCAGTTGACCCACTCGAGCCCTATTCGATGACGGCCTGCTTGGCCTTGACGGGGAGCATCAGCACCAGCCCGACGAGCAGAACGATCACGATGCCGAGGATGCCGAGGCGGGTGTCCCCACTGATGCCGACGAACAGGGCGAACAGAGTGGGGGCCAGGAACGATACGGCGCGACCCGTGGTCGCGTACAGGCCGAAGATCTCCCCCTCGCGGCCCTCCGGCGTGATGCGTGCCAGCATCGATCGACTCGCTGACTGCACGGGGCCGACGAACATGCACAGGATGAGTCCGGCGATCCAGAAGCCCATCTGCGCATCGCCGATGAACAACACGGCGGTTCCGGCGACCACGAGTCCGATGAGAGAGGTGATGATCACGCGCTTGGGCCCGAACGCGTCATCGAGACGGCCGGCGACGATCGTGCTGATGCCTGCGACCACGTTGGCGGCCACGGCGAAGTAGAGCACCTGAGAACTCGAGAAGCCGAAGACCTGTGCGGCGATGATGGCACCGAAGGTGAAGACGCCGGCGAGCCCGTCGCGGAACACGGCGCTCGCCACCAGGAACATCAGCACTTGCCGATTACCGTGCCACAGCTTCGCGATCGTGCCGGCGAGTACGGCGTACGAGCGGAAGAATCCGACGCGGTTCTGAGATTCACGCGCGGGGATCTCCGGTACGCGCAGCAGCACGGGGATCGCGAAGACACCGAACCAGACGGCGGAGGCGAGAACGGCGAGCCGGATGTGCAGGCCGCCATCCGTGGTGATCCCGAGCGGGCCAGGGCTCGCGACAAGGCCGATGAAGCCGACGAGCAGGATGACAAGCAGCACGATGCCGCCGACATATCCCATTCCCCAGCCGAATCCGGACACCCGCCCCATGTTCTCCTTGGTGGAGACCTGCACGAGCATGGCGTTGTAGTTCACTCCGGCGAACTCGAAGAAGATGTTCCCGACGGCGAGCAACGTCGCGCCAAGGATGAGGTACTCGGGAGCGCCGACGACGAAGACCATCGCGGCCATGGCGAGTACGACGATGCCGGTGTTGATGCCGAGCCAGAGCTTGCGGCGTCCTGTCCCGTCTGAGCGCTGGCCGAGCACCGGGGCGAGTACGGCGATGAGGACACCCGCGATGGCGAGTGCCCAGCCGACCAGGCTGGCGTTGCCCGCGAGTGCGGCGACGAGTGCCGGGTCTTTCGCATCTCCGCCCGCCGCCGCCACGATCTCGGGATCCACGAACAACTGGCTCGCCAGGAAGGTGCTGAACACGAAGGTCGTGACGACCGCGTTGAATGCGGCGGATCCCCAGTCCCACAGCGCCCAGGCGAGAACGCCACGGCTGCGGGCGGGGCGTTCGACGTCGTCGGCCTTCGGTGCGGAAGCGCTCATGGTCGAAGTCTGGCGGGATCCGGTGAACGAGAGGTAGCGGCGCGCCGCGCACCCTGCGCCGCTCACGTGTACGACGACGCCATCAACTCGGTGAACAGCTCCTCTGCATCGCATTCCACCCGGCGCCTGGTGAACCAGTCGCACACGTTCACGCAGTCTCGATGCAGCAGATCGAGCCCTTGAGGATTCGCGATGATGTCGACGATCTGGGGCAGGTCGATCACCCGCACGCGACCCTCATGCACGAGGAGGTTGTACGGCGAGAGGTCGCCGTGGGCGAACCCCGCGGCCGCGAAGATGCGCATGATGTCGACGATCTGAGAGAAGTAGTCGGCGAGGATGCGGCGGTCGCCGCGCTCCTGCGCGAGTCGGGGCGCCGCCGTGGCATCCGTGCCGATGAACTCCATCAGCACCTCCGTCCCGTTCACCTGCACGGGATAGGGCACCGGAGCGCCGAGCTCCCACATACGGCACAGCGCGTTGAACTCGGCGAACGACCATTCGGCCGCCGCGACCTCTCGCCCGAATGCCGATTTCTTCGCGAGAGCGCGCGCATCGCGGGAGTTCTGCACGCGCCGACCCTCGGTATAGGCCGCCGATCGGTGGAAGCTGCGGTGCTCCTCGCTGCGAAAGCGCTTCGCCGCCAACAGCGTGCGCTGCGACGGATCATCGGGGACGGCGCGCTCGAGCAGGAAGACGTCGGCCTCCTTGCCGGTCTTGAGGATGCCGAGTTCGGTGTCGAGCGCACCGGCGGAGGTGACGACCCACGCGGGCCACGGCAGCGGGCCGCGTTCAGTGGGGGTGACCGCCGGCCACGTCGACCAGCGCTGGCCTTCGCCTGGTTCGACATCGGCGAAGGAGAGAGGGGCGGATGCGTCGAATGACGCGAAAGGATCAGTCAAGGTGGTTGCTCCGGAAGGGAGACCACGCGCTGATCAGGAGCGGGCGGCCTCGTGAGGAAGGATGTCGGCGAGAGGCGCGACAACGACAGCGTTCATGTCACAGCTCCTCTCTCGCAGACTTCTTCCGGGGCGTCCCGGCGCAGGAACGAGCATAGACGCGTCCGTGTCGTGTGTCCAGGGACCCGTGGGCCGTGCGCCGGACGATCGGTCGGATGCCGCGGACGGGGGATCGGGCGCCGCACCCGCGCATCTGCGAGCGTGGGATCATGACAACGACCGCGTCCATCCCCGTCACCGAAGCTTCCGCAGCCGAGCGCATCAGATACGGCGCGCTCATCGTCATGATGCTGCTCAGCTTCCTGCTCGTGACGGCGGAGTTCCTGCCGAACGGAATGCTCACCGAGATGGCAGACGGGCTGGGCATCACGCCGGGTCAGGCGGGTCAGACCGTCACCGTCACTGCTCTGGTCGGCCTCCTCGTCGCGCCGACCGTCGGAATGATCTTCCCTCGTGTGGATCGTCGTTCGCTGTTGGTCTGGATGGCGGTCGCCGCCGGTGCGTCCAACCTCATCGTCGCGATCGCGCCGAACCTGATCATCATCCTGCTGGCCCGATTCCTGCTCGGCGCCGCCTTGAGCACGTTCTGGTCGATGTCGATCACGGTCGCCGTGCGGATCGCCGGGCCGGACCGGCTCGGCCGCGCGGTGATGTTCACATCGGCCGGAGCGTCGCTGGCCACGGTCGCAGGTGTTCCCGTCGGCGTGATGCTGAGCGAGGCTCTCGACTGGCGCGCGGTCTTCGCTCTCGCCGGCATCGTGACCGGGTTGCTGGCGATCGCACTGCGGATGCTTCTTCCACGCGTGCCCGCCGCGCAGGTGTCGAGTTTCCGTCTGCTCCTCGACACGATCCGCCGTCCAGGCGTTGGCCTCGGACTCACGGGGCACGTGCTCGTCGTCCTCGGACACTTCCTCGCCTACACGTACGTCCGCGTGGCACTGGAGCGGCTGCCTGAGATCGACCCAGGCACCATCGTGATGCTGCTTGCACTCTTCGGCGTCGGGGGCCTGATCGGCAATCTCACCATCGGTGTGATCATCGACCGCTCGTTCCGCCTGTTCGCGGTGCTCGCGCCGGCCGTGATCGCGGTGGCCGTCGCCGGGACGATTCTGCTGTCGGGATCGGTTCTCGGTGTCGGTATCGCCGTGTTCGTCTGGGGCTTCTTCTTCGCGTCATGGCTGATCGTGGTCAACACGTGGGTCGGACACCGGATGCCCGACCGTCTCGAGGCGGGCGGAAGCCTCGTCGTCGTCGGGTTCCAGGGCGCCATCATGGTGGCGGCGGGTGTCGGGGGCATCCTCGTCGACAGCATCGGGGTCGAGCCGTCCTACGCCCTCGGCGCAGCCGCGTTGGTGGCGGGCGCCGTGCTGTTCGGGGCATCGAACCGGGCGCGCGGCTGACTCGGAGCCACGGCCTGCCGGGACGCTAGGCCGGAACGCCCGCGTTCTCCGCACGCCAGGTCGATGGCGTCATCCCCGTCTCACGACGGAACGCGCGGCTGAAGCCCTCATCCGAGGAGTAGCCAAGCTCCCTTGCCGTCTCCGACACCGTGCTTCCGGCCGCGAGCATCGACTTCGCAGCATCCATCCGCACGCTGACGACATAGCTCGCCGGAGAGCGGCCGATCACCGATCGGAAGCGCTCGGCGAACACCGAGCGTGACATCGCACCCACACCGGCGAGGGACTCGACCGTCCACTCACGGCCAGGTGCCTGATGGATCGCCGCGACCACTCGGTCCAGGAAGGGGTCGTTGGATCGGGCAGCCCACGCGTCAGGAACGCATCCGATCTCGGCCCATGCGCGGATGACCGAGAGCAGCACGGTGGTCGCCATCATCCGGCAGATCACAGGGTCACCGGAGCGCACGGCCGGGGCGGCGAACGGGTCCAACCCCAACTGCGCCGCCAGGGCGGCGGCCGCCGGTTCGAGTGCGGCGAAATCACTGACGACGACGAAACCGGGCACCATGTGCAGCGCGGTCGGATCCGAGAGCTGCAACTCGCCAACGACCAGGGTGGCGCCGTCCGGCGCGTCGAGGATGATCGAGCGATCTCCCAGTGTGAGCAACGCTCCGCCTTCGGCGAGCACGTCGGGAGCAGTCGGCCGAGTGACGCTGATGGTCCGGGTGGCCCGGTCGATGCCGAGTGTGCAGCCGCTGGCGAGCGGAGGGTGGCCGCGCACGGCACCGGCGACGACGTGCACGAAGCTCACGACGCCATCGGCGAGCGGGAGGGCCCCCGATGCCGGCAGCTCGACGCGCCGTGTACCGCCGGAGACCACTTTGACTCCGGAGAGCACGCGGTCGAGTGTCGCCTGATCGATCGCTGTCATGGTGGTGGCAACGAAGAGGCAGCGACGCCTATTCCGCGGCGCGCGCAGGCGGAAGCCGGGGGATCGCCGAGACGAGCACCCTGGCATAGTCCGTCTGCGGCGCATGCAGCACGTCACTCGTCGCGCCGTCCTCGACGACGCGACCGCCCTGCAGCACGATGGTGTGCTCGCACAGCGCGGCGACGGCGCTCAGATCGTGGGAGACCATGATCAGCGCGAGCCCGGTCTCACGACGAAGCGTCTGCAGCAGCTCGATCACCTGGATGCGGGTGGTCACATCCAGCGCACTCACCGGCTCATCCGCGAGCAGCACGCGTGGTTTCGAGACGATCGCGCGGGCGATGGCGATGCGCTGACGCTGTCCACCGGAGAACTCGTGCGGATACCGACCCAGCACATCGACGTCCAGACCGACGGAGGTGACAGCATCCAGCACGGCCCGTCGCGCATCGTCGCCACTCGCGATGCCGAGCGAGCGCAGAGGCTCGCCCACGATCCGGTCGATGCGCTGACGGGGATCGAGCGATGAATACGGGTCCTGGAACACGGTCTGCACGTCTGCGCGGAAGCGCCGCATGATCCGACGATCACGGCGATCGAGCGGAGCGCCGTCGAACAGCACGCTTCCTGCGGACGGTGCGGCGAGACCGAGGAGCAGAGCGAGGATCGTCGATTTGCCCGCGCCGGACTCACCCACGAGTCCGACCGCCTCGCCGGCGGACACACTGAGTGAGACATCGTCGACGACCGTGCGGCTGCCGTAGGCGAAGCGGGCGCTCTGCAGTTCGAGGATGCTCATCGGCTCGCCTCACCATCGGATGCTCCGGATGCGGGGGCGTCGAGCGCGGAATCAAGTGCACGAGCGCTCGCGACCAGCGCGGCCGTGTACGGATCGTGCGGTTCGCCGACGATCTGACCCACCGTTCCCTGCTCGACCGCGCGCCCGCTGCGCATCACGACGATCCGGTCGGTCATGCGTGACACGACGGCGAGGTCGTGGCTGATGAACATGAGCGCCATATCGCGCTCGGAGACGAGCCTGTCGAGCAGGGTGAGGATCTCGTCCTGCACGGTGACGTCGAGCGCCGTCGTCGGCTCGTCGGCGATCAACAATCTCGGTCGCGCCGCCAGGGCGACGGCGGTGGCGACGCGCTGCCGTTGCCCACCGGAGAGTTCGTGCGGGAATGCGCCGGCGAACCGGGGGTCTGGCAGCGAGACGTCCACGAGGGCAGAGCGCACGGCATCCTGCAGAGCGGTTCCACGCAAGCCGAGATGGCGACGCATCGGCTCGGCGACCTGCCGCCCGACGCGCATCAACGGATCGAGTGCGGTCAGCGGCTCTTGGAAGAGGATGCCGGCCACCGGGCCGCGCAGCGGACGAAGCTCCCTGTCGGGGGCGCCGATCACCTGTGTGCCGTGGAGCAGCACCGATCCGGAGGCGGAGAGTGCATCGGCCAGGAGTCCGGTGACCGCGAGCGAGGTCACCGACTTGCCTGATCCTGATTCACCGATCACGCCGACGCGCTCGCCGGCGGAGATCGCGAAGGACACATCGTCGACGAGAACCTGTCGGCCGGCCGAGACGGTGAGGCCGGAGACATCGAGAAGACTCATCGCTGCCTCCTGCGGGTGGGGTCGATGAAGTCGCGGAGGCCGTCGGCGACGAAGTTCACGCCCAGCACGAGCGTGACCAGCGCGACGCCGGGAGCGATCGCGCCGACAGGTGCGGTGAGCACCGTGCCCTGCGCCTCCTGCAGCAGGCGACCCCACGAGGCGTTCGGCGGCGGGGCACCGAGGCCGAGGTACGACAGACTCGCTTCGGCCAGCACCGCGGCGCCGAACTGGAGCGCGAGGTTCACGCCGAGGGTGGGGGCGATGTTCGGCAGCACGTGGAACAGGACGATGCCGTGCCAGCGCGTGCCGCTCGTGCGCGCCGCGGTGATGAACTGCTCCTGAAGCACGCGGCGGGCGAGGATGCGCGTGAGCCTGGCCACGACCGCAGACATCGCGAGACCGATCGCGAGGATCGCCGACCACAGCGACGCGCCCTGCACAGCGACGACGAGCATCGCCAGCAACAGCACGGGGAAGGCGATCACGACGTCGAGCGTGGCCGACAGCGAGTCATCCACCCACGGTCGCGCGAACGCGGCGATCAGCCCTATGAGCACACCGAGCACTGCGGCGAGGGCGACAGAGCCGATGCCGACGAGCAGCGCTATGCGTGCGCCGATCATGAGCTGCGTGAACAGATCGCGTCCGAGCTTGTCCGTGCCGAGCAGGTGCGCGGCGCTCGGTGCCTCCAGGCGCCCGCCGCTGATGTCGGACGGAGGGTACGGCAGCCATATGAGCGAGACGATCGCGAGCAGCACGATGAGTCCTGTCAGAGACAGCCCCAGCACGAGCGTCGAGCGTCGACCGCCGCGCCGCCGCGGCGCCGCATCCTCAATCTGCTGTTCGACGACGGCGCTCATCGGTTGCCTGCCACACTGCCGCGCAGGCGAGGATCGATGAGTCGTTGGCCGATGTCGGCGACGAAGCCGACGAGCAGCACGAACAGGGTGCTGACCACGAGCACGCCCTGGATGTTGGCGAAATCGTGCTGTTCGATGCCGGTCAGCAGCATGCTGCCGAGGCCGGGGAGCGAGAAGACGCTTTCGACGACGACGGCGCCGAGCAGCGTGGTCGACAGCTCGATGCCGAGGATGGCGACGACCGGCACGGCGCCGTTGCGCACCCCGTGCCGCAGCAGTGCTTCGCCGAGTCCGGAGCCGCCGGCCCTCGCGGTGCGCAGATAGTCGCTGCCCAGCACGTCGAGCGTGGCTGCGCGCACGTAGCGCGCGAGCGAGGCGCTCATCACGAGGGCGATCGTGATGACCGGCAGGATGAGGGCGCGCAGCGCTTCAGTCGGATCCTCCCAATCGTCGCGAGGGAAGCCGCCGGAGGGGAGGATGCCGAGTCCGAGCGCGAAGATCCAGACCAGGATGATGCCGACCCAGAACACCGGTACGGCGATTCCGAGCTGCGAGAAACCGGAGAGCACCGAGCCGTACCAGCGATCGGACTTGACGGCGGCTGTGATGCCGACGATGACCGAGATCACGAGCGCCAGCGCGAACGCGAGAAGAGTGAGCGGCAGGGTGATCAGCAGGCGGGACGCGATCTCCGGTGCCACCGGGAGGGTGCTGATGTACGAGTCGCCGAGGTCGAAGCGCAGCATCTGACCCGCCCAGGTGAAGAACTGCTGCGCGAGCGGCTGATCCGATCCCACCTGCGCCTGTGCAGCGGCGATCTGCTCCGGTGTGGCATCCACCGACAGCAGCGCGTTCGCGGGGTCGCCCGGCAGTAGCCGCAGGAGGACGAAGATCACGATCATCGCGACGACGAGCGACACGACCAGGAACGCGAGGCGACGTAGGAGATAGGGGAGCATGAGCACGCAATGAGTCAGTGTGTGTGGGGGCCGTTGTCCAGGCCCTCACACACACTGCGAGCGGATCAGGACTTGACGATGTCGTAGGCGAAGAACTGCGAGTTCAGGCCATTGACAGGGTATCCGGTGACATCGGCTGAGGCGACGACGATCTGCGGGTAGAGGTAGAGCCAGACGCTCGCCGCATCCTCAGCGATCTGCTGGTTCACCTTCTTGAGCAGCTCTGTCTGCGCCTCGGGCGTCGCGGCCTGCTCGGCTTCGGCGACCCACTGCTGCACGTCGGCGTTGTCGTAGCCCCAGTAGAAGTCGGGGTTGCCGTACCAGACGACATCGCGGTCGTTGACGTGCTCCTGCAGCGTCGCCTCGAAGTCGCGCTCCTGGAACACCTTCGTGTACCACTCGTCGGCGCTGATGGTGTTGATGTTGACCGTGATGCCGACTTCGGCGAGCTGCGACTGCAGGAACTCCGCGACGGCGGGGTGCGGGTCGTAGCTCGGGGTGTCGAGAGTGAACTCGAAGCCGTCGGGCAGACCAGCCTCGGCGAGCTGCTGCTTCGCGAGATCGACGTCGTACGGGTTGACGTCCGTGAGGTCTTCGTACCAGGGATCGGTCGGCGGGACCATCGAGCCGATCAGTGTCCCGTAGTCGGCCCAGATCGAGTTCAGGAGCTTCTTCGTGTCGATCGCCGAGTAGATCGCCTTGCGCACGAGCGGGTCGTTGAACGGGGCGACCCGGTCGTTGAAGGCGAGCAGCTCCTTGGTCGTGGAGGTTCCTTCGCTGATCGTGTACGAGTCGTCGTCGAACTGCTCCAGCGCGTCAGGGCTCTGGATGCTGGTGATCAGGTCGATCTCGCCGGTGAGGAGCGCATTGTTCTGCGCTGTCGCGTCGGTGTAGTAGTTGAAGACGACCTCGCCGTTCTTCGCTGCCTCGCCCCAGTAGTCGTCCCAGCGGGTGAGCGTCAGGGTGCTGCCCTGCTTCCACTCGTCGAGCGTGTACGGACCCGTGCCGTCTTCCGTCGTGGTGAGGTCGGTCGCCTCGCCGTTGACGATCCAGATGTACGCGAGGTTGTAGAGGAACGAGATCGACGGCTCGGAGAGAGTGAAGACCACGGTCGTCTCGTCCGGAGTCTCGATGCCGGAGATGACGGCGAAGGCCGACGCTCGGGCGGACTGCGAATCCTCAGCCGTGACGGCCTCGACGCTCGCCTTCACATCCGCCGAGGTGAGGGCCTTCCCGGAGTGGAACGTGACGTCGTCGCGCAACGTGATCGTGTAGGTGAGGCCGTCTTCGCTCTTCTCGGCGTCGGTTGCGAGCAGAGGCTCGACCTCACCGTCGTCGGTGAGTCGATACAGCCCCTCGTACACGTTGCCGTTGAAGGCCTCGGTGACGCCCTGCCCGCCACCCTGCGTATTGCTGAGATTCTGCGGCTCGTACAGCGAGCCGATGTAGATGCTGGAGTCCTCCTCGACCATCTCGCCTCCGCTCGGCGAGCAGCCGACGAGGACGAGTGCCGAGACGGCGATGGCTGCGACGAGCGCGAATGGACTTCTCAAGGGTTCTCCTGGGCGTGTTCGGGTTGCGGGTCAGATCGCGGCGTAGATGTCGAAGTCGCCCTGGAAGACGACGTTCTTCTCTCCGGCGCGGATCGGCTCGGCGAAGCGGTTCTGTGCCGGGGGCATCGGGCAGTTGTACTGCGCGGAGAATCCGCACGGCGGCACGAAGGCGCGATTGAAGTCGAGGACGACTGTGCCGACGGCGGCGAATTCGTCAGCGGCGCGCGGCACGAAGAGAAAGCGTCCTGCCCCGTAGGTCTCCGTGCCGTTCGTGGCATCGCCGAACACGAGCAGCAGCGAACCGGCGTCGTCGAACGCCGCGAGTCGGTGCTCGACCCCGTTGCGGGTGAACGTGATGTCGCCTGGGACGACGAGCTCGCGGGAGCCGCCGTTGTCGCGGATGTGCTCGAACGGCACGGTGCGATCGGTGTCGACAGGCGTGAACTGCGCCTCGATCACCCAGTCCGGGTCGTACTCGTACGTGTCGATCCTGTCGAAGGCCCTGATCGCCGGCGACTCTGCATCCCAGATGCGCAGGCCGTATTCGGCCTCACCTGTCGTGAGGTTCTTGCGCTCGAGCGACGTCACCGTGACGGAGGCCGTGGTCTCCTCAGCTGTGAGGTCGGGACGTTCCGCGCCGGTCCACCGCGTCTCGATGAGTGCGAGATTGCCCGTCCGCGCCGTGACAGCGTCGCGTCGCTCCGCCTGCCAGCGGGCGTGGTCTTCGGATGTGGTCAGAGGTGTCGACATGGCTCTTCGATGTTAGGAGAACGGATGATGGCGCGCAGATGACTGCGTCACGGTGGGCAACAGTGCGGTCGCCTCAACGAGGACAACAGTCCCGCTTCTCATTCAAACGCATGAGCACGCCTGGCTATTCCTCTTGATGGGCGCCTGCCCAGTGGACGCAGTGCCGGTGCGCGCGGTCAGCGCTCTGGTTACGCTCGGGGTCATGGTCACGTTCGCGCTCATCGCCGCCGCCGTCCTCATCGCGACGCTCGGCGTCGCACACTCGATCCTCGGTGAGAAGCACATCATCCGCTGGCTGCTGGCGCACGATCTTCCTCGCCTGCTCGGGGGCGTCTCTTTCACGGCGGGGACGATCCGGTTCGCCTGGCACATCACGACGGTTCTCTTCCTGGGGCTGGCCGGCGTGCTCCTCGTCGTCGCGCTGGGCGCGTCCGCATCGGCTGTGCTCATGGTGGTGGGATCCACTTTCATCCTGTGCGCTGTGCTCCCGATCTGGTTCACGCGGGGACGCCACATATCGTGGGTCGTCCTGCTGGTGGCCGGCGGACTGTGTTTCTGGGGTTCCGCGGGTATCTGAGCTCGGTCCATCCCGGGGCGGCCTCGCTCGCGGGCGACGCATCGCGCGTTTGCGTACTGTGGAAGGAACCCGATCCGCAAGGAGCACGATGTTCCGCACACCCGCCAGTCTCTACCGAGTTCTCGCCGTCGCAGAGGCCATCACATGGACGATCCTGATCGCCGCGCTGATCGCGCGCGCACTCGGAGCACCGGGAATCGTCGTCACGATCGGCGGTGGCATCCACGGGTTCGTCTTCCTCTCCTATGGCGCGACGGCGATCCTTGTGGCGTTCAACCAGCGCTGGTCGGTCGGTGTCGGCGTTCTGGCGGTGGCCAGCGCGATCGTTCCCTATGCGACGATCCCCATGGAGATCTGGCTGCACCGGAGCGGACGGCTGAAGGGCGACTGGCGTCTTGAAGAGAGCGACCATCCGCAGGATCGCACCTGGTACGACCGCACGATGCGCTGGTTCCTGCGCCGCGCGTGGGTCCTTGTAGCGCTCATCGCCGTCGCGGTGATCGTGCTCTACGTGGTGCTGCTTCTGATCGGCCCGCCTGGCGGCAAGTGAGGACCATGAGAGTGGTGTGAAATGAGTCAGTACGAGCATGCCGCGATACGGCGCCGACAGTTCCGGCTATCCGGTGGCGAGAAGTTGTCGTATCTCGCAGCGGGTGACCAGTCACGGCCCGCAGTGCTCCTTCTGCACGGATTTCCGAACTCCTCCGAGATGTTCCGAGAGATCATCCAGCACCTCTCCGAGTCCGCCTTCGTCATCGCTCCGGATCTTCCTGGTTTCGGAGAATCCGATGTCTTGCCGGTAACCACCTTCGAGAACTACGGCGAAGCAGTGGCCGAGCTCCTCGACCACCTGGAAGTCGGAGCGCGGTATGTCTACCTGCACGATTTCGGAGCCCCGGTGGGCATTCACATCGCGATGACGGCGCCAGAAATGGTCTTGGGTCTCATCATCCAGAATGCCAACGCGCACTGGACGGGTATCGGGTCAGGATGGGCGGGGACCATTCCCTATTGGACTGACCGCTCGCTCGAGAACGAAACGGCGGCAACCTCTCATCTGACGCTCGAGGGCGTTCGCGACCAGTACCTCGCAGACGTGCCGCCCGATGTGACGGCCGGCATCTCGGATGAGAGATGGAAAGAGGACTGGCGCGTCATGAGCCTGCCCGGTCGGCTGGAAGCGCAGCGGGCGCTCATTGCGGACTACGGCACGTACGTCTCCCGGTTCCCGGCCTTCGCGGAGTATCTTGCGCGATGGCAACCGCCGGCCCTCATGCTCTGGGGTCGGCACGACGCATTCTTCGAGCTCGATGAGACGCTGTCGTGGATGCGGGCTCTACCTCGGATGGAAGCACATATCCTGGACGCCGGTCACCTGTTGCTGGAGACGCATTCGCCGCAGGTCGCGCCGATTCTGCGCGACTTTCTCGATCGAACCGCATGAGGTTGTGCACCCTTCTACGCGGCGCGCTGGGATGATGCTCGGATGACGACGTACGAACTCCGCGAGACATTCGAGTGGAGAGGGCGCTCGGTGGCCTGGGATCGCTTCGGATCCGGTCCCGACCTCGTCTTCCTGCACGGGACCCCGTGGTCTTCCGCGCTGTGGCGTCCGATCGCGGAAGCGCTCGCCGCTCGGTTCACCGTGCACCTCTGGGACATGCCAGGCTACGGCGCGTCCTCGAAGGATTCCGCTCACGCGGTGGACCTCGGAACTCAGGGTGAGCTGTTCGCCGAACTGGTCGGCGAATGGGGCCTCGATCATCCGCACGTCGTCGCACACGACTTCGGCGGTGCGGTGGCGCTGCGCGCGCGTCTGCTGCACGATGTTCGTTACCATTCGCTGTGCCTGGTCGACGTCGTCGCGCTCAGCCCGTGGGGCTCGCCATTCTTCACGCTCGTTCAGCAGCACGCCGATGTCTTCGCGCAGCTGCCTGCTGATGTGCACCGCGGGGCGGTGGAGGCATATGTCCGTGGAGCAAGTCACCGCGGGCTGCGCGGCGACGATCTCGAGATGCTGGTCGGGCCGTGGACGAGCCCGAGCGGCCGGTCGGCGTTCTACCGGCAGATCGCGCAGGCTGACGAGCGCTACACCGACGAGTTGGAACCGCTGTATGCCCAGATCGATGAACCGACCCACATCATCTGGGGTGCCGACGACACGTGGATTCCGGTTGCGCGCGCGCACCGGCTGCAGTCGTCGATCCCGGGATCGAGACTGTCCGTCGTCAAGGACTCCGGACACCTCATCCAGCTCGACGCGCCTGCAGATCTCACCGCGATACTCACCCGCTGGCTGGAAGAGCAGGTGCGTTGAAGGAAGTCAGTGCGCCAGGATGGCGTTCTTCTCGACTACTTCGGCCAGCACGGCGTTCGCGTCGCCGCCGGTGCAGTCGACGATGACGTACACGCCCAGCCCAGGCGTGGCGAACGCCCGAGCCGCCATGATCCAGGTCCGGTCGCCGTCCTGGCCCGTGATCTGCCGGTTGGCGACGTCAGTGTTCCCGCCGATCTGGTAGCTGAACGCACCGTCGACGGCATTAGGGGTGATGGTCGCGGCATCCGTCTGGAGGAGCGCGCCGAGAATCGCGTCGGAGGATGCGGCGTCATCGCCGGGCGTCACCTGCACATCCGAGGTGTATCCCTGCCAGAACTGGGCCGTGCAACTGCCGTCGATCGTGCCGTAGGCCCAGCCGCCGTTGCCGTCGTCCGGGGAGGTGCTCTCCCATCCGTCGTCTGCCAGGAGGCCGTCACCCCATTCGATGTACACGTCGTCCGACAGCAGGTCGCCGTCTTCGAACGAGAGGGCGGACGGCGCATCCCCCGAGGGCTCGCCCGATTCGTCTGGCGTCGGTTCGGAGGTGCTGTTCGTCTCTTCGGCCGCCGGCGTCTCGGAGGGAATCGAGCTGAACATGCATCCGCTGAGTGGCAGGGTCGTGAGCGCGATGACGGCGACCGTGGCAAAGCGGATGGAACGGGCCCTCGTTCGCGTGCTGCTCATGCCGGTCAGCCTAGTCCGAGTCAAAGTTGAGCGCTCTCGTATCAACTTTGTTTGACATCTTTTCGATCGCGAGTTACAGTTGAGCCATCGCGACTCAGGTTTGCCTGGTCGCCCCAGACATCAACCAGAAGGAGAAATCACATGGCACGTGCTGTTGGAATCGACCTCGGTACGACGAACTCTGTCGTCAGCGTCCTCGAAGGTGGCGAGCCGAAGGTCATCGCCAACGCCGAGGGCTTCCGCACGACCCCCTCGGTGGTCGCCTACACGAAGGACGGCGAGGTGCTCGTCGGTGAGACCGCGAAGCGCCAGGCCGTCACGAACGTCGACCGCACCGTGGCATCCGTCAAGCGCCACATGGGCACCGACTGGAGCTTCGACATCGACGGCAAGAAGTGGACGCCGCAGGAGATCTCCGCGCGCATCCTCATGAAGCTCAAGCGCGACGCCGAGTCCTACCTCGGCGACACCGTGACGGATGCCGTCATCACGGTCCCCGCGTACTTCAACGACGCCGAGCGTCAGGCCACCAAGGAAGCCGGCGAGATCGCGGGCCTCAACGTCCTGCGCATCATCAACGAGCCGACCGCCGCCGCTCTGGCGTACGGCCTCGACCGCGGCAAGGAGGACGAGCTCATCCTCGTCTTCGACCTCGGTGGCGGAACGTTCGACGTCTCGCTGCTCGAAGTGGGCAAGGACGACGACTTCTCCACGATCCAGGTGCGCTCGACCTCGGGTGACAACCGCCTCGGCGGTGACGACTGGGACCAGCGCCTGGTGGATCACCTCATCAAGCAGTTCAAGGAGACCAGTGGCGTAGACGTCTCAGGCGACAAGATCGCTCTGCAGCGGCTGAAGGAGGCTGCAGAGCAGGCGAAGAAGGAGCTCTCCTCCTCGACCAGCACGTCCATCAACCTTCCTTACCTGTCCCTGACCGAGTCGGGCCCGGTGTCGCTGAGCGAGACGATCACCCGCGCGAAGTTCGAGGACCTCACCAAGGACCTGCTCGATCGCACCAAGAAGCCCTTCGAGGACGTCATCCGCGAGGCGAACGTCAAGGTCGCCGACATCGACCACGTCGTACTGGTCGGTGGATCCACGCGTATGCCCGCCGTCGCCGAGCTCGTCAAGCGCGAGACCGGCAAGGAAGCGAACAAGGGCGTCAACCCTGATGAGGTCGTCGCTGTCGGCGCTGCCCTCCAGGCAGGTGTCCTCAAGGGCGAGCGCAAGGACGTCCTGCTGATCGACGTCACGCCTCTGAGCCTCGGCATCGAGACCAAGGGCGGACGGATGACCAAGCTCATCGAGCGCAACACGGCCATCCCGACCAAGCGCAGTGAGACTTTCACCACGGCAGACGACAACCAGCCGTCCGTCGCGATCCAGGTCTTCCAGGGCGAGCGCGAGTTCACCCGTGACAACAAGCCGCTCGGTACCTTCGAGCTGACCGGAATCGCCCCGGCTCCCCGTGGCATCCCGCAGGTCGAGGTCACCTTCGACATCGACGCGAACGGCATCGTGCACGTGTCCGCCAAGGACAAGGGCACCGGCAAGGAGCAGTCGATGACCATCACCGGCGGCTCGTCGCTGTCGAAAGAGGACATCGAGCGCATGGTCCGTGAGGCCGAGGAGAACGCCGCTGAAGACAAGAAGCGCGCCGACGCCCTCGAGCAGCGCAACCAGGCCGAGACCCTGTCGTACTCGATCGAGAAGCTGATCAAGGAGAACGAGGACAAGCTCCCCGCCGACGTCAAGGACTCCGTCCAGGCTGACGTCGATGCTCTGAAGACGGCTCTCGCCGGCGAAGACGACGACGCAGTGAAGGTCGCGTTCGACAAGCTGAACGAGTCGCAGGGCAAGCTCGGTGAGGCCATCTACGCACAGTCCCAGGCGGATGCTGCCGCAGGCGAGTCCGCTGAGGGCGAGGCCCCGGCTGGTGACACCTCTGACGAAGAGGACGTCATCGACGCCGAGGTCGTCGACGACGAGGACGAGAAGAAGTAATGACGAAGAAGAACTTCGACGGAAACGACGAGGTTCCTGAGGACGAGGGGTCGGATGCTGCGGCATCCGGCCCGTCGCCGCAGGAGAACCCGTCGGCCCAGGACAACCCCGACTCAACCGAAGCGGCTGCTGCCGAAGGATCCGACGACGACCTGACGGTCGACGACATCCTCGGGGCAGAGCAGACCGGCGAGGCCGCGGCGGAAGACGCCGTGCTCGCCGACCTCGAGACCACACTGCTGAACGATCTCAAGCGTCTGCAGGCGGAGTATGCGAACTACCGTCGACGGACCGAAGAGCAGCGTCAGCTCGAGATCGACCGCGCCAAGGGCGAGGCCGCCAAGGGGCTCATCCCTGTGCTCGATGATCTCGATCGCGCGACCCAGCACGGTGACCTCGTCGAGGGAACGCCGTTCTTCGTGATCGGCGAGAAGATCCGCGCGATGGTCGAGCGCCTCGGAGTCGTCGCTTACGGCGAGAAGGGCGAGGACTTCGATCCCCAGCACCATGAGGCGATCTTCCAGCAGCCGACTCCAGGAGCAGAATCCTCGACGATCCTCGAGGTCGTTGAGGTGGGCTATCGCCTCGGTGATGTCGAGCTGCGCCCGGCGAAGGTCGTCGTCGCGGTGCCCGCTGAGTAGGCGGGTGATCGATGGCTAGCCAGGACTGGTTCGACAAGGACTTCTACAAGACGCTCGGCGTCTCGAAGGACGTCACTGATGCGGATCTGAAGAAGACGTATCGCAAGCTCGCTCGCAAGTATCACCCTGACTCCAATCAGGGCGATGCGAAGGCCGAGGCGATGTTCAAGGAGGTCAGCGAGGCGTACTCGGTGCTCTCCGATCCGGAGCAGCGCAAGGAGTACGACGAGATCCGGGCCATGGGCTCGGGTGCGCGATTCACGGCGAGCGGTGGCGACGCCGGCGGCTTCGAAGACGTGTTCAGCCGATTCGGTCAGGGCGGGCGAGGCCAGAGCAACGCCGACTTCGAGGACATCTTCGCGATGTTCAACCAGAGTCAGGGCGGAAGCTTCGGCTCTGGCCGCTTCGGTCAGACGAGCGGCGGATACCGCGGCTTCGGTGGCCCGCAGAAGGGCGCGGATGTCACGGCGCGCACCACGCTCGACTTCGTCACCGCTGTGCAGGGCGAGACCATCACCCTGCAGGGCGAAGACGGCAAGCCATTCAAGGTGAAGATCCCCGCCGGCGTCGCGGACGGGCAGAAGATCCGCCTGCGCGGCCGAGGCAGGCCTTCGCCGGACGGCGGGGAGAACGGCGACATCGTCGTGCAGATCAAGGTGCGCCCCCACCCCGTGTTCACTCGTGACGGTCTGAACCTGCGCCTGACGGTGCCCGTGACCTTCACCGAGGCGACGCTCGGCGCGACGATCGAGGTCCCGACTCTGGCCGGTGACATCGTCAAGCTCCGCGTCGCGCCGGGTACGCCCTCGGGGCGGATCCTGCGTGTGAAAGGCCGCGGAGTCGCGACGTCGAAGGGCACCGGCGATCTCCTTGCCGAGCTGCAGGTCGCGGTGCCCACGCACCTGGACGATGCCGCGCGCGAAGCGCTGCAGAAGTTCCATGATCTGGAGCCGAAAGAGAACCCGCGCGCCGAGATGATGGCGAAGGCGCGCGGCTGATGAACATGGCGAGCGGAGGTGATCGCGATGATCGAGGATGAAGATGCCCCGATCTTCGCGATCGCCGTCGCTGCCGAGCTGGCGGGCATGCACCCGCAGACTCTGCGCCAGTACGACCGGATAGGACTCGTCGTCCCCGGTCGCACGCGCGGCGGCTCTCGCCGCTATTCAGCGCGGAACATCGTCCAGTTGCGTGAGGTCGCCAGGCTCTCAGCCGATGGGATGAGTCTGCCGGCGATCGCCCGCCTGCTCGATCTCGAGGACGAGGTGCGGATGCTGCGCCGCCGAGTGGTCGATCTCGAAGGCGCGCTGCGTGCCGAGCGGGAGAATCGTCCGGGCGTGCGCGTGTTCGCGGCAGGGGCGAGCGGCGTCGTCCCGGTGCCGAGTGGCAGACGCATCCGCCGCTCCACCGACATCGTGCTGTGGCGCCCGGGCGGACGCGGCGAGGACTGAACCAGCGCGGCCCGACCTCAGTGGAACGGGCAGCGCGACGCGGCGGCGCCTGCCGATCGCACACGACCGCCTGACGCGGGCTTGGTCGGAAGGCGTCGGCGATTCACCTCAAGGCCTGTTCCCCCAATCGTGATGCGCGGGTCGCTCAATGTAGCGACGGCTGCGGCCAGACCGGCTATCGCGAGCTTCTCGCCTGGACAGCGGTGACCGGATGCCGCGTCCGCACCGCCATGCGGGATGAAAGCCGTGAGTGCTTCGTAGTCTTCGACACCGACGAATCGTTCGGGGTCGAACTCATCGGCCCGTTCCCATGACAGCTCGTCGGTATCGGTGCCCAGGATGTCGAGAACCACCCGACCTCCAGCAGCAACCTTCTCGCCTTCGAGTTCGATGTCGGCGATGGCACGGCCGGGCAGCATCGGCACGAACGGTGCCGTCCGGCGAATCTCCTGAGCGAATGCCGTCGCGAGTGGGCCGCTGACGAGCGATCCGCGCTCCGCCGTCTCGGCTGCGATGCGATCGCGCCACTCGGGACGATCATGCAGGTCCTTCGCTGCGAAAGCGACGAAGCGGGCGACCGCGATCATCGGGCGGATGCTGTTCTGCAGCTCTATCCCGGCGGTTCGAGCAGGCAGCAGTTCTCGGTCAGCGTTGCGGTGCCATGCCCACTCGTACAGAGCGGTGCCCTCTGCAGCATCAAGCGCACCTGCTCGCACCGCCTCGATCAGTGTTTGCGTGTGCTTGTCGGACCACCGCCGGTTGATCCAAGCCTGCAGATATTCGGGGGAGTATGGTGCGCCGAATCCGTTCACGATCTGCGCGAGACGGGCGGCCCATCTCGTCTTCGCAGCAGGAGTTCCCGGCAGGCCGGCCCAGCGCATGATCGCGCGTCCGAGTGCTCCCACCGCTGCGTCGTATGCGGTGCGGGCGCCGCCGCCCACCCACTCCTCCTGCTCGTGTTGCCACTCCCGTTCGAGGTGCGGCAGCAGCCGTGCCACCTGCGCGTCTTCGTAGGCGACGTCGACGAACGTCGACTTTCGATGGTGGTGCTCGTCACCGTCGAGACTGTGGACGGAGCCGTGACCGAAGAGCGTCTCCTGAACGAGAGCCGGCATCGCGCCGTGGCGCGCGATCTTCCGCTGGTCGTAGAAGAGCTCAACGCCCTCGGCTCCGCGTACGAAGATGGTGTCGTCTCCGAGGAGCCGCATCGGCGCGGACCTGGCGCCATCGCGCACCCTCTGCCAGATGCGGGCGCCGAAACCGTAACCCTGCAGGAGGATCGAGGGGGCGTCATCGTTGAGCACATTCATGACTGCTGATCGCGTCTTGTTCTGCTGCATGGGTGCCACGTTGCCAGATGCGAGCGCGGGAGTCTCAGGGGGAGCGCTGTGAGGGTGATTGTGCTAGTGGAAGCGAGGAGGTGTGTATCCTGTCAACAGTCAACAGGAGGTCGTCGTGACTCAGACAGTGAAGCGCGGTGAGTCCCTCGGCGCCCAGGTCGCAGGTGTGCTGCGGCAGCGGATCGTGCGTGGAGAACTCGCACCGGGCGAACGCATCACCGAGGAAGCACTTGCCGAGGAGTTCGCCGTCAGTCGCGGTCCGATCCGCGATGCGCTGATGCAACTCAGCTTCGAGAAGCTGGTCGAGGTGCAGCGCCCACGCGGGGTGTACATCGTCGGCCTCACCCGAGACGATGTCGATCAGCTCTACAGTCTGCGCGGCGCTCTCGAGCAATTGGCACTGTCGCGCGCGATGAGGGTCGAGGAACCGGCTCGATGGACGGCGATGGCGGCGGCGGTAGGCCGCATGGGCGAGGCCGCTGACTCCGGAGATCACGCTGCCTTCGTGGCTGCCGATCTGGAGTTCCATTCGCAGATCTACGCACTCGCCGACCACCCGCGGCTGGCGGGTGCATGGAATCAGTATCTGCCCACGTTCTCTGCGCTGCTCGAAGTGACGATCAACCACGACGACGACCTGCACGAGTCCTCTGGTGACCACGTCAAGCTCATGGACGTCATGCGCACCGGCTCGCCTGAGCAGGCGGCGGCGGTGCTGACCGAGCATCTCGACGGCGCACGGGATCGGATGCTGAGCGAACTCGCACAACGCCGGGCTTGAGTCGTCCGAGAACCGCAGGGTCTTCTTCGCGCGTTGACTGTTAACAGTCAACAATGCTACGCTCGGCCAGCCGGTAAGGTCCCCACCTGCACTCAAAGAGGAGCAAAGATGCCCATCAAGCGTATGAACCGCGTGCTCGCAGCCGCCGCGGTCTTCACCACAGCCGCACTGGTCATGTCCGGATGCACGAAGGTGGAAGAGGGCGGCGAAGCCGCGTCCTCCTTCCCCGAGAAGGACATCCGGTTGATCATCCAGGCCAACCCGGGCGGTGGCTCCGACCTCTCGTCGCGCGCGCTCGCCAGTGAACTCGAGAAGATCCTCGACGTCAGCGTCATCCCCGAGAACATGCCAGGCGCTGCCGGTGCGCTCGCGATGGAGTACGTCGCAGAGCAGGATCCTGACGGTTACGTGATCGGATTCGGCCCGGTCGAGATCGCCATGCTCAACACCACGCAGGACGCGAACGTCCTGCCGGAGAACTTCGACATGCTCGGTCAGATCATGCTCGCTCCCGGCGTCATCACCGTGTCAGCCGGCAGCGACATCCAGACACTCGAGGATCTCGTCGCCCAGTCCGAGACGGCGCCGGTCACGGTCGCCAACTCCGGGGCAGGTTCGATCTGGGAAGCGGCCAGCATCGCTCTCGGCTCCGAGACCGGCGGAGAGGTGACCCCCGTGCCCTATGACGGCGGTGCGCCGGCCGTCGCTGCGGCGGCATCGGGCGAGACCGTCGCCGCAGTCTCCGGGCTCGGCGAGGCTCTGTCGCAGGGATCAGCCGTGCGCATTCTTGCCGTGATGAACGACGAGCGGCACCCGGATGCGCCCGACGTGCCCACGGTGGAAGAGGCCATCGGGTCCGAGGTCGTCTTCGGTGGCTGGGGCGGAATCTATGCCCCGAGCGGCCTGCCGGACGACGTTCACGACACTCTTGAGGCCGCCATCAAGGAGGCTGTCGAGTCCGATGCGTACACGAAGTTCCAGGAGGACGCCGGAAATCTGGTCGTCTACCGCGACTCCGCCGAGTTCACCGAGTTCGTCGGCGAGCAGTTCGCGCTGTTCCAGGATCTGCTGGGCTGATCACGTGGCGGAGGTCGGAGTCGCTTCCGATCTCCGCACAGCCGGAGGAAGCACATGTCATCATCAGAAGTCGCCGACAGCGACGAGCACCAGGGTGCGACGCCATCGCGGCTCGAGATCGCGTCGCACCCTGGTGGCGCTCGCGGTGACCGCCGGATACCTGGCTGTGACGACCCAGATATCCCTGAGACGGGAGGCCGCTCCCGGCCAGATAGATGCGCGGTTCTGGCCGATGGTCCTCGCTGTCACCGGTATCGTCGTGGCGATCGTGCTGCTCGTCATCGCGGTCACCCGCCCAGCCGCCGGCCGTGAAGACATCGAACGCATCCAGCCAGGGGGTGTCGCCAGGGTCGTGACGACCCTGCTGATCTCGATCGCATTCATCGCGCTGTGGTCGCTCGGCAGTGTCATCCTGTTCGGCTACCGCATCGAGGTGTTCCCGATCGCAGCCGCCCTGCTCATGGCCGGGCTCATGCTCGTCTACGGGCACCGGCGCTGGCTGAGTCTCATCATCTACACCGCATCCATCACGGCGTTCATCTACGTCGTGTTCGGGATGCTGCTGAGGATCCCGCTATGACCCCGCTGCTGGAGGGGCTGAACTCGCTCCTCGACATCTCGATCCTGCTGTACATGCTCGTCGGCCTGCTGCTCGGCTTCATGGTCGGCGCCTTCCCCGGCATCACAGCCACCATGGCCGTCGCACTGGCGGCCGGCTTCACCATGACGCTCGAGCCGGTACAGGGCCTAGCGGTGCTGCTCACGATCTACGTCGCCGCGAACTTCGGCGATCGGGTGCCGTCTATCCTGATCAACACGCCGGGCACGCCGGCATCCATCGCCACCACACTCGACGGCTATCCGATGGCGAAGCAGGGGAGGGCGGGTCTCGCCCTCACGATGTCGGCCATCGTGTCCGCCGTCGGCATCCTCGCCTCACTCATACTCTTCGCACTCGCCGCCGTGCCGATCGCGAGCTTCGCCCGCGACTACTTCAAGTCTCCTGAGCTCTTCGCGCTCGTGGTGTTCGGCATCGCGATCATGATCGGCATCTCGTCGAAGTCGATGCTCAAGGGCATACTCGCCGGCGTCTTCGGCCTCATGCTCGGCACTGTCGGCACCTATGCAGCGACGGCCGATAAGCGCTTCACCTTTGGATCGCTCGATCTCGTCGAGGGCGTGAACTTCATCGCCGTCATCATCGGCCTCTTCGGCATCGCGGAGCTGTTCGACCAGCTGCTCACCCACCGCGCATCCCACGTGCGACCGATCTCCAGCCTCGGACGCTGGTGGCCTAACAGGTCCGAGTTCCGACAGAGCGGTCGTGCGACAGCGGTCGGCGGTGCGGTCGGCCTCGGTGTCGGCCTCATTCCCGCGGCTGGCGGCGACATCGCGGGACTCATCGGTTGGGAGCGCGCCCGCAAGGCGTCCAAGCACCCGGAGATGTTCGGAAAGGGCTCGATCGAGGGCGTCGCCGCATCCGACACGGCGTCCAGCGCGACGCTCGGCGGATCGCTCACCACGACGATGGCGCTCGGCATCCCGGGTGACTCCGTCATGGCCGTCATGATCGGTTCGATGATCATCTGGGGCATCACGCCGGGGCCGACCCTCTTCACCGATCGCCCCGACCTCGTGGTCTCGATCGTCGGGATCATGCTCGTGGCCACGCTGCTCTCGCTGGTGCTGAGCCTGGTGCGGATGAAGGGCATGGTGAAACTGCTCGACGTGCCGCAACCGTACCTGTGGAGCGGCATCCTGATCTTCTGCATCATCGGCACCTACGCGACGTCGAACAGTCTCTCGACGGTCATCACGATGCTCGTGTTCGGGGTCATCGGCGTGCTGCTCAAACGCATGCAGGTGCCCGCAGGGCCGGTCGTGCTCGGCCTGCTCCTCGGCCCCCTCGCCGAGGAGAATCTGGCGCGCACCCTGGCGATTCTGCCGACGCGGCCGTTCTTCGAGGTAGTGAGCCCGATCGCGATCGTGCTGCTCGTGCTCGCCGTGCTCTCGATCGTCATGCCGGCGATCCGCGCCGCACGCAAGCCCCGCGCCGAGCGCGCGTCGTTCGCCGATTCCGTGCTCGACACTGCGAGCCTCGCGCAGCTCTCGAAGGCGCACGATGAGCTGGCCGCCGATCCCGACCTGCTCACGTCCACGGTGCGCAACCCACCGGCGCCCAAGACGCGTCGTCCCCGCAAGAACTCCAAGGAGAACAAGAAGTGACCCGTTACGACATCCTCACTGCGATCCCGACCGCGTTCCACCGCGACGGGAGCCTCGACCTCGATGGTTCGCGTGCGATCTTCCGCTATGTGGGGGAGTCGGGCAACGAGGGTGCGTTCGTGCTCGGCACGACGGGGGAGTTCCCAGCGGTAGACGTGGCCGAGTTCACCTCTCTCATCGAGGCCGCGCTCGCAGAGCTCGCGGATCGGATGCGCGTCGTGGTGCATGTCGGCCAGCCCAGCGCGTTCGAAGCCGTTCGGCTGACGCGGATCGCTCGTGGCCTCGGGGCGACCGAGTTCGCCGCGCTCACGCCGTACTACCTGCGGTCAACCGACGACGCGGTGTTCGACTACTTCCAGGCGGTCTCGGATGCCGTGGGTGACGGTCGGCTTTACGTGTACATCTACCCGGCGCGCAGCGGCAACCCCGTCTCGCCCGAACTGCTGGTGCGTCTGTCAGAACTCCCGAATGTCGTCGGTGCGAAGGTGAGCGAGCTGTCGCTGGACGAGATCGCCGCCTACCGCGCGGTCGTCCCCGAAGACTTCGAGCTCTACACCGGCGCCGACCGCGACCTCATCGCCGCCGTCGAGGCCGGCGCTCAGGGCGTCGTCTCCGGCGTCTCCTCGGTCACGCCGAAGCCGTTCCGCGCGCTGGCAGATGCCGCCCGTTCGGGAGATGCTGCCGCAGTCGCTCACGCTCAGGATGCCGTCGACGCGGTCGTCTCGCTCATCGGCGGTGACATGGCGCGCATGAAAGAGGGTTATCGCGTGCTCGGTGTCACCGACACGCACTGCCGTATGGCGATCGCCGAGCCGACGGATGCTGCGCGCGCCGAGGTGCGACAGGTGGTCGAGCAGTACCGCTGAGCGGCGGTCACTCCTCCAACGGTTCCACCGAGAACCGGAGTGCCGCTCCCTGCCTGAACGGCTCCACGACCTCGAAGTTCTCGTATGCGGGTCCGCCGGGAATGGGCGATGAGCTGGCCCAATACGCCCACCGTGCGTTGACGAGTGCCTCGAGTTGCGGGTGCGGGTCATCGACGGTCCATGTCTGCCGCGCCAGACGTCCGAGGAATCGCCAGTGCTTCGCCGTGTCGTCGGAGTAGACGGCGGACCACGGGTCGGCCTCGTCGCCGATGGCACTGACGATCGCAGCCTCGCCGTCTCGCCGCAGTTCGGACAACGCGAACCGTGCGTGCTTCGCGAAGCCCGTTCCGGAGAACCCGGGCCACAGCTCAGCCGGCGTCACCGTGCGATCGGCGAGCTCGAGCGTGCGCAGCCGCGCCCAGTTGCCCATCGTGGCGGTGAGGATCAGATGGCTCAGTGGAGCCGAGTCGTCTCCCGCGAAACCGGCGACTTCCACCTCGTGCGGGCGATCGGCTCGGAACCGCACGCGGACCCGCACATCCGCCCCGCTGTCGAAACGTTCGACGCCGATCCAGACCGTGAGGCACTCGACACCGTCGAGCTGTTCGACGACGCCCTGGGCGATCCCGTTCGCAGCAGCGTCCGGCTGATCTGTGGACCACATCCGTTTGCCGCGGAGACCCGGATCGAGTGTGCTCGGTTCGAGCTCGGAGTATCCGCGTTCCGACTGACCCTCGACAACCGGTTCGACCGCGATGAAGTTCACCAGTCGCTCGTGAGGATGATCGAGGTAGGACGTGAAGACGCGAAGCAGCCCGCGCGGGCCGGGGATCGGCGGGATGCCCACCTGCATGCCGTCGGCATGTCCCCACCGGGGCTCGACATCCGTGCCCGTTGACTCAGGTCGTATCCATGGCGAGTGCATTCTCGATACGCTAGCGGCCTGAAATCGATTTCGCTAGAGTGGCGCCGATCAAGGAGGATCATGCGACGTGACCGGACCACCTTTCGCCGAATGGCTGCTGGGACTTCCGCTCTGCTGGCCATTGCGCTCGCGGCCTGCGCAAGCGGGACGAGCGTGACCGTCGACCCGAATCCTGACAAGCCGTTCGCGCTGGCCGGCGTCTCAGACCTCACCGAGATAGCTCAGCTCACGGGTCCTGACGCGATCAACGACACCGCATCCGTCTCTGTCGCCGGGACGGATCTGGGCTCGATGACGAACGTCGGCGACAAGACGTTCTTCTTCTTCGGCGACACGTTCGGAGAGCGAGATCCCGAGTCGATCGGAGGGCAGGGCGGATTCTGGCGCTCCAACGTCGCCGCCTGGACGACCGACGCCGATCCGAGTGACGGCATCACATTCGATGACTGGGTCACTGATGACGTCGGACTGGCGGCCGCGCTCATCGAAGGTGATCACGACGCCAACGACGCGGATGGCGAGGTCACGAAGATCCCCACTTACGGGTTCGCGGTGGGCGAGACGATCTATGTCTCGTATATGTCGGTTCGCCATTGGGGCGAGCCGGGTGCGTGGGATGCGAACCGCTCCGCACTCATAGTCTCGCGCGATGACGGCGTTTCATGGACGCAGGTCGATGGCGTGCAATGGCCGGGCGACTCGAATTTCGTCCAGTTCGCGACGGCCCCGGTGATCGAGGGCGGCGAGGAATACATCTACTTCTGGTCGATTCCTTCAGGGCGTTTCGGCGATGTGCGGCTCATGCGCGTGCCCGCGTCGGAGGAGGCGGTGGAGGATCAGGCTTCGTACGAGTACTTCGCCGGCGCCGAGGGTGAGGATGCGAGTTGGAGTTCCGAGATGGCCGATGCCGCGCCGATCGTCGAAGGAACCGTCGGCGAACTCTCCGTGATGTGGTCGACGTACCTGGAGCGTTGGATCATGACTTACTCGGATGCCGGCAACGCGTACATCCGTGAAGGCCTCACGCCGTGGGGGCCGTGGGGTGAGCCCATCGAGCTCGTCTCCGGTGCCGAGTATCCCGGGCTCTACTCGCCTTATCTCAACCCGCGATACGTGTCGGGCGACGGGAGAACGATCTATTTCACGCTGTCGCTGTGGGGCCCGTACAACGTGTTCTGGTTCTCTGCTGAGCTCGAACGAGTCGAGCCACCGCGATGATGGTTGCGCATGAAATCGATTTCGCCTATTCTGACGCTACCCGGTCAGAGAGGATCGACTGGCATGGCGGGCGCACTTCTTGCGCCGGCCGAGCACACAGCAAAAAGACTCGATGGTGAGTCGCGTTCCTGAGGAGGAACCAATGAGAACGACACGCACTCGTCGGACCGTCATCGCCGCTCTCGGTGCGTTGACCGTCGGCACGATGCTGGCAGGTTGCGGATCCGGAACACCCGGTGAGGCCGCAGGCGACGGCGGAGGAGAAGCCGGAGTGACGACCATCCAGTTCTGGCACCGGACATTCACTCCGGTCGAGAACGAGTGGTACGAGAACATCGTCAAGAAGTTCAACGATTCTCAGGACGAGATCAAAGTCGTCGACACCGAGGTCCCTGCAGACGCGTGGGATCAGAAGATGAAGGCCGCACAGGCCGCCGGCAAGGCTCCCGACGTCTACACCCACGCCGGCAGCATTCAGGATGCCGTGAACGCCGGGCAGTTGCACGACCTCGATTCGATCGTCCCGAAGGACGCGCTGGAGGAGATCATCGATGCGGCGAAGCCGGTCTCGGAGATCGACGGCGCGTTCTACGCGTATCCGCTGCTGCTTGAGCCGCAGACCGTGCTGTTCTGGAACAAGGATCTGCTCGACGCGGCAGGCGTCGACTCGGAGAAGGGCCCAGAGAGCTGGGAAGATCTCATGGCGGCGTGCGCGAAGATCCAGCCCACGCTTGCATCAGGCCAGTACTGCATCTCGCCTGCGCAGGACGCGGCCACCTTCGCCTGGTCATCCGTCGGCCAGCAGTACAATTTCTCCGGCCACACGGCACTGACCGATGACTGGACGGCGCCGAATATCGATGACGATGGCTACCGGGCGATGATGGAGCAGTACAAGACGCTCTGGGATGAGGGCTACATGCCCAAGCAGCCGCTCGCTGCGTACGTCGAGGGCAAGGACTTCGGCGAGCAGAAGGTAGCCTTCAAGGTGTCCGGCTCCTGGATGATGTCCGAGATCGGGTCGGACTACGCCGACCTGCTCGGTAAGACCGGAATCGGCGCATTCCCGAACGCACCCGGCTCCGACGACCGCACTGCCACCACGCTGGGCAACTTCAAGTGGGTCGTCGATGCGAAGAGCAAGAACGCCGACGCCGCCGGTGAGTTCCTCTCTTGGGCCATCGCCGGCGACCCGGAGAATGTCGTGCCGTTCTTCGTCGACACCCAGTTCACGAAGGTGCCGGTGCGTCAAGCCGTGCAGGATGCCGTCGCCGAGAGCGACGGCGCAGCTGATGCGCCCTGGTCGGATGTCATCGTCAACGAGATCGCACCGAACGCGATCCCTGAGCCCACATACCCCTGGGACGTGTCCCTCGCCGTCGGCACCGCTTTCGAGTCGGTGATGAAGGGCGCAGCATCCGCAGACGACGCGATCAAGACAGCGAACAACGCGATCCAGACCGTGATCACCCGTGATGGTCTGCCTGAGAAGGCACCGAAGAACTGACAATGCTCACGTCGGGGGCCCGGGTCATCCTGGCCCCCGAACCGTGATGCACCCCGACTACGAGGTGGACATGGCCAGTCAAGCTGTGCAAGAACGCCGGATGATCCGGCAGAGGCAGAACCGTCATCGATTCCGGGATGACAAGATGGCGTACTGGTTCCTGGCGCCGTTGGCCGTGCTGCTGGGGATCTTCGTGATCTGGCCGGCGATCTATGCGGGCTACCTGTCGTTTCAGGACTGGAGCTTCTACAAGGACCCTGAGTTCGTCGGGTGGAAGAACTTCGTCGATGTGATGTCCGACCGGCTGTTCTGGGCAGCGGTCGGTCGAGGTTTCGTCTTCGTGGCGATGACTGTGCCGCCCATGCTGGTGCTCGCGTTCCTCTTCGCCAGTCTCGTGGTGAGTGTCGGAAAGAAATTCGCCAGCTTCCTCAAGGTCAGCATCTACATCCCGACGATCATCTCCGCGGTGATCACATCGATCATCTTCGTGCTGATCTACGACTACTCCGGGGGCCTGCTCAATTGGTTCCTGGCGTTCTTCGGGGTCGACCCGATCGCGTGGATCGGCGACCCGGCGTGGGCTCTGCTCGCCATCGCGGTCCCGGCGATATGGCTGGGAATGGGGCTCACTTCGCTGATCATGGTCGCGGCAATGGTTGACATCCCGCAGGAGTTCTACGAGGCGGCCGCGATGGAGGGCGCGAACTGGTGGCAGAAGACCGCTTACATCACCCTCCCGCAGATGAAGAACATCCTCCTTTACCTGCTCATCACCGGCTTTGTCGCGGCGATCCAGCAGTTCGAACTTCCGCTCGTCATGACCAACGGCGGCCCACTGGATTCGACCATGCTGCCGAACCTGTTCATCTTCAATCACTTCCGCAACGACATCAACGTCGGCTATTCGATCGCCGCAGCGCTGCTGATGTTCGTGGTGCTGGGCACGGTTTCGGCCGTGGTCTTCAGGTTCGTCAACTCGGAGAGGCTGGTGGACTGAGATGACCATCGTTCAGGACACGACTCGAATCGTCCTCGCGGGCAAAGAGCCCAAGCGAAAGCCGCTGCCGCGCACTCCCGGCTCGTGGCTGGTGCTCGTCGGCAAAGTCCTCGCCGGGCTCTTGTTCCTGGTGGCGGCACTGTTCCCGCTGGCATGGATGGTCATCGCCGGATTCAAGTCGAAGACCGAGGTCATCCAGACCCCGTTCCAGTTCTTCCCCGAGGTGTGGAAATGGCAGAACTACGTCCAGATCCTGGCGGATCCCACGTTCACGCTCACGATGGGCTGGACGTTCCTCGGCGCCGTCCTGTTCACGCTTCTGAGTCTCACGGTCAACTCGGTCGCCGCGTACGCCTTCGCGCGACTGGAGTTCCGATTCAAGAGAACCATCTGGACCATCGTCATCACCACGATGTTCATCCCTGGCATGACGATCCTGCTCACGAGTTTCATCGTGGTCACCAGGCTCTCCATGCTCGACACCCTCGCAGTGCTGGTTCTGCCGGGCGCCGCGAGTGCGGCGACGGTGTTCTTCATCCGGCAGTTCTACTTGAACATCCCGGCAAGCCTCGAGGAGGCCGCGATGCTTGACGGGTGCGGCCGACTGGGTATCTTCGTGCGGATCTTCCTTCCGCTGTCGAAGCCGCCGTTCGTCGTGATGGGCATCACCTCGTTCCTCGCGTACTGGAACTCTTACGTCTGGCCGATCATGACCATCACGACTCCCGAGCGCTTCGTCGTGCAGCAGTACCTGGCGACGTTCCGCTCGGAGCGCTCGACCGAACTGGGGCTGCTCATGGCGGGCTCGGTACTCGCTGCGGCGCCGGTGATCATCCTGTTCCTCATCTTCCAGCGCCAGATCATCGGCAACATCAAGATGGCCGGGCTCAAATAAGGGTGACCCCGGGATGCACGGGGCGGTGACGACTCAGGCGAAGCGGACCCAGTTCGCGCCGTGACCGGTCTCTATCCGCTGAATGAGCTCGAGATCGCCGTCGTGCACGGCGTAGAGGGAGACGGTCGTCGACAGTTCTCCTGCGGCGACGAGGTGTGCGCCGTCGGGGCTGACCGCGAAGCCACGCGGCTGCGTCTCGGTCACGGTGAAGCTCTCCGGGGCGGAGAGTGATCCGTCATCGGCCACTGCAACCGCGCCGAGGGTGCTCTCGGTGCGCTCGGAAGACCACAAGCGACGTTCTCCGCCGCCGAAGTGCAGGTCGGCACCCCAGATGTAATGGTGCGCAAGTGGATCCGCGCCGAATACGCTGTGGCCGAGGTTCTTGGTCGTGTCGTAGGCGGTGCTCGCGCCACGAAGCGTGAGTCCCCCGCCGGTGGTGTCACGACTGTAGTGAAGCACCTCACCGGAGAACTCCGTGAGCACGTACACCGCATCCTGCGCCTCATTCAGCACGAGGTGCCGAGGGCCGCTTCCGGTCGGAGCGGCCACAGTCTCGGGCTCGAGTGGCGCGAGCCGAACACCGTCGGCCAGCGTGTATTGCGCGACGAGGTCAGCGCCCAAGGAGACGAAGTAGGCGAAGCGGCCGTCAGCGCTCGGCAGCACGGCGTGCAGGTTCGGAAACTCGATCCTCGAGACGGGCTCACCCACGGATCCGTCAGCAACAGCGCAGCTGATGCCGTATCCACCACCATAAGACGCGCCGAGCAGACACGCGCCATCCCGCGTGAGGGCGAGGTAGTTCATACCTCCGTCGGGGAGATCGAGGCGGGACTTCGGCGTCAGCCGTCCACTTTCGCGGTCGAGTGAAAGGGTCAGGATGCCGGCGGGTTCGCCCTTCACCCCGGCATAGACGAGATCGCGCGCGGTGTCGACGGTGAAGGTCGAGCATCCTTCGAGTCCGTCTGTGACGGCCAGGCGTTCGAGTCGCCCGCCTTCGAGGCGGAAGGAGCTGAGGGAGCCGTCGCCCGAGTTGGCGACCAGGACGAGCGAAGAGTCGGTCATCTCTCGATCGTACGGTGACGAGGACTCACCAGACCGTGTACCCGCCGTCGGCGATCACGTCGGAACCGGTCATCAGGCTCGATGCCTCTGAAGCGAGGAACAGGATGATCGATGCGACCTCGTCGGGGGTGCCGAGACGGCCGGTGGGAGTGCGCTCGCGCCATACTTCACCGAGTGCTGGTTCCCTCTCCAGCAGTGCTGCAGTCAGGTCGGTCGCGATGTAACCAGGGGATACCGAGTTCACCCGTACGCCGCGGTCAGCCCATTCCCCGGCGAGCGTCTTCGTGAGGTGCATCACTCCGGCCTTCGATGCGTTGTAGCTCACCTGCTTCTGCGGAAAATTGCTCACCGATCCGCTCATCGATGCGATGTTGACGATCGCGCCGCGACCGGCTGCGAGCATGTGACGGCCGAAGGCCTGGCACACGTGGAATGTGCCGGAGAGATTGACGTCGATCACTCGCGTCCAATCCTCGGTCGACATCTCCTCGGCGCTCGCCGAACGCACGATGCCGGCCGCGTTGAGCACGACGTCCGGGGCGCCGAGCCGCGCGGTCAGCTCGTCCGCGACGGAAGCCACGGCGGGAGCGTTCGTCACATCCACCTCGACGAACTCCACATCGTTGTCTGCTTCTCCACCTGCGAGATCGAGCACGACGACCCGCGCTCCCTGTGCGAGGAACCGGCGGACGGTGGCGAGGCCGATGCCGCGCCCGCCTCCGGTGGCGACGACGAGCTTGCCGTTGATGTCGGGGTAGATCGCGTCATTCATGTGCGGCTCAGTCTCGGGGAGCGCGTGACGGCGTCGCGCCGAGGTCGGGGACCGGAGCGGTTCCTAGATGAACCTCCAGGTCATCGGCTGTCGGCGACTTCGGTCGACGTGCCGTCGGGCGGTCGAGATAGAACAGTGCGGTCGACGCGATGTCGTCGCGCAGCGGGAGATAGCGCCAACCGCTGCGCCATCCGAGCGCCTGGATGTCGACCTTCGGGATGCCTGTGGCGAAGTGGATCGGGTCGAGCAGGTGCCAGCGGTACATGCCGAAGCGCTGCTGACTCACGTAGAGGCCGTCAGGTCTGATCACCTGAGGCATCCCGAGGTACGGCGTGGAGAATTCGGTGTAGCCCTTGCCGGGGATGTCGAAGTTCCACGCTCCGCCGAAGTAGTCCTCGGTACCGGTGCCGGCGATCGTCGGGTAGTCGGTGTCGTCATCGAGGTAGAACTTGATCTCACCCTCGCCCCACCAGCCGTTGGAGTTGACACCCCATGCGATATAGGTGCCGACGTACTGGCCCTGCCCCTCGATTCCTTCGAGGATCACGTGCGGCGTCATGTCCTCGAGAGGGTTCGAACGGCGCCACTGAGCGTGGAAGTAGGCGTCGTTCGTGTGGTCGCCGCCGATCTCGTACGTCACCTGGTAGTAGATGCGCACGTCGACGGTCGAGGTGTTCTCGACGGTGAGGCGTGCGCAGTCGCGGAACGGCATCGGCCAGTACGAGTTGAAGCCGCCGTGCGGATTGGCGGCGATCGTCTGCGAGTTGACCTGCGCGAAGACACCCCAGCCATTGCAGAAGAAGTCGCCGTACGGCACTTCGACAGCGGGCTCCGCTGCACCGTCCCAATAGGCGCGGAGCAGCAGAGTGCGCCAGTTGTCCGTGTGGGTGGTGATCCAGATATGGGTGATCTTGCCTGCGCCCTGAATGTTCGCGAGGTCGAAGGTCTCGCCGGCCTTGATGTCGACGCTCGGCGAGATCTTCCAGCCCGGACCGAGATCGCGTGCGCACTCGGCGCCCGTCCCGGTAGTGGCACGCCCGCCCCCGCCGACAGAGCCGTCGAAGTTCTCGGGTGAGATCGATCGGGTCTGCACCGGGCGCAAGGCGGCGATCGTCGCCAGGTCAGAGGGTGAGAGAGTCATCTCTTCGTTCACGTCCTTGTGTCTATGTGGATGCGCGGTGATGATGCGCCGGCGCAGCGAGATCGTGACTACTGTAATCGATTTCAGATTCGAGCGCCACAGAACGTCCCGCCCGCGATACTGTTGCTTCACCCCCGGCGGAGCCGGAGTGTGCAGTGAGGGTGGGCATGGCCACGATCTATGACGTCGCAGAGCTGGCCGGTGTGTCTCCGGCCACTGTCTCGCGCGTGTTCAACGGTACGAGCGTCTCCGTCGAGAAGTCGAAGGCGGTGCGAGATGCCGCGAAGCAGCTGAAGTTCGTTCCGAGCCGCACGGCGCGCACGCTGCGGCGGCAGAGCTCGGAGGTCATCGGGCTGATCATCCCCGACATCGAGAATCCCTACTTCACGGAGATGGCGCGCGGGGTCGAGGACGTCGCTTCGGAGGCCGGGTACTCGGTGGTGTTGTGCAACACCGACGCGCAGGTGGACAAGGAATCGACCTACCTGCAGATCGCCATCTCGGAGAACATGTCCGGCGTGATCATCGCGACTGCGTCTGAACAGTCCGATCTCGACCTGATCCTGGCGACCGGCAGACCGGTTGTGGCGGTCGACCGCAGCACGTCGTACGACGTCGATGGTGTGGTCATGGCGAACCGTGCGGCGGGTACATCCGCGACCAAGGCGCTGATCGACGCCGGATATCGGCGGATCGCATACATCGGCGGGCCGGCGCACATCGATACTGCCGCCGAGCGCGCAGCCGGGTGGCGGTCTGCCCTCGCCCATGCATACCCCGAGGCCGACCTCGACGCGCTGCTGCGCTTCGCCACCTTCCGCGTCGACGGCGGTAGAGAAGCGATGGAAGAGCTGCTTGCGAGCGCAGAGCCGCCGGACGCGGTCGTCGCCGGTAACAACCTCATCGGCGTCGGCGCGATTCAAGTGCTCACAGAGCACGGTCTCACGCCTCCCAAGGTCGGTGTCGCCGTCATCGGCTCGTTGCCTTTCACGACACTCTCTCCGACGGCGGTCACGGTCGTTCGGCTGCCTGCGCGCCACATGGGAGTGACGGCGGCCAAGATGCTGCTGGAGCGGATCGGCGGCGACGAGCAGCCTTCGCGCACGGTCGTGCTGCGCAACGAACTGCAGGCGGCAAGCGTTCTTCGCTGAGCATCGTCGCAGCCGTTCCTTCGTCTGCGGCATTCGTCTCCGCTTGCGGCATGAAATCGATTTCGCGTACAGTTGCGTAGAAGATCCGCGTTCAAGGAGGACCGCCATGCACTACTCGCTCGGAGTCGACATCGGCACGTCGAGCACCAAGGGCGTTCTGGTCGGCGCGGACGGAACGATAGCCGCATCCGCAACGCGTGCACACGACGTGGATCGTCCCCACACCGGTTGGGTCGAGATGGATGCACGCATCTGGTGGGACGAGTTCGTCAGCATCACGACGGAACTGATGACGACCCTTCGACAGTCTCAGGGGCCGGATGCGGAGGTCGTCGCCGTCGGAGTGAGCGGTATGGGCCCGTGCGTGCTGCTCGCGGACGCGGACGACGAGCCGGTTCGCCCCGCGATCCTCTACGGTGTCGACACGCGCTCCGGCGCTCAGATCGCGAGAATGACCGACGAACTCGGCGTCGACGAGATCACACGGATCGGCGGATCGACTCTCACATCCCAGGCCGGTGGCGCGAAGATCGCGTGGATCTCGGATGAAGAGCCGGATGCGTGGGCCGATGCGCGCCGTTTCTTCATGCCCGCATCCTGGCTCGCGCGCAAGCTCACCGGCGCGTATGTGCTCGATCACCAGTCCGCGAGCCAGACGTCTCCGCTCTACGACATCGAGAACGAGACCTGGTACGACCCGTGGTGGCAGCAGTACGCGGCCACGATCGAGCAGCCGCGGCTCACGTGGGCGGGCGAGATCGCCGGCGAGGTGACGGATGCGGCGTCCGAGTCGACCGGCATCCCCGCAGGTACACCGGTCATCACCGGCACGATCGACGCATGGACCGAGGCTGTCAGCGTCGGCGCCCACGAGGTCGGCGATCTCATGCTCATGTACGGCACGACGATGTTCCTCGTCGCCACCGGAGAGCAGACACTGCGCACCCCGTCGATGTGGACCACGGCCGGGGCGTTCCCCGGCACCCGCAACCTCGCAGGCGGGCTCTCCACATCCGGCGCCCTCACAGCGTGGATCAAGGACCTCACAGGATCCGATTATCAGGGGCTGCTCGCCGAGGCCGGGGTCTCGGGGCCGGGCGCCAACGGCCTGCTGATCCTGCCCTACTTCGCGGGTGAGCGCACGCCCATCCAAGACCCGGACGCGCGTGGCGTCATCGCAGGTCTCACCCTCGAGCACGGCCGCGGTGATCTCTATCGCGCAGCACTCGAGGCCACGGCGCTGGGAGTGCGTCACAACGTCGAGACCATGCGGGCTGCCGGTGCAGACATCCGCCGCATCGTCGCCGTCGGCGGCGGTACGCAGGGCCAGCTCTGGCTGCAGGTCATCTCCGACGTCACCGGTCTCGTGCAGGAGGTACCGGAGACCACGATCGGTGCCAGCTACGGTGCAGCGTTCCTCGCTGCATCCGCCGTGGCATCGGACGGGGACGAGCCGCTCATCACCGATTGGAACCCGATCACGCAGACGATCACCCCGAACTCCGATCTTCGAGCGCTGTATGACACCCTCTTCGACCGGTACGTGCGACTGTACGAAGGATCGAAAGACGTCGTGCACGAGCTTGCCGCAGCCCAACGTGGATCCTCACATGAGTGAGCAACGTCGCGCGCGTGGCATACCGCACACCTCTCAGGCCACGGCATTTCCGCTCGGTGGCATCGGCACCGGAAACGTGTCGATCGGCGCGCGAGGCGAGCTGCGCGACTGGGAGTTCGAGAACCTGCCGGACAAGGGCAGGCGGAATCCGCACTCGTTCTTCGCGATCCACGCAGCGCCGGAAGACGGCCCGTCGGTCACCCGGGTGCTCGAGGCGCGGCTCGATGGTCGCCACGACGCGGATGCCGGATATGCCTTCGACCAGCTCGCCGGGCTTCCGCGGCTGGATTCGTCGACGCTGCACGGCGAGTACCCGGTGGTCGACGTCGACTTCTCAGACGAAGTGCTGCCGGTCGATGTGGCACTGCACGCGTTCACGCCGTTCGTGCCGTTGGACGCTGATGCGTCGGGCATGCCCGCCGCCGTCCTGCGCTACCGCGTCACGAACCCCGGTGATGCCCCGGTCTCAGTCACGGTTGTCGGCAGCGTGTCGCACACCGCCGGTCGTGCGGCGCCGGGTGAGGATGCACCGTGGGGGATGCGCGGCACGCAGTCGGTGCGGTGGCGCGATGATGGTGCTGTGCGTGGGCTTGACTTCGGCATCGACCTGCCGCACGACGACCCTGGCTATGGGACGCTGAGTCTCACGACGACGGATGCCGCGACCACCGTGAAACCGCAGTGGGTCACGAGTTACTGGCCCGACGGCGCACGACTGTTCTGGAACGACCTCACCGGCGACGGGATGCTCGAGACTGAGTCGCGCTTGACGCTCGAAGATCGCCCCCGTGGGCTGTTCGCCGAGCTCGACGACACTGCCGATGGCAGCTTCACCGAAGAAGAGATGATGGCGCGGCTCCCGCGCATCCGCACCGGATCCCTCGGCATCGTGCACACGATCGAGCCGCGCGAGAGCGTCGACTTCGAGTTCGTGCTGGCATGGAGCTTCCCGAATCGTCGACGTGGATGGCACGGCCACATCGTCGCCGCAGACGGAGACACGGCCTCTGACGTCGAAGGGCCGCTGAGCCTGTCGTCGAAGGTCGTCAAGAATCACTACGCGGCGCTCTGGCCCGATGCCTGGTCGGCGGCAGCGCACTTGCATGCTCACCTTCCAGAACTCGAAGCGAGTACCGGAGCCTTCGTCGAGGCGCTTTACGGCGGCAGCCTCGACCCCGCCTTCGCGGACGCGATCGGGGCGAACATCGCCGCGATCCGCTCCACGACCGCGTTCGTACTGGAATCACCCATTCCCGAGCTCGGCGATGGGCCGGTGTTCGCCGCGTGGGAGGGGTCTTTCGATCACTCCGGCTCATGCGAAGGCACCTGCACGCATGTCTGGTCGTACGCGCAGACCCTCGCCTGGTTGTTCCCCGCGCTGGAGCGCAGTGCACGTCGAGTCGAGTACCTGCTGGAGACCGATGACGCAGGAGCGCAGAAGTTCCGGGGAAATCGCGTCTTCGGCGGACCTTCGTGGTTCATGGGGCCGGCGGTCGACGGTCAGCTCGGGACGCTTCTGCGCCTGCATCGTGAGTGGCGATTCAGCGGAGACGACGACTTCCTCGCCGAGCTGTGGCCCGCGGCATCCCGCACTCTCGACTACGCCGCGCGCGAATGGGACCGCGACGGGGACGGCTTGCTCGACGGCGAGTTGCACAACACGTATGACATCGAGTTTCACGGCATCGAGCCGCTCGCGAACGGGATCTACATCGCCGCACTTCGCGCCGGAGTGCGCATGGCAGCCCACCTCGGTGAGGGCGAGAAGGCTCGGGCCTGGGCGGCGCAGGCCGACCGGGTCGCGGAAGCCATGGACGCCGTGCTCTGGAACGGCGAGTACTACCGGCAGGTCATCGACGATCCTGACAGCCACCGCTATCAGTACGGCGACGGCGTGCTCTCGGATCAGTTGCTCGGGCAGTTCCACGCCTTCGTGGGCGGGCTCGGGTACATCCTTCCCAAGGATCACGTCGACTCCGCGCTCGCGGCGATCGTCAGTCACAACCACCGTCCGGATCTCTCGGCGCACGAGAGCACCCAGCGCGTCTACGCCCTGAACGATGAGGGCGGCCTGCTGCTCGCGTCATGGCCCGACGGTGGCCGTCCCGCGATCCCGTTCGTGTACTCGGACGAGGTCTGGACCGGTATCGAGCATCAGGTCGCGGCCTCACTGCTCTTCGCCGGTCGTGTCGATGACGCGCTGCTCATCGAGCGCACGCTGCGGGCTCGCTACGACGGTGCGCATCGAAGCCCCTGGAACGAGATCGAGTGCGGCAATCACTACGCGCGCTCCCTCGCCTCGTGGGCGCTGCTGCTCGGCGCGAGCGGAGTGCAGTGGGATGCGCCGACGCGCACTCTCGCGTTCGCCCCGGCAGGCGACGTGAACGAGCCGTTCCGCAGCCTGTTCACGACGGGCTCGGGCTGGGGGAGAGTCGAGATCGATTCATCCGGCCTCACCCTGCGCCTCGACGGCGGAACCCTCGACATCGACGAACTGCTGCTGCACGGCGAGAGCATCGCCCGCGGCACACGACTCGTCGCGGGTGAATCTCACACCACGCGACTTCCACAGACCCCAACCCCGGAGGAATCATGAGCACCTACACCCTTCCCGCCGCGGCATCCCGCCCGGCATCCGCCCCGAAGACCGCGTACCTGATCACCTCCGGTGATCTGCGCGAGTCGGCCAACACCGCGGGGTGGGCGACGCAGGCCGCGCTCGAGGTCAGCGTCACCGGCGTCTTCAACGAGCTCGGCTGGAACGTCATCCGCGCATTCGACGTCGACCCGGAGACCGGCCACGGCTACATCTCGAGCCAGCGCATGGGCATGGAGGTCTTCAAGAACATCCCGACCGACGCCCCGCTGATCGTCGCGATCGCCAACTGGCAGTACTCGCACCATGTGCTCGCGGGGCTCCGCACGCACGAGGGCCCGATCCTCACGACCGCGAACTTCGCACCGGACTGGCCGGGGCTGGTCGGCCTGCTCGGCCTGAACGCCGGACTAACCAAGATGGACAAGCCGTACTCGTCGACCTGGTCGGTCGACTTCTCCGACGAATGGTTCAAGGCCACCATCAAGGAGTGGATCGAGACCGGCACGATCACCCGTGACTACTCGCACGTGCGTGAACTGCCGGCCCTGCCGGACAGTCCAGAGAAGCAGCTGGGTGAGGCGCTTGCAGCGCAGCTGCGCGACGAGAAGGCCATCATCGGCGTCTTCGACGAGGGCTGCATGGGCATGTACAACGCCATCTTCGACGACGAGCTGCTCAACCAGACCGGCATCTACAAGGAGCGGCTGTCGCAGTCGGCGCTGTATGCCGAGATGCTCAATGTCGCCGAGGACGAGGCGGATGCCGCCTACGACTGGCTCATCGACCACGGCATGACGTTCCGCTACGGCGAGGACGGCGCCACCGAGCTCACCCGCGAGCAGGTGCAGTGGCAGATGAAGATGTACATCGCCGCCCTGCGCATCGCCGACGACTTCGGCCTGGATGCTGTCGGCATCCAGTACCAGCAGGGTCTCAAGGACCTCGTCCCGGCATCCGACCTCGCCGAAGGCATCCTGAACTCCACCGAGCGCCCTCCGGTGACCTCGCGCGACGGGTCACGGGTGCTGCACGAAGGCCGCGCCTTCCCGCACTTCAACGAGGCCGACGAGGGCGTCGCCGTCGACGCGCTGGTGACCGATCGCGTGTGGCGGGCCATGGGTCTCGTGCCCGACAACACGCTGCACGACGTTCGCTGGGGCGAGGAGTACGACGGCCAGTTCGTCTGGGCGTACGAGATCTCCGGCTCGGTGCCGGCCTCGCACCTCGGCGGCTGGGGCAAGGCGGAGGGCTGGCGCCAGGGCCACGTCTTCTTCCCCGCGGGCGGTGCGACGCTCAACGGCGTCTCGAAGCCGGGCGAGATCGTGCTGTCGCGCGTGTTCATCGCCGACGGCATCCTTCAGGCCGACATCTTCCGCGCATCAGTCGTCGAGCTGCCGGCTGCGGAGACCGAGCGCCGCAAGGCGGCGACGAACGAGGAATGGCCGCTCGCGCACGTCGTGCTGCACGGCGTCTCGCGCGACCAGTTCATGGCACGCCACAAGGCGAACCACGCGCAGCTCGTCTACGCGCCCGATGCCGAGACCGCCGACAAGGCCCTTATCGCGAAGGCTGCGATGTTCGATGGCATGGGCATCAAGGTGAATCTGGTCGGCGACGTCGCGATCTGAGGTCAGGCCCCGCACGAGACGGCATTTGCAGCATGAGAAGGGCGCCGCGAGCCTCCTTCTCATGCTGTAAACACCTTCTCGCGGGGCCAGGCGAAGCGCCTCGGGATGATCAGCCGGGCAGCAATCCAGCGACGAGGGCGTCGACGACGTCGTCAGTCGGGGTGCCCGGGTCGATGGGGGAGGTGAGCCGGTCGAACACCAGACCCTCGATCGCGTAGTGGAACAGGGCCACCTCGCGGCGACCGCCGGGGAGCCCGGCCGCCTCGTTGAACGCGATGTCACCCTCGAAGGCGGTGCGCTGCCATTCGCCCAGTGAAGCGGCGAGTTCCGGTCGCCGTGCCGCGTCGAGTCTCAACTCGTAGAGCGCGAGCGTGACCTCCCGGTTCGTGGTCAGGCGGCGCACGATGTCGCGGATGTAGTCGGCGAAGAGCGCGCGACTGGGCTGCTCGGCCGCGCGGGCCGCCAGGTCTTCCGGCGTCGGCGCCAGCCGGATGCCGATGCGTTCGAACAACCCGGTGATGAGTGCCTCCCGGCTGCGGAAATAGTTGGAGGTGGTGCCGATGGGCACGCCGGCCTCTGCGTCGATGGCTCGATGAGTCAGGCCGCGCGAGCCCTCCCGCGCCAGCACAGCGATGCCCGCATCGGCCAGGAGTGCTCGCCGTGTCTCGTTCTTCGCCATGAGAACGACACTAGCGCAACCACTGCAACTGTTGTAGTCTCCAATCACTGCACCTGTAGTTATTGGAGAATGATGCGAGAACTGACCTACTACGTCGCCGTGAGCATCGACGGATTCATCGCCGGTCCTGACGGCGAGTTCGACCGGTTCCTGTCCGAAGGGGACCATGCCGCAGGCATAGCGAAGAAGTACCAGGGCACCGCCCCGACCGACCTCGCCGAACGCGCAGGGTTCCCGAGCGACGGCGGCCCGTTCGACACAGTGCTCATGGGGTGGAACACCTACGCCGTCGGCTTACCTGAGCTGCCGAACCCCTACCGCCACCTACGGCAGATCGTCTTCACGCGCGGACACGATGCTCCCGACGGCTCTGAAAGCGTCGAATTCACCGACCGTGATCCCGTCGAGGTGGTCCGCGAACTCAAATCAGAAGAGGGCAAGGGAATCTGGCTCTGCGGTGGCGGGGCGCTCGCCTCGGTGCTGCAGGACGAGATCGACCGTCTGGCTCTCAAGCGCAATCCGATGCTCTTCGGCGACGGCATCCCGCTGTTCGAGAGGAGCGACTACGCGCCGGCCGCGTTTCGCCCCACTGGCATCACAGCGTACGAGTCGGGAGTCGTACTCGCCGAGTACGCGCGCGGCTGAGCGTCAGCGGCTGCCAGGTCTGCGTCGAAGCGTGATCTTCGCCGGGAGCAGGTAGTGTGGCGACACGATGAGGATGACGCGTCGCCAGCTGCTGATCGGCGCCGGAGCAGGAGCTCTCGGGGTGCTGCTCGTTTCCTGCACCCCGGAGCCCGTCCCGACGCCGACCGGGACGCGCTCGCCGACGCCGTTGCCGACGACGAAGGTGCCTGCGCCGTCGGCGAGCATGCGCAGCTCTTGGGCCACCGACCAGTACTCGCGTGGCGCGGTGAGCTTCACGCGCATCGGGGTGCAGTCGGACACGCGCGCGACACTGGCTGAGCCGGTCGGAGGGCGGGTGTATTTCGCAGGCGAAGCGACGGACGTCGACAATCCCGCAACGATTTCCGGAGCCATCCACTCCGGCGAGAGCGCCGCGATGCGATTGCGGGCGACCGTGACGGACGGCGAACGGATCGCCGTGATCGGCGCTGGCCTCGCCGGCGCGACGGTCGCCTCGCAACTCGCCGATCTCGATATCGAGGTGACCGTCTTCGAGGCGCGCGATCGCGTCGGTGGCCGCGTGCACTCGCAGCTCGACGACGATTGGCCCATCCCGGTTCAGCTCGGCGGATGGCTCGTCGGCCCCGACGGCAACAGCGATCTGGCGGAGACGGTGGATCTGGCATCCGCGCTGTGGCGTTCTCCGGAAGGCGACATCGAACCGGTGGCCAACACGCCGTTGGAGGCCGCGATCGCCGCAGCGCAGGCGCTCCCTGCTGATGTCTCGCTGGCCGAGGCCCTTGTCGCGAGCGGCGCAGACCCCGAAGAGCCGGACCTCGCCGCACTGCTCGCGTACCTCTCAACGACCTCGGGTGCTGACGCGGACACGCTTTCCGCCTGGTTCCCCCCAGTGCTGCCACTCGCCGCATCCACAGGAATCGTCGGTGATCTCGGTGCGTTCGTGGAGGAGCGACTGGGGGATGCCCAGCTGACGCTGTCGTCGCCGGTGACGCGCATCGCCTACGACGAATCGGGCGTGAGCCTGAGGCTCGGAACGGGGGAGTCGACCTCGTTCGACCGGGTGGTGGTCACCGTTCCGCTCGGTGTGCTGCAACGTGAAGGCATCGAGTTCGCGCCCCCGCTGCCGTTCGCGCACCGTGGTGCATTGAACGCCCTCGGTATGGGGCACATCGAGACGATCTGGATGCGCTACGACGAGCCGTTCTGGGACACAGAGGCGACGATCTGGCATGTCGTCGGTGACCAACAGGGCGTCGGCAGTGGGTTGACGCTGGAGAACGCGGTGGCGGTGCGCACCTGGATCAACCTTCTTCCTGTCACCGGAGAGAACGTGCTCGTGGGTATCGTCGGTGGGGCCGACGCGGAAAGATTCGCCGAACTCGAGGAAGAAGGCGCGCTGCTGTCAGCGCTCACGTCCCTCGAGCTGTTCCTGCCATCCGACGCGACGGGCTGACCCGGCTGATCACGGCGAGCACTGTGGCGATCAGCGCGAATATCGTCAGCGCGAGTCCGCTCGTGATGAGGAACTCGCCTATGCCGCTGACCTGACGCAGATCGAGGAAGTAATACGGATACCAGCCGATCATCGGCCCGCGCCACATGGTCACGCCGCCCCATACGAGGGGGAAGACCAGGGAGCCGGGGATGATCCACCACGGCACGGACCGGTGGCCCGGGGTGAGCGTCCACGCGATCGCTGTCAGCGCGGGCAGCCAGAAGTGCAGCACCTGGTCAGACCACGGCACGTCGACGCGGATGCCGCGGATCCCGGCCTGCCAGACGATGAGCGCGAACGCGAGCCCAGCGGTGATCGTCCACGTCAGCACGAGCGAGAGCGCGACGCTGAACCATCGCGGATCGTCGTCGCGGCGGAACGCGATGATGCCTCCGATGACGAGCAGGGCGACGAGTGCGCAGTTCGATTCGACGGTGAGGTACGCGAAGAAGTTGCGTCCGGCGATCGTCTGCGAACTGAGGCCCCAGAACAGCCGGTGAACGAGCGCTGTGAGACACACGGCCGCGGTGACGAGGCGAAGCGCGCCGAACATGGTTCGTGCCTTCACTGCTGCCAGCCTCCCCTTTCGACGCGGGTCCACGTCATCCGGCGATTCTACGTAGGAGTTCCCCGGTGTCGAAGTCGAGGTTCGGTGACACCCGGTCGACTCTCCGCGTCAGATGCCCAGTATCGCCTTCGCGATCACGAAGTAGATCACCAGCCCCGTGGCGTCGACGAAGGTCGTGATGAACGGGTTCGAGAACACCGCCGGATCCACGCGGATCATCCGCGCGACCAACGGCATGATCCCGCCGATGGTCGCAGCCACGGCGCACACCGCGACGAGGGTGCAGCCGATCACGAGTCCGATCTGCCAGTCGTACACCAGCGCGGTGATCGTGAATCCCAGCAGACCGAGCAGCACGCCGAGCGAGAGTCCCACTCGCAGTTCGCGGGTGAGCACGCGAACCAGATCCCGCGGACGCACCTCACCGAGCGCGAGCGCGCGGGTCACGGTCGTCGCGGCCTGGTTGCCCGTGTTCCCTCCGGTGCCGATCAGCAGCGGCACGAACAGGGCGAGCACGGTGAGCTGTTCGAGCGTCGCCTCGAAGACCGACAGCACCTTCACGGTGAGCGTCGCACCCACGGCGAGAACCAGGAGCCACACGACGCGCGAGCGCACGATCCGTCGGATCGGCGTCGACAGGTACGGTCGGGCCAGCGGCTCCACACCACCTTGGCGGGCGGCATCCTCGCTCTCCTCGCGCTTCAGGATGCGCGCGGCGTCGTCGATCGTGAAGATCCCGACAAGGCGATGCTCACTGTCGACCACCGGGACTGCGAGCAGTCCGAGATCGGTGCAGTCGCGAGCAGCGGCCTCGGCTCGGGAGTCGGCTGGAACGGTGTGTGCGTCCTGCATCAGCGACTCGACGAAGGCGTCGTCATCGGCGGCCAGCAGGTCGCGGAGGCTGACGACGCCGACGACGCGTCGCGCGTGATCGGTCACCGGGAGCGTGTAGATCGTCTCCGCGTCGGCGATGCGAGCGCGCATGCGTCGCAGTGTCTCCGTGGCTGTGAGATCAGGGTGGGTTGTGACGTACTCCGGGCTCATGCGCCGACCGATCGAGTCCTGCGGGTACCCGAGCACTGATGCGGTGAGCTCCCGCTCCCGTGGTGAGAGTCCGCGGAGCAGCCTCGGCGCGACGGATGCGGGCAGCTCATCGAGCAGCCAGACCCGGTCATCCGGGTCCATCTCGGCGAACAGTGCGGCGACTTCCGCATCCTGTAGACCGCGCACGAGCTCGCCCTGCAGCTCAGGCGAGAGCGCTTCGAAGACCTCGATCGCCTGCTGCTTGGGCAGCAGCCGGTAGACGACAGCGCAGTCTCGCGGGTTCAGTCGTTCGAGAACCTGCACTGTCTGCCAGGTCGGCACCGGCGACAGGCTGGCGGATGCTGCGGCCAGATCGCGCTGCGAGAGGCTCTGTTCGATCAGGTCGAGAAGGTCTGCGGTGTCGACGTTCTGGGTGGGGATCTGCTCCGTGTTCATGGAGGGCTTCTTTCGGGCAGGCCGACAAGAAGCGCAGGAAGGAGGCGCTGAGTGTCGTCGGCTGGACGGATGAGTCGAAAGCCGGACACCCGCAGGATGCGTCAGAGGCTGGGCGCCTCGAATGCGATGGCGGAGTCCGGATGCTGATGGCAACTATCACCACTCATGGGAGTACCACCTCGCTTCCGTCTTCGCGGACCGCCTCAGATGCGGTCGAATTGCAGCAGAGGATCTCCCGCTGCCTCCGCCAATGTAGTCCATCGGGATGGATGTTCGCCCGCACGCCGTGCATGCCGGAGGACGAACCGCGCTGCGTCAGTCCGCAGCGAGGAGGAATGGGCGGGCGGCATCGAGGAATGCGCGCGGATCGTCGGCCCAGATGCGCACCGAGGTCACCAGGTGCTCACCGCCCCGCGGCGGCAGGCCTGGTAGGCGCACGGCATACGGCCGCTCCAACTCGATCTCGATGTTGGTCTCGTCCTGCATCCGCTCGGCGTATTCCGTGCCGACGACCCTCGGTTGCTTGGGTTCGTCGATCCGCCTGCTGATCGCGACGGACGCGATCTCGTTCCAGGGCACCGCGACGTCGATCTCCAGACCGTTACGCACCTGGATGCCGTCCGGACCCACCGCGTGCGGGCGCAGCAACATCGCGCAGAGCAGTCCGATCATCCAAGTGAGGCCCCAGATGCCGATGATCAGGAACGTGATGCGCACGGCAGGCCAGCGGTGCACGATCAGATCGATGATCGGGAGTTCGACCGCCGACAGCACGATGAAGACGATGAGGATCGTCAACACAGGGCGGTGATATCCGATCCCGGTGCCTCCGCGCGGCAACGCCGGCCGGCGGGCGATCGCCCTGCCGATGCTGGCGTAGATGCGCAATTCGGCCATCAGCGCGCGGTGCGCGAGGGAGAGGAACCTGCGCCACAGGGATGGGGAGGACGTGCCGATCATGACGGTGCTCATGGTGCGCTCTCGGCTTCCGTGACAAGCGTCGCCAGGTGATCTGCGAGGGCGGCGACGCCGCGCTCGACCGCGTCACGGTCTTCCGGCGCGATCGCCGAGATCAGGGTCTGGTTGAGCTCGACATGCTCCTGCTGCATCCGGGTCATGGTCGTGACGGCGCTGGAGGTGAGTTCGACGAGCACCGCCCTCCGATCCGTCGGGTGCGGTGCGCGGCGCACGTGGCCGGAGCGCTCCAACCCGTCGACGAGGCCGGTGATGTTCCGAGGGCTCACGGCGCAGAGCTTCGCCAGTGCCTGCTGCGTGGAGGGGCCGGCATGCTGCAGCACCCACAGCAGATGCACGCGCGCCGGCGTCAGTCCGGTGCCCTCGAATGCGCGCGCCATGTCCTTCTGGAACAGGTCGGCGATCTGCAGCAGGCGGTCGAGGAGCAGCGGATTCATGGTAATGATGCTACTACATCATTACCGTGCTTCACTAAATGTGGATCAGGCCGGATCGATCCGCAGCACGTCAGGTGCCTCACCGCCGGAGAGATCGTCTGCGATGCGGATGCTGCGGGCCAGGTCATCGAGTGCGGGAATCAGCGTGCCGAATGTCTCGCGGGAGCCCCCGACGGCGGTCAGCGTGACCAGGTGCGTTCCGGTGTCCCACGTGTAGGTGGCGAACGGAGGAGCGGTCGGCTGCTCCGGGAAGGACATCACGAGCTTCTCTCCGACGCCGAGCCGAGAGGGGAACGACTCGGTGTCGTCGTACTCCATCGGCATCATGGCTCGTGCCGTGCGCACATCGTTCGTCAGCTCCTGCGTCGTCGCCATCGCGACCACGAGTTCGGGCTCGGCCTTCCACGTCCACACCAGCACGCGGCCGTCCGCGCGCTTCATCATCGCGGGGGCGAGCTGACTGATCGCCCACGCACCGATGCGCGTTCCTCGGGCTGGTGTGCCACCGCCTGCCTGTACGGCATTGCCCATCAGCATCCGTAACGCGGCCTTGCGGTGCCGGCGCCCCTTCCAGCCGAACGAGTCGGTGACGGGGATCCAGAGCTGCGGGTCTGCGGAGCTGGCGATGCGCATGTCACCACGGTAGAGGATGAGTCTGCGTGCGCGCCCGACTCCGGCTGGCCTCCCGCGGGCGTGCAGACCGCTCGGGTAGAGTTGCCAGCGCCCTGCACCGGGGCTCTTTTCCGCCGCGTACCGTAAGGCTGCCATCCGTGACCTCCTCTGACGCTCCGATCGACAAGGTCGTTCCGTCTAGCGCCCCCGAGTCCGCCCCGTCGCACAGCGACCGACCGCTGCGCATCGTGATCGGCTGCGACACCTTCGCCCCCGACATCAACGGGGCGGCCCGATTCGCCGAGCGTCTGGCGGCCGGCCTCGTTCAGCGCGGCCACGACGTGCACGTCGTCGCGCCGAATCGGAAGTACCGCCGCGCCGAGCCTCAGACCGAGGTGATCGAGGGCGAGCCCATGACGCTTCATCGTCTGCCGTCAGTGCGCTGGGCACCGCATGACTGGCTGCGATTCGTGTGGCCGTGGCGTGCCAAGCACTACGCCCGCAAGGTGATCGACCGTGTGCAGCCCGATGTCGTGCACATCCAGTCGCACATCGTGATCGGTCGCGGACTGTCGCGCATCGCCCACGAGCGCGGCATCCCGGTCATCGCGACCAACCACGTGATGGCCGAGAACATCCTCGATCACACCACGATGCCGAAGTTCGTCGACGACCTGGTGCTCCGCTTCGCGTGGGCAGATGCCAAGCGCACCTTCGAACTCACGCGTGCGATCACCACTCCGACGCGTCGCGCCGCCGACTTCCTCGAGCGCACGGTCGAGGTGCAGGGCGTCATCCCGATCAGCTGCGGCATCGATCGCATGCAGTACACGCCGGTGATCGCGCCGCGTGAGCACAACCGCATCATCTTCGTGGGACGCCTGACCGCCGAGAAGCAGGTCGAGGTGATCCTGCAGGCGATGACGAAACTCGACTCCGCGCTCGAGACCACGTTCGACATCGTCGGCGGTGGCGATCAGCGCAAGAATCTCGAGCGACTCACGGCGGAGCTCGGTCTCGCCGACCGGGTCACCTTCCACGGGCGCACGACCGACGAGGAACTGCGGTCTCTGCTCTCGCGGGCGAGCCTGTTCGTGATCGCGTCGATCGCCGAGCTGCAGTCGATCGCGACAATGGAGGCGATGGCGTCAGCACTGCCGATCGTCGCTGCGGATGCCGTCGCCCTTCCGCACCTCGTGCACGACGGTGAGAACGGCTACCTGTTCGAACCTGGCAACGCCGAAGAGCTCGCCGCGCGCCTCGCCGACGTGCTCACGGCAGAGCCCGTCGAGTACGAGCGGATGCAGCAAGCGTCGCTCGAGGGCGTTGTCGTGCACGACATCAACCGCACACTCGACACCTTCGAAGCGCTCTACCGCGACGAACCGCTGCCCGAGTAGTCATGCACATCGTCTTCTTCGGCGATCAGCACCTGGAGTCGCTCGGCGGCGCGCAGGTGTCGATGAGGCTGCAGCGGCGATATCTGGAGCGCGCAGGACACACGGTGACGGTGGTGGCGCCGAAGACGCACGTGGTGCACGACGCGGATGTCGGCTATCTTGACACCCCGTCGATCCCGATCACCCTCGACCGCGAGTACTCGATGTCCTGGCCGGGACGGCGTACAGACCGCTTCCTCGACCGCGCGTTCGCCCATCGACTTCCGGTCGACCTCGTGCATGTGCAGGCCGACTTCTGGGGTGCGTTCATCGGGCATCGCTTCGCGCACCGCCACGGCATCCCGGTCGTGCACACGATGCACAATCGTGTCGACGTCGGCATGGCCGCCGTCACGCCGCTGCACAAGCCGGTGCTGGCCGCGCTCAACCTCTGGCGCCGGCGGGCGATGCGCGGCATCGGTCGACCGGTCAGCGGGCCGGACGGATGGGCGTTCCTGCGAGGAATCGCACAAGGGTCCAGCGCGGTCACGGCGCCCTCCGGCCATTTCGCGCGTCGGCTCGAGCAGCATGGCGTCTTCGATTCCGTCGACGTGGTGTGGAACGGCATAGACGACGAGCTGCTGACGCAGACGCTCGCGGCCGATCCCCCGCCCGCAGACGGGGCCAGGCGCCCGCGGTTCGTGTGGCTCGGGCGGATGAGCCCGGAGAAGCGGCTGCTGCCGTTCCTCGAGGCTGTCGTCGAATCGGGCGTGGATGCCGATATCGAGGTGATCGGCGGCGGAGGGCAGTTGCGCGCCGCCGAGAAGATCGCCCGCGGACATGACGGCATCCGATTCGCCGGCCGGTTGTCCTATGCCGAGACTCTCGCTCGGATCGCAGCGGCGGATGCCGTGGTGCAGACGTCGATCGGGTTCGAGACGCAGGGCATGACGCCGTTCGAGGCCGCGACGCTGGGCACTCCGACCGTCGTGAGCGATCCTGATATCGCCGGTGAACTGCGCGGTGGACTCTGGGCGGTGCCCGACGCATCGGTCACGGCGCTCGCCGAGACGCTGCAGCGGGCAGCATCCGATATCAGAGCCGGCACGGCGCCGGTGCCTGATCCTGGCGTCGCAGCGGCATTCCGCCAGTCATCGCGAACTGCCGCGATGGTCCGGATCTACGAACGCGTTCTCGCGGCGCGCTGAGGCCGACTCGATCGGACGACTGCGGGTCTCAGAAGTAGAAGACCGAGCTGATCGCGTTGAGGATGAACGTGAATCCGGCGCCGACGACGCCAGCGCCTCCGAGCCCGGTCGCGATTCCTGCGAGTCCGTGAGGAGCTCCCGGCCGACGGAGTCCGATGATGCCGAAGATGAGGGCGGCCAGTGAGGCGAAGAACGTGATCACTGCCAGGGCCCCGCTGACGAGGCCGATCAGCTGATAATCGGCGGAGCGGATCATGATCTGGATGATCACACTCGACAGCAGGCCGACGGCGAGCCCGATGAGTCCGACGATGAACCCGATCCGTCCAGGAGTGTTGGAGTCGGACGGTCCGGATGCAGCAGGGGAGTACTGTGGCTGCCCGTACTGCGGCTGCGAGTACTGAGCCTGCGAGTACTGTGCCTGGGGCGCGCCGCCCTGATAATAATGCTGAGCGGATGGAGCCGGAGCCGCGCTCGGCGCCGGCTGACTCTGCTGCGGCGGCTGAGGAGCGTTCGACGCGTACGGCGGTACCGGGCTCTGCTGCGGATCGCTCATGCCGTTGAGCTTATCCGTGGCCTGCGCGTCAGCGGTAGATCGGCGCTGATTCTGCGTTCTGGATGCTGTCGTGCTCCGCGACACGCGTCCAGTCCGTCGCGACGGGTCGGAATCCGTCCCGACGCAGTTCCACGAGAGATGCGACGACGCCGGTGAGGGCGAGTACTGCGAGAACGATGATGATGACCATGGCAGAAACGCTACGCATGGTGTTTTCGTGCCACGAGTGGCAGAATAGACATAGATCATCGGAAAACTGCCAAGCTTGATCGGCCGCGCCCGGAAGGACACCCATGAAGACCGTCGCCTGCATCATCCAAGACGGGTTCGCGCCGTTCGAATTCGGCGTCGCCTGCGAGGCCTTCGGCCTCGACCGCACGGACGACGGTGTACCGAACTTCGACTTCCGCGTCGTCACCGCCGACCCGGGCAAAGTGACCTCGAAGATCGGCTTCTCCATCAACGTCGAGGACGACCTCTCCTTCGCGTACGAAGCCGATCTCGTCATCGTGTGTCCGATCCCGCGCAAGTGGTGGGGAGCCACCGATCCCCGCATCCTCGATGTGGTGCGCGATGCCGAGGCCAGGGGCGCCTGGCTGCTCACCATCTGCAGCGGGTCATTCGTCATCGCCCAGGCGGGCGTGCTCGACGGCCGCCGTGCGACGACGCACTGGATGTACGCGGACGAGATGAAGGCGATGTTCCCCGAGGTCGACGTCGATCCCGACGTGCTGTTCGTGCAGGACGGGCGCATCATCACGAGCGCGGGCACCGCTGCCGGCCTCGATGCCTGCCTGCATCTGCTGCGACAGGAGATCGGCGCCGAGCTCACCAACCGCGTCGCCCGTCGCATGGTCGTACCGCCACAGCGCGACGGCGGACAGGCGCAGTACATCGACCGTCCGCTGCCGGTCGTGCAGAGCGATTCTCTCGTCACCGTCACAGACTGGGCGATCGGGAATCTCCGAGAGGAACTGACCGTCGATCAGCTCGCCTCACGTGCGCACATGTCACCGCGCACGTTCGCGCGTCGTTTCAAGGCCGAGCACGGCGCGACGCCCGCGGCGTGGCTGGCCCGGCAGCGCATCATCCACGCGCAGCGCCTGCTCGAACGCTCCGACCTGGGTCTGGACGCGATCGCCGTGGAATGCGGATTCGGCTCGGCCGCAGTCCTGCGACAGAACTTCGCGCGGGTACTGGCGACGACGCCGACGGCGTACCGAGCGAAGTTCGCCTGTGCAGACGAGCCCGCTGCCTGATCTGCTCAGTCTTCCTGGGGTGACCAGTGACCCGGGGCGGAAAGTGCGGTCCCTCGTACGTCCAGGCCCGCGTGGCCGACGGAGGCGACGCAGTACAGCAGCGACTGCGTCGGGTACCCGTGCGGACGGTTGTCGCGGATGATCGCCGCGTCATCGGTGGGATCGAGAACGGTGGATGCTTCGAGCAGCTCGATCCACTCGCGATCCCAGCCGTCCGCCGTGGCCGCGTGGGCCCTGAACTCCGGCAGCCACCTGGCGATGCGCGCCGTGGCGGGGTCGTCCAGTCCGTCGTGGGCGATCATATGCACGCCCGCCGGAACGGGTGTTTCGGTCAGGCTCGCGCCATCCCACGACAGCACGCGCGCAGCATCCGGTCCGACCTCGAGGAGATTGAAGCCGTGCATCGACAACGGGGCGACCGGAGCCCGCCCGGCGACGGATTCCAGAGCCAGGCTGCCGCGACTGAGCACCTGATCCTCTGGCAGCTCGAGGGTGTCAGCGCGGTTCAGCAGAACGGCAAGGCGCCCGGTGCTCCGATTCGCCGCGAGCCAGGCCCCGCCTGCGCGGCGATCGCGGACACCGACCACGCCGGGGTAGCGATCGGGCCACCATTCGCCGAGCGAATCCCAGGCGCGCTGGGGGTCCTCATCTCGGACCGCAAGAAGTCGCGACCCTCCCGGCTCAGCGACATCGATCACGACGGTGCACACAGGGCCCAGTCTAGATCGCTAGCGCACGCCCTTCATGAGACGAAGCACCGGCTTCGCCGCGAGCAGCATCGCCACGCCCACCGCGGCTGCGATGAGCCCGAGAACGAGGAAGTAGGGCACCTCGTTCGATGGATCGTAGAAGGTGGCGAGCTGACCCGCCAGCGCGGTGCCCAGCGACACCGAGAGGAAGAACAGCGCGACCATCTGCGTGTGGAACGCCTGCGGGGCGAGCTTGGTCGTCACGGACAGGCCGACGGGAGAGAGCAGCAGCTCGGCCACGGTGAAGGCGAACAGGATGCCGATGATCGCCAACAGCGGCGTCGAGTTCTCGCCGCCGCCGGCGAAGGGCAGGAACAGCAGGAACGCGCCGCCCATGATGATCGCGCCGAGTGCGAACTTCACCGGTGTCGACGGCTGGCGCTTGCCGAGTCGCGTCCAGAGCCACGCGAAGAATCCTGAGAGCACGATGATGAACACGGGATTGATCGACTGCACCCAGGACACCGGCATCTCCCAACCGAAGAGATCGCGGTTCAGTCGTTTGTCCGAGTAGACGGTGAGCACCGTGAACTGCTGCTGATACAACGACCAGAACGCCACTGAGGTGAGGAACAGCGGCACGAACGCCCACACGCGACTGCGTTCCTCAGAAGTGACCTTTCGACTGGCGAGGATCACGGCGAAGTAGGCGAACGTCGCGGCGATGACCGTGATGATGACGACCAGCGCGAGGTTGTCGGCCCGGATGACCCCGGTGAGGACGAGCGCGACGATGACGATCACCGCTGCAGCCGCGATGCCTCCGACGAACGGGTACCGGCGTCGTGGCAGCGGATTCGAGACTTCGCGCGCCTCTTCGGGAAGACCGCGCCGGCCGAACGAGTACTGCACGAGGCCGGCGATCATCCCGACGGCGGCGAGTCCGAAGCCCCAGTGGAAGCCGGCCGTGGACTGCAGCAGCCCTGTGAGCAGGGGGCCGAGGAACGCGCCGAGGTTGATGCCGAGGTAGAAGAGGGAGAATCCGCCATCGCGTCGGGTGTCGTCTGCGGAGTAGAGCGTGCCGACGACCGCGGTCGCAGTCGCCTTCAGTCCACCGGATCCGATGGCGACGAGGACGAGCCCGACGCCGACCCCGACGAATCCCGGAAGCAGCGCCAGCGCGAGGTGGCCGGCCACGATCACGATCGCACTGAGGAACAGCACGCGTTCCGCGCCGAGCAACCGGTCGGCGATCCAGGCGCCGAGGATCGTGGAGAGGTAGACGGCTCCGCCGTACGCCCCGACGATCCCGGCGGCCACAGCCTCGGGCATGCCCAGTCCGCCGTCTGTGGCCGAGTAGTAGAGGTAGATGAGCAGGATGCCCTGCATGCCGTAGAAGCTGAATCGCTCCCACATCTCGACGCCGAACACATGCGCGAGGGCGCGAGGGTGACCGAAGAAGCGCGTGTCCGCGGAACCGGTGTCTGGCGCCGGGGGCGCAGCAGAAGGAGTGCTCATATCCCGTCACGTTTAGCTTTCGCGCTGCCGTCGTCACGGATCGATCCGGATCGGGCGGACGAGACGCCCGCAGCGGTCGCCACTCGGGCAGAATCGACACATGAACATCGTCGTCGGAGTCACTGGCGGCATCGCCGCGTACAAGACCGTTCATCTGGTCCGACTGCTCATCAAGGCGGGGCACGAGATCACCGTGATCCCCACCGAGGATGCGCTGCGTTTCGTCGGAGCGCCGACCTGGGAGTCGATCAGCCGCAACGCCGTCACGACGAGCGTGCACGACGACGTGGCGAGAGTGCGGCATGTCGCACTCGGTCAGGCGGCGGACCTCGTGATCGTCGCCCCCGCCACGGCGAACACGATCGCGAAGATGACCGCTGGACTCGCCGATGACCTGCTCGGCACCACTCTGCTGGCGACGACGGCACCGGTCGCGATCGCCCCTGCGATGCACACCGAGATGTGGCGGCATCCGGCCACCCAGGCGAACATCCATACCCTGCGTGAGCGGGGGGTCAATGTGTTCGGACCGGGCGACGGCGAGCTGACCGGCGGTGATTCGGGCCCTGGTCGGATGCTCGAACCGGAGGAGATCTTCGAGGCCGCTCTCGCGCTGCTCGACCCGCAGGATCTCGCAGGGCTGCGGGTCGCGATCTCCGCCGGAGGCACGCGCGAACCCATAGATCCGGTGCGGTTCCTGGGTAATCGCTCGAGCGGGAGACAGGGTGTGGCACTCGCCGCCGAGGCTGCGGCCCGCGGTGCCGACGTCGACCTGGTCGCGGCGAACATCGCCGCCGACGTGCTCGCCGAGGCGCGGCATCCGCGCGTCAAGGTGCACACGGTCGGCACCGCTGCGCAGCTCGGTGAGGTGATGACGGATGCTGCGGCGTCCGCCGACGTCGTGATCATGGCCGCAGCCGTCGCGGACTACCGTCCGGCCGAACCGTCGGATCAGAAGCTGACGAAGGAGGCCGGCGCGCTCTCCTCGATAGACCTGCTGGAGAACGACGACATCGTCGCCGGCCTCGCCGCTGCTCGCCCGCAGGGGCAGACCATCGTTGCGTTCGCGGCGGAGACGCTGCCCGATGCGGACGAGCGGCGTGAGCGGGCGCGTCGAAAGCGAGAGCGCAAGGGGGTCGATCTGCTGGCCGTGAACCTCGCAGATGCCGAGCACGGTTTCGAGAAGGCGGACAACGCGGTCGAGGTCATCGGTGAGGGCGGCGCAGTCGTGGTCACAGCCGAGGGCTCGAAGCGTCGCGTCGCCCGTGCGATCTGGGATGCCGTGCAGAAAACGCGTACTTGAGGTAAACTTGAGTCATCAGCACTCAACTTTGAAGAGGAGAAGTCCAGGAGGACACGATGACCAACCCCGCACAACCGCAGCAAGACGACCAGCAGTCCGCTCTCGAGCAGTACGGCATCAACCTCACTGATCGCGCACGCCAGGGCAAGCTCGATCCGGTGATCGGACGCGACAGTGAGATCCGTCGCGTCAGTCAGGTGCTCACCCGCCGCACGAAGAACAACCCCGTGCTGATCGGCGAGCCGGGTGTCGGGAAGACCGCCGTCGTAGAGGGTCTCGCCCAGCGGATCGTCGCGGGAGATGTCGCGGAGTCACTCAAGGACAAAGAGCTCATCACGCTCGACATCTCCGCGCTCGTCGCCGGTGCCATGTACCGCGGCCAGTTCGAAGAGCGGCTGAAGCAGGTCCTGAAGGAGATCACCGAGTCCGATGGACAGGTCATCACGTTCATCGACGAACTTCACACCCTGATGGGTGCGGGAGGCGGCGAAGGATCGGTCGCGGCATCCAACATGCTCAAGCCCATGCTCGCGCGTGGTGAGCTGCGCCTGATCGGTGCCACGACGCTCAACGAGTACCGCGAGTTCATCGAGAAGGACGCCGCGCTCGAGCGCCGCTTCCAGCAGGTCTACGTCGGCGAGCCGACGGTCGAGGACACGATCGCGATCCTGCGCGGACTCAAGGAGCGCTACGAGGCCCACCACAAGGTCGCGATCTCCGACAGTGCTCTGGTCGCCGCAGCATCCCTCTCCAACCGGTACATCCCGAGCAGGCAGTTGCCGGACAAGGCGATCGACCTGATCGACGAGGCGGCATCCCGACTGCGCATGGAGATCGACTCGGCACCCGTCGAGATCGATGAACTGCGCCGTCATGTCGATCGGCTGAAGCTGGAAGAGCTCGCTCTCAAGAAGGAGAAGGATGCCGCGTCGAAGGAACGTCTGGCTGCGCTGCGCGAAGATCTCGCCGCCGAGCAGTCCCGCCTCGGCGAGCTGCAGGAGCGGTGGGAGCGCGAGCGGGCTTCGCTGAACAAGGTCGGCGACCTCAAGACCCGACTGGATGCCGCGCGCAGCGACGCCGAACGCGCGCAGCGCGAGGGCAACCTCGAGAAGGCGTCGCGGCTGCTGTACGCGGAGATCCCGGCGCTCGAGCGCGAGGTCATCGAGGCTGAGCGGTCGGAGGCATCAGAGGACGGCGAAGGCCGCATGGTGGGCGACCAGGTGACGGAACAGGACATCGCCGGCGTCATCGCGGCGTGGACCGGAATCCCCGTGGGTCGTCTGCTGCAGGGCGAGACCGAGAAGCTGCTGCACCTCGAGGCCGAGCTCGGCAAGCGTCTGATCGGGCAGAAGGACGCCGTTCAGGCCGTCTCGGACGCGGTGCGCCGCTCGCGTGCGGGCATCAGCGATCCAGGCCGCCCTACCGGATCTTTCCTGTTCCTCGGCCCGACCGGTGTGGGAAAGACCGAGCTTGCCAAAGCCCTCGCGCAGTTCCTCTTCGACGACGAGCACGCCATGGTCCGCATCGACATGTCGGAGTACGGCGAGAAGCACTCCGTCTCTCGTCTCGTCGGCGCCCCTCCCGGCTACGTCGGCTACGAGCAGGGCGGGCAGCTCACCGAAGCCGTCCGTCGGCGCCCGTACAGCGTCGTGCTGCTGGATGAGGTCGAGAAGGCGCACCCCGAGGTCTTCGACGTGCTGCTGCAGGTCATGGACGACGGTCGCCTGACCGATGGTCAGGGGCGCACTGTCGACTTCTCGAACGTCATCCTGATCCTCACCTCCAACCTCGGCTCGCCGATCCTCATCGATCCGATGCTGTCCCTCGACGAGAAGCGCGAGGGTGTCATGGACCTCGTGCGCCAGGCCTTCAAGCCCGAGTTCGTGAACCGTCTCGATGACATCGTCATCTTCCAGGCGCTCACCGAGGACGATCTGGCGCAGATCGTGGAGCTCGCGATCGATCAGCTGCACACGCGGCTGCGCGAACGCCGACTCACACTCGCCGTCACACCCGATGCTCGGTCCTGGCTCGCCGAACGCGGCTACGACCCGGTGTACGGGGCGCGTCCACTGCGCAGGCTCATCACCAACCAGGTGCAGAACAAACTCGCCACGGCGCTGCTGTCCGGCGGCGTGCGCGACGGGGATTCCGTTCGGGTCGACGTGGCTGCGGACGGGTCTGGTCTGGTGCTGACCTCGGCATAGGCGGCCAGCCCAGCGGGCGAGACGGCATCTGCTGCATGAGAAGGGCTCTGTGTGGAGCCGTCTCATGCAGCAGCTTCCTTCTCGCGATGGGGCGGCACCGCTGGGGCGGCACCGCTGGGGCGGTAGGGTCGACCGCATGAGGCTCTCCGGTCGGTTCGTCCGTGTCTTCCAGTGGATCGCTCCGGTGCTGCTGCCGGCGCTCGTGGTGTTCGGACGGGGGCTCCTCGGCGCGCCGATGGGATGGATGACGCTCATCGGACTGTTCGCCGGCCCCGTCGCGATGATCGCGATGTACATCGCGCCGATCATCGTGCTCTTCGACCGCGACGCGAAGGCGGCCCGCAGCACCCGATTGTTCTACAACGTCGCCAGCTGGGTGACCTGGGGCGCGCTGCTGGTCGTGATGTTCACCCTCGTCGACGGTGGGGATTCGCCTCCGTTCGGGTCCGCGCTCTCGGCCTGGGGCATCATGAGCAGCGACGTGTCGTCGAACATCTCCGGCGTCGCTCTGATCATCGCCGTCGTCGGCTGGGTCGGGACTCTCGCCACCGCGATCGTCGGGGTGGTGCAGTCGCGCAGTGCGGGCCAGACGACGCAGGCGTTCAGCGCCCCGTGAACTCCGGCGGACGCTTCTGCTGGAACGCGGCGAGCCCCTCGCGGTAGTCGGCGGTATCGCGCAGCGACGCCTGGTTCGCGTTCTCCTCGGCCACGGCATCCCAGAGGGCGAGACGCTCGTCGCGCAGTTTGGCGATCAGTCGCTTGCTCGCGAGGAACGCCTGCGTCGCGCCGACGGCGGCGCGGGAGGCCGCGGCATCCGTCGCCGCGACGACCTCGGCAGCGGGCAGCACCTGTGAGAAGAGCCCGGACTGCACGGCTTCGGTGCCGCTCATGAGGCGCCCGGTGTAGATCAGGTCGAGCGTCTTGTGCGCTCCGAGCCGGTCGAAGAACAACGCGTGACCGCCGGAATCCAGGGTCGCGCCGAGTGCCGCGAACGGCGATCCGATCTTCGCGGTGTCGGCGACGTACACCACATCCGTCGCGATCAGCAGGCCGAGTCCGACGCCCAGGCAGGCGCCGTGCGCGGCAGCGAACGTGGGCGCGGGGAACGCCGACATCTTCTGCAGCAGCGGAGTGACGAGGCCGTCGAGGTACCCGGTCACGTCGTCGGTGCTCGGGTCCACTCCTGCGATGTCGCGTCCGGCGCAGAACCCGGCGCCTTCGCCGCGCAGCACCAGTGCCCGCACATCGGCCGCAGCCGCCTCGTCGTAGGCAGTGCTGAGTTCCGCGAGCCCGGCGACGTCGAGCGCGTTGCGCTTCTCCGGCGCATTGAGCACGACGTGGGCGACCCCGTCGGAGATGGTCAGATCGATCATGTCGGCTCCTTCATCGAGACGATCAGCCGTCGTAGTCGACGACGACCCGCTTCGTCGTCGGGTGGGACTGGCAGGTCAGGACGTATCCGCGTTCGATCTCGTCGGGCTCGAGCGCGTAGTTCTGCGTCATGCGCACCTCACCCTCGATCAGCCGCGCGCGGCACGTGCCGCAGACGCCACCAGCGCACGCGAACGGGACGTCGCCGCGCACCCGCAGCGCGGCATCCAGGATCGCCTCGTTCGCGGGCACCGGCGACTCCACCGTCGAGGACAACCCGTCGAGGGTGAACTCGATCAGGCGCATCTCGTCGCCCTCGCCGACGACGACCGGCCGTCCGCGATCGACGCGCGGGCTGTCGGCATCGCTCGTGAACAGTTCGAACCGGATGCTGTCGTGCGCGACACCTCGGCCCTCGAGGGTCTCACGGCAGAGGGCGACGAGGTCGAACGGTCCGCACAGGAACCACTCGGTCACAGTGCTCGGCGGGAGCAGGTCGTCGAGGATCGCATTCAGCTTCTCCGCATCGATGCGTCCGGACAGCAGCGGCGCCGTGCGCTGCTCGCGGGAGAGCACGTGGTGCAGGGCGAGCCGCGCGGGGTAGCGATCCTTCAGATCGGCGAGGTCGTCGAGGAACATGACGTCCTGCGTGGCGCGGTTCGTGTAGACGAGGCTGAACTGCGCCGTCGGCGACGACGCCAGCACGTGGGAGGCGAGCGCCATCATCGGCGTCACGCCGGAGCCGGCGGCGATGCCGGCGATGTGCGCATGCTCGAGGTCGGGCAGGTTCGTGGTGAACGTGCCCTCGGGGCTCATCACCTCGATGCGGTCGCCGGGCTTCAGATTCTCGTGCGCCCACACCGAGAAGAGCCCGCCGCGGTCGCGCTTGATGCCGACACTGATGCTGCTGTTCCCTGAGACCGTCGAAGCGGTCGGCGGTCGGCAGATCGAATAGCTGCGCCGTACTTCATGCCCGTCGACGTGGGCGCGGAGCGCGACGTACTGCCCTGGAAGGTAGTCGTAGTCGCCCTGCAGCTCCGGTGGAACGGTGAACGTGACCTCGATGCTCTCCGCCGTCAGCGGCCGCACGTCGGAGACGGTGAGTTCATGGAAGCGCCCTCGGCGGCGCGTGCTCGTGTTCACAGCACCTTGAAGTGGTCGAAGGGCTCCAGGCACGTGCGGCACTCGAAGAGCGCCTTGCAGGATGTCGAGCCGAAGCGGGCGATCTCGCGGGTGTCGAGCGATCCGCATCGAGGGCACTTCACCGCCAGCTGCAGCCGGATCGGTCCCTGCCCGAGCGCGGCGCGTGCATGCGGAGGGGCGATGCCGTAGTCGCGGAGCGTCTGCTTGCCGGCATCCGTCATCCAGTCCGTCGTCCACGCGGGTGACAGAGTGGTGCGCACCTCGACGTTCTCGAACCCAGCGGCCGTGAGTGCGAGGAGCACATCGTCGCGCATCGCGTCGAGCGCGGGACAGCCGCTGTATGTGGGTGTGAGGGTGACGATCACCCTGCTGCGGTCGATCGTCACATCGCGCAGGACGCCGAGATCCTCGATCGTGAGCACGGGGATCTCCGGATCGGTCACCGCGGCGGCGATCGCCCAGGCGTGCTCGCGGCGCGGGGCTGTGACGCTCACCATGATGCTCCCGGATGCTGTCGGGCCAAGACCTGCATCTCGGCGAGGAGGTGCCCCATGGTGGGGAAATGGCTGCCGCGTCGACCTCCACCCGACGAAGCGCGCACGTCGGGAATCTCGAGTTCCGCCTCGGTGAAGACCGCATCGATCACGGTGTCGAATCCCTCGCGCAGCGTGGAGGGACGAACTGCGATGCCGTCGAGCTCGCCGATCAACGGTTCGTCGCGGAACAGCTCGTCGACGTACGGCCAGACATCCCGCACCGCGCGGATCATCCGGCGCCGCGACTCGTCGGTGCCGCCGGCGAGGCGCAGCGTCCACTGCACGGCGTGATCGCGGTGGTAGTCGACCTCCTTCAGCGCCTTTTCGGCGACGGCGGCGAGCGTGGCATCCTTCGATGCGCGCAGAGCCGAGTAGAGCTCGAACATGTAGGCGGATGCCGCGAGCTGCCGTGCGATCGTCTGCGCGAAGTCGCCGTTCGGCTGCTCGAAGAGCCAGGCGCTTCGGAACTCCGGCTCATCGCGGAAGTACGCCAGATCGTCTTCGCTGCGGCCGTCGGCGGTACCTGCATAGTGCAGCAGTGAGCGCGCATGACCGAGCAGATCGAGCGCGATGTTGCCGAGCGCGACGTCCTCTTCGAGCTCCGGCGCACGTGCGATCCAGCCGCCGAGCTGCTGCGACAGGATGAGGGCGTCGTCGCCGAGCCAGAGGGCGTACTCGGCGACGGCCGCAGTCGCGGTGGCGTTCGTGTCGCCTGCGAGTTCGGCGGCGAGGTCGAGTTCGTCGACGGTGACGTGCGGGAGTGGGCGCGAGTCGCTCATAGGTGCGGCACCCCCTCGGAGGCGGTGTAGTACACGGCGTGACGGTAGTTCTTGCCCGCAGGGCTCTCGAAGAACGAGCCCTTGGCGTCCGGGTCGCTCGTGGTGATGGCATCCGCCGGCACGACCCAGATGGAGGTGCCCTCCCCGCGGCGCGTGTACAGATCGCGGGCGTTGCGCACAGCGAGCTCGGCGTCGGGGGCGTGCAGGGACCCGGCGTGCACGTGGCTCATGCCGCGGCTCGCGCGGACGAACACCTCCCACAGCGGCCACGTCTCCGGGGCGTTCTCGGTGCTGACCATCACGCGGCCTCCTTCGAGTTGCGTGCGGCCTGCCTGCGTGCGTATTCCACCGCGGCCTCGCGCACCCATGCGCCGTTCTCGTGTGCTTCGCGCCGCGCGCGCAGTCGCTCGGTGTTCATCGGGCCATTGCCGCCGAGCACCTCGAAGAATTCGGTCCAGTCGATCTCACCGCCGACGTACTCGCCGCGCTCTTCGTCGAAGTGCAGCTCCGGATCCGGAAGCGTGATGCCGAGCGCCTCGGCCTGCGGCACCAGCATCCCGATGAAGCGCTGGCGCAGCTCGTCGTTCGAGAACCGCTTGATGTTCCAGGCCATCGACTGCGCAGAGTTCGGGGAGTCGCCGTCCGGAGGGCCGAACATCATCAGACTCGGCCAGTACCAGCGGTTCACAGCATCCTGCGCCATCGTGCGCTGGGCATCCGTTCCCCGCATCAGGGCCAGCAGGATCTCGAAGCCCTGCCGCTGGTGGAACGATTCCTCTTTGCAGATACGGATCATCGCGCGCCCGTACGGTCCGTACGAGGCGCGGCACAGCGGTACCTGGTTGCAGATCGCGGCGCCGTCGACGAGCCATCCGATCGCGCCCATGTCCGCCCAGGTCGGGGTGGGGTAGTTGAAGATCGACGAGTACCTCGCCTTGCCCTCGATGAGCTGCGTGGTCATCTCGTCGCGCGTGATCCCGAGCGTCTGAGCTGCTGAGTACAGGTACAGGCCATGCCCTGCCTCATCCTGCACCTTCGCCATCAGGATGGCTTTGCGCTTCAGGCTCGGAGCGCGGGTGATCCAGTTGCCCTCCGGCTGCATGCCGATGATCTCGGAGTGCGCGTGCTGGCCGATCTGGCGGATCAGCGCACTGCGGTAGGCGTCCGGCATCCAGTCGCGCGGCTCGATGCGCGAATCAGCGGCGATGATCTCATCGAAACGGCGCTGCTCTTCGCTGATCGTGTCCGGTTGGGGGGCTTCCGGTGCGGTGGTCATCCCGACTCCTTCGTCGCGGCGCGTTATTACTGACCGTACGTTCAGTAATTGTCTCACAAGCTCACGGCGCGCGCATCATCGGGAGTAGGTTTCGATCGTCACCCTGCGCGTTCTCGACCGCGCGGGCTCGGGATTCCGGCCGGATGCCATCTCTGCTCGCGATCCCACCACAGTGGTCCCCTGATCTCGGGGACGCCGCGATTCATGCGGATCCGCCACTCCGAGAGGTGGAGATTGCGGTGGTGCCACCAGCACAGCAGCACACCATTGTCGGTATGGGTGGGACCGCCGTCGGCGTACTCGAACACGTGATGGACCTCGCACCAGGATGCCGGCACCGTGCAGCCAGGGATCACGCAGCCGCCGTCACGAAGGGTGATCGCCCGGCGCTGCAGGGCGTTGAAGATGCGCGCGGAAGTGCCGAGGGTGGCGATCCGACCGTTCTCATCGAACAGCACGCGCTGGATGCCGCCGGAACACCCGGTCTGCGCGGCCACGCGCGAGGGGATTCGGTCGCCGGTGTTCAGCACCGTTGCCCACCCGCTGCCCGCTGCGTAGTCTTCAGCGGTGACGGTGACCACGAGGGTCGGCGACGCACCACCGATCCGCGGGAACTCGCCCGCACGCGCAGCGCCGTTGATGATCATCGCGAAGGCATCGTGCATCTTCTGCGTTCTGGTCCGCTGGTCTAGGTACATCGAGTCGGTATGCGGATCGCCGTTCGGCGTCGTCTCTTCGTCGGCGCTCTCGGTGAAGTGCACTCCGGTCGTCGGATCATCTGGCCCATCGACTCGAGGATTGAGGATGCTGTCCAGCAGCAACTTCAATTGACCGGCTACTTCGGGGAGAAGATTTCCGCGCAGAGGCACGCTGCCGTCGCGCTCCCGTCCGAGCGTAAGACTCCGGGCGCGCGCGCCGATCTCGTCGGATGGCTCTGCACCATCAGGATCGAGGTAGGCGGCGAGCACTTGCGACAGCATCCGCAGGTCTTCCGGTGTGGGCAGCGGGCCGATGCTCACACCGCCGTCTGCGCTGCGGCTGATCCCGCGAGCGACGTCGGCGAGCTGCCGGTCGGCCTCCAGTCGTTCGTCGTCGAGGATTCGGCGGCGGGATTGCTCCAGCGGCTCCATCGCCGCGAGCAGACCGGCAACGCCGACCGATCCTGTCACCATCGCCTCGCGCAGTGCGGGGTAACGGGCGGGAAGGAACTCGCCGTTCGATATCCCCCGAGCCCGGCTCAACAACCTGGCGACCTTCATCACGCGATTCGCGTCGCGCGTCTCACTGCGTGTCAGCACCCGCACGAGGTCGACCGGACGTGACCATCCGTACTTCGCCGTGAGCTTGTCGTCGCGCATCGGCGCAGACCGTTCAAGCACCTGGACGGCCGCCTCGACCTGCAGACCCTCGATCCGTTTTTGGATGCTGCCGCTCAGTTCAAGAAGCGCGGCGATCTCGGCATCCGTAAGATCGGGAATCTCTTCGCGACCGAACGCATCACGACTCGCCTCAGCGAGAGACCTGTCGAGGTCTTCGAGGTGAGTGACAATGCTGTTCATAACTCCTATTCAACCGAGGGCCACCGACATTCCGAGCCGAAAAACGGGCTGATCAGAAAACTTTTCTGAACAAATTTGTTCGCGCCCCAGGAAGCGGTATCCGTTGCAGCTTCCGACGCCTACTCCACAATGAAGCCATGGATCAAACATTCGCCGAGTACGACGAATCCGACTGCAATCTGAGTCACGGGTAGCCCGCCGGAAACGATCGTTTACGGCGCGGCCCGCGGGTTGGTCGCACAATGGCTGCCGCAAACGTTCTCCGGAACGCCATTTCGGCGGGGATTTTCGGTCGCCGCGACCGTCGGTCGGGGCCACGGAGGGGTGCACCATCGGAAGTGGGCGATCTTCCGTCACCTCGCTGCGCGGATACATGGGCCGAATGCAGCTCCAGCGGTGCTGTCAGTCCCCCCGCAGTAGGTTGTCGATTCGAGAAGTGATCATCGACAGTGTCCGCTGTTGCGCTGTGTTGAGCATCGATTCGGTGTGTTCTGCGAACAACCCCTCTGTCGTCGATAGATCGAACTCCTGAGCGTGCTCGTGCAACGATTCCACGATCGGGAAGAACGTCTCTACAAAGCTCTCTACGAAGCTTTCGATCTCGTGTTCACTCGTGCCTGGGCGGAGGGCGTCAAAGCGGGCGGCGGTGCCCTCGAGTGCGGGGAGCAGCGCAGGATTGCTCACCTTTTCATAGAACCCGACGAGGCGGGGCATGCCTTCCGAGCCGATGATGTGGGCGAGCAGCACAGCCTGTTCTTTTTCGATTCGCGCAAGTTCCGGCGTTGATCTGGTCTCGAGATCGCCGAAGAACGTTGCCAGCTCGGGTGGCATGTCCGGTGCGGTTGGCGCGGCACGAAGGTGATGGATGAGAGCTCTTTGAGTCGTGAGCGCTTCTATCCGAGCGGCGAGCTCAGCATCCAATTTGTCGAGGGTATCGCCGTATTCGGCACGGTCGTCGTCGAGCAGCCCTGGCATCTGATCGAGCGGGATTCCGAGAGCGGCAAGTCGGCGGATCCGGAGCACCCGGATGAGGTCATGCACACTGTATCGCCGGTAGCGGTTGCTCCCGCGTGGCGGCTCGGCGAGGATTCCGAGCTGATGGTAATGGCGCAGGGTGCGGATGGTGACGCCGGCGAGGGCGCTGAGCTCACTGCTGTTCACTGACTTCCTGCGCTTCCGCTTGCTTCACGGGCTCCAGTGTACGAAGCGACCGAGCGGTGAGGGAGAACAGGAACGTGCAGACCCACACGAGGAGGAGCATCCCAGCGGCCGCGTTGACGCTGACGTACTCGGTGAAGATGGCTGCGAGAACGATCCCGAGCGATGGAGCGATCGTCATCATCGCGTTCTGCGTACCAATGATGCGGCCACGCATCGCTTCGGGGATGCGCTCGATCATGAGGACACCCATGAGGCTGCCGAAGAGGGCACTCGAGAGTCCGATGATGAATGCGCCCAGGAACACGATCCACGTCGAGGAGAGCACCGCGATCAGGGCGATGCCGGCGGTGGTGCCGGTCAGACCGACGATGAGCCACACACGTTTCGGTCCGCGTGTACCGGCCATCGCGTAGGTGACGCTCCCGAGAAGCATGCCCAGAGCGAGCGCAGTGAGAACGAACCCCAGCAGCCCGGGCTCCTGCTGCTGGGTGAAGAAGACAGGCAGGACCAGGCCCTGTAGCGCGGAGAGGACGAAGACTGTCGCCAGGCTGACCGTGGTGGTGGTGAGGAGAAAGCGACTTCTGAAGAGCACACGCCAGCCATCGCGCAGTTGAGACCATCCGCCTCGCTCCATGCGCGCGGCGGGTGAGCCGTCGTCAGCGACGATCGCTCCGACACGGTGGGGGATCAGGAGCGATGTCATGGCAGCGACGAACGACGTCGCGGCGGTGATCCACAGCACTGTCGGCCCGGCGAACATCACCATGAGTGTTCCTGCCGCGGCCGGTCCGACCAACATGGCGATAGCGCCCATCCCCTCACGTATGCCCATCAATCTCTCCGCCGGCACACCTCCGTGGCGAACGATGGCGGGAATCAGCGCGTCCCGAGCCGTCGCCCCCGGGATGTCACCCAGCGAGCCGATGATGCCGAAAAGGACGAACCACCCGACGTTGAGCCCCGCGACCATGTCGATCACGGGCAGCGCGGCCAGAGAAGCGGCCGAGATGAGATCGGTCACGACTGAGGATGTGCGCCGGTTGATCCGGTCGATCACCACCCCCATGAACAGACCGGCCAGAACAGCCGGGACCGCGGTAGCCGCAGCGACAGCACCCGCTCCCAGAGCGCTTCCTGTGCTCTGCAGCACGATCAGCGGCAGGGCGATCGCCGCAATCGAGTTCCCCAATAGGGAGAGGAAGTGGGATGTCAGGTATGTCACCGAAAGGATTCTCATGCTTCCAGCAGAAACTACGACGTTACGGCGAAGTCAAGCCGGTGCGGCGCTTCTCTCCCTCACTGTCAGCGCCGTGCCGAAAGCCCCGACCGCGGCCGCCGAGAAGTATCGAGCGAACAGGGGCGTGCGGAGGGAGCCCGACCTCGTGCGCCGGTCGCCCCGCGTCACAGCCCGCCTGCAACCCTCAGTGTGGCGCCTGTGGTGTACGCGGCGTCCTCAGACAGCAGCCAGGCGATTGCGCCAGCGATCTCTTTCGGCTCCCCAGCGCGACCCAGCGGGACGGACCTGGCTACCTTTGCGGGGCGCTGCGGATCCAGATGAAAGTCGGTCCAGACCGTGCCGGGCTCGACGCAGTTGACTCGGATGCCGAGCGGCGCCAGCTCTTTGGACAGACCGACGCTCAGCGCAGCCGTCCCCGCTTTCGCTGCCGCGTAGTGCACGTAGGTGCCGGGGCTTCCCAGAGTGGACGCCGCCGAACCGAGCAGGACCAGGCACCCCCTTGTGCGCTCGAGTTGTGAAATCGCCGCTCGGCATGTGAGGACAGCCCCGAGCAGGTTGACCTCCAGGTCGCGCGCGATCTCGCCCGGGTCGAGCTCGGCGAGCCGTCCCACGGCGCGGACGGCTCCCGCGGCTGCCACGACTCCTGTCAGAGCGCCCAAGGTCGCGCCCGCTTCGAAGAATCGGTCGAGCGACTCAGGGTCCGTCACATCGACGGCGGCAGCAACGGCATTCCTGCCCAGGCTCCTGACCCGATCTGCGACCGCGTCCGCAGCTTCCCGATCGCTCTGGTAGCCGATCAGGATGTGATGGCCTTCGGAGGCCAGTCGCTCTGAGAGAGCGGCACCTATCCCGCGTGAACCGCCCGTCACAGCCGTCACACTCATTCGGTCAGTCATGGCGACAGCGTAACTGGTTCATCGTCTGAATAGCTCGTTCGTACTAATATTGGTACGTGCGTACGAAAATGATGGCAAGAGAGTCGCTCGCTGGGATTGCTCGGAGGACGCAGGTGGTCGAGTGCGCCATCGACGCCCTGGTGGAACGCGGGTTCGCAGGCGCATCCATCTCCGAGATCGCCCGCCGAGCCGGTGTCAGCAAGGGAGTCGTGACGTACCACTTCCCCAGCAAGAACGATCTGCTGGGCGAAGTGGTGACATCGCTCTACCGTGAGGCCGGGCAGCGCATCTCTGAAGCAGCGGGCGAAGATGACCCGGTGATGGAGCAGCTCATGTCGTACATCCGGAGCAACTTGGCCTTCGTCGCCGAACGCCCGAGGCATGTGCGCGCCGTCATGGAGGTCGCTGCCAACGTGCACCCCGATGGCCAGGTGAACGAGGACCCCCTGGCCGCACACCTGCAGGCCATGATTGAGCGGGGCCAGGCGACAGGTGAGCTCATGGAGGTGGATGCCAGCGTGGTCGCCATCACGATCCGCGCTTCGATCGACGCAGCGGCGGCACGCGCCGCCTCCAACGCCAGTGCCGATCCGCGAACCCACGCGGAACACCTGTGCACCATCGTGAGCCGGGCACTCCTGGCCCCGAAAGCATGAACGGGATTCCGATGAAAGAAAGGCAGCATCGATGTCTCACAGCGATGACGGACGACAGATGAACCCCCGCGTCCGGGCACTCTACGCACTCTACGAGGCGTTCAACGCCCGCGACATCGACACGGTCATCGCGGCCATGAGCGCCAATGTCGAATGGCCGAACGGCTGGGAGGGTGGGCAGCTGAAAGGGCCGGAGGCGGTCCGGGAATACTGGGTTCGCCAGTGGGTCGACCTCCGACTTTTCCTTACACCGCTGAGATACCGAGAGCTGAGCGACAGCCGAATAGAGGTGAGCGTCAGACAGGTCGCCCGCGACCCGGGCGGCCACGTCCTGGCCCGCGAGGAAGTCCGCCACGTGTACGAGTTCGATCGTGGCCTGGTCTGTCGCATGCATACGGAGCGACAGGCAAGCTCTCACACCGCCGAAGGGAAAAATCTGCAATGACCGCCTACGTGATCGCGCATCTCCGCGAGGCGCCGCCGCACCCTGACATCGCCAAGTACATGGAACTGATCGGCGATACCTTCGCGCCTTACGGTGGCCGCTTCCTCGTGCACGCGACCGCTCACGAGGTGGTGGAGGGAGAGTGGCCGGGCCATGTGGTCATGATCGAGTTCCCGAACACAGATGCTGCGCACGGCTGGTGGAAGTCAGCGGAGTACCGGACCATCGCGCCTTTACGCTCGAGCCACATCGACGGCAGCATAATCGTCGTCACGGGCGTGGCCGACAACTACGACGCGAGTGTCGCCGCCCAGGCAGTGAGGGCTGCGACCGGTTGACTCACCTGGATCAGGAATCAACCGGAGCCAGGATCCTCGCGGACGTTCCGGCGAAGCTCGTACCAGAGCAGACTCGACGCGTCCGAGCCGCCCCAGGTGATCGGTGTGCGCGAGCGAAGAGACCAGCCGCGTTCGCGGTAGAGGCGTTGGGCATGATGGCCGTTATCAGCCACCGCGAGGACCGCCAGTTCCGCATCGCCATGGGCCGCTGCCACAGCAAGCAGTAGCGCTCCGATCCCGCGGCCATTGACCGAAGGGGCGACAAAGAGCCGTTCGACGGCCACCACCCTCGGATCGTCCTCCGATATCCTCGCGGCGACGTGCCCGACCACCCGGCCGTCGATCTCCGCAACCCACGCTGACTCAACTTCCGCGAGCCAGCTCTCGGCCTCCGCAGGCCAGTTGACCGGATACGAATCCCGCAGGTGAACTGCGCGGAGGACCTCGGCGCATTCGGCCATGTCACCCGAACGCGCGGTCGGATCATCGGTCCGCGGGCGTCCGCCTGCAGATTCATCGATCTTTCTGACACGCTGACAACCCCCTCCTCAACATGTATAGCAGCGTACGACGATCGAGCCTCCTCCTCGAAGGAGAGGGGCGGGTCTTCGGGGGAACCTCGAGTTCGTGGTGGTCGCAGCTGTGCTGGGCTCCCAGACCCGCAGCGACCCGGTTCTCCGTGCAGAGGCGCACCGTGAGGAACGAAGCTGGCGTCCATCCAGGTCCGCGCTAAAGGTCACCGCAAACGATGGTTTCTGGCAGTCCCGCGGACACCGCGGACCGGGTGCTCGACACGCCGAAGACGATCCGCCGAAATCGCCCACCGAAACCCATTCACGCCGAAACGCCGACAGCCCGTTTTCGGCAGACGCACGCAGTCGGGTGCAGACGACTCCCGAGCGCGAGCGGAATCCCGGGGCCGCGGAGCGTCAGCGGGAGCGGGAGACGAGCTCCAGGAGCGCCCGGCCGTACGCTTCGGAAGGATCGGGATGCTCGAAACGCAGCGCCTCACCGTTGATCTCGATCTCCACCAGGAAAGAATCCTCCAGGCGAACCAGCGTGCGGAACGTGCCACGCAACAGATCGCGCAACTGATCCTCGCGGGGCAGCCACACGGCGTCCGCCAGCTCTACCGCATCCAGCGCCCACTCGGTCGTGCCGTTGAACGCGAGGTCGGTGCCGCGCGGCGTCCGGCGTGCCTCGATGGTCATCTCGCTGATGGTGAAGATCTCGGCCTCGACCTCGAGCTCGACCTCGTCGGGAAGATCGAGCAGGAAACGGTCGCCGCTCTGGGGGAGCCACACGAGGCCGGCCCGCCGCAGTGCGACCGCGAGTTCGCGGGTGATCACCTTTCCACGCTAGACGATGAGGCGAGCCCTGCGGCCTGTCCTCTCGGTCTCCGGCGCGAGGGGCGGGCCGCGGTGTCCGTCGGCTAAGGCAGAGTGGGGGGATGACCTCCCTGCCCGCCGTCGACACTCGAGCTGCCGCACTCGCCGCGCTGCGCGAACTCGTCGGCCGCCCCGATGCCGAGTTCCACGAGGGGCAGTACGAAGCGATCGAGGCGCTGGTGGCCCAGCGTCGGCGGGCGCTCGTGGTGCAACGGACCGGTTGGGGCAAGTCCGCCGTCTACTTCGTCGCGACCCTGCTGCTGCGCCGACAGGGCGCCGGCCCAACGGTGCTCGTCTCGCCGCTGCTGGCGCTGATGCGCGACCAGATCGCGGCGGCCGAACGCGTCGGCGTGCGGGCGGTGGCGATCAACTCGACGAACGCGCACGAATGGAGCGACGTGCTCGCACAGCTCGACCGCGACGAGGTGGACGTACTGCTGGTGTCGCCGGAGAGGCTGAACAACCCCGCGTTCCGCGAGCAGCAGCTGCCGGCGCTCGTGCGCCGCATCGGCATGCTCGTCGTCGACGAGGCGCACTGCATCAGCGACTGGGGTCACGACTTCCGCCCTGACTACCGGCGCCTGCGCGACCTCATCACGCAGATGCCGGCGGAGGTGCCGGTGCTCGCCACGACCGCGACGGCGAACAGCCGAGTCGTCGCAGACGTAGAAGAGCAGCTCGGGGTCGCCGCGGCCGGCGAGGGCGTGCTCACGATCCGTGGCCCGCTCGCCCGCGCATCCTTGCGGCTCGGCGTGCTGCGCCTTCCCGATGCGACTAGCCGGTTGGCCTGGCTGCTCAGCCACATCGACGACCTCCCCGGATCGGGCATCATCTACACGCTCACTGTCGCCGCGGCCGTCGACACCGCCCGGCTGCTGCGCGAGCGCGGCCATGACGTGCGTGCATACACCGGGCAGACCGACACCGACGAGCGTGAGGAGTCGGAGGGCATGCTCAGACGCAACGAGGTGAAAGCGCTCGTCGCAACGAGTGCGCTCGGCATGGGCTTCGACAAGCCCGACCTCGGGTTCGTGCTGCACCTTGGAGCGCCGTCGTCGCCCGTGGCCTACTACCAGCAGGTGGGGCGTGCGGGGCGAGCGAGCGAGAGCGCGGACGTGCTGCTGCTGCCCGGGGTGGAGGACCGAGATATCTGGCACTATTTCGCCACGGCATCCATGCCCGATCAGGAGCGGGCCGAGCGCGTGATCGCCGCTCTCGGCGATGCGCCGACCTCGACCCCTGCGCTCGAGGCGATGGTCGACATCCGCCGCACGCCGCTCGAACTGCTGCTCAAGGTGCTCGATGTGGACGGCGCGGTACGGCGCGTGCAGGGCGGGTGGGTCGCCACCGGCGAGAGCTGGGTGTATGACCGGGACCGTTACGACCGCATCGCCGCCGAACGCGTCGCAGAGCAGCAGCACATGCTCGATTACGAGCAGACCGACGGATGCCGCATGGAGTTCCTGCAGCGTTCCCTCGATGACGACACGGCAGCGCCCTGCGGGCGGTGCGACAACTGCGTCGGCGCATGGTTCCCTCGCGAGATCGGGCAGGCGGCGACGTCAGCGGCATCTGAGTCCCTCGACCGGGTCGGCGTCGCGATCGACCAGCGCCGCATGTGGCCGACGGGTGCTGACCGACTCGGGGTTCCGGCGAAGGGGCGCATTCCGACAGGCGAGCAGGCCGGCAGCGGACGCGCGCTGGCCCGACTCACCGACTTCGGCTGGGGCGGCACTCTGCGTACGCTGTTCGCAGCGGGAGCGCCTGATGCGCAGGTGACCCCGCAGGTGCTCGCCGGCTGTGTGCGGGTGCTCGCAGGGTGGGGATGGTCCGAGAGGCCCGTCGCGGTCGTCGCGATGCCCTCGCGATCGCGTCCCCTGCTCGTCGATTCGCTCGCGCACGGGATCGCCGAGGTCGGCAAGCTGCAATTCATCGGTGCACTGAAGCCCGTCGATGGTGGGCCTACCGGACAGCCGGGTGGCAACAGCGCGTTCCGGCTCGCCGGTCTCTGGGAGCGCTTCAGCGCGGATGGACTCGAGATCCCCGACGGGCCCGTGCTGCTCGTCGACGACCAGGCCGACAGTCGCTGGACCCTGACCGTCGCGGCCCGTGCCCTTCGGCAGGCGGGAGCGAGCGAGGTGCTGCCGTTCGTGCTCGCGCTACGCGGCTGAGCGCTCCTTCTCAACGAGCGTCAGCACATCGTAGGTCGCGACGGTGTCGTCGTTCTGGTTGCGGATCACGGCATCCCAGCGCACCTCGCCGTACTCGTCGGTCTCACGCGGAGTGATCTGCTTTGCGGTCAGTTCGACGCGGATGCTGTCACCGGGCGAGACCGGAGTGATGAACCGCAGGTTCTCGAGCCCGTAGTTCGCGAGCACGGGTCCCGGCTCCGGGTCGACGAAAAGCCCTGCGGCCCAGGACACGAGCAGATACCCGTGCGCGACACGGCCTGGGAAGAACGGGTTCGCGGCGGCGGCCTGCTCATCCATGTGCGCGTAGAAGGTGTCACCGGTGAAATGAGCGAATGTCTCGATGTCATCAAGAGTCACCTCGCGAGACGCCGAGGCGATGCGGTCGCCGATGTGCAACTCCGCGAGCGACTTCCGGAACGGATGGACTCCGTCATCGTGAGCCGCCGCACCGGCGTGCCACACACCCGTGAGCGCCGTGAGCATGTCCGGCGAGCCCTGCACGGCAGTGCGCTGCATGTGATGCAGCACCGCGCGGATGCCGCCGAGCTCCTCGCCGCCGCCCGCGCGGCCGGGGCCACCGTGCACGAGACCGGGCATGGGCGAGCCGTGGCCAGTGGAGGAGCGAGCGTCATCACGGTCGAGGAACAGCACGCGGCCGTTCGACGCGGCGATGCCGCTCATCAGCTCGGTCGCGAACACCGGATCGTGCGTCGCGACACTGGTCACGAGCGATCCGCCGCCGCGCGCGACGAGCGCCGTCGCTTCGGATGCTGTCTCGTACGTCAGCAGCGACGCCACAGGGCCGAACGCCTCGACCTCGTGCACGGCATCCGTCTCGGCGTCATCGAATCGCAGCAGCACCGGTGCGACGAAGGCGCCGTCCGTCGCCTCGGCGGTGGAGCCGTCGGCGAGCAGCGCCTCCGGCGAATCCGTGGATCCCGCCACGATCCGGCCACCGGCATCCTGCAGCAGCTGCACCTGCCGCCGCACCTCGTCGCGCTGCGCGAGCGAGACGAGTGGGCCCATCGTCACGCCCTCCGCACGCGGGTCGCCGATCACGACCTTCGCTTCAAGACGCGCGCGCACGGCATCGATCACGGCGTCGGCCGATGCCGTCGGCACGATCGCGCGACGGATCGCGGTGCACTTCTGCCCGGCCTTCGTCGTCAACTCCGTGACGAGCTGGCGCACGTAGGCGTCGAACTCGGGAGTGCCCTCGGTCGCGTCAGGTCCGAGCACCGATGCGTTGATCGAGTCGGTCTCCGCGGTGAAGCGCACCCCGCCCGAAGCGCTCGAACGCAGCCCGGCGGCAGTCGATGCGCTACCGGTGAAGCCGACGATGTCACCGAGGCGCAGTTCATCGAACAGGCTGGGCACGCTGCCGCTCACCAGCTGCAGCGATCCGTCTGGCAGCAGTTCCGACTCGACCAGGATGCGCACGAAGGCTTCTGTGAGGTATCCGGTCGGCGTCGCGGGCTTCACGAGCGTCGGCATGCCGGCGAGGAACGCAGGTGCGAACTTCTCGAGCGACCCCCACACCGGGAAGTTGAACGCGTTGATCTGCACCGCGACGCCCGGGAGCCTGGTGAAGATGTGGCGGCCGAGGAACGTGCCGTCCTTCGAGAGCGGTTCGATCGGGCCATCGACGTACACCTGGCTGTTCGGCAGTTCGCGTCGGCCCTTGCCTGAGAATGCGAACAGCACACCGATGCCGCCATCGATGTCGACCCAGGAATCGGCCTTCGTCGCTCCGGTGCGCGCCGAGAGCGCGTAGAGCTCGTCCTTGCGTTCTGTGAGCGCGAGGGCGAACTGCTTGAGCAATACGGCGCGCTGATGGAACGTCAGTGCGCCGAGCGACGATTGACCGACCGTCCGGGCGTACTCGAGCGCGGCAGCGAGATCGAGCCCGTCGCTGCTGACACCTGTGATCTCCTCGCCGGTCGACGCATCGCGCACGATCAGGGCGCCGGCACTGGAATCCGGCGTCCACCACGCGCCCTGGACGTAACTGGGCAGAATCTCACTCATTCGCCATCCCATCTGTAGAAGCCTTCGCCGCTCTTGCGGCCGAGTCTGCCGTCCGCGACCATCTGCCTGAGCAGCGCTGGCGGCGCGAAGCGCTCGCCGAGAGCCGCGTACAGTTCCTCGGCGATGTCCAGACGCACATCGAGTCCGACGACATCCGTGGTGCGCAGCGGCCCCATCGGATGCCGGTACCCGAGTTCCATGGCCCGATCGATGTCCTCCGCAGACGCGACGCCGGCATCCAGCATCCTGATCGCCTCGAGCGCGAGGACGAGACCCAGCCGGCTGGACGCGAAGCCGGGGGAGTCGCGGACGACGATCGGTGTCTTGCCGAGCGCCTCCACCCAATCGCGCGCCCGCTCGACGAGCGTGGGATCAGTGGCTGATCCGCTCACGATCTCGACCAGTGAAGACGACGGCACGGGGTTGAAGAAATGCAGCCCGAGAAACCGCTGCGGACGAGAGAGTGATGCGGCCAGCGCCTCGATCGCGATCGAGGAGGTGTTCGAGGCCAGCGCCGCATCTTCGGCCAGCACACTCTCCACGGTCGTGAGCGCTTCGGACTTGAGCGCGCGGTCTTCGGGAACGGCCTCGATCACGAGGTCGCGATCGGCGAAGGCGCCGATATCAGTACAGACGTGCAGCGTGCTGATCGCGTCGTCGAGGGTGCGGTCGATGGTGCCGCGATCGATCGAACGCGAGAGGGCTTCACGGATGCGCTGGGTCGCCGCATCCTTGAATTCCTCATCGCGTTCGACGACGATGACGTCGTGGGGTGAATCCCCATCGGGTGTCGTGAGGAACGCGTGTGCGATCCCTGCGCCCATGCGGCCTCCGCCGAGAACACCGACCTTCATCGTCGACCCCGCTTCTCCAGGAAGTCTGTCATCCGGCGCATCTTCTCGGGGCTCTCGAACAACTCGGCCTGCAGCTCGCCGTCGATGTCGGGGTGCGCCTCGCGAGGCGCGCGCATCGCACGTTTGGTGTGCTGCGTGGCGAGCGGGTCGTTCACCGCGATGCGATCCGCGATCGCATGCGCTGCCGTCATCAACTCCGGTTCGGGATGGATGCCGGAGACGAGCCCGGCGCTGAGCGCCTCGTCCGCCGTGAGCAGGCGTCCGGTGAGCAGCAGTTCACTCGCCAGACCATCGCCGACGATCTCCCGCAGCCGCCAGGTGCCTCCGGCCGCGGCCATGATGCCGAGACCGGTCTCGGGGTTGCCGATCTTCAGGGTCGGCGTCGCGATGCGGATGTCCGCCGCATAGGCGAGCTCGGCGCCGCCGCCGAGCGCGTAGCCGTCGATCGCGGCGATCACCGGCATCGGCAGCTCATGCACGCGGATGAATGCGGTGGCGTTGATTCCGCGGCGCGCGTCTTCCGCCCGGCGGGCGCGCAACTGGGTGATGTCGGCGCCGGCGGCGAACACGCCGTCAGTGCCGGTGAGGATGAGAACGCGCGGCTCGGCTTCGAGCTCGGCGCACAACGCGTGCAGCGCGTCGATCATCTCCCGGTCGATGGCGTTTCGCTTCTCGGGATGGTTCAGGTGGGCGACGACGCGATCGGAGGTGCGGTCGATGACGAGAGGCTCCTCGTTCATGGCGCTCCTGACTGCATCGTCTGGCTGTGCGGTAGTTTCTGACCGATCGTTCAGTAATTGATTATGCCAAGGATCGGAGGGGTCGGCAATCGCGGATGTCAGACTGGGACGCGTGTCAGTGCCATCGTCCGAAGAAGCCGCAGCATCGGTGCCGACTGCGCGTCGTGGGCGCCCGGGCTACGACCAGCGGCAGATCCTTGAGGTCGCCGTGCAGGTGTTCATCGAACACGGGTACGACGCGACATCCGTGTCGTCGCTCGCGGAACGCCTCGGTCTCTCGAAGTCCGCGTTGTACCACCACTACGCGTCGAAGGAGCGACTGCTCGAGCTCGCACTCGACGAGGCGATGGGGTCGCTGGAAGCCGTGCTGCGCGAGTCTGGCGCAATGGTCGGGCCCGCAGGGGATCGGCTCGAGCATGTGCTCCGCGGTGCCGTTCGGGTGCTCGTGGACAAGCTCGCTTATGTGACGCTGCTGTTGCGCGTGCGCGGAAACAGCGACGTCGAACGCGCGGCGCTCCAGCGGCGGCGCGCGTTCGACGATGAGGTCGCTGTGCTGGTGCGTGCCGCGCAGGAGGAGGGGTCGGTGCGCGACGACATCGGAGCATCCGTCGCCACGCGCCTGCTGTTCGGCATGGTCAACTCGATCGTGGAGTGGTACCGGCCGACCGGGCCGGAGGGGGCAGGCGAACTGGCCGACGATGTGCTCGCCGTCGCACTCGATGGGTTGCGCACGCACTGAAGCCGGTTCGGGCCGATCAGGCGCTGGCGATCACGGTCTCCGCGAGGGGGCGTCGCGTGCGCGCCGCGGACTCGCGCTGCTGCAGTTTCTCGGAGAGCGCCGATGGGTCGCCGAGCTCGCCCATGGCGATGACCGCGATCGGTGCGAAGCGGTCTTCGACTCCAGGGAGCGCGGCGAGCTGATCGCGCTCGACACCGCCCATCTGGTGCACGAAGAGTCCGTCGGAGTGGGCCTGCACAGAGAGGTGTGCCACGGCCTGCCCGAGGTCGTACTGCGCCCACGGTCGGGGGTTGCCCTCAGCATCGGTCTGCTCTGCGAACGCGGCGATCAGTACGGCGGCGTTGCCCGCCCACTCGCGATTGAACCCCAGGAGCGCGGCCTCGATGCGCTCGTGCAGGTCGCTGCCTCGCCGCGCCACGATGAAGCGCCACGGCTGGGTGTTGCTCGCGGAAGGCGACCAGCGAGCCGCCTCCAGCGCGGCCGCGAGCTTCACCTCGTCGATCGGGGTCTCGGCGTCGAAGGCGCGCGGGCTCCAGCGTGCCGCGAGGATGTCGAGGACAGGCACTGCTGTCTCGGCGTAGCGCTCGATGGTGGACGTGCTCATTGTGCCTCTCGGGGTCGGACGCGCGCGGACCCCGTCGTCCACCGATCCATTCAGGCTAATAGATCGAGCTGGACGCCGGACACAGGCGGTGATCTGAACGCAGCTGGCCGCGGCCAGTCGTGCCTCTCTGCGCGAACGTTGCACGTCGGGATCCGGCACCGGGGCCGCCGCCAGCAGCGCACCGGCGACGAAAGAAGGAAAACGGGGGTTCCCGGCCGTGGAAACCCCCGTTTTCCTTCTTTCAAGGAATGTGACCGCTCAGCCGCGAAGCGCCTCGCGCAGCTTGACGCGAGCGCCCATCTTCAGCAGGGAGTTCTCGTAGATCTTCGCCCCGATCAGCACCACGACGACACAGGCGACGAGCATGAGCGCGAGTGCGGCGAGGGGCTCCCACCACGCCGCCTCGTTGAAGAACAGGCGGATCGGCATGCCCACAGGAGCCGAGAACGGCACATACGAGAGCACCGTCATGACCACCGGGTTGTCGCCGAAGAAGATCACCAGGAAGTACGGGATCATCGTCAGATACATCACCGGGGTCATGGTCGCGCCGACGTCCTCCTGCCGCGAGACCAGCGAGCCGGCCGCGGCGAACATGGCTGCAAGCAGGATGAACCCGAAGAAGAAGAACACCGCGAACCAGGCGATCGGCCCGCCGAGTCCCTGCAGGACCGCGGTCTGTCCGGACACCATGAGCCCGATCGCGCCGACCACCACCAGCAGCAGGATCTGCGAGATGGCGAGCAGCGTGTTTCCGATCACCTTGCCGGCGAGCAGAGTCCGGGCGGGGATCGTCGAGAGCAGGATCTCGATCACTCGGGTCTGCTTCTCCTCGACGACACTCGTCGCGATCGGAGACCCGAACGTGATCGCCGACATCATGAACACCAGCCCGAAGCCGATGCCCAGAAGGTAGCGCAGTCCGCCGCCGCCCGCTTCCGGGTTCAACAGCTCGACGGTCGGAGACTCGGAGAGCATCATCAGCAGGGACTGCGGCGCTTCCTTGTCGGCGATGATGACGGTCCCGGTCGGCGAGGAGCTGTCGTCGACGACCGCGGCTTCGACCGTGCCATCGGCGACGAGCTTCTCCGCTTCGCCGCGATCGGCGACGTCTGTGACCTCGTACCCGTCCGCGCCCTCGAGCGCAGAGGCCGCCGCGCTCGTCGCCGCGATCGACGTCGAGCTCGGGCTGGCGCTGGCGAACCCGGCCCAGATGACGCCGGCGAGAGCGATCAGCAGCAGGATGCCGGTGGAGATGAGATACGCCTTGCTGCGCAGCTTCGTGCTGAGTTCGCGCTCGGCGACGAGCCAGACGCCCTGCACAGGTGAGAGCGATGTTCCGGTCGAAACGGTCACTGGATGACCTCCTTGAAGATCTGCGAGAGCGATGGACGCTGGGGGGTGAAGCGCGAGACCTCTGCACCGTCGAGCGCACGGCGGAGTACTCGCTGCGCGGTGGCGGGGTCGTCGACGTCGAACACGGCGCTGCCGCCGTCGAAGTCCACGACGCTCACGCCCGGCTCTTCGCGCAGCCAACCGACGTCTCCGCTGCTCTCCAACTCCCACCGAGGCGCCGAGTACTGCTCACGCAGCTGATCACGTGGCCCGGATGCGCGGATCGTGCCGCCGGCGATGATGACGAGGTCATCGCACAGGCGCTCTACGACGTCGAGCTGATGGGACGAGAACAGCACGGAGACGCCGCGCGTGGCCCTTTCCTGCAGCACCCCCGCCACGGTCTCGACGGCGAGTGGGTCGAGTCCGGAAAAGGGCTCGTCGAGGATCAGCACCTCGGGGTCGTGCACGAGGGATGCCGCGATCTGCGCACGCTGCTGATTGCCGAGCGAGAGGGCCTCGAGGTTGTCGTTCAGTCGCTCGCCGAGTCCCAGTTCCTCGAGCAGGGCGGTCGCACGTGCCGTGGCATCCGATTTCGTGAACCCGTGCAGGCGGGCGAGATAGACCACCTGCTCGAGCACCTTCATCTTCGGATACAGCCCGCGCTCCTCCGGCATGTAGCCGAACTGGCGGCGTGCATCTGCGGTCAAGGGCGTGCCGCCGAGCGTCACCGAGCCGCCGTCGGAGGCGAGCAGGCCGAGCACGATCCGCATGGTGGTCGTCTTGCCTGCGCCGTTGCCGCCGACGAAGCCGGTGAGGTGGCCGGCCGCGACGGGGAAGGTGACATCGTCGAGCACCCGGCGCGTGCCGTAACTCTTCGTGATGCCGGTCAACTGGAGGGTTCCTGAGGTCATGCCTCCACGCTATGAGTCACCTGCGCGTCCCGGCATCCCCCCTGCGGCGGACTTCCCCTGTCAGTCTTCGGACGGACGACGGGTGGTGCGGGTGAGGACGAGGCGCACCGCGAGTCCGGCGAGGAGCGCCCAGAAGGCCGCGCTGATCCCGGCGAGGGAGATGCCGGATGCCGCGATGAGGAAGGTCACCACGGCCGGCATCCGCTCACTCGGCTCTGCGAGAGCCTGCTGTACGGCGGAGCCGAACGCGGCGAACAGAGCGAGACCGGCCACGGCAGGGATCACCGCTGCGGGCGCGAGGACGACGAGCGCGGAGAAGATCGCGGCGAAGCCGCCGAGCACGATGTAGGAGATTCCCGTCGATAGTCCAGCTACCCAGCGCCGCTTCGGGTTCGGATCCGCCTCTGGGGATGCGGCGAGGGCGGCGCTGATCGCCGCGAGGTTGATGCCGTGTCCGCCGGCGGGTGCGCCGATCGCCGTCCCGATGCCGGTCACGAGCATTGCCGGGCGCCATGGCACGTCGTACCCGTAGCTGCGCATGATCGCGACACCGGGAACATTCTGCGACGCCATCGTCACGACGAACAACGGCAGTGCGATGCCGATGAGAGCGCCGACGGTGAACGTCGGTGCGACGAGCTCGATGCGGGGGATGAGGATGCTCGCATCCATAGGGGTGCCGCCCCGCACCAACTCGAGCCCGACCACGATCGCGGCGGCGACGAAGGCGAGCGGCACCGCCCAACGCGGCGCCACTCGAGCGAAGATCAGCCAGGTCAGGACGACGGGGATCACGCCCCACGGGTTCTCGGCGATTCCGGTCACCGGCGCGAGACACAGGGGAAGAAGGACTCCCGCGAGCATCGCCTGGGCGATGGATGCCGGAATCCGGGCGATGAGTCCGCCGAAGCCGGGCCATGCTCCAGCCAACACGGTGAGCGCGGCCACGACGAGGAACGCTCCCGTCGCCGCCGGCCAGCCGCCGTCGACGACTCCCGTGGCGGCGAGCAGCGCAGCACCGGGCGTAGACCAGGCCGCCGTGATCGGCATCCGATAGCGCGAGGCGAGGATGACGCAGGCGAGGCCCATCGTGATGCTGAGGATCAGCAGTCCGCTCGCGGCCTGTGCAGGGGTCGCCCCCGCAGCAGAGAGTCCGGTGAGCACCACGGCGAACGAGCTGGTGAAGCCCACAAGCGCAGTGACGACACCCGCGAGGATCGGCCTGGACAGCGGGGCGGGCGCGTCGGTCATAGGGGTGAGGCTAGCGCGAGAGATCGGCACTCAGAGAACTCATTACATTCATCGGAATAGAATATTGCCGGCGGTCGTTGACCCCAGAAGACAGTCAACGGCTGTCCCTGAGCCCGAAAAGAGAAGGAAAACCTGTGACTCGCACCATCGGCTACATCGTCGGCAGCATCTCCAGCACCTCCATCAACCGTCGCTTGGCGCGTGTGCTGGCGAACCTCGCTCCCCAGGGCACCGAGCTCGTCGAGATCCCGATCAAGGACCTTCCGTTCTACTCGCCCGACTTCGACGGCGAATTCCCCCAGGTGGCCATCGATTTCAAGAAGGCTATCGGCGACGTCGACGGCGTCATCATCGTCACGCCCGAGTACAGCCGCTCGATCCCCGGTGTGCTCAAGAATGCTCTCGACTGGTCGACCCGCCCCTACGGCGAGATGTCGTTCTTCGGCAAGCCCGTCGCGGTGATCGGCGCCTCGGGATCCGGTGTCGCGACCGCTGCTGCTCAGCAGCATCTGCGTGCCATCCTCGGCCACTTCAACGCGATCACAATGGGTCAGCCCGAGGGCTTCATCCAGGACCGCCCCGGGCTCTTCACCGAAGACGGCCAGGTCACCGACGAGAGCACCGCAGGCTTCCTCTCCGGCTACCTGCAGGCCTTCGACGGCCTCATCTCGCGTGTGCAGCACTCCGCGGAGCTCGTCAACGCGTAACCCTCGCGAACGAACGGATGCCCCGCGGTCCATGGTCGCGGGGCATCCGTCGTTCGGGAGACGAGCGCGCGTCCTCACTCGGAAGCTCAGGATGACGCGCGCCGCAGCCGACCGGCGGTGAGCGCCGCCAGCAGTGCGACGACGGGCGCCGCCCAGAGCAGCGTGGCGGGACCAGATGTCGACGAGGTCGACAGCCAGAACGACACAACGCCCGTCCACAGCAGCGCATCCGCCTGCCACGCCCACATCCCGATCGCCGAGGCATCGCCTGCCGGTGTCGGAACAGGCATCATCAGTTCGATCGGCATCGGCCCCTTCGTCGCGTCGTAGGCGCGGACGGCGACGAGTGCCACGCCGATCGTCGCCACGATGGCAGCGGTCTCGACAGTGCTTCCGGAGAGCATCGCGGCCGCAACCGGGACGACCACGCCTGCGAGAAGCGGCAACGGCACATGGAGCAGGAGCATCGTCCACGCCGTTCGGCCGTACAGGGCGGGGCGCCCGGCCATGTCGGCCGCTTCGCGGAATCCGTCGCTGAAGGCCCCGATTGCAGCGAATGTCAGCAGCCCCGCGCCGATCGCGGGAACCCAGCGCGGCCCCGCCTGCAACTCTGCGATCCACCCCCAGCCCACCCCCGCGGCGGCGAGTGCGACCAGGGCGACGACAATCCGTAGCGGCGTACGCGCCGCACCGATCGCCGCCCTCTGCAGCAATGCGAGGATCAGTGGCCGAGAGAAGGGGATGCGCACGCGACGCCCGACCGTCGGCCGCGCGCGAGTGCGATCCAGTGCGCCGGAGATATCGCCGGTGGCGGCCAGCACGGTCATCGCCTCCCAGCGTTGCGCGTGGTCCTCGACGGTCGTCGGCAGCATCCGGTCGAGCAGGATCACGATCGCCCACACCGCAGCGAGTGCAGTGGCGGCCAGAACGACCAACGCCGCACCCGCCGTACTCGTCGCACCGTCCGTGCTCGGCCACAGATTGGCGAGGGCGGATGCCGGGAGCAACGGCGGATCGAGCGGGATGACGACAGCGGCGACCAGGAGCAACGCGAGCGCACTGCCGAGGATGACGGCACCGCGCCGACCGAGCACCTGGCCGGCGAGCCAGATCGCCGTGGTCGCCACCGCGAACAGTACTGTGCCGATGACGAAGGAGATGCTCGCGCCGACCGCCACTGCATGTGCGAGGAATCCGCTCACGGCCAACGCCGAGATCGCCACCAGCACAAGCGCCATCCCGAGGGCGGAGCCGAGGAGGTCACGGGCCCATGCTGCGCGTGGCGAGATGTCGGACCGGCTCAGTGTCGCAGCCACGAACGGCGGAGGAGCGACCGGGCCGCGGGCGCTGCCCACCACCAATGCGATCGACCAGATCAGGGCACCGAGCACGGCGATGCTCCGTTCCGTTCCCGCCTCGCTGAGAGCGCTCATCGCCGTGGGCGTCGCGAGCGCAAGTACGATCGCGCGAACGACCGGTATGCCGGCGATCGCCGCGACGAGTACGCAGACGTAGACGACGTAGGCGGTGTCGCCGCGTGTGCGGTGCGCGTTTCGCGCGCGTTGCACGGCACGGGTCGCGGCCATTCGCGCGCGATCACCCGCCAGGCGTGGTCCGATCACTCGGTCTCGCCGACCGTGAGCACGTCGGAGCCCACCGCACCCACCAGGGCCGTGCTGTGGGTCGCGAAAGCGATGGCGCATCCGTCCTTCAACCTGCGGCGCAGCGCGTCGGCCACCAGACCGCGTCGGTGCGCATCCAGGCGCTGCTCGGGCTCGTCCAGCAGCAGCACGCGACAGGGCCGTGCCAGTGTCAGCGCCAGGGAGAACAGCTGCAGTTGCCCGGAGGACAGTTCGGACGGATAGCGCATCTCCAGGTTCGCGATTTCCAGTTCTTCTAGGGCCATCCTGGCCGCCCGTTCGCCGGTCGCAGCGTCGTCGCCCCACGTCGCACGGACGAACCTCAGCTGCTCGACGAGAGTGAGATCTCTCGCCAGCGGCGGAGGGCCGATCATCGCGGCGACCGCGGCCCTGTGTCTGCCGCGACGGATGTGCAGCGGGTCGCCCTCGAGCATCACACTTCCGGACGTCGCGGGCATGAGGCCCGCGAGTACCCGCAGGAGTGTTGTCTTGCCTGCCCCGTTCGGGCCGCGCACCGCGAGCGCCTGGCCGGCGTCGAGCGACAGTGAAGTGATCGGCAGCAGTATCTGTTCATCGACAGTGACGGTCACCTCGGATGCCGTGAGCAGCGCCGTGCGTCCGGGGCTCATCGTGCCAACCCGTTCCGGTGTGCGAGCACGACCGCCTGCACGCGGTCACGGGCCCCGAGTTTCTGCAGGATGCGCGAGACATGCGTCTTCACCGTCGCCTCGCCGATGAACAGCCGTGACGCGATCTCGGCGTTGCTCATGGCCTCGGCGACAAGGGCCAGCACCTCGGCCTCGCGATCCGTGAGCGGCTCGACGAGGGTGATCGCCGGGGTCGCCACCGCGGCTTCCGGCACTGTCGAGGCGTACCGCTGCACGACGCGCCTGGTCACCTCCGGCGCCAGCATTCCGTCGCCGGCGGCGAGCACGCGAACGGCGGTGACCAGATCCTCGGGCGTCCCGTTCTTGAGAAGGAAGCCGCTGGCGCCGGCATCCAGCGCGGCGAAGAGGTAGTCGTCGCGATCGAATGTCGTCACGATCGCGATCGCGGCCTGCACCTGTTCATCGGCGACGATCCGCTTCGTCGCCTCGATGCCGTCCATGTCGGGCATCTGCACATCCATCGTGATGACATCGGGTCTGAGAGCGGATGCTGCTGCCACCGCCTCCGCGCCCGTCGCCGCTTCCCCGACGACGGTGATGTCGGGCTGGATGTCGAGGATGGTCCGGAACCCGGCGCGCAGCATGGCGTGGTCATCGACGAGGAGGACGCGGATCGGACTGGTCATGATGATGCCCCTGCCAATGCGGTGGGGATGGGAAGCGGTACCTGGACACGCACTCGCCATCCTCCGCGCTCGCGCGGAGCCGACTCGATCGTGCCGCCTGATGCCAGTGCGCGTTCGCGCATGCCCAGCTGGCCCATTCCCGACCGGGCGGCTATCACGGCGCGACCGGTGTTCACGATCTCGAGCTCGACACCGGAGTCCAGGTAGCGAAGACGCACGTCGGTGGTTGCTCCCGCCCCGGCGTGGCGGCGCACGTTCGTGAGCGACTCCTGCGCGATCCGGTACAGATTCACCTGTGTCACCGACGGCACCGGTCGCTGCTCGCCGACCACAGTGAAGTCGGTGGGCACTCCGGCAGAATTCGAGGCCTCCACGAGTAGCACGATGTCGTCGAGGGTGACGGTGGAAGCGTCGTCGTCCACTCCGGCATCAGAGGAACGCAGCGTCTCCAGCAAGTGCCGAAGCTCGCTGATCGCCTCGCGTGCGGAGTTCTCGACGTCGGCGAGGATGTCCTTCGCCGTGCCGGCATCCTGGTCGATCACCATGCGCGCCGCTCCCGCCTGCACCCCCATCACCGAGACGTGGTGGGCGACGACGTCGTGCAGTTCGCGGGCGATGTGCACGCGGTCGAGCGCCACGGCCTGCGCCGCGGTGACCTCGCGCTCGCGCTCCAGATCGACGGTGCGCCGCTCGAGGGCCTGACGCTGCATCGCGGCGCGCCACGCGTGCTCGCCGAAGTAGTAGGCGCCGGCGAAGTAGAGCACGTTCACCAGCAGCTGCAGCATCATGAACGCGAGATAGGGCGACATGGCACCCGCGATGATGTCCTCCTCGCGCGCGGTGTCGATCGCGTCGCGGTACATGGTGATCAGCAGCCAGATGAACATGCCGGCGATGATCGCGGCCCGCACGATCATCGCTGCGCGGCGGTTCGCCATCCATGCACCGACTGTGTACAGGGCGATGAACATCGCGACGTTTCCGGCGTACAGCTCGGGAATTCGAAGCGTGACGGCGACGAAGTACGCGACCGACACGACGATCGCGACCTGCGCGGGCCAGATGCGGCGTGCGGCCAATGGCGCTGCCACGAACACCAGGTAGACCAGTGCCTGCCACAGCGGTGCCTGCTCGTCGCCATAGATCTCTGACACCGCAGACAGTGCGGCACTGATCACTCCGGCGATGAAGACGACGGCGGCCAGCAGTGCGTCTGACCGGTGTTGGCTCACAGTGAGCGTGCGGATTGATGCGGACATGTCTCAACGGTACGGGGGTGCGGATGCGGTGGCATCCGCCCTGCGGGGGATCAGGGGCAACATGCTCTTGACAGCGGAACTTGTTTTTTGCAAGCATGTTTCGCAGCAGGCGCAGCGACCGCGCTGCGCCGGACAACCAGACAAAGGAGTCAGCATGTCAACCAAGGTCTTCGTCAACCTCCCCACCTCCGATCTCGAACGCAGCAAGGCGTTCTACACGGGTCTGGGCTGCGCCATCAGCCCGGAGTTCACCGATGAGAACGCCGCCTGCATCGTGTGGAGCGAGGACATCTACTTCATGGTCCTCAAGCGTGACTTCTTCGCCACTTTCACCGACAAGCCGATCGCCGACCCCAATGAGTCCGTGCAGGTCTCGGTCTCATTCAGCCAGGACTCTCGGGAAGCCGTCGATGCGATCGTCGCCAAGGGCCTCGCCTCGGGCGGCGCCGAGCCGAAGCCTGCGCAGGACTACGGCTTCATGTACTCGCGCGACCTGGACGATCCGGACGGCAACAGCCTCGGTTTCCTCTACATGAGCGAAGAGGCCGTCGAGAAGGGCCCAGAAGCGTACATGGCAGAGCAGGGCGCGGAGTCGGCCTGACGTGGCAGCGCGCAGCTACGGCCAGTATTGCGGGGTCACGACGGCCGTCGAACTGATCGGAGAACGATGGGCGATGCTCATCGTCCGCGATCTGCTCGTGGGGCCGAGGCGATACACCGACCTCAAGCAGGGCCTGCCGCGCATTCCGACGAACATCCTGTCCACCAGGCTCAAGGAACTCCAGGAGGGCGGCGTCGTCCGAAGGGTTCCGCTGAAGAACTGCGGACTCGTCTACGAGCTCACCCCCTACGGTCGGGCTCTTGAGCCGATCATGCTCGCCATCGGCCGCTGGGGATTCCAGGCGATGGGAGACCCGTCGCCCGAAGACGTCGTGACGCCGGACTCGCTCACCATGGCGCTGCGGACGGCGTTCCGCTCCGAGACGGCGGCGGATGCCGATTACGAACTGCACGTCGGTGACGTCGCCCTGCGCGCGCAGGTGAGCAGCGGAATGCTCTCCGTCGCGCAGATCGCACCACCTGCCCCGCCCGTCGGTGGACGGATGCCTGACGGCGAACCGGATGCCGTGTTCGTCGCGGGCCCCGGCATCCGTCACCTCATCGGCGGCGAGATCACGCCCGCCGAAGCGATCGCACAGGACATCATCGCGGTCGTCCGCGGCGAGGAGTCGTTCTTGGACTCCTTCGCCGCCACGTTCCACATCGCTTCATTCGAATTGCAAGGAGCCGCATCATGACCGGCCGCATCATCATCGATCTGTTCACAACGCTCGACGGAGTCGCTCGGGCACCAGGAGGCCCGGAGGAGGATCCCTCTGATGGCTTCCCCTTCGGCGGCTGGCAGGCCGGGGTACCGGACGACGCCGTCGGCAAGTGGGTCATGGAGGGGATGTCGACGCTCGACGCACTGCTGTTGGGACGCCGCACGTACGACATCTTCGCCGCCTACTGGCCGCATCACACCACGGGTCCGGAGGGTCCGATCGGTCAGCTGTTCGATCGCGTTCCGAAGTACGTCGCTTCGCGCGACGCCGACATCGAGCTCGGATGGCAGGGGAGCTCGCGCGTCGGCGGCGACCTGACGGCCGAGATCGCGCAGTTGCGAGAGAACCACCGCGACGTGCACGTGATCGGCAGCGTCGACCTCGTGCAGACTCTGCTCACCGAGCAGCTGTTCGACGAGCTGCAGCTGTGGGTCTACCCGGTCGTGCTCGGGCAGGGCAAGAAGGTGTTCCCCGACGGCGCAGCGCCCGCGAACCTGAGGCTGCTCAGCGCCGAGGTCGGCGACAACGGGGCGGTGAGTCTGCGCTACGCGCCCGCGCCGGGTCCGGTGCGCACCGGGACGATGGGGCAGTGAGCTTCGCTCAGGCGAAGATCATCGGCATGTCGTCGTCATCATCGCCGGCGCGGCCGAGATCGAGGTCGACGACCACCGGCACATGATCGCTGGGCTGTTCGCCCTTGCGCTCTTCGCGGTGGATGGACGCGCCGGTGACGGCACCGGCGAGCGCGGGGGAGCCGAGCACGAAATCGATGCGGATGCCCTCGTTGCGGGGGAACTTCAGCCGCTGGTAGTCCCAGTAGGTGTAGCCCTCGGGCAGCAGTGGACGCACGACATCGGTGAGACCCGCATCCTGGAAGGCGAAGAAGGCGGCGCGCTCCGGGGGAGAGACGTGTGTCGAGACTCCCTCGACGATGTCTGGATCACCGTTGTCGGAATCGAACGGGATGATGTTGAAGTCGCCGACGAGCGCCAGCGGCAGGTCGGGATTCTTCTGCAGAGCCGATGCGGCATGCTGGCGAAGTTCTTCGAGCCAGTGCAGCTTGTACGCGTAGTGCGGGTCGTCCAAGGAACGACCGTTCGGCACGTACAGACTCCACACCTGCACGCCCTCGACGGTCACGCCCAGCGCGCGGGCCTCGAGCGGAGCATCCGGACCCTCATGACCCTTCGCGAAACCCGGCATCCCGTCGAACGCGGTCGACACATCCGTCATCGGAAGGCGACTCGCGATCGCGACGCCGTTCCACTGATTCAGACCGTGAACCTCGACCTGGTAGCCGGCCTCTTCGAACTGCGCGTACGGGAACTGCTCGGGCTTGCACTTGATCTCCTGCATCGCGAGCACATCGATGTCTTCGCGAACCGCGAACTCGACGGTGCGGCGCACGCGGGTGCGGATGGAGTTGACGTTCCAGGTGGCCAGGCGCATGCATCCAGCCTACGGGTGGGATGAGACACCCTGCCCACGAGAGAGCGGACCACGAGATCGCGATGCTCGACGCACCGCGAAGGCGATGGCTGCGGCTCTAAGCTGGATGCCGTGACCGCACTCGACGCAGACCGACAGTCCCTCCTCGCTCTCATCAAGGACGAGGCCGTGTTCCACGGAGACTTCACCCTTTCCAGTGGGAAGCAGGCGACGTACTACGTCGACATGCGCCGGCTCACCCTCGACCACAGGGCAGCTCCGGCGATCGGTCGGATCATGCTCGACCTGATCAGCGATCTCGACGCCGCTGCTGTCGGCGGCCTGACCCTCGGCGCCGATCCGATCGCGAACTCCGTGCTGCACGCCTCGGTCGCCACCGACCGTCCGCTGGACGCGTTCGTCGTCCGCAAGGAGCCCAAGGACCACGGCCGAGGCCGTCAGATCGAAGGCGCAGACATCGCGGGCAAGCGCGTCGTCGTCCTCGAGGACACCTCCACCACTGGCCAGTCGGCACTCAAGGCTGTCGAGGTGCTGCGCCGCGAGGGGGCCGAGGTCGTCGCTGTCGCAGTGATCGTCGACCGCAAGACCGGCGCGCAGGCCGCGATCGAGGCGGAGGGCCTGCAATGGCTGGCAGCCTTCGATCTCGACGATCTCGGTCTCGACCCGCAGTGACCCTCGGCGCATGACTCTGTACGCACTGGCCGTCGACGTGGGCGGCACGAAGCTGGAAGCCGCGCTCGTCGGCGACGACGGCGCGCTGATCCCCGGTAGCCGCAGCAGGCAGGCCACCGGCCGCACCGCGACGCCGGCGTCTTTGGATGCCGCGGTCGAGGCAGTCATCGCTCACGCACTCGCTCGCCTGCCGGAAAGCGCCGAGCTGGTTGGTGCCGGCGTCGGCAGCGCCGGACCGATCGACGTCTCGACAGGTTCGATCGTTCCCGTCAACATGCCTCGGGCGCGGGGCTACGGTCTTGCCGGGGCGGTACGGGGCGCAGCATCCGCTGTTCTCGGACACGACGTGAACACGGTTTTCGGGCACGACGGCGGCGCGCTCGCGCTCGCCGAAGCCTGGCTCGGCGCCACCCGAGAGGCGCGTTCGTCGCTGTCGATCGTCGTCTCGACAGGGGTCGGCGGCGGATTCGTCATCGGCGGACAGTACATTCGCGGCGCCTCCGGGAATGCCGGTCATCTCGGACAGGTGCGCCGCGAGGGCGGGCTGACGCTCGAGGAGATCGCCTCCGGTCCAGCCAGCGCCGCGTGGGCGCAGGGGCAGGGGTGGACCGGTGCCACCGGTGAGGATCTCGCTCGTGACGCGGCGTCCGGCGATCAAGTCGCGCGTGCGGCCATCGAGCGGTCTGCGAAAGCGGTGGGCGAGGCGCTGGCGGATGCCGCGACCCTCGTCGACCTCGACATGATCGCGATCGGCGGCGGGTTCTCGCGGGTCTCAGCCGATTACATCGAACTCGTGCAGCAGGCCCTCACGGCGAGCGCCGTGCACGACTATTCCCGCCGTGCGCTCGTGGTGCGCTCCGGCTTGGGCGACGAGGGGCCGCTGATCGGCGCCGCCGCGCTCGTGCTCAGGTAGTCCCGGCCGAGACGCTCGACGAGGTCACGGCCGAGACCCGCAGGAAGTCGAGCTTCTCCGCGGCCTCAGATCCGGCCGCCGCGGTGTATGCGACGATCCGCAGATCGGTGCCAGCGACGCTGAACACGTCGCAGTCGAGTTCGATCTCGCCGACGACGTCATGACGAATCACCTTGCGCTCCGACTGGTGCTCGCCGACCGCGCCGCTGTGCCAGAGCGTTCGGAATCGATCGCTCGATCCGAGAAGTTCTTCGACCAGCGCCTTGACGCCTTGGTCGTCCGGGTAATGACCGCTGACCCGTCGCAGATCGGCCACCAGGGACGCCTCGAAGATTTCGCGGCTGCCGGATTGGCTGACGACCCGCTTCCTGTCGTCGCACTGGGATGTGCCCGAGAAATGCTGCCTCAGCAGGTTGGGGCGTCCGGGGCCGGCCGGGAACGGATCACCCAGCAACGCGGTCCAGAGCGGGCTCTGGGAAATGAGATCCCATGACGCGCTGAACACCGCGAGCGGTGTCTCGCCGAGCCGGGCGATCAGCCGCTGCACACCGGGAGGGATGTGCGACGGGACCTGGCGTGGTGAGGGAGGGAGGAGGCCCGCGACGACGAAGAGATGGTCGCGTTCTGCGTCGCTCAGTTGGAGGGCGCGGGAGAGCGCGGTTGCGACCTGATCTGACGGATGCCGCGCGCGACCCTGCTCGAGCCGTACGACATAGTCGACGCTCAGCCCCGCCAACGCGGCGAGCTCTTCTCTACGCAGCCCGGCTGTGCGACGACCTTCGCCCGAGTAAAGGCCGACGTCGACAGGGGAGAGCCGATCGCGCCACGCACGCAGCATCCCGCCGAGGTCCGAGATCTGCTTCTGCCGCATCCGACCAGTCTGACAGCGTCGCGCACGGTCAGGGTGGTACTGCTGATCCTCCCTCTCGGCCGGGCCACGACAGGCGCGCGAGCGATCCGCAGACTCGAGACATGACAACGACACTGATCACCGGAGCCAACAAGGGTCTCGGATACGAAACCGCCCGACGGCTCATCGAAGCAGGGCACACCGTGTGGATGGGGGCACGCGATGAGGAACGCGGAAGGCAGGCGGCCGCCGAACTCGGAGGGCGCTTCGTGCGACTCGACGTGACGGACGACGCCTCGGTCGCAGACGCCGCGCGCACGATCACCGATGCGGGTGGCATCGACGTCCTGGTCAACAACGCCGGAATCTCGGGACCGATGAAGGCCGCGGAGGAGCTGACTGCAGCGGATGCAGGCGCCGTGTACGCCACGAACGTCGTGAGCATCGTGCGCATGACCTCGGCGTTCGTTCCTGTCCTGCGTGCATCCCACACGCCCACCATCGTCAATGTGACGAGCGGTCTCGGATCGTTCGCCGCAGTGCACGATCCGGCGCGCATCGAGTCCACGCTCACCGCGCCGCTGTACACGTCGTCGAAGTCGGCCGTCACCATGCTCACCGTGCAGTACGCCAAGGCCTTCCCCGAGATGCGGATCAACGCCGCCGACCCCGGTTATACGAAGACGGACTTCAACGGCAATCAGGGAACGCAGACGGTGAGCGAAGGCACCGACGCGATCGTGGAGCTCGCCACTCGCGGAGGGCAGGGCCCGACCGGCACGTTCATCGATCGGTCGGGCATCGCTCAGTTCTAGGTACGCACATACGCCTAACAAATCCGTCGTACGCTCGAAGGCACGACGGAAGGACCACGCATGCGCGTACTCGGACTGCTCTCGGGCACCTCGCACGACGGGATCGACGTGACGGTCGTCGACTTCAGCGAGACAGGTGGCGCCGTACGAGGCACGGTGCTGCACGAAGGCAGCGTCCCGTACGACCCCACGCTGCGCGCGCGGCTCGTTGCGGCGCTGCCTCCTGCGCAGACGACTCTCGCGGAGGTATGCGAACTCGACACTCTGATCGGTCAGGCATTCGCTGACGTGGCGGAGGATGCCGCGGCATCCGTCGGCGGCGTCGATGCGGTGTGCACGCACGGGCAGACCGTCTACCACTGGGTCGAAGACGGCCATGCCCGCGGGACATTGCAGATCGGCCAGCCGGCATGGATCGCGGAACGCGTCGGCGCTCCGGTGATCTCCGACGTCCGCATCCGCGACATCACGGCCGGCGGTCATGGTGCGCCGTTGGTGTCGTTCCTCGACGAGCTGCTGCTTCGGGGTCGCGCGGGCACATCTGCCGCGCTGAATCTGGGCGGCATCGCGAACATCACGATCGTCGGCGACAGTGCCGGTACAGGTGCGGGTGCGATTTCGGCCTACGACGTCGGGCCGGCGAACGCGCTCGTCGACGCCGTGATCGCGAAGTACGGGCTCAATCCGCTCGGCTACGACGAAGACGCGCGCATCGCTCTCTCCGGGGATGTCGACGACGACCTGCTCGCGTCGCTGCTCGCCGATCCGTACTACGCCCTCCCGGCACCCAAAAGCACCGGCAAGGAGCACTTCCATCTCGACTACGTGCGAGGGCACGCATCATCGCTGGGGCGAGACGTTCGCGTGACCGACCTCGTGCGCACACTCACCGAGCTGACGGTGCGGACCGTCGCGAACGACGTACGGGCAGCCGGAATCGGCTTCCTCGCCGTGTCGGGCGGCGGATGCCATAACCCGCTGATCATGGAGGGTCTCCGGGCGGCCCTTCCGGACACCGAAGTCGTCCTCGCTGACGAGCTCGGCGCATCTGCGGACAACAAGGAGGCGATCCTTTTCGCCCTGATCGGCTGGTGCACGATGCACGGCGTGCCTGCCGTCATCCCCGGCGGAACGGGGGCGCGCGAGCCGCGCATCCTCGGCACGATCACGCCAGGGGGCGGACCGCTGCGGATGCCGGAACCGGTGCCATCCGTGCGCAGCCTGACCCTGGACTGAGCCCGCGCTTCCGGTCGTCAGCTCTTGCGGTCGTCGTCCCAGGGGCCTTCCCACCAGTTGCCGGAACGCCCATCGTCGCCGGAGTCGTTGCGCCTGCGGGAGCGGACGAACTGCACGATGATGACCGTCAGGGTGCTGACAGCGATCAGAATCATGACGAGGAACAGCACGTCGCTCTGGTTCATGGCGTCACTCCGCGGAGGGCCTGGCCGGCAGCAGGTCGGCGACGGAGTTCACGATCTCGTCGGGGCGGAACGGGTACTTCTCGATCTCGACCTGGTCGCTGATGCCGGTGAGCACGAGCACGGTGTGCAGGCCGGCTTCGATTCCGGCGACGACGTCGGTGTCCATCCGGTCGCCGATCATGCCGGTGCGCTTCGAGTGCGCGCCGATCTTGTTCAATGCCGAGCGGAACATCATCGGATTCGGTTTGCCGACCACGTACGGCTCGCGCCCGGTGGCCTTGGTGATGAGGGCCGCGACGGCGCCCGTCGCCGGCAGCGGGCCCTCGACGCTCGGGCCGGTGGCGTCAGGGTTGGTGATGATGAAGCGCGCACCCCGGTTGATCAGGCGGATCGCCTTCGTGATCGCCTCGAAGGAGTAGGTGCGGGTCTCGCCGACGACGACGAAGTCGGGGTTGGTCTCGGTCATGACGAACCCGGCGTCGTGCAGGGCGGTGAGGATGCCGGCCTCTCCGATGACGAACGCCGACCCGCCGGGCACCTGTTGCTGCAGGAACGCGGCGGTGGCCAGAGCGGAGGTCCAGATCCGGTCTTCCGGCACGTTCAGGCCGCTGGAGCGCAGACGCGCCGAGAGGTCACGGGCGGTGAAGATCGAGTTGTTGGTCAGGACCAGGTACGGGATGCCGTCGGCCTCCCACCCGGCGAGCAGCTCGGATGCTCCTGGGATGGCGTCGTTCTCATGGACGAGCACGCCGTCCATATCAGTGAGCCAGCATTCGATCTCAGAGCGTTCAGCCATGTGCTCAGCCTATTGGTCGCGGATGCTACGCGCGGAGCAGGTTCGCGAGTGCCGGGAGCTGTGCGGAGTCTTCCAAAGCGGAGCCGACCGCGACCACGCGCACGCCCGCACTGAGGAACTGCGCCGCATTGGTCGAGTCCATGCCCCCTGTGGCGACGAAGTTCGCCTGCGGGAAGGGGCCGGACATGGCCTTGAACCAGGCCGGTCCGAGCAGTGACGCCGGGAACGCCTTGAGCCACGTGAGGCCGGATTTCATCGCGAGCTGCACGTCCGTCGCGGTGGCGACACCCGGCAGGGCCGGCATCCCGGCGTCATGCGACGCGCGAACGACCTCGACGTCGAAACCGGGGCTGACCGTGAACGACGCGCCGGCATCTGCGGCCTGGCGCACGTGCTCGACGGAGACGACGGTGCCCGCACCGACGGTCAGCCCGCGTTCCTTGGCAGCTTCGGCCAGCACGCGCAGCGCCTCGACATCGGCCGGTGTCTGCACCGGCACCTCGACGCTCGTGATGCCGAGATCCCACGCGGCGGTGGCTACGGCGAGAGTGCGCTCCGCACCCATCCCGCGCAGGATCGCCATCAGGGGGACGTCGCCGAACAGCGCGGAGAGCGATGAGTTGTCGAGCACGGGGTGTCGCCTTTCGGAGAGTGCTGCCTCGGAGAGCACTGACGAGTCGCGACAGGAGCGCGACTACACTTCGAGTGTGACCAGAGTGAGCGTCAACTGCAATTCATGTTGCAGTATATGCGCACTCTGAAGAGATGGAAGGACGACAGATGGACGAACTCGCGGAGATCCGGCTGACAGCGCGGCACAAGGGCCTGCCCCAGCGGGCGGTCGGAATGACGACGGCGGAATTCCTCGCCTCCGGCCCGCGACTGTCGGAATTCTGGACGCCTCTTGTCGTTCTCGACGACACGGCGATGCGGCACAACATCGAGGTCATGGCGAACTGGTGCACGGAGCGCGGCCTTGAGCTGATGCCCCACGGCAAGACCACCATGGCCCCCTCGCTCTGGCAGCGACAGGTGGATGCGGGGTCCCTCGGCATCACGCTCGCCACGATGGGGCAGGTGCGCACCGCCCGCACCTTCGGCGTCTCCTCGATCATGCTGGCCAACGCCGCTGTCGATGGGCATTCCCTTCGCTACCTGGCCGGTGAACTCGCCGACAGCGGCTTCCGTTTCGTCTGCTGGGCCGACTCCGTCGCGACGGTGGAGGCGATGGAGGTGCCGCTGCGTGAAGCCGCGACCCCCCGTCAGGTGGATGTGCTCGTCGAACTGGGCGGTGAGGGAGGTCGCACCGGCGCCCGCACGATCGACGAGGCGATCGCGATCGCCGAGCGCATCGCGGCATCCGATGTGCTGCGCCTCGCCGGCGTCGCCGGTTACGAGGGCAGCCTCGCTCACGACCGCAGCATGCCCGCGATCGATGCGGTCGAGACCTACCTGCGCCGACAGATCGAACTGCACGAGCGCATCAGTCATCTCTACGACGACGCAGACGTGTACGTCACCGCGGGTGGCAGCGCCTATTTCGATCTCGTCGCCAAGGTGTACGCCGAGGCAGGAGCCGCCGCGGACGCCGCCGACCGCCTGGGCGGAGGCCGCACGCTGTTCACTCTGCGCTCGGGCGCCTACATCGTTCACGATGACGGCTTCTACCGCGGGATCTCGCCGTTCGACGAGGCACGTGCGAACGACGATGAGCCTCGTTTCGTGCCCGGAATGTTCGGCATCGGCCGTGTCGTCTCGCACCCGGAGCCCGGACTCGCCCTGATCGACGGCGGCAAGCGCGACTTCCCGTTCGACGAGGGTCTGCCGATCCCTCGGGGGAAGAGCTCCGAGCTCGGGGCGGCGTGGCAGCCCCTGCCCGGCGCATCCGTCTCCGCGATGAACGACCAGCACAGTTACGTGCGGATCGAAGAGGGCAGCGAACTCGCGATCGGCGACGTCGTCCGCCTCGGACTGTCGCATCCGTGCACGGCCTTCGATAAATGGACGGTGCTGCCCGTCGTCGAATCGGTGGACTCCGACGTCGTCGTCGACCTGGTCCACACCTTCTTCTGATGAGCGGAAGCCCGACCTCACGGATCGTCCTCCGCGGCGGCTCCGTCGTCGCCGAGCACAGCGTGACGCGTGCCGATGTGCTCGTCGTGGACGGGCTCATCGCGACGGTGGGTGAAGTCGCCGCGGAACCCGATGATCAGATAGTCGACTGCACCGATCGGCTGATCATGCCCGGATTCGTCGACGCGCATTCCCACGCCGACGGCCTGCTCGCCGGCGGCGATGACGACGGCGTCCAGCGCTCCCTGCTGCGCCAGGGAGTCACCACGATCATCGCCGGCCAGGACGGGGTCTCCTATGCGCCGGGCGACGGCGCCTATGCGACCGAGTACTTCGGCGCCGTCAACGGCCCGTTCGCCGGATACACCGGCGGTGGTATCGCCGGCTATCTGGCCGCGATCGACGGCGCCTCCAGGCTCAACGCCGCTGTGCTCGTCCCGGCGGGAACAGTTCGCTGGGAGGTGTGCGGTCGCTCGCAGAAGCCGGCGGATGCCGCGCAGCTCGCCGCGATGACCGACCTCGTAGAGCAGGGCATGGCGGACGGCGCGGTCGGTCTCTCGACCGGCCTTGACTACGTGCCCGGCATGTTCCAGAGCGCGGACGAGATCGCCGCACTCTGCGTGCCCGTCGCCCGCGTCGGCGGTGTCTATGTCAGCCACATGCGCGGTGGATACGAGCGCAACGCCGCCGCAGGTATCGACGAGATCGCCGCCATCTCCGACGGCGCACACGCGGCATCCGGAGCGCCGCTCGCCGTGCACGTCTCGCACTTCCACGCCGACGCCGACATCGTCATCGCGCAGATGGATGCGCTGGCCGCGCGGGGAATGCACGCCACGTTCGACGCATATCCGTACGTTCGAGGCTGCTCGCTCATGAGCATGCCATTGCTCCCGCCGGAACTCACCGCACAGCCAGTGGACGACGTGCTCGTGACTCTCGCCGACCGTGGGGAGCGCGAACGTCTTCGTCGCGAGTGGTTCCCCCGGATAGACGTCAACCCGAGTCTCGGACCGGACTGGCCGCGCATGCTCACACTCGCGCACGTGCCTTCCGTCGAGTACGACTGGACGCACGGACTCACGATCGCCGCTGCCGCGGAGCAGGCCGGCACCGATTCCATCTCGCTCGCACTCGACGTGCTGGCGGCGACGCGATTGCAGGCCAACGTCGTGATGGCGGTGGCGCACGAACGCCCGGCCTCGGAGCTCGCCAGGATCTTCGCCCACCCCGCCCATGTCGCGGGCTCTGATGGCATCTTCATCGGCGCCCACCCGCATCCGCGCGCCCGCGGCACGTTCGGCTGCTACTTGCGCGAGTACGTACGTGAACTCGGCACCTGGAGCTGGACGGATGCTGCGACCCACCTCTCGCGGGCCGCAGCAGAGCGCTTCGGACTCGGCCGACGCGGCGTCATCGAACCGGGCGCTGTGGCCGATCTCATCGTCGTCGATCCGCGTACCGTCTCGGATCAGTCGACATATGACGAGCCGCTGAGGGAATCGATCGGCATCGACGATGTCCTCGTCGCCGGCGTCCCCGTCCTCGCAGGCGGCGAGCTGACCGTGGCGCTGCCGGGTCGCGGCCTGCGGCGAGAGAGTCTGCGACGAGAGGACGTGGTCTAGATGTCGCAGAGCGTCGAGCGTGCAGCGGCGATCCTCGACTCGCTCGCCGAAGAGCCCAAGGCCGTCTCGCCACTTGCCGTGGAGTTCGGCATCCACCGCTCGACGATGTTCCGCGAGCTGCAGACATTGCAGAAAGTCGGCTTCGTGCGCCGGCGCGAGGACGGCACCTACGCGGTCGCGTTCCGCCTCGCCGTACTCGGAGCGGCAGCCCTGGAGGACGTCGCACTGAAGGAGGCGGCGCATGTGCCCGTGCGGCAGCTGCATCGCGTGGTCGGCAACACCGTGCACGTCGCAGGGCTCGTCGGCGATGAGATCTTCTACGTCGACAAGGTCGAGGATCCGCGCAGGGTGCGGCTGTATTCCCGGATCGGATCGCCCGTGCATCCGAATCGCAGCGCAGTGGGCAAGGCGATCCTCGCAGGGCTGCCGCAGAAGCGCCGTGACGATGTGCTCGCCGGAGCCGACTGGACGCGTCACACCGCGCAGACGCTGACCACCAGGGCCGAACTCGACGCGGAACTCGAGAAGACGTCGGTCCGCGGCTGGGCTGTCGACCAGGGCGAGTTCGAGGAGATCGTGAACTGCGTCGCAGTTCCCATCACGACCCCCGCCGGTGTCGTCGGTGCCGTGTCGATCACGGCACTGCGGATGATCCACGATCTCACGTACTTGGAGGGGCACATACCGCTCCTGAAGCAGACGGCCGATCAGATCGCACACGCGCTGCGCTGATCGACCGAACCACCAGATCACCAACAGAAAGGAAGAGAAGATGGCCAAGCAGGGCATCCAGATCACCAACGCACCGCAGCCCGCCGGTGCCTACAGCCAGGGAATCGTGGCCAATGGCTTCCTCTACACCGCGGGCTTCGGCCCGCAGGACCCCGCGACCGGAGAGGTGCCTGATGGCGCTGCCGCGCAGACCCGGCAGGTGCTGAAGAACATCAGTGCAGTGCTGGCTGAGCACGGCCTCACGCTCGACGACTGCGTCAAGACGACCGTCCACCTGCAGGACCTCGCCGACTTCGCCGAGTTCAACACGGCCTACGCCGAGTCGTTCACGCAGCCGTACCCGGTGCGCACGACGGTCGGCTCGCAGCTCGCGAACATCCTCGTCGAGATCGATGTCGTGGCGGCGCTGCGCGCCGAATGACCGCTCAGTGAGCCGTCGGCGTGCCCGCTGAGGACGCGCAGGCGGCTCACACCGCACACCGTGGCGAGCGCCCGCGTAGACTCGCAGGCATCTGATCATGCCCGATGTCGATGGGACGTGCGCGCCGTGGAAGAGTTCGGCCTGACGGTGAACAAGGGGCGCTTCGCGAGCATCGAGGACGCCCATGCCGTGCTCGGTCCTGTCATGCATGCCATCGCCGGTGCAGTCGGTGACCACTGCGAAGTCGTGCTGCACGATCTCAGTCAGCGCGACATGAACCATTCGATCTACGCGATCGTCAACGGGCATGTCACCGGTCGCGAGATCGGCGGCCCGTCGACGAACCTCGGCCTCGAGGTCATGAAGAACGAGGCGGCCGAGCACGACGAGTTCGGCTACCCCGGACGCACGGCGGATGGCCGCGAACTGCACTGCTCATCGGTGTACTACCGCGACGCCGACGGGCACATCATCGCCGCGCTGTGCATCAACATCGATCTGACGCCGTTCCAGACGATTCAGAACGTGCTCGCGGCGGTGCTGCCCACGTCGGTCGCGCCGCACCGTGAGCGCGAGTTCCATGCGCGCGACATCGCGACCCTTCTCGACACGATGATCGCCGACGCGATCTCCGCCGTCGGGCGCCCCGTCGCGCTCATGGACAAGTCCGATCGGATGGCGGCGCTGCGGATGCTGGACGAGCTCGGTGCCTTCCACGTGAAGCGCGGAGTCGAGACCGTCGCGAAGCGTCTCGGAATCTCGAAGGTCACCGCCTACGCGTATCTGGATCAGGTCCGCTCCGAGAGCGACTGACCACTCAGCACCGGATTTACATTAACGAAACGTACGCGTCATAGAAGAACTGTTCAGATGCGGCTATGTTGTCTGTAGCCGATCGAAGCTGCCCGGAAGCCGATCGGTCTCAGGCACTCTCATCTGGACAACCCGGAGGTATCTATGGCCGCGGCAACGACAGCCACGCCGACGCTGAGCGCGAAGCTGAGCAAGAAGCAGAAGCGCACGATCGCAGGTGGTGCGATCGGCACTCTCATGGAGTACTACGACTACTACCTCTACGGCCTCGCGTCGGCAGCGGTGTTCCCGGTCGTGTTCTTCGCCGGCGATGACCCGATCATCGCTCAGCTGTCGTCATTCGCGACCTTCGCGGTCGGGTTCTTCCTGCGCCCGGTCGGCGGCATCGTGTTCGGCCACATCGGCGATCGGGTCGGTCGCAAGGCGACGCTGATGATCACCGTCGTCGGGATGGGGATCGCGACCGCCGGTATCGGGCTGATCCCGCCAGGAGCGGCCATCGGGATCGCCGCTCCGCTCCTGCTCATCTTCTTCCGCATGTGCCAGGGCTTCTTCGTCGGCGGTGAGATGGGCGGCGCGGCGACCATGGTCGTCGAGCACGCTCCGACGGGCAAGCGCGGCATGTACGGCGCTTTCCTCATCAGCGGTGCGGGCATCGCGAATGTGGCGTCGGCCGGACTCATGGCCGGTCTCGGGCTCGGTCCGGAATCCTGGTTCCTGACGTGGGGCTGGCGTATTCCGTTCGTGCTCGGTCTCGTGCTCGCGATCATCGCGATCCTGCTGCGCAGCAAGCTCGAGGAGTCCGACGACTTCAAGGACACCCAGGCGATCCAGATCGCGGCCGGCGTGAAGAAGCAGCCCCTCATCGAGGTGTTCCGTCACCCGAAGAATGCGATCCTCGGCATCCTGATCGGTCTGCCGCAGAGCATCGCCGGCTATATCGTGCTGACGTTCGGCATCTCGTACATGGTCAACCAGGAGAGCATCCCCGCTTGGCAGGGATTCGCCGGCACCATGATCGTCGGAGTACTGCAGGTCTTCGTCGCTCCTGCGTACGGTGCGCTCTCTGACCGCATCGGGCGTCGCAAGGTGTACATCACCGGCTGCATCGCTTTCGCCGCGCTCGTGTGGCCCACGTTCCTGCTCTACTCCACTGGCAACCTGTGGATGATCTGGCTCGGCATGATCATCGGTTTCGTGATTCCTGGCGTCGCCATGCAGGCGACGCTGCAGACCATGCTGGTCGAGATGTTCGATCCCGAGGCGCGCACCACTGGCGTGAACATCGGATACCAGCTCTCCAACACGTTCGGCGGCGGCCTCGCCCCGCTCATCTGCACCGCGCTGATGGCGGCGGCGGGTGGCGGGATCTGGCCGGTCGTGATCTACGCGGCGGTGATCTGCATCGTCGGCGCGATCGCGACGGCCAGCGCGACGTTCAGCACCGACGGTTCGCGTCTGCACGAGCTGAAGGTCTGATCCTTCCCGCGACCGACAGCACAAGGCGGGGCCGGGGATTCTTCCCCGGCCTCGCCGTGTTGCGTGAGCAGGACGACGCGCGGACGGCCTCTGCGCCCGAAGGATGCTACGCGCTGAGCCAGACGACGTCGAGGGCCCCGTCCGGGAGCTCAACCGCGCTGCCGTCGATCTCGACGCCGCCGCCGGTGACGCGGACGACGGAGGAGACCGACAGTCCGAGATCTTCCAGTGCGCACAACAGGTCAGGATCGGTATCGGAGACGCGCAGCACCCGCCCCTCGTGACCGACGGGCGCCTGTGCCAGCAGCACGAACGGCTCGCGCGCGACATGCCCCGCGGCATCCGGAATCGCATCGCCGTGCGGGTCGAAGCGGGGACGACCGAGGCGCTCGTCGATGCCCTCGAGCAGCCGGTCGCTGATGGTGTGCTCGAGAACCTCTGCCTCGTCATGCACTTCGTGCCAGCCGTAACCGAACTCGCTCACCAGCCAGGTCTCGACCAGACGGTGTCGGCGAACCATCGACAGGGCTCGCTGCTCGCCCACATCCGTCAGGCGCACAGCGCCGTAGGGAACGTGCGAGACCAGTCCTGAGGCTGCGAGCTTCTTCACCATCTCGGTCACGCTCGACGGTGCGATGCCCAGCTTCGCAGCGAGCTGCGATGGAGTGATCGGGGCATCCTGCCATTCGGTATGCGCATAGACGGTCTTCAGGTAGTCGTCTGCTGCTGGGGAAGCCACGGCTCCAGACTACGCTGGCGCGACTACGCTGGCTGAGTGACCGACACCCCTGAGCGCACCACCCACGGACTCGGACCATGGGACGGCGAGTGGCCGGTGGGGGAGCAGTACGACCCGGAGCTGCTTGAGAACGGCGACACCCGCAACGTCATCGACCGCTACCGGTACTGGCGCATGGAGGCGATCGTCGCCGACCTCGACACGCACAGGCATCCGTTCCACGTCGCGATCGAGAACTGGCAGCACGACATGAACATCGGCTCCATCGTGCGCAGCGCCAATGCGTTCCTCGCCGACACCGTGCACATCATCGGACGCCGCCGCTGGAACAAGCGCGGTGCCATGGTCACCGATCGGTACCAGCACGTCGTGCACCACGAGGACGTCGCCTCCTTCACGGCCTGGGCCGCCGCTGAGGGCATTCCGATCATAGCGGTCGACAACGTCGAGGGCGCTGTTCCCGTCGACAAGGCCGATCTGCCGGAGCGCTGCGTGCTGCTGTTCGGGCAGGAAGGCCCTGGGCTCACCGAAGAGGCGATCACCGCGGCATCCGGTCATATCGAGATCACCCAGTACGGCTCGACGCGGTCGATCAACGCGAGCGCCGCCGGCGCCGTGATCATGTACGAATGGTGCCGCCGGTACGCGCAGTGACCGGATCACCCTCAAGGGTGATCCGCCGCAGAACGCGCCCGTGAGAGCATGGGGCTGTGTCCGCTGCCGCGAGGAAGAGCTCGAATTCCGACGGCTGGCGCGTACTGAACCGCCCCGATGTGATCCTGGCGATCGCCATGACGGTGCTGCTGCTGCCGGCCAGCCTGATCGCGGTCGTGCAGGCGCAGGCGGTCCCCGATCCGGCAGCGGCGGCAGTGCTCACCGCACTGTTCGCGCTCGTGCATGCCGCCTCTCTCTTCGCCGTGCGGTTCCCCGTCACCGCGTTCGCCACCGCAAGTCTCGCGATGTTCGCCCTCGCCCTGTTGCCGGGCGGTGCCGGAGTGGCCGGCGCGCCGGCGGCTCTGTTCCCCTCGTCGTTCGCCTACCTTCTGTGCGTCGGCGAGGTCGTCGCACTGCGGCCATTGCCGTTCGGTTTAGGGGCACTCGGCATCGGAACGCTCGGGGCGGCGGTGATCGCCTGGACGCCCGCGTCGACGATGTCGAACGACATCCGGACGGGGCTCTTCGTCGGGCTCGCCGCGATGATCGCCGCCGCGTGTGCGATAGGTCTGCTCCAGCGCCAGCGTCGACAGCACGCCGAGGAACGTCAGCGCACTCGCGTGCGGGAGGCGATCGCGGCCGAGCGGATGCGCATCAACCGTGACCTGCACGATGTGATCGCGCATTCGATGACGGTGATGATCGCGCAGGCGGACGTGGCGCGTGCCCTCGTCCGTGACGATCCGGATGCCAGCGTCCGTGCGCTGCGCGTCGTGGCCGACACCGGACGCGATGCCCTGCACGGCATGCGCGGTGTGATCGCTGTTGATGCCGATGCGCCGCGACAGCCCGCCCCCGATGTCGATGCGATCGACCTCCTGATCGACGGTGTGCGCAGCGCAGAGACCGATGCGCGCATCGAGGCGACGGGTGCGCCGCGCCGCCTCGAATCTGATGCGCTCATCGCCCTGCACCACGCGGTGCGAGAGGCACTGACCAACGCCGTCCGGCATACGATGCCCCCACGGCAGATCATCGTCCGGCTGGAGTGGAACGCACAGCACGTCGCTGTGACGATCGATGACGACGGCGGGAGTGGACCCGGCCCGACGAGCCCGGGCAGCGGACTCGGCCTCATCGGAATGGCCGAGCGTGTTCGTCTCGCTCGTGGAACGCTGAGCGCAGAGCCGCGAGACAGGCGGGGATGGCGCGTGCGCATCGAACTGCCGTATGCGGAGAACCGGGCTGCGCCCCTGGGCGGAGGAGCCGAATGAGCGTACGAGTGCTGATCGCGGATGACCAGGCGCTGTTCCGAGAGGCCATCGCCGCGATGCTCGCGCGTGACCCGCGGCTGGAGATCGCCGCCTCCGTCGAGTCGGGAGACGCTGCGATCGAGTTCGTCCGCGCGCACACCGTGGATGTGGTTCTGATGGACATCCGAATGCCGGGAACCGACGGCATCGCGGCGACCAGGGAGGTGCTGCGACTGCGGCCGCAGGCGAGGGTGCTCGTGCTCACCACGTTCGACCTGGACGAGTACGTGTACGCCGCCGTGCGCGAGGGCGCCAGTGGATTCCTCACGAAGGATGCGACGCCAGAGTCGCTCGCAGACGCCATCGTCGCGGTCGGAGCCGGCGAGGCCGTGATGTCGTCGAGTGCGACCCTGGCACTGCTCGGATTCGTGCGCGAAGGCGTGCCGGCGACCGATTCGACCGATGCGCTGGCCGTGCTCAGCCCTCGAGAGCAGGAGATCGCGCGGGTACTGGCGACCGGAGCCTCCAACGAAGACATCGCGCACCGGCTCTTCCTCTCCGAGAACACCGTCAAGACGCATGTGAAGGCGGTTCTCGCCAAGCTCGGTCTGCCCGACCGCATCCATGTAGTCATCTGGGCCTACGAGCACGGAATCCTGCGCCCGCGCGCGTGAGGCTGAACGGCTGTGGCTGCAGTGACTCACCCGTGCGGGTGACCAAGACCACCGCGCCGGGCGATGCCGGAGAGCGTCTCCGATTCATACCGTGAAGTCATGAACTCACGAATCCGATCCCTCCTGACGTTCGTCGTCGTGCTCTGCTCCGCGGTGCTGGTCATCGTCGGCGGCATCCGCCTGCTCGCCCCCGGATCACTCGACTGGATGGGGGAGATCGCACCAGGGCTCGCCGGGCGTGTGCTGCCCGATGCGGTCGATGCCGCGCTCGGGTTGGCGGTTGGCCTTGCCGGCATTGCGGTCGGCCTGCTGTCGCATGCCGCAGCGCGTGCAGGCCGCTCGCCTGCGCTACTGCGGATCGCGACGGTCGTCGTGCTCGTCGTCATGATCCTGCTGACGCCCGGCGGGCTGATCCCGTTCGCCGGTTACACCTTCGCGGCCGTCGTCATCGTCGGCGTGGTCGTGATGGCCGTGCTGCTCGTGAGGCGGCATCCGGTGTGGGGAGTGATCGCGATCGCCGCGATCGCCGCCATCGCTACCTGGATGATCGTTCGTCTGAACGCCGCCGAGGTCGCGGGCCGCTTCGGGCCCGCGTTCATCGAACAGCTTCCCGGAGTGCTGTACGCCGGCGCGTACGTGGTTGCCGCCGTCGCACTCATTCTCCGGCTGACGATGAGTGGGAGCTCGCAGCGCGGCACGTTCGCCGGATGGGTGCTGCGCCATCGCACCGCGATCACCGTCGTGGCGGCATGCTGCGCCCTGCCGTATTCGATCGCTCGCGCCTCATGGCTGACGCCTTGGCCGCTGCTGGCGCCGAGCGGCATAAATTTCTCCGAGCATCCGGGAACGCTGTTCACCGGCTTGAGCCTCGGTGCGGCGATGCTGACCGGCGGAGTGCTGACGCTCGGACTCATCCTGCCCTGGGGGCGGAGGTTCCCGCAGTGGATGGTCGGGGCGGGTGGACGCGAAGTGCCGATCGCTCTCGCGGTCGTGCCGGCATCCGTCGTCGCAGCGCTGTTCACCGTCGGCGGCATCGACATGGCGCTGTCAACTCTCGAGGGCACGCTGAGCGATGGCAGCATCGGACAGGTTCTCGAGTTCCTGTTCGTGTTCCCGTTCTGGCTCTGGGGCCCGCTGCTCGCGCTGGCGACCTGGGGCTATGCGATGGCTCGTCGCTCTGACGCCGCGTCGGTCGTGCAGACACCCGCGCAGCCGCTCAGCCGAACCGCCCCTCGACGCTGAGCTGCTCGCCGGTCCCGACGCGCAGATCGTGCAGACGCACAGTCGTGCCGTCCTCGGCGAGCGTCTCGTTGAGGTCGACCTTTCGACCGACGATCGCACGCACGTGCCTGCGCGCGAACAGCAGCGCGAACTTCACGAACAGGTTGCGGCTGCCGAGTGCGAGGCTGCGGATCGTGATGACGGCATCCTTCGTCACCTCGATCCGCGCCTCGGCTCGCGCCGAAGCAATCAGCAGCTTCCAGCGCACGCCGGCGTAAGCCGTGGCGCGGATGCCGTCGGCACCGTCCCGCACGATCTCGAGGCGCAGCCGGCCGAGGTGGATGCCGCCTTCGCGCAGGATCGGCCCTGCGACGGATTCGATCAGCGGAACCAGATCCTTCGTCGCGATGGAGGCGTGGAAACTGCCACGCAGCCCGTCGAGGTCATCGCCCGGAGCGATCGCGTGAGCACTCTCGGGAGCTCCGGGGTTGGCGGGCTCTGCGGCGGTCAGCCACAGTATGGGGACGTCGTATGCCTGAAGGTCGACGTTGAGCGGACTCCGCTCGATCCGCATCGGTCGGGCCGTGAACCGGAAGTTCTTCAGGATGCCGGAGTCGCGGGCGATGATCTCCGGTTCCTCCGGGTCGGCCATGTCGACCGCTGGCGGCGCCGTCGGCGCGTTCCGACCGAGCCTGAGTTTCGTGCCGGTGGCGTCCAGAGTGAGGTGCTCGAGGTCGTACCCGGAGAGATCTGCCGAGACATCGATGTCTTCGACCCCCGTCAATGCGACTTCGCCGGTGTCCTGTGCGGCGCGCCGCAGGGTGGATCGCACCCATCGCACGACGGTCGCGCTGTCTCCTGGCCAGGCTGTGGTCATACGACCATCCTGGTGCACCGGGTGCGAGGCTCACACCGACGCGCTCAGCCACCCGCCGGTCTTCACCCGCCACCCGAGCGTCGCGAAGCGGGCGAGCATGTAGACGCCGAAGAACGCCACAGCCAACCACGTCACCCCGGCCGTGCCGTCGACCCCGACGAGCGTGATGATCCACAGTGCAGGCAGGAACGGCACCAGATTGAGCCCGCCCGCGATCGCCAAGTAGCGCACGTCGCCTGATCCCATCAGCACACCGTCGAGCACGAACACGACACCGGCGATCGGCTGAGCGACGGCGAGCACGATCAACGCCGGCTGGATGAGCGCCGCGACGGCGGCGTCGCCGGTGAAGACGATTCCGATCACGCCGGAGAGAAGGGCGATCAGGCCGCCGACGATCACGCCGAACCATGCCCCCCAGGCGACCGTCCTGGCGAGCACCCGCCGTACGCCGGCGATGTCACCGGCACCGAGACCCTTGCCGATCAGTGCCTGCGCGGCGATCGCGAGTGCGTCGAGCGCGAACGCCGCAGCGGAGAAGATCGTGAAGACGACCTGCCATCCGGCCAGCTCGGTGGTGCCGATGCCCGTCGCGATGCCGACCGTGATGAGCAGCGCGACGCGCAGACTCACGGTACGCAGGAACAGCCAGCCTCCCGAACGCGCCGAGCCGCGAACCCCATCGCGCTGGGGACGGACGGATGCCGAATGCCGGCGGGCGAGTCGGCCGATGATGAGCACGTAGGCGGCGACCATGCCCCACTGGGCGACGACGGTGCCGGCGGCCGAGCCGGCGATACCCCACCCGAAGCCGTAGATGAACAGCCAGTTCAACAGCGCGTTCGCACCGAATCCCGCTCCCGCGATCCACAGCGGCGTCATCGTGTCCTGCATGCCGCGCAGCAGGCCCGTCGCCGCGAACACGATCAGCATGGCCGGCAGGCCCCACATCGAGATGGCCAAGTAGATGTCGGCCTGTTCGGCGACCTCATCGGATGCGCCGAACAGTGAGACCAGCCACGGTGAGGAGAGTGCGCCGGCGACGGCGAGCACCGCGCCGAGCCCCAGCGCCAGCCACATGCCGTCGATGCCGACGCTGACGGCATCCTGCTTGTCGCCGGCGCCGAATCGCCTGGCCACCGCTGGTGTCGTCGAATAGGCGAGGAAGACCATGAGGCCGACGATCGTCTGCAGCACGGCGCCCGCGATGCCGAGCCCGGCGAGCGGTATGACGCCGAGGTGGCCGACGAGCGCAGCATCCACGATGAGGAATGCCGGCTCGGCGATGAGCGCCCCGAGCGCGGGGACCGCGAGGCGCAGGATCTCTCGATTGAGGGTCAGGGGCGCGGTCACCGTTCGAGCCTATGCCGTGCCGGCGCCCGCCCGCCCC
>Ga0247738_10000038_pt1 | contig 111988 bp, 89 predicted proteins | sample UWRJL013104B2_FD_180936 | JGI IMG/M metagenome (GOLD analysis project Ga0247738, IMG submission 180936) | Plant litter microbial communities from Arlington Agricultural Research Station in Wisconsin, United States - UWRJ-L013-104B-2 | ecosystem: Environmental > Terrestrial > Plant litter >...
AATTCCGCTAACTGGAATACGCAAGTACCAACCGCTGTTCGCGCCTATCAGATGGGGGCCAAAATTCTGGCAACTCCCTGGTCGCCTCCGGCATACATGAAAACCAACAACAGCCTGATCAGCGGCGGAAAATTAAAAACTGAATATTACGACGAGTATGCGACGCATTTATTGAACTTTGCTGATTTCATCGCTCGTAACGGGGCACCGCTTTACACAATTTCCGTGCAGAACGAACCTGATTGGCACCCTGATTATGAATCTGCTGAATGGTCAGGTGACGACTTCGTCAGCTTTTTGAATTCGCAAGGCTCACGCTTTGGCTCAAATTTAAAAGTCACCGTTGGAGAATCAGTCGGTTTTAGCAAAAAATTTACTGACCCGGTGTTGTACAGTTCGACCGCCGTACAACATGCCGACATTATCGCAGGCCACTTGTACGGCGCAGTTCCGCAGGACTACCCGCTGGCGCGTAGTAAGGGCAAGGAGGTGTGGATGACCGAGCATTATACGGATAGCAAAAATGATGCGGATCTATGGCCGTTGGCCTTGGACGTAGGCACAGAATTGCATCGCAGTATGACTGCCAATTTCAATGCCTATATATGGTGGTATATCCGTCGTTCATATGGATTCATTAAAGAAAATAGTCAGGTCAGTAAACGTGGTTACATCATGTCGCAATACGCGCGCTACGTACGCCCTGGCTATAAACGTATTGGCGCAACCGAAACACCTTATTCGGATGTTTCTGTCACAGCCTACAAAGGGCCGAACAATAAAATTGTGTTGGTAGCCGTAAACGCGGGAACATCATCGCGCGCGTTAAACCTCACGCTGCAAAATGCCACCATTGGTAATTTTGTTAAATACAGCACCTCCGCAACACTCAATGTTGGCTACGGCGGCACCACAAAGCTCAATAACGGCACTGCCACTGTATACATTGAACCGCAGAGTGTTATGACATTGGTCAGTGAAGGAACTGCAATTTCATCATCCAGCATTTCGTCTTCTATAAAGAGCTCAAGCTCATCGTCTAAAAGTTCGGTGTCATCCAGCGTAATCCGTTCCAGTTCATCAAGTATTGCATCGTCTCAACCACGTTCTTCCAGCAGCTCGTCGGTTGCCAACAATTCAGCTAACTGCAGTTATGTAGTTACCGGTGATTGGGGTTCAGGTTATACCGCGGTAATACGAATTAAAAATAACGGTAGCGCCACAATTAATGATTGGAATGTAAGTTGGAATTACAGCGATGCTTCGCGCGTTACCAATAGTTGGAATGCCAATTTAACGGGTAGTAATCCTTACTCTGCAATGGGGTTAAGCTGGAACTCTTCCATTCAACCAGGACAAACCGCTGAATTTGGTTTCCAGGGAACAAAAAATTCTGGCGCCGCACAGGTTCCATCCGTCACCGGTAGCGTCTGTAATTAAATAATTTTTTCGCGTTAGGTTCTCCTCGCCCGATCTTCGGATCGGGTGCTTTTCAATTGTCCGCATAATTCATTTTTCGTATTCAAAAATACACCGGGAGATTTTTATAATGAACTCGCAAAAATATTTTCTTGAACGTGGTTATATCAAACGTAAATGCGGCGTATTGGGTATTAGTTCTTTGATGGCATTCTTGTCTCAGTCAGCTTTTGCGAGTTGCACATATTCTATTGATAACGAATGGGCGACTGGATTTACCGCGAGTATCACTATTAAAAATGACACTTCTGCGGCTATTAATGGCTGGAATGTAAATTGGCAATACGCAAGCAATCGTACGACCAGTGGGTGGAATGCAAATTTTTCGGGATCGAATCCTTACGCCGCAACAAATTTAAGTTGGAACAGCAATATCGCAGTGGGTCAATCGGTTTCGTTTGGATTGCAGGGCGATAAAAATGGCGGTTCGGCTGAACGTCCTACGGTATCGGGGACGGGTTGTAGCGGAACTACAACGTCCGCCTCAAGTTCGGTTCGCTCAAGTGTTGCATCAATTTCTTCAAGCTCTATGCGCTCTTCAATTCAATCGTCGTCATCCATACGATCAAGCTCATCTATAGCAGCTTCATCGTCCAGCGTTGCAGTAAATGCGTGTCCAAGCCAACCACAAAATGCATTTCAAACTTATGCACCGAAAATTCCAGTTGCTGTTCAGGCGGAAGATTTCGATCCGGCTGGATATTCTGACTCAAGTACTACTAACGAAGGCGGCGCTTACAGAACGGATACAGCAGTGGATATTAAATCGATTTCTGGCGGTTACGCCATCGGTTGGATGACTGCAGGTGAGTGGTTGGAATACACCGTCTATGTAGAAACCGAAGGCGATTATGATCTCACTATTCGTTCAGGTGCGGTAGGCGATGGTCGTACGCTAAAGATTTCACAATGTAATACCACCTTGGTCGAATCTTTCTCGGTGCCGAACGTTTCTACTTGGGGCGAATTTAAAAACTGGTCTGCAGGAAAAATTCATTTAGGCGCGGGTTATCAAAAAATTCGCGTGACAGTGGGCAGCACAGATTATTTAGATCTCGATTGGATTTATATCGGCAATTACACTGGCACAATTGATCCAAAATCCTCCAGCAGTTCTTCTACAAGCAGCAGTTCCTCCTCAAGCAGTTCAGCAACTTGTCCTTCTACTTACTCAAACCCACTGATATGGGAAGACTTACCAGATTCTGAAGTCATTCGCGTGGGCGATGCCTATTACTACACAGCCTCAACATTTCATCACTCACCGGGCGCACCTGTTCTACGTTCTTACGACCTGGTGAATTGGGAATATATTTCGCATTCAGTGCCCGCACTAGATTTTGATAGCTCTTACAATCTGAATGGCAGTCGCTCCTATGTGAATGGAATTTGGGCGTCGTCATTGCAATATCGTGATAGCAACAAAACATTTTATTGGATGGGTTGCATGCACAACAAAGGTGGCGGTTATGTATTTACCGCAACATCACCGGAAGGCCCCTGGACAAAAAATTCCAGTCAAGCCTGCTATTACGATATGGGTTTGTTAATCGAAAAAGACACCGACAAAATGTACGTCGCTTGGGGCAATAATTCCATTAACGTTGCTGAACTAAGTTCAGATGGATTGCGCGAAGTTCGTCGACAAGAAGTATTTAAAACGCCGAGTAATATTTCAGGTCCCTTGGAAGGATCGCGCTTTTATAAAATTAATGGCAACTATTATATTTTCATGACGCAATACGCGAACGGCGAATATGTGGCGCGCTCAACCAATGGTCCATTTGGTCCCTACGAAATTCGTCCCTTCGCGGTGAGATTACCTTACGCCGGCGTAGGTTCGGGTGGGTCGCCACATCAAGGCGGAATTGTGCAAACGCAAAATGGTGATTGGTATTACATAGGTTTTAACGATTCTTACCCTGCAGGGCGCATTCCAGTAATGGCGCCGATGACGTGGAGTAACGGTTGGCCATCTGTCACTTTGGTAAATGGTCAGTGGGGTGCGTCTTATCCATTTCCAAATTTGCCGTGCGGCGCCGGAAAAGTGAAACCTCGCAATGTGAAAGATAATTTCACATCCTCAACACTCAACCACGCGTGGGAATGGAACCACAATCCCGACAATAGCAAATGGTCAACCGGCTCAGGTTTAACATTACGCACCGCAACTGTTACCAATGATTTGTACGCAGCGCGCAACACACTCACGCGTCGTATTGAAGGGCCACGATCAGTTGCCACCATCGAACTTGATTACAGCGCAATGCAAAATGGAGATGCGAGCGGCTTGGCTGCATTCCGCGATTCTTCAGCGTGGATTGGTGTGAAAAAAGCAAACGGTTCGTACCGCGTTGTGACTACAACGGGCGCAACACTCGATTCAAGCTGGAATACCAGTAGTTATGGATCGGAAGCAGCAAGCTCGTCTATCAGTGGTGGAAAAATTTGGTTGCGGGTAGATGCAGATGTTCGCACTACCAGTGGCGGCGGAACGGCACGTTTTTATTACAGCACTAACGGAACCAGTTTCACGCAATTAGGCGGTACTTTTACAATGAAACGCGACTGGCCATTTTTTCTGGGTTACCGCTTTGGCATTTTCAATCACGCAACGCAATCAATTGGTGGATCAGTTCGCATTGGTTCATTTGATGTTACCAAACCTTAATTTGCGCGAATAAATTCGTAAAAATTAAAGCCACGTAAAAAATGCCGTCAAGTTCCAACACTTTGACGGCATTTTCATATCCGCAAGTTGTACTTACTCACATAGGCATTTTCCCCTCGCTCACGCTATTTCTGGCGTGGAGAACGGAATATTTGATCATATCCCGTTCTCTTTCTAGTATTCTGCTTAACTTACTTTTAAGAAGCGCCTCTTTGCTGTTAACTCAAGTCGTACTGTGAAATAGGTTAGAAATTGTAAAACGGGGTTATGTGAAATGATTAAGCTGTTTTTGGTATCGGTAATTGCGGTAGTACTTTTTGGCTGCTCAACCATGAGTAAAGAAGAGTGCAGGATGGCGGATTGGTATTTAAAAGGTCTTGATGACGGGACCGCGGGTTATGCAACAGATCGTGTTGTAGACCATGGTAAAGCCTGCGCGAAGGTTAATGTAGTGCCGAACATGAGAGATTACCGTGAAGGGCACGCTAAAGGAGCACGTTTGTATTGCGTACCGGAGAAAGGTTACAGCGAGGGCCGCCGTGGTGCAGCGTACAACGGTATTTGCCCGGTGGAATTGGAAGGTAAATTTTTGCGTGCTTACAAAGACGGTCAAGAGCTTTACATTATCCAGCGAAATATAGATAACCTCGCCAACGAAATAAATAATAACCACTCAAGAATTGATAGTAATTACAACGAAATTGCTCGACTCAAACACGATATTGTTAATAGCAATAGCGCACAAGATCGTCGTTATAACATGCGTCGTATTGATGAGCTGGAAAGTGATATTCGCAACATGGAAATAAATTCAGATCGCGCTTATCGCGAGATGGACCTGTTTCGAAATGATTACCGAATTGTCGAAGATAAACACATTCGCATGGGTTATTTGCGTTAGCTAAGTAATAATATTTTGATGCGTAAGCCGGAGTCAAGTCTCGTTTTAGAAATTGCAAAGTTCAAAAAAGTAAAAAGGCGCAATCTGCGCCTTTTTTTATAACTTAGTTTTTCTTGAAGGGAACGTTGAATGTTAGATAAGTACCAGCCCGCCATAGCCACTCCAGTGGGCCATAATGGAATCGTTTTAACCACCAATGCGCAAAAATAATTTGTAAGCTAAAGAAAACGACTCCGATGAGCAAAGCCTCTAATTGGCTAAGCTTGTCGTGCATATTTAAACCGTAGCCGTAAAAGAAGGGTACGCCGCAAAGACTTTGGCTAACGTAAATTGTCAAACTCATTTGTCCTGCCGGGGCTAATAATCCCAGAATTTTTTGACCACGTTGTTTTTGGTAGAGCGCAATAAAGGACAAAACCAGAATCGTCATAAAGGCGAGGCAAAAATAACCGTTTACCCATTCATTTAAATAAAATTTAGCAATGCTTCCCTCTGGCCACAATCCTTTCGCTGGACCATTTAAATAGTAGTGCAATCCAAAAAATAGTATTGCGCCCAATATGGCTGCAACAAAGAGATTTTTACGTAATCGGGTAAATTTTATGGGATGCGCAAGGAATCCGATTCGGCCTAAAACCAGGCCTATTAGAAACAGGCCAAATAATTGAAAGCCGCGACTGCCATCAAAAAAGAAGAACCATTTCGACAAGGAGCCGGTCGAGATATTAAATGATAGGACTTGCCAGAGGGTGCCATTGGTCCACACATCAAATGCATTTTCATAGAGCACCCAGCTGTAGGGCTTGTCATTTGCATCCGGCAAATTATTCATCGCTGCCCAGTAGCGATACATCAAGTGCGGTGTTAATAAAAATAAAATACCAATGGCGACTAACCATCTGCTCGGAATTTTATAGGCGAGCACAAGGAAAAATCCATAAGTGGCGAGCACCTGAAGTACTTCACCGGAATAAACGGCACTATTCAGTGTGCCCAAGGCAAATAAGAGGATTAATCGCCACACAAAACGTAGTCGAAAATCTATTCCTTTTTTTGCCTGCTTATCCATAATGATAAAAAAGCTGATGCCAAATAGCATGGCAAAAATGGCGTAGGCCTTTCCGGCAAACAAAAAGAAAATAATGTCGTGGACTTTGCTGTCAACCGGATTTTTCCAGTAGAGTTCAAAAAGCTCGATTGAATGAACCAGAAATAATCCCATAAGCGCAAATCCGCGCAGGGAGTCAACCAGGGTTATACGCTCTGGTGCGTTAGGATGTTCGAGGAGTGTCATGAGTTGTCCGCTTATTGTTATCCATTGAAATGACAAATGTTAAATCGAAGAGGCGCGCATTAACGGTTTAGTCTAGATAATTAACTCTCCTGCGCCCTTAAGAATTGTTAAGTTTATTCTTGCAACGTGATTCGATACTTATTTTAGCCGCGATAAATCTATAATGCGATTTTGCGTTATGCGCTGGAGTCCCCCTTGTCATCGGTTGCAAATAATCCGGTAAGTTCTCGAACATTCTCCATAACCTTGATGATGTTGGCATTACCCGTGGCAGGGCAAATGTTATTGCAATCCTTTTTGGGGATGGCCGACGTCATGATGGTTGCTCCGCTCGGTGAGCAGGCAATTGCCGCCGTCGGCTTGGCTGCAAAAATTCATTTTTTATTGTTGGTATTGATGAGCGGTTTTGCTACTGGCGGTAGCGTATTAATCGCGCAGTACAGTGGGGCAAAAGATTTTGCCAGCTGCCAACGCACATTAGCCGTCACCTTGGTTGTGGGAATATCAATGATTATTCCCATGATGTTGGTGTGTGGGTTCGCTGCACCTATATGGGTGCATTGGATCAATCCTGATCGTGAAGTGGCTAATCTGGCTGCACAATTTTTAGTGATCACTGCCCCGGTATTACTGCTCACGCAAATTATTGTGATCATCGAAGCCTCCTTGCGCGCGCTTGGTCAAACGACTATGCCCCTCGTTGCTGGCGTTATTGCTGCAGTCATTAACGTAACGTTGAATTACGCGTTAATTACCGGCAATTGGGGTTTTCCTGCATTAGGTGTTGCAGGTGCAGCTTGGGGGACGCTCATCGCACGTTTCGTGCAACTTGTTTTTATGCTGACTTATGTTTATGCAACTAAGCACGGCTTTGCATTGAAGTTAAAACAACTTGCATTAGGCATAGATCCTGTTCAGATCAAACGTTACCTCGCATTTGCTTTGCCGTTGGTAGCGAACTATGGAATTTGGGCGGTTGGCAATGCCACCTATCATATAGTTACAGGTTATGCGGGCACGGATGCGCTGGCAGTCATGGGTATGGCTGTGCCGGTTGAAAGTATTTTCTTCGCGCTTTTTGTCGGGCTTGCAAATGCATCTGCAGTTTTGGTGGGCCGCTCATTGGGTGCGGATGATGTTAATGAGGCGTGGCGATTACAGCAGTTTTTCAACCGGCTAGCGTTTTGTTTGATTATTATTTTATCGAGCGCGCTCTGGTTTGCACGCCCCTGGGTGCTGGAAATTTTTAAACCTTTACCTGACGCAACTGCGCAATTGTTGCTGCAAACATTGGGTGTATTTTGTGCATTGGTCTGGTTAAAAGTATTCAACATGATTCGCATCATCGGCGTATTGCGAGCTGGTGGCGATAATAAATTTTGTTTAATTACAGATACTATTGTTATGTGGGGCGTGGGATTGCCGCTATATGCTACAGCAGTATTTTTTGGTGGATGGTCATTCACGATTTTGTATGCGCTCATGTTCTTTGAGGACGCTTTAAAATTCTTACCCGTGTATTTTCGTATCAAAAAGCGCAAATGGATGAAAAATTTAACTCACGCGCATTAGTTCACGCCAAGCGAGTTGAATTTTTATGCGCTGGTCTGGTCCTATGCGTCAGCCGTGAGGTGTCGTAATTTTGTTATCCGGGTATTGTATCTTAAGATATCTGATTAACCGGTAAGGCTTAAAGGTTTGACACAGCTTCTACTTCACTGTAAATACTCCTAGCCAGAATATTCCTTAAATCTGGCGTGTAATAATAAATAATTGTCGAGGGCACGAATGAGAGCTGCCAATATCTCCTGTTTTTTGTTTTGCTTAATATCTATACCTTATGACGTTGTAGCCTGCGAAACTTCAAGTGCGCAAACACCGACCTATCAAAATGCTAATTGTAGTTTTGATGAGCGTGCAAATGATTTGGTGGCGCGCATGAGGCTCGATGAAAAAATTTCGCAAATGATGAATGCAGCTCCGGCAATTCCGCGTTTGCAAATTCCTGCTTATGAATGGTGGAACGAGGCGTTGCACGGTGTTGCACGCGCAGGGTCGGCAACTGTATTTCCACAAGCCATCGGGCTCGCGGCGAGTTTCGATACGAATTTGATGCGCGATGTGGGTAGTGTTATCAGCGACGAAGCTCGTGCCAAGCACCATGATTTTGTTAGCCGCGATTCACGCGCCCGATATCAGGGGCTGACCTTCTGGTCACCTAATGTAAATATTTTTCGTGATCCGCGCTGGGGGAGGGGGCAAGAAACTTATGGCGAAGATCCATTTTTAACCGCAGCCATGGGTGTGGAATTTGTAAAAGCCCTGCAACAAACCGATGGCAAATATCGCAAACTTGACGCTACTGCAAAACATTTCGCGGTGCATTCTGGCCCGGAAGCAAATCGCCATGAATTTGATGCGCGGCCTAGTGAGCGCGACTTGTACGAAACTTATTTACCCGCATTCCGCGCGTTAGTGCAAGAAGGCCAAGTCGTATCGGTAATGGGTGCTTACAACCGTGTGAACGGTGAATCCGCGTCCGCTAGCCCAAGGTTATTACAAAATATTTTACGCGATGATTGGGGCTTCAAAGGCTATGTCGTATCCGACTGTGATTCAGTAGAAGATATTTATTTGTTCCACAAAATTGTTCCCACTGCTGCTGAGGCAGCTGCACTCGCCGTAAAAACTGGTGATGATTTAAATTGCGGAAATACCTACGCTGCTTTAAAAGAAGCCGTTGAGAAAAAGTTGATTTCGGAACAGGAAATTAATGTATCACTCAAGCGCTTGTTATTAACGCGGCTTGAACTTGGTATGTTTGATGACGCGAGTAAAGTTATTTGGGCGCGAATTCCTTATTCCGTCAATCAAAGTAAGTTTCACGACGAGCTTGCTCGTGAAGCTGCGCAGAAATCAATAGTGCTTTTAAAGAACGATGGCATATTGCCTCTTTCCACCAAACAAAAAAATATTGCCGTGATAGGCCCAACGGCGGATGAAATTATGTCGCTACTCGGAAATTATTACGGCACGCCGGCTGCCCCCGTTACGATTTTGCAGGGCATCCGCGCTGCTGTTCCAGCAACTACTAAAGTCAGTTATTCCCGCGGGGTGGATTTAGTGGAAGGCCGTGAAGATCCGCGTGCTGCTCCTATTATTGAATCCGCTTATTTACGGCCAGATGCAACGTCAAAAGTTCAGGGATTAAAAGGCGAGTATTTTCGCGGACGTGATCTGTCCGGTGCGCCTATATTAACGCGAGTTGACTCGCGCATTTCATTTCGTTGGGATCGCGGATCACCTACCGATGATATGGTTGCTCGCGGTGAAATGAAATCTGCCGACGCCATTCCCGCTGATAATTTTTCTGTGCGGTGGACAGGTCAATTATTAGCACCAACCAGCGGATCTTACGAATTCAATGTTTCAGCAAACGATGGTATGCGTTTATTTATCAATGGCAATTTGATTGTAGACTCGTGGGAGCTGTCGGCGCGCCTGCAAAGCAAAAGTGCAAAAATTAATTTGGAGGCAGGAAAATCCTACGCTATTAAGTTGGAATATTTTGAGGATATTCGCGATGCAGAAGTTCGTTTGTCGTGGCGATTGCCCAACGCAAAGCCTGCCTTTGAAGAGGCTATGGACGTAGCTAAAGCGTCCGATGTCATTGTGTTTGTAGGCGGCTTAACTGGTGATGTTGAAGGCGAAGAAATGACAGTTAACTATCCCGGCTTTGCCGGCGGTGACCGTACCGATATTCGCTTACCTCAAATCCAGCAAAAATTATTAGAATCTTTAAAAGCAACCGGAAAGCCTGTAGTGGTTGTACTAACGACGGGCTCAGCGCTCGCGGTGGATTGGGCTAAGAAAAATGCGGATGCGATTTTGGTCGCCTGGTATGGTGGTCAACGCGGTGGTAGTGCAGTTGCAGATGTATTATTCGGCGCGGAAAATCCTGCCGGGCGTTTGCCAATAACTTTTTACAAAGCCGATGAGAAACTACCCGCATTTGACGACTATTCAATGAACAATAGGACTTACCGATATTTCACTGGCCAAGCGCTTTTCCCATTTGGTCATGGCTTGTCTTACACCGAATTTGAATATTCTCATTTAACACTCAGCAAAAAATTTGCTCATCCCGATAAGGAAATTACCTTATCGGTAGATGTAAAAAATACCGGAGAGCGCGAAGGTGATGAGGTGGTTCAACTTTACGCGCAAGCTGTGTCACCCAAAAAGCCACATGCCTTAAAAGAATTGCGCGGTTTCAAGCGAATTCATTTAGTACCAGGTGAAACTAAAACCCTTCATTTCACTATTAAACCAAACAAAGATTTAACACGTTATGACCCCGGCTTGAAAAAATACGTAGTAGATACTGGCAAGTATCAATTACAAATAGGTGCGTCCAGCGAGGATATTCGTGTGAAGGATGTGCTTAGCGTGAGATAGGATGAGCGAATGAAAAGGATTTCATTTTAAAACAACTACGAAAATAACTTATCCCTGAACATAAAAAATACCGCACCTAATAAACACAGGCCTGCCCACAAGTAATCTGTTTTAAACGGTTCTTTTAAATAATAAATAGCGAAAGGGATAAATATACCGATACTGATCACTTCCTGAATAATTTTTAATTGGCCAACTGTCATTACGCTGTGGCCAATTCTATTAGCAGGAACCTGGAACATATATTCGAAGAGCGCAATTCCCCAGCTAATGAGCGCAGCAATAATCCAGGGTTTATTGTTCAGCTCTTTTAGGTGTGCGTACCAGGCAAAGGTCATAAACACGTTGCTGCACATCAGTAAGAAAATGGTGATGACTACAGGGTGCATAGATTAAACCTACTTTGGTGAATTGTTATTGGCCACGTCCAATTGTTTACCAACGAAATAAGATGACGCAATACTGCACAACCAGCAGGCGACTAATATTAGCTCGACGGTTCCAAGCTGGCTTTGTTGTTCAGCAAGACTGCGATGAATCTCTACAGAGAGTTTGCTGTAGATGTGCATAATATCGGTCACGTCTATGAGGCCTTCAGCAGCCTGGCGCTGCAGGTTTTTATAAACAGGAGCGACACCTTCGTATAGCTTGGTAGTGATATACCAAAGCGAAATGCAGGTGGGAATAATAAAAATGCACGCGCGTGCATAATGTTTTAACCACCATAAGCCAGCACCAGGGAAAATAAATGCTGAAAAGAGAGCTGCTTTGGTCGCTTTATTTTCAATTCGTGTTTTGTTATCGCTCATCGCTTTCTCACTTTTATTCTGCAACGATTTGTTCAAGGCGATAAAAACCTTCGCCATTTTCACCCAAAATATCGGCCAGGTAGGGAAGGGCTTCTTCCATGGCTTTCCATAATGTCCACGGTGGATTGATCACAAATAATCCACTGGAGTTCATGCCATATTCCGGGCTATCCGCAGCTATGCCAAGTTCAAATACTTGAATATTTTTCATACCGCTTTTTTGCAAAGCTTTTTGCATGTCATCAATACGCTGACGCAAAACCACCGGGTACCAGATAACATAAGTGCCAGTTGCAAAACGTTTGTACGCACTTGCTACTTGTTTAACAACTTCATGATATTCATTTTTGAGTTCGTAGGATGGATCTATAAAAACCAGTGCGCGTCTATCGGGTGGTGGTAGCAAAGCCTGCATACCGGCCAGTCCATCGTCATCAACAATTTTTACCCGTTTATCATTGCCTATCACTTCAGTAAGGAGACGCCAATCGGTGGAATGCAACTCATGTAAAAACAAATTGTCTTTTGGTCTTAATAGCGTTTGCATAAATAACGGCGAGCCTGGATAGGAATGCAACTGTTTATCCGTGTTGAAGGCTTTGATAAAGTTCACATAATCTTGAACTAGCGGCGGTAAATCATCGCGCGCCCATAACTTGCCGATGCCATTGTCAAATTCACGATTTTTAATTAGCTGATTACCGGACAATTTATAGGCACCTGCTCCCGCATGAGTATCAATGATGCGCAGGGGCTTGTCCTTCTGTGTCATGTAGCTAACGGTATGGAGCAATAAACTATGTTTAAGTACATCGGCAAAATTGCCCGCGTGAAAAGCGTGTCTATAGCTGAGCATAGGAGCTTCCTGAAAATAATTGCGCCGATTATAGCGGAATTTGTCGGGCATTCTTGCGGTGTTTTGAGCTAAAGTGTGGGCGAAATCATCAAGGACACATCCTGTTGAATAAACTATTGTTGCATTTTCGTTATCAACTCAAGTTCACCAGCCTATGGCTATTGGTGATCACATTGCTGGCGGGTATGCCGGTAGCGGCTCAACCCTCTCCCCAAATCATCATTAATGGTGGGCCTGAATCGATACGCTACAACGTGCGCCAACATCTGACCATTGCAGAAGAAAATTGTTCTGCACCACTATGGCGATTGAAATCGCTATTGGCCGACACCGAAACTGAAATTGAACAGGCGGCACAAGCGCTGGGGTTTTATCAAGTCGAGTTCACAACTAATCTCACTGAGGAAGGTGGTTGCTGGCAACTCACTATTCAAATTACGCCCGGTGAACGCGTTAAAGTTGCAGAGTTTACATTTGTGATTAAAGGCGAGGGCGAAACTGACGAAGCCTTTAAACAATTACAAGATGATCCGGAAATCCGCGTTGGTGACGGATTAGATCATGGTCTTTATGAAAACCTGAAAAATCGTATTACCAACCTCGCAACTGCTCACGGTTATTTTGATGGTCGTTTTGAAGCCAATCGCATCACGGTAAATTCTGCAGAAAACAATGCGGCTATTGAAATAATTTACGATACCGATGTTCGTTACCGCATCGGTGAAATTCGCATGCAGCATAATATTTTGGATGAAAAATTTTTAGGTAAATTTCTTAACATAAAAACTGGCGATCCTTATGATGCAGACAAATTGCTCGAACTCAAAACACTTTACAACGCCTCCAATTATTTTGCAGTCGCAACAGCCGCACCCGATTTACAAAATCTTCATGACCACACCATTGATGTCGACGTTCAACTTGAAGAGCGTAAACGTTTCGCCTACTCGGTAGGTTTGGGTGCTGCCACCGACACGGGCCCACGCATTCTTTTAGGCTTTGAAAATCGCTACGTGAATCGTCGAGGGCACAGCCTAACGGCTGATATGAGCGCATCTAAAATCAAGCAAACGACGGAGGTTGCCTACACTATTCCGATGGCGAAGCCTACCTATGAGTTCGTAAAAGTTTATACAGGTTTTGATATTGAAGACACTGACACGAAATACAGTAACAAGAAAACTTTAGGTGCCAGTTATACCCGCTATTTAAAAACACAATGGCTACAAACCTATGCTTTCAATATTGAAAATGAATCCTCTCGTATTGCTGATCAAGATTTTCAAAGCTTTTTGTTAATCCCTTCTGTGAGTTTTCTTCGAACGAAAACCGACGGAAATTTAGCATACCCCTTGAATGGTTGGAGCATCATGACCAAATTTTCAGGTTCGCCTGAATCTTTAGGCTCTGACATTAGTTATGCACAAATCTATACGCGCGCAAAATATATTCATGGCTTAAAGCGCGGTCGCTTATTGTTTAGAACTGAAATAGGCATTACTGACGTAAACGCTAGCCAGTTGCCAGCATCAGTGCGTTATTTTGGTGGTGGCGCGAACAGTGTGCGCGGTTATGATTATGAATCGCTGGGCCCTACGGGCATTAACCAGGAGACAGGCGAGGAAAAAGTTATAGGGGGTAATAATTTGCTCGTAGGCAGTTTGGAATACGACTACCAATTTAAACCTAATTGGGCTGCCGCTGCTTTTATTGATGTAGGCAATGCTGCGGATGATTTCAATTGGGAATTTAAGCGCGGAGTTGGTGTGGGTTTGCGTTGGATTTCACCGATTGGTCCCGTCCGAATAGATGTTGCCTACGGTTTGGACCCAACATCCTTAGATCAAAAGCGCGGCATTGATAAACCTGCAGGCTGGAACTTTAATATCAGCATGGGGCCGGATCTATAATGGCAAACACACTTTGGGCGCGATTAAAAAATACCAGCCGCTGGAAGAAAGCGGTATTAGGTATTTTTTTGTGCGTGAGCCTTATTGTTTTGACGCTGAGCCTTCTGGTTGCTACTCAAACGGGAACCCGTTGGGTAGTAGAAAAAGCGGCCTCATTTGCGCAAGTAAAATTGGGGCAGATGAACGGAAATTTGCTCACTGGTTTGGATGTTGCGAGTGTGGATTATGACCAGAAGGGCATTATTATTCACGCGGAAAAAATATCGTTTAGATGGCAACCACTTTCACTTTTTTACACCTCTGTTTCCGTTCAATCCCTCAGCGCAGAAAATATTCGTGTCCAATTGCCCCCAGCGATAGATGAGCCGGAACCTGAAGTTTATCAATGGCCGAGTTTGGCTCAACCGGTTCGTATCGAGTTAGGTCGCATGAACTTGCGCAATATTCAAATAGTGCAGGGTGAAACAAAGCAGGTGATTGACAGCTTAAGCGGTTCATTCAGCCTGGGAACATTTCATTTACGCGTTAAAAATATTGCTGCCGAAAATGCGCAAGCCAAGGTGTTGGTAAATGGTGAAATGGCATTGCGTTACCCTTATGCGACAACTGCATTGGCGGAGTGGAGCCTGAAAAAACAGCGGCAGGATGATTTGCTTTTTACCGGAAAGCTGACGGCAAAAGGCAATATTAAAACCATACAACTGACGAATGATGTAAGTAGCCCGGTGCCTATCAAAACTACGGCAAGCGTATCACCCGCATTTCATGATAAAAAAGCCAAACCGCATGCCGAGGTAATCGCGGAGTGGAATGAACAACCCCTACTGCCAATGCTTGCGAATTATTTTAAGCCTGATGGCAAATTACATTTTTTAAAACCGGTGAAAACAACGCGGGGGCGTATAACCGCTAAAGGTTGGTTCGATGCTTATGACCTTGCAGGCTCGGTCAATGCAAAAACATCGGATGTCAATTTCATAATAGACTTATCTGCAAAAGGAAATCACGTCCCAGATAAAAATCAATCCACATTAACGGTAGAAAAATTTCAGTTAGTCAGTGAGCCGGTAGAGGCGCCAGACGAAAAAATTGAACATTATATTCTCGCTACCGGCACTGTTAATTTGCTTCCTAATATTGCCTGGAAGGCAAAACTGAAAAGTGAACATGTAAATATTGATGACTTCGTTGCCGATTGGCCGAGTAATTTAAATATAGCGTTCGATTCGCAGGGCGAATTTCGGCAACAAAAATTAACGTTTGATGTAAAAAATATAAATGCTGACGGAAATCTGCGCGGTTTAGCGGTTGCTGCCGAAGGTGAGTTGAAGCAAGAAAAAAATCTCTTGAGCACGCCTAACTTCAAGCTAGCCGTAGGGGCTAATCAATTGGTAGTGAAAGGCCAGGCAGCAATGGCAAGCGACCGTGCAGAAAAATCGCTAGCGCTGGATTGGAAAATTAACGCACCATTATTGGGTCAAATTGACCCGAGCATAAGTGGAAGTATTATTTCCACCGGCTCTATTAAAGGCGATAGTGAAAAGCCCACCATGCAAATTACTGCGCAGGTTGATCAATTTTTTTGGCGTAATTATGCCGTGGAAAATTTAAGCTTGGACCTCACCTCCCAAGCTGCTACTGGCAAATATAATTTAGTCTTGGACGCAAATCATTTAAATCTTGTTGGCCAACAAATTAAACATCTTGCACTTAAGGGCGACGGCAATATTGAGCAGCATAACATCGTCGGGCAAGTCGACAGTGTTGCCTACGGCAGCTTGAATTTTGTGTTAGACAGCAGCTGGAAAGATAACCTTTGGCGTGGTCAATGGCGTGAATTCACGTTCAATACCAAAAAAATTCCGCGCTGGACGTTGTTATCCAGCACGCCCATGCAAGTGGATAAACAACATGCGGAATTAGGAAAGTTGTGTTTAACCACCAACAATGAATTGCCTCTTGAAATAGATACTTCACCTGTTGCTGCGAAGCAGGAAAGCATGTCTCAGACACCTAGTATTTGCGTTGGCGGTAACTGGAGCAATAAAAACGGCGTTACTGCAAATGCGAATATACAATCAGCGCCCCTGAGTTCAGTACGCGCCTGGTTTAAACCTGAAGTTACGTTGAGTGGCGTGTTAGAAGGCGAACTTGGTTTTCGCGCACCCTTAAATACTCCGGCCACAATGACGGCCAACTTACAAACGCGTGATGCGAAATTGTTATACCAATTTCAAGGTGGCAAAGTCGAAACTTATCCGCTGCAAAAGGGAAGCCTTAATGCTGAACTAAAAAATAATCAACTTAACGCTGGTCTGGTCATGGACTGGGCAAGTTACGGCGCGGTAAATGTTGAAACACAATATGCTGTTCCCACTGAAAAAATAAATGGAACAGCAACTATAGCGCTAACAAATCTCGCGCCGCTGGAAGGTTTGTTACCTTTCTTAAACAATGTCCAGGGCGCAGCAGATGGTAAATTTAATGTGGCGGGCACGCTCAAAGGTCCAGAAATTACTGGCAATTTTAGAATCACGAACGGTAGCGCAAACTTACCCAAACTTGGTTTGGAGTTGAAAAACATTTCATTCCAGGTGAACAGTACAGCCATTAATTCTGCGCGCGTTGAAGGAGCTATTACATCGGGTGATGGAACACTGGTTACGCAGGGCGATTTTTATAATTTAGGTTCGCCGGATTGGCATTGGCAAGCGAATGTATTCGGCGCAGGTATTCGTATTATTGAGCAGACACAGCTCACTGCGACCATAAGCCCCAATTTAAAATTGAATGCGAGCGCAAAATCTATTGAATTGACGGGGAGTACAGAAATTCCCTGGGCGCGGGCCGTCATTAAAAATCTTCCCGAATCTGCAACGCGCGTTTCTAACGATGTAGTGGTGGTGGAAAATGATTCTGTGTCGCTCTCCAACCTCACTAAAAAAACACTGCCCTTCCACACCAATGTCATTTTATATTTTGGTGACGATGTGCGCTTCAAAGGCTTCGGTTTGGACACGCGCTTAAGCGGAAAAGCGAACGTTATTAAAGAAGAAAACCGGCAGGTGTTCACTACCGGTTACGTGGCTGTTGATAAGGGGGTTTATAAAGCCTATGGCCAGGAGTTGTCGATTGAACGCGGGCGTTTAATTTTCCAGGGGCCTTATGATAATCCCGGTTTGGATATTCGCGCCCTGCGTGTGATGGAAGATATCACCGCAGGTTTGGATATTGGGGGTACTTTGCAACACCCAAAAAGTACTGTGTTTTCCATTCCTGCACGCACCGATAGTGAAGCTATGGCCATGTTGCTGACGGGAAAACCGCTTTCAAATTCTTCCAAGGATGACGCTTACGCGATTTTAGGAGCAATCGGAAAATTGGGTATGAGCCAGGGCGACTCCATGAGCTCGGATATTATCAGCAAATTCGGGTTGGACGAAGTCAGTATTAAAGCGGATAAAGGGTTGGACCAAAGCGCGCTGTGGGTTGGAAAAAACGTAACGCCAAAATTATTTATGCATTACGTTGTGGGACTCTTTGATCAAGCCTTTTCGCTTGGGCTTACTTATAAACTCAACGATAAAATCAACATCGAGGCGGAGTCCGGCAAGGATCAGAGCGTGGATGTTATATATAAAATCGAACGCTAGAACGCCAAACCCATTTGCAAGCCCCCCGCTTTCATATCGCCACTTTGTGAATAGGCAACATCCACAACAAATTTACGCCAGCGATAACCAATACCCGCCGAGCTGGCGTTTTCGCGAAAGCCAGTTTGATCCTGACGATAACCAATACGTAATGCCAAAGCGTTAAACAAGCGGTACTCTCCGCCAACACTTAAATCCTGAGACGGAGCTTCTGTTGCCATGGGAGTCGATTCTTTCAAATCGTAATCAAGCCCCACGCTAAATCTTTCGTTCACATAAGCGAGGCCAGCGCGTGAACGCGGGCGGAGTTTTACTACTAAATCCGGGCGCGGCAAACCGGTAACGGGGTCGTCTTCCTGTTCGGTTTCGAAATCATGGCCGAAGGCATCTTTTATGGCGATCCCCACGCGGTAGTGCTCAGCAATAATCGCTGCTATACCGAAATCGGCATTGAAAGTGATGTGCGTACTTTTGGTGTCGGAAAAATCGCTGGTGCTGTCATCATCAAGATTGTTGAAGTCAGCTTGGTCGCGGTAGGCGTCCACACGCATAAGCTTGGGGGTCACACCCAATGAGACTGCCTGACCCCAAAAGTTAAATTCTTTCGCCGCGGCCATTCCCCATTCGCTAATAGCAAGAGCGCTTATGTCGGCAGATGACCCCAGATTATCCGTTGGGTCGATCAGCGAACCATTGGTATCAATCAGGTTAGGGTATTCGGCGGCTACGCTGGAAAGACTGGCGCCATTCGAAAGGTCGGTCATGGCCCCGACATAATCATCCAGTAGGGCCAAGTCGGTGTCAGTAATTCGGGATGTGCCTGCCCCCATGACTCGTGCGCCTATATAAAAGGCACCACCGGCGCGATCGCTTGGTTCGCTAACGGACAGCCCAAAAAACGCATTGACGGTTAAATCTTTGTTGGCAATGTCGTCCAACACTTTGCGAAGGTCGGTTGCGCCTGCAGCAACCACACCGGCAGTCGTAGTGTTTGGGAGGGCATTGAATGCGTTTACGGCGTTGCTCAGTGTTGTATCCAGCTCGTCGTCTACCGCATCAACGGCGGACTCAACCGTATCCGATGCTTGCACTATAAAGGTGGGAAAGTAGATGCGCCCATCGTTGGTTTTGTCTTCGTCGCCAGAGTGAAACGCTAGCAATGCAGGGTTGTAATACTGTGCTTGGGATGTATCACCGACGGCCATAACAGCACCGCCCATGGCAAGGGCGCGAGCATCAAATGTGCCGTAATCAATTGCCAAAACAGGTTGCACAAGGCTAGGGCCAAGCACGACCGCGAAAATGGAACGGCAGAGTTTGGGTAAGGCTTTCGTCAACTGGAATTTATGCATAAGAGGCCCGCTGATCTGGTTGTGCGTTAGATGCTTTCCACTATCAGCTTAAACCATGATTTCGAGCTTGGCAGTTTCCAGCGTAAATAAGCACCTTGCAGAAGGAGAAACTGTTGGCAATTTTACTGGTCCATACTCATCCGCTACGGTAGAGTGCGTGTTTTGCAGCCACGCTGCGCGCCATGCACTTACATAAACTTAATTAAGGTTTTTTTAGTGATATTGAGATCCTCTTCTTCCATGTGTATGCGACGTTTAAGCCTCTGTCTGTCCACCGTATTTTTTCTCTGTTTTTCATTCATCGTGCAGGCCGCCACCATCAATAATGTTCGGCTCTGGCGTGCTGAAGGTTATACCCGTGTAGTCCTGGATTTGGATAACCCGGTAACCTACAACCTGGTGCTTGCCAGTAACCCAACGCGTATTATTTTGGAAGTAGCTAACTCAACCTTAAATACCTCGGTTGACAAATTGCCGTTGAAAGGAACACCGATTGAAATTGTTCGCGACTCGGTGATTAACGGTGCAGATGTTCGGCTGGTTTTTGACTTGAATCAGAATGTTGCACCCAAAAGTTTTATGTTGAAAAAAAGTGATGGAAATCATGATCGCTTGGTGCTGGATTTATATACTACGGAAGCCACCAATATCCCGGCGCTTCCTACCGCAGAAAAAGCGCCTGGAAATTCTGCCGGAACTAATAAATCTGGATCCAACACAAATTCACCCACCACAAACGCAGTTAATAAAACCGCAGCCACTACCAACGAACCATCGAATATAGAAGAATTATTAGCAAGCGAAGTTACCGTTGAACCCATCGCAAAACCTCCGCAAACGGGAGCGACTAGCGAGCGAAAAATTTTAATTGCGGTGGATGCAGGTCACGGTGGCGTGGACTCAGGTGCGCTGGGCCCGAAAAACATGCGCGAAAAAGATGTAACTCTCGCGATTGCCACTGAGCTCGTGCGCGTTATTAATTCGCACCCTGGTTACAGCGCGCGCCTTACTCGCAAAGGTGATTATTTTGTTCAGTTACAAAAGCGACGCGATTTAGCGCGCGATATGAAAGCAGATTTATTTATTTCTATACACGCAGATTCTTTTACTGACCCAAGCGCCTATGGTGCCTCGGTATTTGCGCTTTCGCGCAAAGGCGCAACCAGCGAAATGGCACGCTTTCTTGCACAGCGCGAGAACGATTCGGATTTGGTAGGTCGTGTTGGAGGAATAAGTTTGGATGATAAAGATGCGCAGCTTGCTGGTGTATTGGTTGATCTATCTATGACGGCAACCGTCAATTCAAGTTTGCAAGTTGGCAGTCAGGTTTTGAGTTCAATTTCCACAATTGCGGCGTTGCATGCAAAGCATGTTGAACAAGCGGGCTTTGTTGTGTTGAAGTCGCCGGATGTTCCGTCAATTTTGGTAGAAACGGGATTTATCTCCAACAATTCGGAAGCAAAAAAATTGGCGTCTCCCTTGTATCGTGAGCAAATGGCGGAAGCGATTTTTAAAGGCGTACATCGTTATTTTACGCAACATCCACCAGCAAGTTTGACGGTACCTTATGTTCCAGCTGAAAAAAATTCATCAGTGGGATCAACCACCGAAAAAAAGAATACGAAAAGGACAACCGCTAGCTCGGGTGTGGTGCGCAAATATGTGGTAGTGCGTGGCGATACGCTTTCAGACATCGCAAAAAGACACGGTGTTAGCCCAAGCCAAATACGAACCGTCAATAATATGAAAAACGATACGGTGAAGCTTGGGCAAACCTTAAAAATTCCAGCGCAACTTTAAGTTTACAGCGCAACTTTAAAATTCCATCGTAGTTTCAAAATTCCAGCGCAATAGTCAGCACAACAAAATGAATAGCATGAAACGAATTAAATTATTAAGCCCGCGTTTAGCCAACCAAATCGCCGCCGGTGAGGTGGTGGAACGACCATCGTCAGTTATTAAAGAATTGCTGGAAAATTCTTTAGATGCCGGTGCAACGCGTTTGGAAATTGATATTGAAGACGGCGGAATAAAATTAATGCGCGTGCGCGACAACGGCGGTGGAATTGATAAAGACGATTTACCGCTTGCACTCAGCCGCCACGCAACTAGCAAAATTTATGAATTGGATGACCTCGAAGCCGTGGCGACGTTAGGCTTTCGCGGAGAAGCGTTGGCCTCCATAAGTTCTGTTGCACGTTTGGCATTACTAAGCAGCACTAATGACGATAGTGCTGGCTGGCAAGTCGTTGCTGAAGGCCGTGATATGGAAACCGAAGTGTCACCTGCGCCGCATCCTCGCGGCACTACGGTTGAAGTTCGCGATTTATTTTTTAACACTCCGGCACGCCGTAAGTTTCTACGCACTGAAAAAACGGAATATACACATCTTGAAGATGTTGTAAAACGTTTGGCGCTATCGCGTTTTGATGTTGCATTTAATCTGCGCCATAACGGCCGCGCTATTTATTCCTGGCGCGCGGGCGATTCCCAATTAGAGCAAGAGCGCCGCGTTGCACAAGTATGCGGCCCTGCGTTTATGGAAAATGCAGTTCACTTGGAAATTGAACGCAACGGGTTGCGTTTGTGGGGGTGGGTTGCATTACCGACGTTTTCGCGCAGCCAGGCGGACCTGCAACATTTTTATGTGAATGGTCGCTGCATTCGCGATAAATTGGTGAGCCATGCGGTGCGTCAAGCATATCAAGATGTGCTATATCACGGGCGTCACCCCGCATTCGTTTTATATTTGGAGGTTGATCCTTCAAGTGTTGATGTTAATGTTCATCCCACAAAACACGAAGTTCGGTTTCGTGATAATCGTAGCGTGCACGACTTTATTTATTCAAGCTTGCATCATGCACTTGCAAAGGTAACACCTGAAAGTTCCCTTGCTAAAAATTCGCAAGATGAAAGGGGTGATGAGTTTTTGCAAGCTTCAGCTGCAGGGCAAGGTCTTGCTGCGGGAGAGTTTCGTGGCCAGGAAACATTAGGTTTGCGTTCTGCGCCTGCGAATTCTTCGTCGGGTTCACATGCTTATTCATTTAACAGCCAAAATAATTTCTCGCGTCCGTCTGGTGTTGGCGAGCAATTAAAAACCTATGGCGAATTGCATCAGTCAGATTTTAAGCCAACGGCTAGTTTTTCAATGCCAGAAAGTGGCGATGAAAATATCCCGCCGCTCGGTTATGCCATCGCGCAATTAAAAGGTATTTATATTCTGGCCGAAAATGCGCAAGGTTTAATTGTGATAGATATGCACGCGGCCCATGAGCGCATCACCTATGAACGCATGAAAGAATCTTTCGCTTGCGGTGGAATTCAAACGCAACCATTGCTTGTCCCCGAATCCATTGCAATCAGCCAAAAAGAAGCGGATTGCGCTGAACAGTTTTACGAAATATTTAAAAATCTCGGTTTTGAATTACAGCGGGCAGGGCCAGAAACTTTATTGATTCGCCAGGTTCCTGTGGTTTTGAATCGCGCAAAAGTAGAACAGCTTGTTCGCGATGTTCTGTCAGATTTAATTGAGCACGGCAGTAGCGAACGCATTCAACATCATATTAACGAAATTCTTGGCACCATGGCCTGCCATGCATCCGTGCGCGCCAATCGCAAACTCACCATTCCAGAAATGAATGCATTGCTGCGCGATATGGAAGCCACTGAGCGCAGCGGCCAATGCAATCACGGTCGCCCCACGTGGCTGCTGCAATCTCTGGACGATCTCGATAAAATGTTTATGCGTGGGCAGTAAATGGTCTTTAATCTATAGGGTAATAATCACTGTTGTTTTTTTGATAGTAAATTTAACGGAGTTGCATCATGGAGTATAAAGCTATGTTTAATAATCGGTATGGCGTTCGTGCATTAGCGGGAATTTTTTTGTTGTTATTGCTTAATGGTCATGCTTCTGCACAAGAAGCTTCCCCGAGCGAAACTGTAGATTATAAGTTTATTAAAATCGATAAATCACAGTTCAATTTTTTTGCGCTGAAATCGAAAGATGAATTAAAAAAGTATTCAAAAATTTACTACGTTCCAATGTCTTCCAAAAACCTGGTGTTAAAGAGATCGGGGGATCGCGATATAGATAGAAGTTGGAAAAAGTTAAAGCCGGAAGATTGGCTGGAATTTACATCTGCATTTGATGAGATGGTACCTAAACACTTTCCGAGTGATAAAGATTTTTCAATAACGGATAAGGTTGGCCCTGATGTTCTTGCTGTTCAGTTTCGATTAGCAGAGTACACCCCTAGAGTTTTACAAAGAGGGGAGATGGACCTGGGTACCATCGGCACGCAAGAGGCTAGAAGCTATGGTGAGCTTTTGATTATGATCATGTTGGTTGACTCGGTTACGCGTGAGACCATTGGTGTTGCAAGTGACGGAATTTCTATAGGTGGCGGAACGGGTCTTGCAAAAAGCTCTAACGCTGCGAGCCAAATGGTCGGTTGGCAGCGTGCCTATGAAGTGTGGCTCAATAAATTGCGAACGCAGTTGGAAAGCTCTAAGGAGAGTTCGAAATAAAAGCCTTTTAATAACTAACACGGTGAAGTTAATTTGGTAGATAAATCACTTCGTCAAGATGTCTATGCGCGAGCATTAGGTAGCTGCGCATAGACACATATTTATATTAGGGGTTTATGCTTACAGTTTTTATTGTAGCTCTAGGCCATACAATATTTTTCGGAAATTTTAATATTAAATAGCCTGATCCACTGCCGTTACCTGTGCCTTTCACTCTGTGCCTCCAGTAGCCGCCAATTTCGCCCTTGTCCAAATTAATGAATTCCACAGCGAAGTCGAGTTCTGCCGTCATAACGCCTGTCACCATCCAGCTGCAAAAATGCGGTTTTAATTGCAAGCTAATGTCACTGCTCGAATTTACACTCAATACGCTGGCAGCGGTTTTACATTGCACCGGTGTACCTATAAAGGTGAGCGGCATTTTAGTTTTCATTGCTAGCTGTCCAGCTTGCTCTTGCTGATCGACCTCATCAAATATTAAATATTTTGAGCAGCCGTTACCCGGCAGAATTCCACCTAATACAAAATGGCAAATCTTTGGAGATTTGCAGGTGCGTTTTTGTGGATCTGCATTGCACATAGGCACTTCGACATTCGCATTACGTTGTAATAATTCTTTAAAACTTTGCAACAATTGATCGGTGGAATATTGCTGGTCAGCTCGCTCACATTTATCGCCTGAACAAAAATAAAGTTCTTTTACTGCATTCTCGTGTTTTTTGTTTGCACAACTTACGAGTGATAAACTGGCGCTTAGTAGAATAAAAGTTAGGGGTAATATTTTCATAGAGTTAAAATTCCTTTTGTTGAATGAGCTTTAGCGATAGATTTTGAATGTGTGATATAGAAATAAATTTCAAGCAAAATGAGATTGCCGATCCAGGACAGCCAGCCGACTATGATGTAGCTGGTTTCAAAACTTAAAAACAACATCAAACCTGGAAGCGCCAGGCGCAGGGTGATTGCCGCGCAGGTACAAGCAAGGCTGCGTAACATCCAGCGGCGATGCGTTTCAATATCACCTTTAATAGCGCGACTCACGGCGTAACCTGTGCTGCCAAGCCAAAATAGGTCCAGACAGAAGAATCCCAAAGTGGCCCAATTCATTCCGGCCATGTAAGCAAGATAGAAAACGCAAATGGCCGAAATAAGCACGCTGCAGCAATAGCTGTAACCAAGGAAGCTATGAATTGTTGAGGGGCGTTTAGTCCAAAGCTGGAAGCATCCTGCTACCAGAGCGAGTCCGCCGAAGGCAAAATGACCGTAGACTAACCAGGGGATCATGCGGTTGTATTTTATTATCTGGGGATGTTCTGAGGGCAGTATCCAATAATAGCCCAAAGCATAGCTGCTAATTATCAGCGCAAAAAAACACAAAATAACCAGCCAGATAATATGTAAACGTGACGACATAACTTCCCCGGATTTCGATAACGAAGCAATTAGGTTGGGATATGCAATGATTGCAGGCAAAAAAAGGGAGCTGCAAGCAGACTCTCCGGGGTGAAGAAGGTAACGCTAATCGTCCTGATCAACGCTACCCTGATTCATCACAGCCCTTCGCTGGGTTCCTCATGAATCCCTTGTCCCTTACCGCAACCTCCTGTTGCTATTACATCCATGCAGTACAAGCATTTACTGAATGAGCAGCTAGTTTTGTCGGTTTTTGAAGTGAAATCGTCGCGATTTATAAGTCTGGACGTCCATTCTTAGGATGGGGCACGTCTTTAGTGGCTTGATACTGCTTGCGATACTCAGAGGGTGTCAGCTGAACCTGTTTTTTGAAAATGGCATTGAAGCTTGATTTAGATGAAAAACCACAGCTAAGTGCGAGATCCAATAAATTGTCACTCTGCGATTCTCGCAGCAGAGAGCAGACTGCCTCAACTCTGTATTGGTTGAGATAATCATTGAAAGACTGCCCGCGGTGATCGTTTAAAACTTGGGAAATCTGATGGACACTTAAGCCGGTTAAGGTGGCCAGTTGCGCTAACGTCAAGCTGCTTTGTCGCCAACCCTCATCCTTTTGCATGTGAGATTCAATCTCAGCAAAGATTTGCGCACGTAAATCATCGGGTAGACGATTATCGCCGTATTTGGCAGTAGGACTTTTGGGAGTATTTTCAGCGGTAGTAGAAATTGCAGGTTGTCGTAAACTGAAATAGCCAAGCATATAGATGATGATGCTGACCAGTAAATAAACCACAGTTATGCTGGGTTGAAGTAAATGAGTCGGCGCGAGAATTGTTAGCCATACAACAGCCCAGGTCAACAAATTCAGACCTAGAATAATTTGTAGCCAAGCTAATTTTTGTACAGCGGTTTTGCTGTGACGTCGCAATAAAATAAAAGCCGCGAGCCCATAAATAGTTGCTGTGAGCGGATTCAGGAGCGAAAAGATGCGAACACTGGATGGTGTAGTGTCTACCGTCATTTGCGTGAGAAACGCCAACTTTTCATCGCTCGCCAGCACCAGAAAACGCCAACTCACTATTATCCCTAAAATGAAAAATGCAAAATGATAAATATCGCGTAAACGCAATAGAGTGCCTTGTGTCAGGCTGCGGACGTACAAAAATAAAAAGCCGCCATAGGTTAAAGGTAACAAATTTATAAGGGTTAGAAATTGTGGATACGACTTATACAGGCTTTCGTGGCAATAAATCTGCTGCAATAAATCCACTGACAGTATTGCAACAAACACTGCGAGTATATGATTTGCTTGGGCGTTGCGACGATGCAACCCCAGCATTATCGCCAGGAAAAAGCCTTGCGTGGCCGCCGCGAAAAAAAGCAGTGATGTAGTGTGTGTAAACAAACTGTACCTTTCCTATAGCACTTTAAGTGTGCCTTCTTATCCGAGTGCGAGCTTAAAGCAAATGTTATCATGCGCTCCATTGAATTTTCGTGAAGCGTTAAGAGGTCATTGTGATCAGTCGCCCCCCGGTTATTTTTTTGATGGGTCCAACCGCATCGGGTAAAACTGATCTTGCGATTGCATTGCGTCAACATTTGCCGATTGAATTAATCAGTGTGGATTCTGCATTGGTTTATCGCGGTATGGATATAGGTTCCGCAAAACCTACTCAAAAAGAATTGGCAGAAGCGCCACACAGATTAATTGATATTCGTGATCCATCTGAACCTTATTCTGCTGCTGACTTTTGTGCAGATGCTGAGCGAGAAATTGCTAACGCGCATGCGCAAGGCAAAATTCCACTCCTTGTCGGTGGCACTATGCTCTATTTCAAGGCGCTTTTAGATGGCCTTGCAGAAATGCCTGAGGCTGACGCACAAATCCGTGCGCAAATTGAGCGCGATGCTGATGAATTTGGTTGGCCTTTCGTGCACCAACAATTGGCGGATGTCGATCCTGAAATAGCAGCAGAGATCCATCCTAATCATTCACAACGTTTAAGTCGTGCGCTGGAAGTTTATCGTGCGAGCGGTAAAACTATGAGTGAATTGCGGCGTGTTCAAGCGACGGCAAAAAAAAATCCTTTCAGCGAACGATATAATCTTGTGCAAATTGCAATTTCACCGCGCGTCCGTGCGTTACTGCACGAACGAATCGCATTGCGATTTCGTAATATGATCGACGCAGGCTTATTGAAAGAGGTGCAAGCGCTTTATGACCGCGGCGATTTGCACAGTGATTTACCGGCTATTCGTGCTGTCGGCTATCGTCAGGTATGGGATTATATTGAAGGACGATTGTCATACGATGAAATGTTAGAGCGCGGTATTATTGCGACGCGTCAATTGGCTAAGCGACAGTTCACTTGGTTGAAAGGCTGGCAAAAATACCCGAGCACCGATTTGAATTGGCTCTATACTGAATGCGATGCTGGAAATTCACTCTCTAAAGAAGAAATTGTGCGCTGTGCCTTGAATTTTCTGAGAGCCGCAGCCATATAATAGACGCGTGAGAACAGTTATCAGTTTTTCATAATTAGCCCACCCATTCCTTTAAATTAAAGGGAGAATAAGGTGGTTATTTTAAAATCTTCCCAGGAGAATAAACATGTCAAAAGGGCATAGTTTACAAGACCCTTACCTGAACGTTCTAAGAAAAGAGCGTGTACCTGTATCCATTTATTTAGTGAATGGAATTAAATTACAGGGTCAGGTTGAGTCGTTTGACCAGTTTGTTGTTTTATTAAAAAATACAGTAAGCCAAATGGTTTACAAGCATGCAATCTCAACGGTAGTTCCCTCACGTGCTGTACGTGTGCCGCTGCTTAATGAAGCAGATGGCGTTGATGGTGAAGAAGACGAGCAAGCTGAGTAAGTTACTTACAACGAGGCTGCTAATTGTTTTTTGATCGCCCAGAATCAGGTGAACTGGCAGTGCTAGTTCACCTGAACCTTTCTCATGGCCAAGAGCCAGAAGATCCCCGCGAATTTGAAGAGCTGGTGCTTTCAGCTGGCGGTGACCCCGTTGCTTTTATAACGGGGAAAAGCATATCTCCCAATGCGAAATTTTTTATCGGTACCGGCAAGCTTCAGGAGTTGCAGACGGTAGTTGCGGCTAATGAAGCTGAAGTGGTGATTTTCAATCACACCCTGTCACCTAGTCAGGAGCGCAATCTCGAAAAAGAATTACAATGCCGGGTGCTAGACCGCACCGGTTTAATTCTCGATATTTTCGCGCAACGTGCGCGCACGTTTGAGGGTAAATTGCAGGTTGAGTTGGCGCAATTGCGCCACATGTCCACGCGTTTAGTTCGTGGGTGGACTCACCTTGAGCGCCAAAAAGGCGGTATAGGTTTACGCGGTCCCGGTGAAACGCAGCTTGAAACTGATCGTCGCTTATTGCGTGGCCGTATTACTATGATTGAACAGCGGCTTGAAAAAGTTCGCTCTCAGCGCGAGCAGGGAAGGCGATCTCGCCAGCGCTCTGCCATTCCTACTGTTTCACTGGTAGGCTATACGAATGCAGGAAAATCTACGTTGTTTAACCGCGTAACTGGATCAGATGTTTACGCGGAAGACCAGTTATTTGCAACGCTTGATCCCACTATGCGCCGCATTGAGGTTGCAGATATTGGTGCGGTTATTATGGCGGATACTGTAGGCTTCATCAGCCATTTACCACATAAGTTGGTGGAGGCATTTCGAGCGACTCTTGAAGAGGCCGCCAATTCGACATTGCTGTTGCATATTATTGATGCAGTCGCTGATGAGCGTATAAGAAATATAGAACAAGTAGAATTAGTATTAGAAGAGATTGGTGCAGCTGAATTACCACAATTAAAAATTTTTAATAAAATTGATTTGTTATCCGATGTGACTCCACGTATTGATCGCGATGATGCTGGCAAGCCAATTGCGGTGTGGTTATCTGCCCAAACCGGGTTAGGTTGTGAATTGCTTGATCAGGCCTTGTCCGAATTATTGGGCATCGAAATGGTTGTTAGACAATTACTATTGAGCCCGCAAGATGGTCGCTTGCGTTCAGCACTTTATGCTCAGCAGGCAATAGCAGAAGAGTCTTTTCGAGAGGATGGCGTCTGTATTGCGAATTTACGTGTTCCCAAAAGCGATTTGTTAAGAATTTTAAGCGCACAAAAGATTACTCTGGAAGATTTGGTCTGGGTTGATTAAAGTCAGCGCCGGGCTTCATTTTACCGCCTTGGTTGAAATATCGTTGTTTGCCCTTACATCAGAGCAAAATTATCTTAAACATGTTGGAGATTGGTATGGCCTGGAATGAACCGGGGAAAGACAAAGACCCTTGGGGCGGTCGCGGCGGCAATGACGGCCCGCCAGATTTGGATGAGGCCTTTAAAAAATTGCAAGACAAGCTTAACGGCATGTTTGGCGGTGGGGGCTCAGGCGGTAATAACCGGGGTTCATCTAACGGCTCTTTCGGTGTTATTTTTGCCATTTTCGCAGTAGTCGCTTTGCTCATTTATGGTTTTGTCGGCATTTATACAGTCGATGCTAAAGAGCGCGCCGTTGTATTAAGGCTTGGTGTATTTCAAGAAACCATGGGTGAAGGTCTACATTGGTCTGCGCCTATATTCACTCAAGTATTTAAAGTTAACGTTACCGGCGAACGTCAGTATCCATCCAAAGGTTTGATGCTTACACAAGATGAAAGCATCGTTGAATTGCCAATCACTGTGCAATGGAACGTGGGTGATGTTAAAGCTTACGTATTGAACGTATCAGATCCTGAAACCAGTTTGAAACATGCGACCGACAGCGCCTTGCGTCATGTCGTGGGCTCGACTGAGCTGGAACAAGTCTTATCCGAAGGCCGTGCAAAAATGGCCGCTGAAGTTAAATTACGCTTGCAAACTTATCTGGATAATTATCAGGCAGGTATTCAAATCATTAATGTGAATATTCAACAGGCGCAGCCTCCTGAAGAAGTTCGCGCTGCATTCGATGACGTGATCAAAGCGAAAGAAGATGAAACTCGTTTGAAGAATCAGGCGGAGTCATATTCGAATCAAATTATTCCTGAGGCGCGTGGTAAGGCTCAGCGTTTAATCGAAGAAGCAGAAGCTTATAAATCCGAAGTGGTTTCTCGTGCAGAGGGTGAATCAGCTCGTTTTGAAAACTTACTCGCCGAATACAAGCGTGCGCCGGAAGTAACCCGTCGCCGTATGTATATAGACGTAGTTGAGTCTGTGATGACCAGGTCGTCAAAAGTGATGGTGGATATAGATAACAACAGCATGTTGTACTTGCCGCTAGACAAAATGACTAAACACATTCCTCCACCTGTCAATGATGAAACCATAGAACGTTCGCAAATGGACGTAGAAATGAGTAAGCCAGTAGTTCGTCGGGAGACTCGATAATGTCGACTAAAAGTCTATTTACAATGATTGGTTTGCTCATAGTATTGATAGTGGTTTCCAGTAGCCTCTTTGTAGTAAATCAATATGAACGCGCAGTGGTATTACGCTTCGGTGCTCTGGTAAAAGCAGATGTATCGCCAGGGCTGCATGGAAAGGTCCCGTTTGTGGATCGTGTGCGCAAATTCGATGGTCGTTTGCAAACCGCTGATATGGTACCGGCAAGTTTTTACACCGTTGAAAACAAACGTTTGGTTGTGGACTCTTACATCAAGTGGCGAATTAAAGATGTAAGCACCTATTACCGCTCAACGGGTGGCGATGCTAATTTGGCTGAAGATCGTTTGGGTCAACGTGTTGCGGACGGTTTGCGTAACCAATTTGGTCGTCGCACTTTGCACGATGTAGTATCCGGTCAGCGCGATGAGTTGATGGCTGAATTAAAAGGCACCATCAATGAAACTGCCAACAGCCTGCTTGGTATCGAAGTGATCGATATTCGTGTGAAACGAATCGATTTTCCACCTGAAGTAAGCCAGTCGGTGTTTGCGCGTATGGCGGCGGATCGTGAAAAAGAAGCACGTGAGTATCGCGCTCAAGGTAAAGAACAAGCAGAAGTTATCAGGGCTGATGCTGATCGCCAGCGTGTTGTTCTGGAAGCTAACGCCTATCGCGACGCTGAGCGTTTACGTGGTGACGGCGATGCTAAAGCAGCGTCAATTTATGCGTCCGCTTTCGGTAAAGATCCCGAGTTTTACGCCTTTACCCGTAGCTTGACTGCGTATCGTAAAAGTTTCAGCGGAAAAGATGACTTGATAGTGGTTGATCCGAAGAGCGAATTTTTCCGCTATTTGAAAGATCCGCAAATTAAAAAGTAATTAGATAACCTTCGAAATGTTTGCGCCGAAAGCTGGCCGGTTAATTTAACGAGTACAGAATATGCAAGCTCATTTTTTGTAGGTTATTAAGGGGAATTTGTGTGAATCTCATCATGTCACCTACAAACCCCCGTCAATCAGTGTTAAAATCTTGCAACCGAGCCGAAAGCTCGGTTTTTTTATGTTCAGGGTGTGCGTCTGCCCGAACACCTTCGAATAGTTGGATGTCCAGAGTCTCCCTATGACATACGCCGATCGCTGGTTACTACCCGATGGGGTGGAAGAAATTCTGCCTGCCGAAGCCAAGCCTATCGAATTTTTGCGCCGCCAGTTGCTGGATCTTTACGCTACCTGGGGCTACGATCTGGTGATTCCGCCATTGCTCGAATACACAGATTCTCTGCTAATTGGCCTTGGTCGTGACGTTGATTTACTTACCTTCAAAGTGACCGATCAGCTCACCGGCCGAACTCTCGGCATCCGTGCCGATATTACTCCCCAGACCGCACGTATTGATGCGCACAGCATGGCAGCTCAAGGCGCAAATCGCCTGTGTTATGCGGGTAATGTTGTTCACACTCGCCCTAAAAATCCGCTCGCCACTCGCACACCTATGCAGGTTGGTTTGGAGTTTTACGGTGAAGCAGGTATAGCTGCAGATGTAGAAGTCATTTCACTTTTATTAGAATCATTGCGCATTTCAGGCTTACCGAAATTGCACCTCGATCTGGGCCATGTTGGCATTTATCGTGCGCTTGCAGCTTGCGCGAAGCTTGATCCCGCTCAAGAAGATGAGTTTTTCGATCTGCTGCAACGCAAAGCCGTAACCGAAATTCGCGCTTGGGTTGCTGCCAAGGTAACAGATCCCAAGTGTGCAACCCTGTTGTTGGCTCTGCCGTCTTTGGCTGGTGGAGTCGAAATCCTGGGTAAAGCGCGGGAATTATTTGCGTCTATTCCAAATGCGGTAGCGGCCGTGGACCAATTACAGTATGTGGCGGACTTGATGGCGAAGCGCTATCCCGCTGCAGAATTTTATTTTGATTTGGGTGAGTTACGCGGCTATCACTACCTCACCGGTTTAGTGTTTGCTGCATTTGCGCCCGGTTTTGGCAACCCTATCGCCAGCGGTGGTCGTTACGATCATATCGGCGAAGTCTTTGGCCGCGCGCGGCCCGCGACGGGATTTGCGCTGGATATTTACGCGATCAGTAAATTGGGTTTCTTCGCCACGCAGGCTACCGATGCAATTGCGGTCGTTGAAAATGGCGATCTGCGTCAGTGGCAAGCCGTTCAGGATTTGCGCAAGCAGGGCGAGCGCGTTGTTCATTGTCTTGCTAGTGAGTTGAATGCCCGCCGCGAGTTGCGATTGGTGGGCGGTAAGTATCAAGTAGTTACGCTTTAAAACTGAATCCCTTTTTTTATTGTTTAACTTTTATTATTGTTTATTCAGAGAGCTTTCCAGTCATGGGCAAAAACGTCGTCATTTTGGGCACCCAATGGGGTGATGAAGGTAAAGGCAAGATCGTTGATTTACTGACCGATCAGGTCTCGCTGGTTACCCGCTTTCAGGGTGGTCATAATGCCGGTCACACATTGGTGATTGATGGAAAGAAAACCGTTTTGCATTTAATCCCCTCCGGCATCCTGCGTGCAGGCGTCACCTGCCTTATTGGTAATGGAGTGGTGTTATCGCCAGAGGCACTGTTTAAAGAAATTGGAAATCTGGAAGCAACTGGCGTTCCTGTGCGTGAGCGTTTGCGCTTATCTCCAGCATGCCCGCTGATTCTTCCGTACCATGTTGCGCTCGATCAAGCGCGTGAACTTGCCCGTGGCGATGCCAAAATCGGTACCACTGGTCGCGGCATTGGCCCAGCGTATGAAGATAAAGTTGCCCGTCGCGGTTTACGTTTAGGTGATTTGGTTGATTTAAAACGCTTTGCCGTCAAGCTCAAAGAAATTCTAGATTTCCACAACTTTGTATTGACCAACTATTACAAAGTCGAAGCCATCAGTTACGAGAAAACCCTGGCTGACTGCACAGCGTGGGCCAAGCAATTGCTGCCGATGATGGCTGACGTTACTAACCTGTTGCACACAGCGCGCGAGCAAGGCGAAAACATACTCTTCGAGGGTGCGCAAGGTTCGCTGTTGGATATTGACCACGGTACCTATCCATTCGTTACCTCATCCAATACTACTGCTGGTGGCACGGCGACAGGTTCAGGTTTTGGACCGCTCTATCTAGATTACGTTTTAGGCATCACCAAGGCTTACACCACCCGCGTAGGTTCGGGCCCCTTTCCAACCGAACTCGATTGCGAGATAGGCGCATACCTGGGTGAGAAAGGCCACGAATTTGGAGCAACTACGGGCCGTAAACGTCGTTGTGGTTGGTTCGATATTGTTGCCGTGCGTCATGCAAATCGTATCAATTCAGTAACTGGTGTATGTTTGACCAAGCTCGATGTTTTGGACGGTCTGAAAACGGTAAAAATCTGTATTGGTTATCAGGATGCCAATGGTCAGCCAACCAATATTCCGTTCGACGCGGAAGGTTGGGAAGCTATTCAACCAGTTTACGAAGAAATGCCTGGCTGGAGCGAGTCGACTGTAGGTGCGCAAAGCTTGGATGAGTTGCCCGCGAACGCCCGTGCTTATATCAAGCGTTTGGAAGTCTTGATGGCAACACCAATCGACATTATTTCCACCGGCCCGGACCGTATACAGACAGTGGTTTTGCGTCATCCATTTGATGTGTAATAGTTAGCTAGTTCGAGCAATAAAAAAGGCGTTCACAGATTATCTGGAACGCCTTTTTTAATGAGTTTAATTTTTCGAAAGTGTTTGTATGTCGACTGCATATTAATGAGAGTCGCCATCCTCCATTACGAATTACGACGAATTACGAATTAAGTAATCCTTCCCGGACATCCTGAGCTTGTCGAAGGGCCCTAGTAAGTCCTTCGACAAGCTCAGGATGAACGGGTGTAGAAATGATGCTGATCCAGCTTTTGATTCACTCTTTAAGAAATGGATTCCAGCTAGCGAGGCGGCTGATCGCGGGTGAATTCCCTGTTAAATAAACTAACCCGTTTGCCCTGAATGAAGCAGCCGAACGACTCGGATTAAATCCTTGGACACGCTCAGAATGCGCGGGTTATAGATGTAGCAGGAGTTAAATCCATAAAAAACGGCGCTCACAGATAACTGGAGCGCCGTTTTATTAAGCGGTGTTTATAACCAGTGATGGTCTTTCGGAGGATATTCTTCCATATTCTGTTCGGGCATTTCACTCCAGCTATCCGGCGGAAGTGCAGGGATACCGGCGGGAGCTTCTAAGGCTGGATACTCATTGGGTAGCAGACGTTTCAGATCTGTAAGCACCGGATCTTCATTGGTCTCAAAAGGGCTTACAAAAATTCGGTGCCTACGGCAGCGCTCACCTAATTCCAGACTACTTGAATAACGCACAATCGGCGCAGCCAATACTAAACCGGTGAGGATCGGCATTAACCACCAGAAGAAAATGGGGGCGTAGGTAAAAGTCATGTAACCCCATATCAACGCCGCTATGGTGGTTTTCAAGGTCCGTGCAAAGCTTTCACCCCAGGTCAGCAGACGGCCCTCACGATCTTGAGCATCCCAATTTACTTTGAACCCGAGGAATACTGACACCACAAAATAAGCATGGAATGCCATCATGATAGGTGCGATTAAAACGGCAAATGCGGTTTCAACAAGAGTGCCACGCAAAATGGCCGTGGCTCCGCCAAATTGTTTGCGACGGTGAGCGATGGTGCTAATGATGCCCATGATTTTTGGGAAGAGTAGAAGCACGGTCGTCATTACAATTAACGAGACAATCAAGCCTGTTTTTGCGATAGGCCATTCAGGCAAATTTATAAAATGCTCAATCGTGTGCGTGGAATTGATGAAGTATTCGTTGCTGTGGAGTGCGCGAATTACGGCGTCCGCAGTACTGAGTGCGAGCATTAACAGCCAGATCAATGAAGAAATGTAAGCGGTTGCACCCAGCAGAAAATGCAGCCTGCTAATGGGATGCAAACCTGCTGCGTCCAGCATGCCCAAGTGCTGAATATTTCCCTGTACCCAGCGACGATCGCGCGTTGCGTAGTCGATGATATTGCAGGGGACTTCTTCGTAACTACCTTCCAGGTCGGCAAGGAGGAATACATCCCAACCAGCGCGACGTAACATGGCGGCTTCGACAAAGTCATGGCTAAGGATGTCCCCACCGAAAGGCGCTTTACCTGGCAGGGTAGGTAAGCCGCAATGATCGATAAAGGCTTTCACCCGAATAATCGCGTTGTGTCCCCAATAGTTGGCTGCACCTGTTTGCCAAAAGGCGATACCGGTTGCCAGCATAGGGCTGTAAAGCACTGCAGCAAATTGTACGAAGCGACCAAAAAATGTGGTTTGGCGAACAGGGATGGGCACTGTTTGGATCAGGCCGGAGCGTGGATTTGCCTGCATGGTGCGCACCATGCGCAGTAAACAGGTCCCGCTCATAACACTGTCCGCATCCAGCACGATCATGTGTTCGTAGTTTTTGCCCCAGCGCTGCAAAAATTCGGCGATATTTCCCACCTTTCTGTGCAGGTTTTTCTCGCGACGGCGATAGAAAACTTGTTTGCTTAATTCACCAATACGACTGGTGAATTGTTGCCATTGATCGCGCTCACGTTGGGCGATATCCAACTTGGTGGTGTCGCTCAGCATAAAAAAATCGAAATGTTCGATTTCTCCGGTAGCAGCCAATGAATTTAGAGTTGCCTCAAAACCGGCAATCACGCGATGAGTATCTTCATTGTAGATGGGCATCACTACCGCAGTACGGCTGGTAATCGGCAGGGAGTCGTTATAGATGGTATCCATGTGCCGCAAAGTAAGCGGATCGCGGCGCATCATCAGTAATACGAAACCAAACACCGCGCTCCAAAATGCTGTTGAGATCCAGCAAAAGGAAATCGCAAACAGGATCAGGATGACGGCTTCTAGAACGGTGATTGCATTAGCGCTTAGGATGTCATACATCATGTAAACGCCACTGACCGCGGTAATCACGGTCAACAGCCCATAGACAATACGGCGCAACGACTGACCTGGAAGCCGGATTTCATTTTCCGGCAGCAGGTCACGGTTGATAGGTTTACTCACAATCGGCTCGCTTTGGGTCGTATTATTGGATGTCATCTGGGTACCAGACATAACTCCAAACTTCACTCAAGCGCACTTTGTTGGACTTAACAAAAACGCGCATATCGACCACGTTGTTGCCGTCGGGCTCGACCTTGAAAGACACGCGGTAGGTTTTGCCATCGGGTAATTTACTGACGTGTAAATCGGTGAAATTGCCGGAGTTTTTCCCGAGGTCAGCTTCAACGACAGCATTTGCGGGCAATTTATCCAATTCGCCACCCTGGAAATCGATTGCAAATTGGCGCTTACTCTTAGGTGGGGGATTTCCCTGAGCCGCAACAGCCCCCCAGCCAGTACGTGTGCGTAATACTTTGGCAACATTCTGCTCAGGTACATGGGCATTGAAAGGTTTCAAGCTATATTTGAACTCATTAAAGTCGCCGGCTTTCATCGGCTGATCCGGTACCCAATAAGCCACGATATTGTCATTGGCTTCGCTGTCAGATGGAATCTCAACCACTTCCACGCGGCCTTTGCCCCAAGTGTTTTCCGGTTTAACCCATAAGCTTGGACGACGCTCGTAGTGAGCTTCAGTATCAAGGTAATTGTCGAAGTTGCGGTCACGTTGCATTAAACCGAAACCTTGGGGATTGGTATCGCCCAACGATGAAATGCGTAGGCCGCGATGATTAGACAGCGGGCGCCATGTCCACTCGCCTGAAGATGTCTGCATAAGCAGGCCGTCAGAGTCATGAACTTCTGGGCGGAAGTCATCGAAGCGCGATATATTTACGCTGTTCTCTCCAAACATAAACATTGACGTTAACGGCGCTACGCCCAACTTTTGAATGTTTTTACGAGCGTAAATGCGTGCAGTCACTTTTACTTCGGTGGCGGCGCCAGGGTAAGCGTCAAAACGGAATGCGCCCGTTACTGAAGGGCTATCCATCAGCGCATATATGACTAAATGATTTTCAGTCGGTGTTGGCTTAAGCATCCAGTATTCACGGAAGATCGGAAATTCTTCTCCTTTCGGTTCAGCCGTATCAATTGCCAACCCACGCGCGGACAGCCCCCATGTATGACCTTGACCAATGATACGGAAATAAGATGAGGACGCGCCTTGGAATACCATGAACTCATCTTTGTATTGCACGTTATTTATTGGGTAGTGAACTCGGAAACCCGCGTACCCAAGGTCTTTGCCTGCAATACCGGCCAAGGGCGCCGCTTTGCCTTCATAGTTAAAATATTCTTGTTTGAAAGGTACTTTGCTGTCATTGCCGTTTGTGGCCATATGCAGAACAACAGGTTCTTTAAAGATATATCCAGCGTGAAATAGTTGCACTTCAAATTTGGATTCATTGCGCCACAGCGATGAATCAGGGCGAAAGCGAATAGAACGATATTGGTCATAATCCATTTTTGCCAGTGCTTCCGGAATAGCTTTGCCCAAAGGTTTGAAATCGCCTTTGGCTAGTATTTTTGCGCGCGAGCTAATAGCATCGAACAAGCCTGGCTGCGATGTTTCGCTGGCTGACGTAGGAGTTATAGTAGGTTGGGCGCTGAATGCTTCGCTGGATATGCAAAGTGCCAACAAACAACTGGCGGCAAAAGTCATAGTTTTATGCAGTGGTCTGATGCAACTGAAAGGTGTGCGCACAGCATTTGTGAGTAAGTTACTCATCCGCTTATCTCCGTACAGGATTGGTCGTATATTGCTGATGGATCGTGGCAACAAAACGCGTTGACAAATTACAAGGCGTTGAGTCTATGTCGGGCCTTGAAGTTGCGTTTATATAGCTACTGGTTTCAAGGCCGGCGCATTGTAATACATTCGTCGGCAAATATAGGCGCAAAAACAAACCCTTTAGAAATATTTTTTAAATAAATACTGCATTTCATGCGGCCCATATTGGAAAAACCGGTCATTCTTCAGCAACGTATTTTGAAAAATGCCGCTATGCTATCGGATTATTCATAATCATTGGTAGGGATGTGATTTTGAGCGCAGTTAGTTAATCAGCTGCTACACTTTTTATGCGGTGCACATGCATGCCGTTCGTTCAGCGCATGTTAAGTAAGCCGCTAGAATATCCATCATGTATCATGTGGTTGTGCGTTGGCAATTTACTGATCTGCGGGCATTAGGTCTACCGGGACGAACTTAATTCATTCATGATAAATATTAGGCGTTACGCGCGCGAAAATCCCATCGCATTTCGACTCTTAGGGCTGATTGTTGTTAGCAGCTCGTTAATCACATTATTCACTATATTGCTGCAGCTCTACGGCAATTTTCACGACGATGTCTCCGCGCTCGAAAAGCGTCTGGACCAAGTTCGCATCAGTACCCTTGCCAGTATCACCAAGAGCCTGTGGGGCTTCGATCAGGAACAGCTTAGCATTCAAATTCACAGCGTTCTGGATGTGAATGACGTGGTTCAAGTGCGAGTGATTTGGCGCGATTGGAATAATACTGAACAGACACTGGTAGTGAGTAGTAAGCAATATTCTCAGGCTGAAATTGACAATAAAAAGAGTCAATTTTTGGTAAAGGAATATCCGTTGAATTATGAAGATGCAAGTACGCCCGAGCAGCGCCTTGGTACCTTGCAGGTGACCGCGTCGCTCTCCAGTATTTACGACAAGTTATGGGAGCGGGCAATTTTTATTGCCATAGTGCAAAGCGCAAAAACCTTGCTTATTTCTTTTTTTATTTTATGGTTAATCCATGCGCTGTTAACGCGGCATATGGAAACGATTGCAAATTATGCGCGCAATTTAAATTTGGAAAGTCTTACGCAGCCGCTGCGATTAAAGCGGGTCAGATCCGAATCTGTTCAGGATGAGTTGGATAACGTGGTTGATGGCATCAACCATATGCGTGAAACATTGCTTGAAGATATTGAGCAGCGCGCTGTTATCGAAGTTGCGTTATTGGTTGAGCAAGAAGCAAAGCTGGAAACATTGCGACAAAAAAACGCAGCGGAAGATGCGAGCCGAGCTAAGAGTCAATTTCTTGCAACCATGAGTCACGAAATTCGCACGCCTATGAATGGTGTGATCGGTATGTTGGAGTTGCTGCGCGATACTCCGCTCAATGAAAATCAAAAACATTATATAGATGTCATCCACCGTTCCGGCGAAACGCTGTTGGAAATTATTAACGACATCCTTGATTATTCAAAAATTGAAGCCGGAAAAATGCAGCTTGAAAATGCGGCATTTGTGCTCGAAGATTTGGTTGAGGATTGCCTACAATTATTCGGCGCCACTGCAAACAAACGCCATATTGAGCTGGTTGGCGGTGTAAAACCCAATACACCGCATATGCTAAAAGGTGATTCAACCCGGCTGCGTCAAATTATTATTAATTTGCTAGGCAATGCGTTTAAATTTACCTCTCAGGGTTTTGTTTCTCTTGAGGTCGGTGTCGCGGATGACTCAACGGAGCTACATCCAAAATTACGCTTTATGGTTGCAGACAGTGGAATAGGAATAGATTTGGGTTCGGGTGTAAATTTATTTGATTCATTCAATCAGGCCGACGCTTCAACCACCCGCAAATACGGTGGTACAGGTTTAGGGTTGGCCATTTGTAAAAGTTTGGTTGAATTGATGGGAGGAAAAATTGGTGTCGAAAGCGCCAAGGGCAAGGGATCAGTGTTTTGGTTCACCGCCGAATTTTCTGCTGCTGATGTTGTGGTGCAGGAAACTGCACATGAGCGGCAACTCACTGAGCTGCTTAATCGCAAAAAATTACTGCTGGTAGGTATCAACCCAAAAATGTTTGAATTCCTTCGCGAGCATGCTAATTCGTGGGGATTGGATGCGCAGCTTGCGCTTTCAGCAAAAATTGCGCAGACAATTATTATGCGCACAACCCACAGTGGCGATAGTTTTGATTTTATCGGAATAGATTCAAGCCTGCCGGACATGAATGGAATTGATTATGTTCGTCAGCTGCGTGCAAACCCCGAAACAAAAAACCTGTCTATTTTTATGTTTTCGGATAGCAATGTACATCGCGATCAGCAGGCACTGGGTCGTTATGCGGTGCATGCAATTTTACGCAAACCGCTTTCGGGTAAAACACTCAAACACGAATTGGCTGCGTTGTTGGGGCACGAAACTTCTGCGTTAGCTGAAACCAAGACCCAAGAATTGCAGTTGGAAAAATTCGCACATTTACGTGTGTTGGTTGCAGAAGATAACGCCGTTAATCGTATGGTGATAAAAGGTTTGTTAGGTAAGCTTAATATTGATCCTGTTATGGTCGATAACGGCTTGCTAGCTTTTGATTTGGTGCGTCAGGCGGAGCAGTCTTATGACGTTATATTAATGGATTGTGAAATGCCGGAAATGGATGGTTTCGAGTCAACTCGCAGCATTCGCGTATTTGAACAACAGCGCAATTTAGCACCCACTCCCATAGTTGCACTCACTGCGCATGCGCTGCAAGAACACCGCGATGCAGTTTTTGCCTGCGGTATGAATCACTATCTCTCCAAGCCAGTTACGTTAAGTAATTTAGTTGGCGTATTTGAGCGCATTCTCAACAGAACTTAAGTTCAATTGCGCCTCTCTATAGGATCTATAGGTTTTTTCTCCTTGCGAGAGCCCACCTCAATCCTTATGATGCAATCAACTAATTAGCAGCTGTGGAGAATGAAAATGAGTAGTGATGCAATTGTTCATGTGAGTGATGCCAGTTTCGCTCAAGAAGTACTGAGTGCCGATGTTCCCGTGCTGGTGGATTTTTGGGCAGCATGGTGTGGCCCATGCAAAATGATTGCTCCGGTTCTTGATGACTTGGCCGAGCAATTTGCGGGTAAGTTAAAGATCGCCAAAGTTGATGTTGATGCGAATAAAGAGGTCCCTGGAAAATTTGGTATTCGCGGTATTCCAACACTCATTATTTTCAAAAATGGTGAGGCAGCTGCCACTAAAGTAGGTGCTTTATCCAAGGCGCAACTCGTTGATTTTATCAATAGCGCTCTCTAATACATCCCAGGGCTGCCGTGCGCAGCCCGCTTTTTCCGTGCGATTAATAAAAAAATCTTTATTTTGGATGTAAAATCCTTCGATTTTAATAATTCTATTGATTTTTCGTTTTGCACTTACAGGATTTAGCCGCTATACTCGATCCATCTGCTTGTCCCGCGTTGAACCCGCACAAGGTTTACTTCCCCCGCTGGATAAGATCAACTCCCTGCTGTTTCTTACCCTATTACAGAATACATTCAGTCGAGTTTGCGAGCGTCACACCGTAAAACTGCAAGCGGCAAATAACAGAAAAATTACGCAACAGAATTTATGTCCAAACAAAGCTTATGCTTAATAGAGTTCCAAATAAGAGTTCAAACCTAAATTAACGTTTTACTTAAACAGTCCAGCCATTCGGCTTATTTCCGCAATAACCATCCTACAAAGCATTACATATGAATCTAACCGACTTAAAATTAAAACCCATCGAAGCTCTTATAGATATCGCGCGCGAAATGGGGCTGGAAAGCCTGGCGCGCTCGCGCAAACAAGACATCATTTTTAATATTTTGAAGCGGCACGCGAAGGGCGGTGAAGATATTTATGGTGATGGCGTACTGGAAATTCTAGTCGATGGTTTTGGATTTTTACGGTCTGCAGACTCATCATATCTTGCGGGACCTGACGATATTTATGTGTCTCCCAGCCAGATTCGCCGCTTTAACTTGCGCACGGGCGACACCATTTCCGGCAAGATCCGGCCGCCCAAAGAAGGCGAACGTTATTTTGCGCTGTTAAAAGTTAATGAAATTAACTTTGATAAACCAGAAAGTTCACGCAATAAAATTCTGTTTGAAAACCTCACCCCTTTATTCCCCAATCAGCGTTTAATCCTCGAGGTGGGCAATGGTTCCACCGAAGATTTAACCGGTCGTATTATCGATTTGATTGCACCGATTGGAAAAGGCCAGCGTGGTTTGATTGTTGCACCGCCTAAAGCGGGTAAAACCATCATGATGCAAAATATTGCGCAAGCGATAGTACGCAATAACCCTGAGTGTCATTTGATTGTATTGTTAATTGATGAACGTCCAGAAGAAGTAACGGAGATGCAGCGTTCAGTGCGCGGTGAAGTGGTTGCTTCTACATTTGATGAGCCGCCATCACGTCATGTGCAAGTTGCCGATATGGTAATCGAACGTGCAAAACGCTTAGTCGAACACAAAAAAGACGTCATCATTTTGCTCGATTCTGTAACGCGTTTGGCTCGCGCCTACAACACAGTAATTCCTTCGTCCGGTAAAGTATTGACCGGTGGTGTGGATGCGCACGCACTTGAGCGACCCAAGCGTTTCTTTGGTGCTGCTCGTAACATTGAAGAGGGCGGCAGCTTAAGTATTATCGCCACCGCACTTGTAGATACCGGCTCCAAAATGGATGAAGTTATTTACGAAGAGTTTAAAGGTACAGGCAACCTCGAATTGCATTTGGACCGTAAGATTGCTGAAAAACGCATCTACCCTGCGATCAATGTGCGTCGTTCGGGCACGCGTCGCGAAGAGTTGTTGATGAAAGAAGATGAAATGCAGCGCGCATGGATTCTGCGTCGTTTGTTGAATGATATGGAAGATGTTGCTGCAACTGAATTTTTGATCGACAAATTAAAAGATTTCAAAACTAATGATGAATTCTTCCAGTCGATGAAACGCAAATAATAGTTGCGATAGTTGTAGTAGGGCGGAAAAGAAAATCGCCTTCCGCCATTTTTTACTCGGCGGAAGGCGTTTTGCTTCTCCGCCCTATTGGTTTATAGCAAATGAAATACAAAGACCTCCGTGATTTTATCGCGCTGCTTGAAGCGCGCGGCCAATTAAAACGTATCACGCAAGAAATTGATCCCCATCTTGAAATGACAGAAATCTGTGACCGCACCTTGCGCGCAGGTGGTCCCGCATTATTGTTTGAAAATCCCAAAGGTTATGCCATTCCCGTACTCGGAAATTTATTCGGCACACCTGAGCGCGTAGCCTTGGGAATGGGGCAGGAATCTGTATCTGCGTTGCGTGAAGTCGGGCAATTATTAGCATTTTTAAAAGAGCCTGAACCACCAAAAGGCTTTAAAGATGCCTGGGATAAATTGCCGATATTTAAACAAGTTTTAAATATGCAACCCAAGATTTTAAGTAAAGCCGCGAGTCAAGAATTTGTGCTCGAAGGTGATGCAGTGAATTTGGATAAATTGCCGATTCAAACCTGCTGGCCTGGCGATGTCGGTCCTTTAGTGACCTGGCCATTGGTAGTAACGCGTGGCCCACACAAAGAGCGACAAAATCTAGGCATTTATCGTATGCAAAAAATCGGTAAAAACCGATTGATTATGCGGTGGCTTTCGCATCGTGGTGGTGCATTGGATTTTCGCGAATTTCAAATTCAAAACCCCGGTAAAAATTTTCCAGTCGCTGTCGCGCTCGGCGCAGATCCCGCAACAATTTTGGGTGCTGTGACGCCCGTTCCCGATACGCTTTCTGAATACGGTTTTGCAGGTTTATTGCGTGGCGACAAAACCGAAGTCGTAAAATGTATTGGCAATGATTTGCAAGTTCCGGCGTCGGCGGAGTTTATTTTGGAAGGTTTTATCGCACCGAATGATGTCGCTCCGGAAGGCCCCTTTGGCGATCACACAGGTTATTACAACGAAGTCGATAATTTTCCTGTATTCACCGTTGAACGAATTACTCATCGCAAAGACCCCATCTATCACAGCACCTACACTGGTCGTCCGCCCGATGAACCTGCGATTTTAGGTGTGGCACTCAACGAAGTTTTTGTGCCGATTTTGCAAAAACAATTTCCCGAAATTGTAGATTTTTATTTGCCGCCCGAAGGCTGTTCTTATCGCATGGCTGTTGTCACCATGAAAAAACAATATCCCGGTCACGCCAAGCGCGTGATGATGGGTGTGTGGAGTTTTTTACGGCAATTTATGTATACCAAGTTTGTCATCGTCACTGATGACGACGTAAATGCGCGGGATTGGAAAGATGTTATTTGGGCGATGACCACAAGAATGGACCCCGCTCGCGATACAATCATGATAGAAAATACGCCAATCGATTATTTGGATTTTGCATCGCCGGTTTCCGGGCTGGGCTCAAAAATTGGCTTTGATGCAACGAATAAATGGCCGGGCGAAACCAATCGCGAATGGGGTGAACCGATTAAAATGGATGAGTCTGTAAAGTTGCGAGTGGATGAAATGTGGAGCTCGCTGGGAATCGAATTGCCTAACACCTGATTTGGGAGCGGAGTTGAAATGAATTTAGTGGAAGAGTGTGCAGCAGATTGCCCTTATTGTGGCGAGCCAATTACGGTTTTAGTGGATGCGTCTTGCGGTGATCAATCCTACATTGAAGATTGCGAAGTTTGTTGCCAGCCGATGATTGTTAATGTAGCAGTGGATGAAGCTGGCGAAGCCGGTGTGAGTTTGCGTCGTGAAGATGAATAGGTTTTTCTGCAGTACACTGAACAAGTTAATTCAGTGCTTGGTTTGGCTTGCTACATAGGGTATAAAATCGGACCAGCATTTTTGTGGGTTTGCGTTTCTGTTATTAACAAAAGGGGATTTTATGAGCATTATAAAAGAGTTCAAAGAATTTGCTGTGAAAGGTAACGTTATAGATCTCGCGGTGGGTATCATCATTGGCGCAGCCTTTGGGAAAATCGTGACCTCAATTGTGGCAGACGTAATTATGCCCCCTATCGGGCTGTTGATTGGTGGGGTGGATTTCAGTGATTTGGTCATCACCCTTAAAGCAGCTGAAGGCGCGACCCCGGCAGTTGTGATTTCAATCGGTAAGTTTTTACAAACACTGATTGATTTTACGATCATCGCCTTTGCCATTTTCTTGTTAATAAAAGTAGTCAATAAAGTTAAGGCTAAAGAGCCTGCCGCAGCGGTTACGCCCGCTCAGGAGCTCTTATTAACGGAGATTCGTGATCTGCTCCGCGATAAAAAATAGTGTATTTGTGCGGTAATTCAAAAACGCGGCAATGCCGCGTTTTTTTTGATGTGGGCTATAGTGTTTTAATAGGCAATTTTAGGCGCATCACTCTTTAAATGAATTTTGTATGTGATATATAAGCGCTGCATAAAACTAAGTTGCTTTACGTCGGTCTCATGTGCCGGAAATATCGCCGCCAGGCTTTCGCTTTTGTTATGTGGATAGAGTAGAATTCTTGTCCTATAACCATAATGAACATGTTCAGTGCCGGTATTCCGCAACACATTGGACTCTATTGCGATCATTCGCGAAGGAATAATACATTTCTTATGTTAGTCAATCGTTCATCGCTCAGTCGGTTTGCCGTACCGCAAACTAGCGCCGAATGGGAGCAAGTTCTTGCCCGATACATGACGCATATTGCCCGGGTACCTGTGAGTACCTGGCAGTTTGTGGTGCGTGTGATATTGGTTTTCTGTTTAGCCTTGAGTCTTGGGCGTTTGTTCTGGTTAGTCTTTCCGGTACCGATTATACCGGCGGGCTCGATAGCAGTAGCGACATCCTCAGCACCTGCGGATACCAATAATAATGCAGTGAACATTTCCCAGATCAAGTCCCTTCCCGTATTTGGAAAAGTCGAGGCACCCAAGCCACAAGATCAGCAACAACAGCAACAACAAGCTGCGGCTGTTGACACCAATGTTGCTACTACACAACTCAACTTAACCTTGGTGGGTGTTGTGGCTAGCAGTGAAGAAACGTCGTCTCGCGCAATTATTGGTTCGGGGGACAAGCAGGATGTTTACGCCATTAATGACACGCTTCCTGTAGGCAACAATGTAACTCTGGCAAAGGTGATGGCTGATCGCGTTATTGTTAACAATAATGGCCAATATGAATCAGTTTGGTTGTATCAGGCAGACCCTAATGCTGCACCGATTTCACAGGCGTCCATGTCGCCGGCTGAGCAACCCATTTACCCTACCGGTCGCCCGGGTTTTGGTGGGCCGGAGATGCAGGCGCCACAGGACAACGGTAGCTCCACTGTGGCGGAGGTTAGCCGTAATCTATCTGACGTGCTGGCGATGAGTATTCATCGGGAAAATGGAAAGGTGGTAGGTTATAAAATCCGTCCCGGGCGCGATGCTGAACGGTTTAAAGCCTTCGGACTGCAAAATGATGATGTAGTCACAGCGATTAACGGTACGCCGTTAACTGACCCGACCAAGATTATGGAAGTGTATAAGAGTATGGGCAATACCACCTCAGCAAGCCTTGAAATCAAGCGCGGTGGTAATGTTATAACAGTTGATGTAGTGCTCCAGTAAAGTGAGGGTGTGCGGTGAAAGCTAAATTCGTTAAAAGTGTGTTGATTATCGCTCTGCTAGCTACGGGCGGAAATCTCATGGCGGCTGAGCCTAAGGCCGCGATACAAGAACAAACGTGGACGGTAAACTTTAAGGACACCGACATTGTTGAGGTGGTCAAATTTGTCCAGGAAGTGACTGGCAAACCTATTATCGTCGACCCCAAGGTTCGTGGCCCGATACGCGTTATTGCCAATAAGCCTCTCAATAAAAGAGATCTTTACAACCTGTTTCTCGCCGTTCTGGATGTGCATGGTTTCACCGCGTTTGAAAGCGACGGTGTGGTCCGCGTAATTGTTAACCGTGAAGCCCGTAACCTGCCAATCCCCACTGAGCAAAATATCAGATCCAGAGATGATGGCTACGTTACCCAAATTATCCAGCTGAACAATATTAGTGCGGCAAAAGTATTGGCTGCGGTGCGTCCGCTGGTGCCGCAATACGCGCATTTGTCTGCTTATGAACCGAGTAATGCATTGATTATCAGTGATACCCGCGCAAACATTGCTCGTATTAACGACTTGATTTTACAGATGGATAAAGCGGCGGTATTAGCGACAGACGTGTTGCAATTACGCTATGCACAAGCGACAGAAGTTGTTGCCATGATTACGCAACTGGAAAAACCCGATCCTAACCGTGGTGTTACAACCTCTCCACCGATTGTGGTTGCAGATAAGCGTATCAATGCAGTTATCGTAAGCGGCGATGAAATGTCGCGGGCGCGAATTAGAGGTGTTGTTGAAAGTCTCGATCGTTCGCAAACTAGAAATTCAAATGTACGTGTCCGTTACCTCAATTATTCCAAGGCTACAGATGTTGCTAAGGTCATAACGGGGATGCAGCAAGGTCAAGGCGCTAAGCCTGGCGAAGCTTCACCCGGTAGCCAGACCAATGTGCAGGCTGATGAGGCCACCAATTCGGTATTGGTTACGGCGGACAACGATAATATGCAATCGGTAATGGCTATTATTGATAGCCTGGATATTCGCCGCGCTCAAGTTTTAGTTGAGGCAATTATTGTCGAGGTTAATACCGGCGGTAGTAAACAGCTTGGTGTGCAGTGGATGTATACGGACACCAAAGCGGGCTTCGGTAGCTCAACAGATGGTACCGGTCAGATTGGCGCATTGGGGCAGGGCGCGATAGATATACTTCCATCAAATGACAAACCTACTAACGATAAAGGCCTTGCCAGTTTAGCGTCCGGATTGTCGCAAATTAGCGGGCAGGTCTTTGGTGCTGCGCGATTAGGTGATCGTACAAACTTCATAGGATTGCTTAAAATGTTACAAACACAAAGCAACGCCAACATCCTATCCACACCAAATTTATTAACGACTGATAATACCAAGGCCAGTATTTCCGTTGGCTCCAAGGTGCCTTTCAAAACAGGTTCTTATTCGGGTACAACCACGGGTAATAATGGAGGCGGAAATAACTTTTCCAGTCCTTTCAACACCATTCAGCGTGAATCTGTAGGTCTCAAACTTGAAGTGACGCCCCATATTAACCAAGGTGATACGCTCACTTTGGACATTAAACAGGAAGTGTCTGACATTTCGGACAAAGACAATCCTGATGGTCCTATTACTGCTGAGCGTACAATTGACACGCAGATTCTGTTGGGCGATGGCCAAACGGTGGTGTTGGGAGGATTGATTAGAGATACTGCGTCAGTTGGTTCAACGCGAGTTCCCTTGTTGGGAAGCATTCCGTTAGTCGGGAAATTGTTCCGTACCGAAAACCGCAGTAAAGAGAAAACAAATCTTTTGGTATTTATCCGTGCATCTATCATGCGTGATGACAGAGCCTTGGAAGGCGCAACGGCGGAGAAATACAATGCTATTCGAGATCTTCAGCAAAAGAATCATGATGCGGAAGGTGGCAAGGTAATAAAAGTTTTACCGGAATGGCAGGATAAAGTCCCCGTGCCGGCATCGACTGTTATACCTGCTCCCGATGAAGCCCCTGTGGTGCTAGATCAGTCAACGCAGCCTGCACCGGTTCTGGCTCCAGCACCTGCTATAGGTGAATAATGTTAATGAATGCAGATGCCATGGCAACAGACGCTTCCGAAATTATTGATTTGGAGGTTGTTGTTGGTAAACAGCCAACCACAGCGAAAGAGTCTGATGAAGACGATGCGGACAGCTACCGCTTGCCGTTCGGGTTTGCATCCTCACAAGGTGTAATGCTGGCTGATCCGGACAGTAAGATTGTGTTGCATCGTCCCGGTATTACACTGGATGTTATGCTGGAATTGCAGCGCTATCTGGGGGATGGATTTACCCTGGAAGAGATCCCTGCAGACGATTTCCAGAAGCGCCTAACGAAAGATTATCAAAGCGGTGATGGAGCGGCGCAACGTGCTGCAGAAGATTTGGGCAATGAGTTTGACTTGTCATCTATGGCTGAAGATTTGGCCGAGCGCACGGATTTGCTTGCGGGAGACGACGATGCTCCGATTATCCGGCTAATCAACGCTATTCTCTCTCAAGCCGTCCGCGAAGGCGCATCGGATATCCATTTGGAGCCCTTTGAAGATCGCGTATCAGTTCGCTTCCGTATTGATGGCGTGCTGAATGAGGTTCTATCTCCCAAGCCTGAATTAGCGCCAGTCCTGGTGTCGCGCCTCAAAGTTATGGCGCGTTTGGATATTGCTGAAAAACGCTTGCCGCAAGATGGTCGTATTACCGTTCGTTTGGCGGGTCATGCTGTTGATATCCGGGTATCTACTATTCCGTCTGCGTTTGGTGAGCGTATCGTGTTGCGTTTGCTGGATCAGTCTGCTGGTCAGCTGTCACTTGAACAATTGATGATGCCTAAACTCGTGCAGGAGCGCTTGAGCCGCGCGCTGTTAAAACCGCACGGCATTATTTTGGTTACCGGCCCAACAGGTTCGGGTAAAACGACCACGCTTTATTCCGGTTTGAGCCACATTAACAGTCGTAGCCGCAACATAATGACGATTGAAGACCCGGTCGAATATTTGTTGCCAGGCATCGGCCAAACCCAGGTAAATCCTAAAGTTGAAATGACTTTTGCTCGCGGTCTTCGTGCAATTTTGCGTCAAGACCCGGATGTGGTGATGGTAGGTGAGATTCGTGACGGTGAAACCGCAGAAATTGCTATTCAGGCGAGTTTGACGGGTCACTTGGTATTATCAACCTTGCATACCAATACCGCGATTGGTGCGGTGTTACGTTTGAAGGATATGGGCGTTGAGCCATTCCTGTTGGCGTCGAGTCTTGAAGTAGTGATGGCGCAGCGCTTGGTGCGCGTGCTCTGCAATCACTGTAAAGAGTCTTATTTCCCGGTGGAATCCGAGCGCGCCATGCTCAAGTTGCCGGAAGATACCCCCATTTTCCGTCCTACTGGATGTCAGCAGTGTAATCACCAGGGTTATCGCGGCCGTAAGGGTCTTTATGAACTGATTGAGATTAATGAGCGTTTACGCCATTTAATCCACGAGCAAGCCGGTGAGCAAGAATTGCTGGCTGAAGCGCGTAAACACAGTTTGTCGATGGCTGATGATGGTCGCCAATGTGTTCTGGATGGACTGACCAGCATGGAAGAGGTGTTGCGTGTGACAACGCAGCTATAGAGGCTAGATTATGGGCGCATATAGTTACAAGGCACTGAACGAGTCCGGTAAAACCGTTAAGGGGATATTGGAGGCGGACTCCGAGCGTCATGTTCGCACTCAATTGCGTGCCAAAAAACTTAAGCCCTTGGAGGTTGAAAGTGCTAGCGGCGGTTCTGCTGAAAAATCGGGCGGCTCCGAGGGTTTTAAACCATCTAGCTGGGGCAAACGTGGTGACAAATTAAGCTCCCGCGATTTAAGTATTATCACCCGTCAGTTAGCCTCTCTGGTCCGTTCCGGCTTACCGCTCGACGAAGCCTTGCAGGCCACCGGTAAACAAGCGCATAAACCTAATATCAAACGCATCGTTCTTGCGGTGCGCACAAAAGTTCTTGAAGGTTTCAGTCTCGCACAGGCCATGGGTGAAAACCCCGGGGCCTTTGATGATATGTACCGCGCGCTGGTCAGGGCAGGAGAGAGTTCCGGTTATCTTGGCCCGGTATTGGATCGATTAGCGGACTATACGCAAAGTAGCCAGCAGATTCAGGCGCGTATCAAAATGGCGATGATTTATCCCATTGTTCTTTTGTTAATCAGCGTTGGCGTTATTACGGCTTTGATGGCCTTTGTAGTTCCCAAGTTAGTGGGTATCTTTGAGCACAGTAAACATGAGTTACCCGCCATGACAAAGGTGCTCATTGCTGGCAGTAATTTTATTGTTCACTACGGTGTTTTTTTGGTAATCGGTATTGCTGCTCTGGTCTTCTTCATAAAAAAATTACTCAAGGTCGAGGCTAATCTTCGTGCCTGGCATCGCATTCAATTAAAGCTTCCGGTGCTCGGCGAGCTGGTAAGCCAGATTAATGCTTCACGTTTTGCCGCTACATTAAGTCTGCTAACTGCCAGTGGCGTACCTTTGCTGCAAGCCTTGAATATCGCTGGGCAGGTAATGACAAACCGAATTTTGCAAGATTCCTGCGAGCAGGTTGTGAACGCTGTTCGTGAGGGTGGTAGCTTGGCGCGTTCTATGGAGAATGCAGGCACCTTCCCCCCATTATTAGTTCAATTGGTTTCCAGTGGTGAAGCGAATGGTACGTTGGCGCAGCAATTGGATAACGCCGCTAAAGATCAGGAGCGCGAATTGGAAATGGTTTTAGGTATGGCGATGGGTTTGCTTGAACCCCTCACGATTGTTTTTATGGGGTTATCGGTGTGCTTAATCGTGATGGCGATTCTGCAACCGATCTTCCAAATGAACCAGCTCGTTTAATCAGTTTTATTTTCAGGAGTAGATATGCGTAATTCAAGAGTGAACACACTGGCTGCCAAAGCTCGTCAGGGTGGCTTTACCTTAATCGAAATCATGGTAGTGGTAATTATCATCGGCCTCTTGGCCAGCGTTGCTGTGCCTACCGTAATGGATCGTGTAGACGAATCCCGGATTCAAAAAGCTAAAGCCGATTTCAAAGCACTGCAAACAGCGTTGAAGCTATACCGCATTGATAACTTTGTGTATCCGACCACTGAACAAGGTTTAGAAGCGCTAGTATCCAAACCCAGTATTGCGCCTGTACCACGTAACTGGAAAGCCAGCGGTTACATCGACCAATTGCAACTTGATCCATGGGGTCGCGCCTACTTGTATGCTAGTCCTGCTGAAGGCCACGAATATGATATTTACACTCTGGGTGCAGATGGCATAAATGGTGGTGAGGGTGCAGCGGCAGATATGAGTATTTGGACTCAAGCCGAAAAAACTGAGTAAATTTCGGTAGTTCTGGTGAGCAATTTCGGCGCTATGAGGAGATCGATGCAAGGGTTTACCCTGATCGAAATCCTCATTGTTGCATTTATTATCGGCCTCACGGCGAGCTTGATCTCGCTAACTGTTGGTGATGATAAAACCAAAGCTCCGCCGTTTGTGGAAGCGCAAGCCTTTCTCCAGGCGATTGATTTTATCGGCGAGTATGCCGCGCTCAATGGCGACACTATTGGAATGTTTGTAGAACCAAAGACTGCGGAAGATTCCGTTGAAAAGCAATGGTGCTACAGTTGGAAACGTATTCGCGACAACAATTGGTCGGACTTACCGGCAGACGCTGCCAAACAATATTGTATGGACCCACGGGTAGAGTGGGAACTGGAAATCGAGGGGCGCCTTTACCAGTACGACCCTGATCTGGAATTCCAACCGCCCGTGTTGATATTTTCCTCAAGCGGGGAGTCAACGCCGGTAGAAATGACAATGTTTGAAAAAGAGGCGGACGACGCTCCATCTGAACCGCAGCATATTCAGATAGATATGATGGGCGGGAACTGCTGGGCTGAAAATCCCAGGAATCAGGATTCCAAAAAAGAGGCTTGCCATGTCCGCTAGGCAGCGCATACCAGCTCGCACCCAAGGGTTTACGCTGGTGGAGGTGATGATCGCGCTCGCCATAGTTGCTATGGCCTTGCCGGCGCTGGTGCTGTTGGTTATCGCGCAGATAGATGGTGCAGCGCATATACGCAACAAAACCTACGGTATGTGGGTTGCTGAAAATGAATTGACCCGCTTGACCTTGCTCAATAATAAAGATCTTTTTCCTACCTATAAGTTGATACAAAAGGATTCGGGCAGAGCCGAGATGATGGGCTTGCAGTGGCAGTGGAAATTTGAAACCTCGGTGGCTGAAGAGATTCCGATAGAAGGAATCGTCAGAATTGATGTTGATGTTGCTGTTCTGGGCCTTTCTGAAGGCGGTGGTTACGCTGGTGCCAAAGATCTGGAAAAAGTTGACCCCATAGCTAATATTACAGGGTATATGAGTGAATAGCGCTCGCACACAACAGGGCTTCACTCTGCTGGAAATGGTCATTGCCATAGCGCTCTCGGCATTGGTAGCCGCTATGGCTTACCAATCCTTTGATGGCGCAAGTCGCAATGCCGCGCGTACGCGTGAAGTATTAACCGGTCTGAATAAGCTGGATAAAGCCTGGCAACTGATCGGGCAGGACATGCGCAATATAGTCCCAATGAGCCAGCAGATGCCAAATCCGCAGGTGCGTTTTGAGGCCGCAAGCCAGAAGACAAAAGGCAAAGACGCCTTCCAGGTAATAATGCTTTTTTCCCGGCGCGGTTGGCTTAATCCACTTGGCCGTGTACGCAGTGATTTGCAGCAGGTTAACTACCGGGTAGCAGAAGGCAAGTTGTGGCGGGACTACCTGCCCGAACGTAATGTTCCTCTGGAGAATATAGATTTCGAGCGAGAGGCTTTTAAACAACTGTTATTGGGTGATGACGTAGAACCCGATATGCCACCGAGTGAAGGTATAGTCGTCACGGATGTCCAGTTGCGCTTTCTGTCGGATTTGCGGATTAAGTCCAACGGAAAAAGTGTACTTGAAGGCTCGGAATACAGCAGGAGTTGGGACCCAATGTGGCCCCCCATTGGTGTGACTGGCGGAGCGCCAATGCCAATTGCGCTTGAAATTACCATCGAGATTGAGGGGGTAGGTCGCAGTGTGCGTCTATTTGAAATCCCCCAACGCTAAGCCTTGCAAGTTAAAAGCTTACAAGCGGAAAAATGGTAAGCAGTCCGGTGCTGTTTTAGTCATGGTGATTATGATTGTCGCGCTGGTTGCGGGTTTGAGTATCAAGTTCGCCAGCGACTATCAGCTGGGTTTGATAAGAGCGGAAGCTCGCTGGCACGGAGCACAAGCGCGGGCCTACCTGTTTAGTGGTGAAGGCGCAGCCATTAAATTTTTGTCCATTGATGAACCTAATGCGGATTATCCTGAAGAGCCTTGGGGGCAAGCGGTTCCCATAGAATTGCCCAACAATATGGGTAATTTAATGATCCGTATAGAGGACGCAAACAGTCGCTTTAACCTGAACAGTTTAATGGGCAGCCTGGATCCTGCGAAGGGCTCTTTGGAGCCTACACGCTATACTCCAAGTCAGAGGATGTTTATTCGTTTGCTGCAAACCTTTCCAGCAGTGGATGATCCTAATATGCCGTTAATATCCGGTCCGGACGAAGCGGCGGCGATTTTGGAAGCTATAGTCGATTGGACTGACGCTGACAAAATGCCTGCAGGTAGCGGTGGCGCAGAAGATGACTATTACTTGAGTCAGCCTGACCCTTATCAGGCGGCCAATATGCCATTTCGCAGTATTGAAGAGTTGCAGATGGTGCGCGGTGTATCACCGCAAATGATGAAGGCTTTGCGTCCATTTTTAAGCGCGCTGGAGCCCAGTGAACGTTTAAATATTAATACCATGGCTGAGCCGCTATTTCGTTGTATTAATGTAGCTACCGACCTGACACCTTTGAGTAAAAGTCAGGCCGACGCTTTAAAAGCAGAAAAGCCGAGTAACGGGTTCTACACCAACATGAGTGATTTTGATGCCTCATGGAATAAAATCAGTGGTGCTGCAGGGGCCATAGTGGATAAAGAACTAAACGTTAATACCAAATACTTTTGGTTAACTACCTCGGTGCAGATCGGTGAACAGCGCCGTGTTGGCCGTAGTTTGCTTATACGTGGCAGCCCCGCATTTAAAGTGGTGCGACGTGAAGAGGGCAGTACTGAATAATGTAGGCGTACTGACAATTAATAGTACGAGCGTTTTTAATAATATCGAATAATGAAATGGATCCTGGGGTTGGCCTCAGGATGTTAATAATAATGAGCGCGCCGAAAGAAAGTGCAGCTCAATCTATAAGAAACAAAGACTAGGTAATGCTCAATGTCCTCACAACTTGTAGTTTCTATTAACAGTACCGCCGATAGTTTTCGCTGGTGCTGGCTGAACGAAGGTCGGGCTGAAGCCGAAAGTTCCGGGAACTTTGACGCTCTTCGAGCCGTTATTGGCAATGTTAGCCAGCAGGTATGGCTACTAGTGCCGGGTGCGAAAGTTGTTACACGCAAGTTGGAATACAGCGAAAAAGAAAAAAAGCATTTACGCAATTTGTTGCCCTTCCAACTGGAAGAGTCTGTCGTTTGTGATGTAGACGAATTACATGTTGCTTTAGGTACTCCGGTTGCAGGCGAGATAACGCTGGCATACACCGACAAGCAGTGGCTAAAGTCGATTTTCACGCAGCTGTCCACTATAGGTCTTGAAATCACCCGTTGTTGGGCGCGCCCGCAATTATTGCCCTTTCAAATTCCTGCGGCAGATGAGCCGGTAGAGCCCACACTGGATGAATCCAATACACTTGACGACGCTCTTGTGGGCAGCCCATCTGCAACTTGGGTGTTAGGTCTTGAAAATGGCCAAGTGAATTTACGTTTTACGGAACAAGAAGGTTTTAGCGTACCTCTTGCACTTCTAGTTCCTGCGGTAGATATGCTGATCACGGCCCAGAAGCTGGGCGACAATCTTCCCCAGCTCGTTTTACGAGCTTCAAAGCGTGGCGATTTAGAAAAACTATACAAAAACTTGCCCGAACATTTGGCTGAACGCGTTAAAAGCCAGGCCATTGTTGATGACTGGCAGCTGGATTTTGACGGCAAGGCGATAGATTTATGCCAGGCCGAATTTTCGCAACGTCTGCCGCTTGAGCGCTGGATCAAAGTGTGGCGTAGCGTAGCTATTTTGGCATTGGTAACCTTTGTGGTTTATGTGGGGGTGCTGGGTTTTCATATTTACAAGCTTAACAAGCAAAATCTGCAATTACGTCAGCAAATGGAAGCGTCTTATCGGAAGGTTGTGCCTAACGGACGGGTTAATGACCCGGAAAAAGATCTGCGCATAAAAGTACAACAGCTTCAACCCAAAGCACAATCTGGTAGCGTCATGAGTATGTTTTCGGGTGTTTTACCGATTATTTCCAGCAATACCGATGTGACGGTGAAGGTTATCTCCTATTCGGCGGAGACCGGTGAGATGTCTATCAACGTGCAGGCCCATTCGTTCAATTCGATTGATGCCTTGCGCCAAGCGATATCGGTACAGGGTTTTACAGCCGAGTTGTTGACCGCAAATGCACAAGGTGACGTTAATACCGGTCGCCTCAAAATCACCAAGCCACAGTAAGAGGCAGGGATTATCATGGAAAAATTGCTTAGCTCCTTGTCCAGATTTAACCGTAATGAACAGACGGCGATATTAGTGGGCGCTGTGTTGTTAACTGTGTTGCTGATTTGGATGATCATCGTATCGCCCTTAAACCGCAAGCGGGATTTGCTCATCCAAACTACGGTGGCGAACCAGCTATCCTTAGGGAAAGTACAGTTATTGGCGAGCCAATATGAAGTTCTCAGCAGCCAAGCCAATCAGTCTGGTAATGGCGGAGATCTGAGTGGTGTAATCGATGTCAGCATGCGTGAAAGCGGTATAAATATGAGCAGCTTCACCCCCGGTGCAAACGGCGAAGCCAGGGTTCGTGTCGATAAGGTATCGTCCGAGGTCTTAATGCAGTGGCTCTTCGATCTTGAATCAAAATATCACGTAGCGATTCGTGAGTTGTCCATTACCGCTACCAACGACGTAGGCCAGGTTTCCGTCAACTTGCGCCTTGCCAAGCCATAACGCACAAGGTTAATTTGTTCATGATCTCTCCCTCTGTGGCAATACCAAAGCTAAATGCAAACAAAAATTTTTGGATCTCCCTGGGCGTAATCGTCTGGGTATATGTGGTGTTAAGCAACTTCCCTGCAATCTGGGCGGCTTATGCGTTTACCCGCGGCGGCGATCTGGCGATGAGCGGAGTAACAGGCACTGCGTGGAATGGCCGTGCAAGCCTTGCGAGCATCAAGATAAAAGGTGTGGACCATGCGGTCGGCCAATTGACCTGGAAACTGAGTCCCTTATCTTTATTTACCCTGAAAGCTTGCGCACAAGTCACTACCCAAATGGATAGCCAGGATTTTGATGGTTATGTGTGTTACGGGGGTAAAAATAGTATCTCGTTCAAAAAAGCGACAGCCAATGTCCCCGCCGTAATAGTTCAGCCAATGCTGCCCTTGGCGATTGATGGTCGTTTATCTTTAAATTTTGACAATTTGGTCATAGAGAATAGTCAGCTGAAAGCCCTTCACGGTAAAACCTCATGGTCGAATGCCAGGATTTATAACGGTTCTAACTGGATGTCCCTGGGCAATATCGAAGCTGACTTAGTCGACGACGGCAAAAACGGCCTGAGCGCACACATCATGGATGCAGGTGGTCCGGTGCGTCTGGATTTGGTGACCAATCTCCCTTACCCGACCGGTGGCAGCGTGAAAGGCAGTGTTAGTTTGCCTGAGCCCTATTTTCGCGAACTGAATGCCGAAGCCTGGTTGTCTATGTTCGCGACGCGACAAGCTGACGACGGACAAGGTAATCTTGTTTTTGCCGTAGATCAGAATTTCTAGACCATTGAATAAAAGTTTTCCTGTGCGATTTAGTTAGGATAATCCGTGAGAAAGTTTCTTGCCCTTTGCACATTATTATTCAGTGTTCCGGCGTTTGCAGCTTGGCACGGCGATACCCAAAACATCATGGGTACAGTTATTAGCGTTACGTTGTATGCGGATGACGATTCAAAAGGCGAGCAGGCGATTGCGGCCGTCATGGCCGAGATGCATCGTATCGATAAACAGTACAGTCCCTATATTCCCACCAGCGAACTCTCCCGAGTTAACGAGCTCGCTCCCAAATCCACTGCAAAAAATCCACTGCCGATTTCAGCAGAAATGGCGAGCATTCTCCAAAAGGCAAATCATTACAGCGAATTAAGTGGCGGTGCTTTCGACATCACTTTTGCATCACTTGCGCGCTACTACGATTACCGCAAAGGCCTGAAACCAACCGATGCACAATTCAAAGAGTTGGTGCCGCAAATCAATTACAAATTCATTCACCTCGATACCAAAAAAAATACCGTCTATTTCGATCATCCCAAGGTTTACATTGATCTTGGCGGTATAGCTAAAGGCTACGCCGTAGATCGCGGTGCAGAAATTTTGCGTGGCTATGGCATTACCAATGCGAACGTAAGCGCCGGGGGTGATACCCGCGTGATAGGTGACAAACTCGGCAAACCCTGGTTAGTCGGAATCCGCAATCCGCGCGCGGATGATAAAAATGAGGTATCCATTACCCTGCCGCTCGACAATTGTGCGATTTCTACATCCGGTGATTACGAGCGTTTCTTTATTGATAAAGATGGCCAGCGCGTGCATCACATCATTAATCCAAAAACCGGCAAGTCTCCGCACGGAATCATCAGTGCCAGCGTCATCGGGCCATTAGGATTTGACACAGACCCGCTGACTAAAACTATTTTTATTATGGGGCCCGAAAAAGGTCTAGCGTTGATCAATAATTTGCCTGGTTTTGACGCAGTCGTCATCACGGATACGGGCAAGGTCCTCTATAGCAAAGGTTTAACACCACCTTGATCACGAAATCAGTTTTTTTCGTAAGAATTTTTTAATCCCGCCAAAAACACCGACTATCCTTAACGACAACACTGAAAAATAACCGGGTTTTAGTAAATCTTCGCGAAATTAATCATTAAAACTTACAGCAAATGGCCATAAAACGCTGGTGACCTATTGCTACATTGAATGTCGGCAGCAGAAAGCGGGAAAGAGTGTGGATCGAGTCACACCTGATTGAACGATTGGCTTCTAGAATCGCATATCACAAACAACAATTAGCACGACACGGGGCAGGGTGAGCATGTTTATTACATCGGTAAAATTACCGCTATTGGGATTGCTTTTAGTTTGCTGCGCAAATGCGCTGGCTGCATCGGATGCAGCACCCTCTGCTAGCTCACCAACGCCTATTATGGCAACGCAATCCACAACTGTAGAGTCTGCACAGCAGCCTGCGATAACACCGCAAGTGGAAGACTTAAAAGCATCAGTGCTTAACCTTAATCGCGATCTGCTCATTCTTGAAGAAGAATTACTCTATCCGCCGAGTAACCAAATCGCCGTTTATCTCTCTATGGATCTCGGTCAGTTTTTTAATCTCGATGCAGTCAAGTTAGAGATAGACAATAAATTGGTCGCCAGCGAACTCTACACCGACAAACAAACCAATGCGCTATTTCGCGGTGGCGTACAACGTTTATACATTGGCAATTTAAAAGCCGGTGAGCACGAAATTAGCGCATTTTTTACCGGCCGCGGTCCGCAGCAAGATTATAAGCGCGGAGCAAAACTCGTCATTAACAAAGCTCAAACACCGCTCGTATTGGAATTAAAAATAATCGATTCAACCGCACAGTTGCAGCCCACGTTTGTGATCAAAGAATGGAAAGCTGAGTAGCTATTATGCAATTCCTGATGGAATCCTTGAGTCGCGCCTGCATCTTAAAAAAAAGAGCGCTCTTTTTCGCTGCATCAAAAATAGGTTTGACGGCTTCTTTATTTTTTATAAATGTTGCAAATGTGTATGCCACAGAAAAACCCAAGAGTGAAGTGGCGGATTTACGTTACGGCGTAGCGCTCTATCACTATTACCAACAAGAGTACATCCCCGCAATTTCCGAACTCATGGTTGCCGACGCGCGCGACGGTATTCAGGGGCATAGCAATAACCCTGAATTAATTGCAGGCGGAATTAGTCTAGCCTTCGGTATGCAAAAACATGCGGAAGCTTTATTCACGCATTTACTGGAAGATAAAAGTCGCCCCCAAAATGTTCAGGATGCTGCGTGGTTTTATTTAGGTAAGTTGCAATATGCGCGTGGCGATTGGCCCAGTGCGGCGAGTAGCTTTAGTCGGGTAAGTGAGAAATTTAATCCGGATTTACTTGCAGAAATGCATTCGCTGCAAATTAATTTACAAATTAAACAAAATGATGTGGCTTCATTTAGCCTTAAAAAAGTGGAAGAAAATAAGCTAGCGCAATGGGAGCCCTACGCACTTTACAATCTCGGTGCGGCAAATGCCCGAAAAGGCGACATGGATAGTGCGCAAGAGTATTTCAACCGCTTAACTGACTTCTCGCTGGCGGACGTAAAGTCGCGTAAAGAACATCTTGCCCTGCTCGATAAAACGCATACCGCCATTGGTTACACCCATCTGCATGAAAAAAATTACGATGCGGCGATTGAAGAATTCCGAAAAGTTCGTATGGATGGTATTGAATCCAACCAAGCGTTGCTCGGTTACGGTTGGGCGGCCATAGCGCAAGAAAAATATGCTGAAGCTATTAAACCCTGGCAAGTATTGCAGCAGCGCAGTTTACTTTTTCCTGCGGCCCAGGAATCTTTGTTAGCGTTGCCATTTGCCTACGAAAAATTAAACGCACCTGGCGATGCTTTGCGCGAATATGAAAATGCGGAAAAATTGTTTGACCAGGAAATAAATCTGGTTCGCGACATGCGCGCAACCCTTACAGCAGGCGAGCTGTTAACCTTGGTTAGCGCAAAACCAGTGTTTACAGAAGAGCTTAAAGAGCTTGAAAAGAAAAATGAACCCGGCACACTTACCGCATTAATTACCGATGACGGCCAAAACTGGTTAAAGCTTAGCGGTACGAGCGTAATAAAAACTCGCTCGATCTATTTACGTGAACTTTTTGCGCAAAATGATTTTCAAACCATGGTATTGGATTTGCGCGATCTTTTAAAACTCCAAAAACTTTTGAATGATTGGCAACCAAAGTTAATTGCTTACGATGAATTGTTACAGCAAAAACAAACCTTCCGTCAACAAAAAGAACAGCAGCTTTCGCAGCAATCTTTGGTGCAAAAGCAAATTGAAATCCAAAAAGAACGCGATCAGTTGGTTGCCCGCATCACGGCTATAAAAGCTAACAACGACTACGTAGCATTGGCGGATGAAAAAATTCGCAAAAGTTTTGTGGCTATTGAGCGTTCAGCTACCACGCTTGATCGCATGAAGTCCAATGGACAAGATATTACTGAATACGAAGAGCGGCTGTGGTTGGCTCGCGGTATTTTGTTGTGGCGTGCAGCGCAAGAGTTTCCGGGTAATTTAGCGGCACTGGAAAAATCGGCAGCGGATATGAATACTGCGATTAATCAAATTAAATCTGTACAGCAAAACATTGAGGTGGTTACGGCCACCGGCCAAGATTTACAACCTATATTTGCACGCATTAAGCAACAGCAAACACAAGTCGACACTGAATTGAAAAATCTAAACGTGCTGGTAGAAGCGCGCGCTGAAAAATTACGCACCAAAGTAGATTCTCAACTGGAGGCTCATGAAAAACGTTTAGCGCGCTATCTTTCACAATCGCACTTAGCAGTAGCGCGTATATATGACAATGCGTTAAGGATGCAAGCACAATGAAAAAAATTGCATCGCTTGCACGAACAACATCCGTTCTATGTACAAGTTTGATTTTGGTCGCCTGCGGTATGATGGGCGATAAGCCCGATGTGGGTAAAACGCTTGCAGACCTTCCTGCTGCATCCCTGCCAAATCAACAATCCAAAGTGGCTTTGGTTGATAACGAAAAAATTGAAAATAGTTATCAAAAAGCCCTTGCTTCTGCTGAAGACCCTGTGTTGCGTCAACAAATTAAATCGCGCATTGCTGATTTTGAAATGGCGCGTAGCGAGCAGCGGCAATTAAGTGCAAATGATTCAGGCCGTTATTTTGAAAAACCCATAACGCTCTATCGTGAATTAATTGAGTTACAAGAAAAATCTGGTAAACCGGTTAAAGGTGTAGAGCTTGATCAGCTGCGCTACAAATTAGCGAAAGCCCTATCGATGGATAGTCGTAGTGATGAAGCATCCGCTGCGCTGGATCAGTTGGCAAAAACTGCTCCCACCTCCACCTATATCGGCGAAACACAATTTCGTCGCGCAGAAAAAGCTTTTGCGGATGGCGATTACTTGGCCGCGGAAAAACATTACAAAAGCGTAGCGGACGATAAATCCAATCCGCTGCAACAGAATGCGCTTTACATGCAAGGCTGGGCAGAGTTTAAGCGTTCTGATTACGAAGCGGCTTTGCAATCTTTTGCCAAAGTGTCGGATCAATTGCTCTCTTCTGCACTGAAGCCCGCTCAAGTTACGCAGGCAATGGGGCAATTAACCGGTGCGCAAAAAAATATGATCGATGACACCTTTCATGTAATGAGCCTATCGTTTTCTTATTTGGAAGGTCCACAATCTATTATAGATTTACAAAAGGCGACGGGTGATCGCGTCTACGAGCATTTGCTTTACGATAATTTAGGTCAGCTTTATCTGGAGAAAAAGCGCTTTAGCGATAGTGCAGAAACCTACAAGAAGTTTGTTGAGCACAATCCCCAAAGTGATTACGCTCCAGAGTTCAGTATTAAAATGATTGCCGTTTACGAACAGGGCAATTTCCCAAGTTTAATTTTGCCTGCGAAACAAGAATATATTCAGCGCTATGGCATTAGCAGTAGTTTTTGGAAAAAGCGCGATGGTCTTATAGGTACAGCCGCGTTAGCTTATCTGCACGATTCGTTAAAAGAACTTGCTGAGTATGAACATGCACAAGCGCAAGAGCTTTCATTAACCAATAAATCTGAAGCTAAAACTGCTTACGGTAGAGCAGCAATCTGGTACCGTGAATTTGTTACGAGTTTTCCAAAAGATCCTAAAAACCCTGAGCTGACTTTTTTGCTAGCTGAATCCTTAAGTGAAGCAGGCGATTATCCGCAAGCAATTAACGCGTATGAACAAGTTGCCTATGAATACAAAGACAAAGCGCACGGTGCAGACGCGGGTTATTCAATTGTATTGTTAGCCAATGATCTCGCCACGACACAATCGCTACCGGAAGCGCAAAAACTTGTGTGGCAAGAACGCAAAACAAATTTTGCGCTGCGATTCGCACAAGGTTTTCCTGCCGATACGCGTGCCGCTGCGGTACTAACGCAAGCGGCGCAAGAGCTCTTAACGCAAAAACGTTTTTCTGAGGCCGCAACCGTGGCAGAAGAAATTATTAATATGAAGCCACCTGCTGAACCAAAACTACAATTCACCGCATGGTTAGTGTTAGGCCACAGTAATTTTGATGATAAAAATTATGCCGGCGCAGAAAAAGCCTACTGGCAAGTACTCACTTTATTACCTGCTAATTCCCAGACTCCAGGAGTACCCGCCGCACAACAAATCCGTGAGCGTATCGCCGCGTGTATTTATCAACAGGCACAAGCAGATTTGTTGGCGGGCCAAAAAGATCTTGCGATCGCAAAATTATTGCGCATAGCCGATGTCGCTCCCGATACGGATATAGCCATTAAGGGCCGTTACGATGCGGGAGTCTATTTAATAGAACAGCAAAAATGGTCAGAGGCAGAACAGGTTTACTTAAATTTCCGGCAACAATATCCCAAACATGAATTGACCGCGACCATTCCTGCGAAGATGGTTTTAATTTACCAAAACCAAAGTAAATGGGCGTTGGCTGCGAGCGAGTTGAGCATTATGGAGCGCAGCAGCAATGATCCCAATGTGAAACGCCAATCACTGGCGATGGGTGCAGAGCTCTACGAAAAATCTGGCAATAAGGCTATGGCGATTGAGCAGTATCAACGCTATGCGAATGAATATCCGCGGCCAGTAGCAGAAGCTATGGAAGCACAACTTCATTTAACCCAACTTTATGGCGAGTTAAAAGATACAAGTAACCGTCAGTATTGGTTGCAACGAATGATTGAGGCAAATGCATCAGCGGGCGCGCAGGCAAATGAGCGTACAAAATATTTGGCAGCGTCTGCTGCAAATGAAATTGCAGATGCCCCTTATAAAACATTTTCCAGTACACCGCTTAGACTACCGCTTAAAGAAAGTTTGAAAGTAAAGCGCGCCGCTTTGGATAAAGCCTTAAAAGCGCAAGAAGCGGTGTTAGGTTATGGTGTTGCCGAATTCACTACCCAAGCGAGTTATCGCATTGGTGATATTTACGCGCAGCTCAGTCGGGACTTGTTAAAATCCGAGCGCCCCAAAGAGTTAAGTGAGTTAGCGCTTGAGGAATATGACTTATTGTTGGAAGAGCAAGCAATGCCATTTGAGGAAAAAGCCATTCAAATTCATCAAGCCAATGCGCAGCGTTCATCAAAAGGAATTTACGACCAATGGGTAAAACGCAGCTTTGAAGAATTGGCAAAATTACTGCCAGCGCGTTACAAAAAATCTGAGTCGGTATTGGAGGTGAGCAATGCAATCCATTAAAACATTGCTTGCGTCTTGTTTAATTTCTATGGTGCTACACGGCTGTGGATCGAATCCGGAAAAGCCTGAGTCTTCACAAAAAACAGTTGAAAAAACTACCAGTGATGAGAAGCAGGCTCCGGCTAAATCCAACGCAAATATTCCAGCGTCGATATTGCCTCCTGGCCCAGCTACACCGAATCCCTATTTGCAAAACCCACCTAAACTCAACGATCAAGTGCAGGTTGCTTTTGATGCTGCTGTGGCTGCCATGCAACAAAAGAAATGGGATCAGGCAGAGGTCGCGCTAAAGCAATTGGCAGAAAAAAATCCCAAACTCTCCGGCATCTATCTAAACTTGGGTATCGTGTATCGCAATAAAGGCGATGCCACTAAAGCAATGGCAGAATTTAATCGCGCAATAACCACCAATCCCAAAAATTTGGACGCCTACAATCAGTTGGCGGTACTGAAGCGTGAGTCGGGTGATTTTTCCGCGGCCGAAAATTTGTACCAAAAAGCGCTGGCTGTTTGGCCTTTTTATCCAGAAGGTCATAAAAATATTGCGATTTTGTATGATCTGTACTTAAGTAAACCAGAGCAGGCTTTGCCGCATTATTTGGCCTATCAACAATTGTTAACCACACCGGACAAACAAGTGGATAGCTGGGTTGCCGAAATACAGCGCCGTTTAAATGCAGGCAAAGTCACCAAAGCAACTGAGGCTAATTAAATGCGCAGTCTAACTGTTGTGCTCGTGAAATTTTTTGTAGTGATTTTCACGCTATTTACTGTGAGTGCGCTAGCGCAGGAACCCGCACCTGCCCCCGCTTCTGAAGCGCCTGCATTGAATGCGAAAACGCCTGTAGAAAAAAAAGTGGAAGTTGATAGCAAGAAACAACCGGCAAAAAAAATGGTGCAGGATGCATCTATCACTTTGCAGACAACTATCACGGGGAACCAGGAGCAACCGCGTGTTCTGTATATTTTGCCGTGGCAATCACCAACAGCAACTGACGTAGATTTTGAATCTCTCGATAATGAGCAAAAAGCAGTATTCGGCCATGTTGAGCGCGAAGAGTTGCGTCGTGAATTAGAATCTTCGGATGTAATTCAATAACTTTCAAAAAATAGTTTTATTCAAATAATTTTCATTGCGTAGAGGAAAACCATATGACTATGGCAGGCATTATTCGTTTCTTTCAAGACGGAGGCATTTTTATGTTTCCTATTGGAGCAATTCTTATTATCGGCGGGGCGATTGTGGTTGAGCGCTTCGCGTTTTTAGCGAAAGCAAAAAAGATGAATCGCGATGCGTTTGACCGCATTTTGGCCTTGTTGCAAAAAAAGGATTATCAAGGCGCGCTTAATGTGGGTAAATCGTCTGAAGCACCAGTTGCGAAAATTATTAGCGCTGGTTTGCAGCGCATGGCGCAATCTAGCCGCCGCGAAGATATTGAATTAGCTATGGAAGAGGGCGTGATGGAGGCCGTGCCCCGATTGGAGCGCCGCACGGGCTATTTGGCAACGCTTGCGAACGTAGCAACTCTGCTTGGCTTGCTAGGTACCATCCACGGGTTGAGTGAAGCATTTGGTGCTGTGGCCAATGCTGACCCTGCAGAAAAAGCAGCGCTGTTGTCTGCGAGTATTGCCGTTGCCATGAACGCGACAGCCTTTGGTTTGTTTACCGCGATTCCACTTTTGCTTGCCCACTCAATGATTCAAAGTCGCACGCTTGAAATTGTAGACAGCCTGGAAATGGCAGGTGTGAAATGCATGAATATTTTAACGCACGCACAAGACCTCATGGCCAAACAACGTTCTGAAAGTAACCCAGCCAAACAATAATTGTGGTTCACATGATTGGAAGCCAAATAATTGTGTAGGTTAGAGGTGAGACTAAAATGCGCCGATTAGCAAAAAGAAATGGCGAAGAAGCTGACGTTGATGTAACAGCGTTTATAAATTTAGTCGTGGTGCTTGTGCCCGTACTTTTGATGGGCATGGTGCTTTCGAATATCACTGTGCTGGATTTGAAATTGCCGGATATTCCTGCTGCAAGCAGCGAACAAGTTGAGCCGCCTGAACAGGTTGAGCTAATTATTCGTCAAGATCACTTTGATATAAATTATCTTGGGCAGCATTTAAAGCGAATCGAAAAGACCGCTGATGGGCAATATGATTACCAAAACTTGAGAGTTCATTTACAGGAAATCAAACGGCAATTAAATGATCGAGGCGTTAAAAAACGCGACATCTTTTTATTGTCGGAAAAAAATACGGAATACCAGACGTTGGTAACGGTTATGGATACGGTGCGCTCCTATCGCACTGTGGTGGCAACTTCAGTGGTAAATGCTGAATTATTTCCTGAAGTTTCACTGGGCGATGCACCGCCTCCTGGCGAACAAACGCAGGCAGTGACCGGCCAGCAGGGAGCACAGCCATGAAAATGTCTATGCGTGCAAAACGTATGGCGAAACATCGTCAGCGTTTAAACAGTGTGCCGCGCTTAAATCTGGTTCCCCTTATCGACTGTTTTGTTCTACTCATATTTTTTCTGCTGATTAATTATTCGTCTAGCGTAGAAATTTTAAATTCGGACAAGTCGATCAAGTTGCCTATGTCCATTTCAGAAAATAAACCGGGGGAAACTATTGTCGTTTCTGTGAGCGCGACTGAAATAATTGTTGCAGGGCAACGTGTTGGTAGTATCGACGAACTCATGGCAAGTACCTCATCCAGATTCGAGCCACTTGAAGCGGAATTAAAAGCCTTGGCGAGTCAGGCGGCACCATTAACTGAGGAAGAAAAAGTTGAGGGTAGACCGATCACTATTATGGGTGACCGTGCGATTCCTTATGAGCAATTGAAAAAAATTATGGCGACTTGCGTGGCAGCTGATTATCGCAAAATTGCGTTAGCGGTTTCACAAAAGGGTCCCGACACTACAGCAACGGGAGGTTGATATGACGTACATTATGTCAACCATGCAATTGCCTTGGTCATTCAGTGATGATGACCAACGCTTTAAAAAAATTCTTACAATATCGTTCATTATATTTTTTGTAGCTGCAATTCCGATAACGATTATTCAATTGCCGGAACTGACGCGTAAGGAAAAAGCTGAATTACCGCCGCAGCTAGCGCGTGTCATGTTGGAAAAGCAGGAGTTACCACCACCTAAACCTATCGAGCCGCCGAAGGTTGAAGAAAAGAAACCAGACGAGAAAAAACTGGAAGATAAAAAGCCGGTAGAAAAACCTGTTGAGAAAATGCCTGTCCAAGCAACTGAAAAGCCGGTTGATCGCCCTGGAAATACGGATGCCAGAAGTGAAGCTGTTGCTACTGCAAAGGCACAAGCTCAAGCAGAAATCTCAACTTTCAAAGATGATTTAATGGAAATGCGCGAAGCACTGCAAACGGACACCGTTGAAACCGCAGCGGCTACTGTTAGTAACGGCGCAGGGCAGGCTACACAAGTAGATCGCTCAATGATTAATAGTGGCAAGGTTACTGGTAGTGGCGGAATTAATGTCAACGCTATCGGCGGTAGTCGTGACGTAGGCGGCGTGGCACTGTCTGGTCGCGAAACCACGAAAGTAAAAAGCGGCCTTGCTGAAGCCAGTAAAAAAGCAGCAGGAACGGGCGCAACGGGCGGAGGCGGTGATGGGGGCGGTGGTGAGGCTTCCCGAAGTAATGAGGAAGTGCGTAAAGTGATGGATCAGAACAGTGGAAGTATCTCGAATATTTATTACAGAGCACTGCGAGAAAACGCAACCTTGCAAGGCAAAGTCATCGTTAAAATGGTGATTGAACCTTCAGGCGATATTTCCAGTGTATCCATAGTATCGAGCGAATTAAATGACCCGGATTTAGAGGCCAAGATTCTATCGAAAATTAGATCGATTAAGTTCCCTCCAAGCAATGCTGTAAGAACGGAAATGAAATACGACTTAACTTTTGCACCGCGGTAAAATTTTTGGTAACTATTTAGTGAAAAAACGAACTTAATGTTCGCTTTTTTTATGGGCGCAAATCACAAGAGTTATTTTAAAATATCACTAGTGGTGGCTCTTGCAGCGCCGCTAATTGTTCACGCAATTCCAAAATGTGCCCCGCCCAATAACGCTCGCTATTGAACCACGGGAAATGTTTGGGGAATGCCGGGTCTGTCCAGCGGCGTGCGAGCCAGGCGCTATAGTGCATAATGCGCAGTGTGCGTAGTGCTTCAATCAATGCGAGTTCCGCAAAATCAAAATCACAAAATTCCTGATAGCCTTCCAAAATTTCTGCGAGTTGTGCGGTTTGTTGTTCACGTTCACCGGAAAGCAACATCCATAAATCCTGAATCGCAGGGCCGTTGCGGGCATCATCAAAATCGACGAAGTGCGGCTCATCGCGCCATAAAATATTGCCGGGATGACAGTCACCATGTAGGCGAATTGGCTTGTATTTAACGCGCGAAAAAATAATGTCGCAACGCGCTATTAAATCTGCACCGAGGGTGCGATATGCTTCATGCAGCCCCGTTGGAATAAAATTATTTTGCAATAGAAATTCATAACTTTCACGTGCAAAAGTTTGTACAGAAATACTGGGGCGATACTCAAATAATTTTGCTTTGCCCAAGGCATGAATTCGCCCGAGCGTGCGCCCCAAACTTAGCAGCGCGTCAAAGTCATCAAGGTTTGGTGCGTGTCCACCCTGGCGCAAATAAAGCGCGAAGTTGAAGCCTGCAAATTCGCGGAGCGTTTCCCCGTCATCATTGGGTGTGGGTGGAACCACAGAAATTTCCAAATCTTTTAATGCTTGTGAAAATGTGTGTTCCTCAAGAATTTGTTCGCGTGTCCAACGGTTCGGACGATAAAATTTCGCGATGATCGGGCTACCACCCTCAATACCCACTTGATACACGCGGTTTTCATAAGAGTTAAGTGCGAGAATGCGGGCATCCGTCAAATAGCCATTGGCTTCCACCGCATCCATCACTAAATCCGGGCTTAGTTTTTCATAGGGATGTGATTGCGGCGTGTGCTCAATGGGCGCTGCTTCAGGTTCGAGTTTGTTACTCATGGAGATCTGTCCGCAAAATAATTTGCGATAAGCTACCACAAATTATTTGTAGCCAGTAATAAACATCTATGTGTGTGCGCAAACTGAATCCTCATAGGTATTACAAAGCGCTCTGAGAAATGTTGAATCACTGAGACTCACCAAATAAAAAGGCCAGCTTTGTTAGAGCTGGCCCAGACGCGGTAAAAAATTATAAATGCTGACTCTTTTTAATCATGTTTTTGATGGGGTTGATCCTTGCCCATTAAACCGCTGGGCCCAGGTTGCTTGCCGTATCGAACCAGAGCCATAAGATAATCTTCGAAATCTATGCGACCACCAGAACAGTTCATGTCGTAAGGGCTGTACACGGGCGCGTGGCTTTTCTTGAATAAATTTTTTGTGATCAACGAAATATCTTTTTCATTCACAAACCCATTGTTGTTGAAGTCGGCATCGCAAGCGTTGCCGTAACGATCATGATCGCTGTCGCATTGGTTAGGGTTATGCACGCGAGTGCAATTGTCTACATCATCATAAATCCCGTCTTTGTCGGTATCGGGAACACCTTTATTGTTTATGGTGGTGTAAGCAAAAGCGCTTTCAGTGCGCGTCGAGTTGGTTAGTGTGGCTTCGTTTAAGATATTTCCTCCGGCAGGCCCGGTCACTATGGCGTCAAAGGTAAGCGTTGCTGTGCCGCCCACCGTCGTAGAGGTTTGCAAGTCTATGCCAGCGATGGGTGCTGTACCTTGTGAGCCACTTGGTGCGTTAAAGAAATAATTGGCGCCGAGAATGCCAGTATTATTTTCGAAACCTACAGAAACTTCATCCGGAATTTTCGGAATCAAACCGTACACAAACCAAATATTTTCAGTGCCTTGTTGCGCCCAAATTTGGAAACTGTAAGTTTGCTGACCATTGGTTTCGAAGAGTGGAATATCCTCCCAGGAAATAACGTCAAATGCAGTGCCGTCCTCGGTTTCAAGAGTTGCTGAATACAATTGACCACCATCGCCTAGATTAAGATCGGTCCAGAACGGAGCCAAAATATTATTTTGACCATCAGCTTGCGGTAATAAAAATGGTTGCGAAGGAACACCGAAGCTGTTGGTTGCACCTAACTCAATCGCGCCATTCACGGACACGGCAGCGGCACTGTAGGTTTTTCCAAAATAGGAAATGTTAATGTTTTGAACGAGCCATGCGCCGTCATCGCAATCATTTGGACAGCCCAGCGAGGGGACACCGATCGAGCCTAAGGAAACAAATCCAAAAGGCGATGCAGATTCAATTAATTCTCCGGTAGTTGCATCAAGAATTCCGCTCCAGGTTAGGCGGCCATTAGCATGCTCAAATCGGGAAATGGTTGTACCACCTGTCACAGTTTCTTTTGCAGATCCTGCTACGTAACTAATATTTTGGGGCAGCAAGTCGCTAGCACTCAGGGTGTCGCTTTCACCTAAATTATTGACCTGGAGTGTGTATTTTAATTTATCACCACGGCTTGCATCTGCTTTATCTACGACTTTGGTAAACAGTGCAGGGTTTGATGCTGAGGCAGGCTTCACGGCCATTTGAATAACTGTTGCAGGTTGATTGCTATCTTTCGGTGTGAGCTTAACCTGACCGAAAGCAAAAACATTATCGGGCAGGGCAACTGCGCGCGCGGTAATGTTAATCACTTGGGTTTCACCTGCAGCGAGGGAAAAGTTGGTGGGGCTAACCGTAATTTCCGGTGCGCCTGTTGTACTGACTGTCCAACTTCCATCAGATGTTGCTGTTAATGTGCGCGTCCAACTGCATTCGACATTGCATTGATCTTGCACCAGCGCAGCGATGTTTAATGCGCTTGGATCTCCACCGGTTTTTGGATCAGCTTCAAAAAAATGTTGCGCCGTTTCATCCAATATTAATGCTGCGCGCGCGGCTAAATCTACACGCACACGGCCGCCACCAAAATCAAACGCATCTGCAGGTGTAACACCATCTGCTTTGCGTAAATTAGTTTCACCGGTTGTCATGAACGCTGATTGAATTTGTGCAGGTGTCCATTCAGGATGTAATTGCTTTAGCAAAACCGCAGCGCCTGTCATATGCGGACTAGCCATTGAGCTGCCGCTAATAATTCCATATTGGCCGACCACAGAAGGATCGTCTTCCAGGTCCTCAGTTGCAAACCCAGGATGCTCAAACTGCAAATTTGCCCCGGCGGCTAATACATTTACACCAGGAGCGGAAACACTGGGTGCGAGGAAATCAAAGCCAGTGAAAGGACCTGCGGAACTCTCGGTAGACATGATGTCCCCAGCGGCGGGATTTCTAAATGCGGTACTGCTTTGGGAAATTGTTGCGGTGTGGCCCGTTCCAGACGCTAACCACAATTTTAATGCGTCCCCATTCGCTGCGTTAATATGAATCGCAGGTATTACCATTAAGTCCGCGTCTACCGTTGTAGCTTGGCCGGTAAGATTCGCGAGTACACAACCTTTTGCACCGCCGGCAGCAACGTTCACACATTTATCTGTGCGAGCAATTTCGCCGCGATCACATACAACGATTTGATCGGTAAATGTTCCTGCTGGAAAGGGCACCGAACATTGCCCTGGGTTCGCATTACCGTTGGGAAAATTTCCGGCATACACGATGGGTCCAGCATAACTTCCGCTCAGTGATTTACCGGGAATGTTTGCCGGTGGCGATGCCTCACCACCTTTTAAATTTTGCAAATATTTTTCGGTGAAATCGCGATCGTGCGTACTCCATGCCACGCTGGTTACCCACGGTGCATTAGCACTGACATTTGCTTTACCGGCACCTCCGGTATTGCCTGCGGAACTTTGCACCATAATCCCTGCAGCGCGCGCATTTAAAAACGCGAGCGCTTTAGCTTCTTCCCAAGGGCTCATCGCGGATGAGCCTATAGAGTGGTTAATGGCATCAACGCCATCAATAATTGCTTGATCAACGGCATTGATAATATCGGATGTGTAACAGCTGGGTGCACAGACCTTGTACGCGATAATATTTGCATGTGGTGCTATGCCTGAGATAGGCCCAAAGCTGAGCCCACTATTTTTTCCTCTGTAATCAAAAACGGTCGCAGAATTGACCAGGTTGCCGGCAGCAATACTTGCGGTGTGAGAGCCGTGGCCATCAGTATCTTTTGATACCGGGTCGCCCGTTTGCGTAAGTGAATCTGTGCCGCTGAATTGGCCATCAAGGAAAACATAAGAGCCTACTAATTTGTTGTTGCACAAATCTTCAAATTGCGCGCACTCACCTAAAAAATTTCCGTAACCAAATGGATTCAACGGGGCGTATCCATCATCACCCACAGCGGCAAAAGATTTATTTTTATGATTGATTCCAGAGTCAATTATACCCACTAACATGCCTTCGCCTTTTACGCCGGGCAATCCGCTTTCGCCGGCCCACACATTCGTTGCGCCTACAAATCGCGGTGTATCTGATGTGTCCATCGAATGTGCAACATCTCGTTCAATCGCAACAACTTCGGGCATGGCGGCAATTCGTGCAGCTTCATCCTGAGTCATTTTCGTGCTTATGCCGTTGAATGCATATTTAAAATTATGCGTTGGTTTTATTTTTCTTCCAATTTTTTGCTCCGCTTGTGTCTGGAAGTTAGTTTGTTCTTTTACGAGGTGATCGGCATAGGCGCGACTGATAGAACTTTTCGCATTGAGCACACCACGAGCGTTTGCGTTTCGTTGCGCATTCGGTAGCGGTGATTGTAGTGATGTAGGTGTTATCCCACTCACGCCACCCTGGTATTGCGCGACAGGTTTTTCTTTGAGACGGATAATATAGTTGTGTACACCTGTAATGCCTGGTTCGCGTTTGAACGCAGCCTTTGTCGGAGGAATATTATTACCCGCGCTGCTTCCACCCTTTAACGATACTTCATAACGTTGCTGGTTTTGCGACTGGGTAATTGTGGATGTGTTTGAGCCTTTTTTTTTGCCGCTGTTTTTTACTGAAGAATCTTCACTGAAAATTTGCTGGCTTTCACCAGTCGTTTGAGAAGTTGGGGCCGGAAGTTTTTCACCGTAGGCATTGGCGCAGACGCTGAGGATAATTGCTGTTGTCAGTGTGTGTATAAATTTATTATTGCACTTATTATTGAAAGTAGGCATTAAAATCCTCCTGGATTACATAATGAGCAAAATGGGTACGAAGTAAAACCGCAAGGAAGGACGTACGTGAGAATAAAAAATGTAGTGAAGAAGCTTGCCGAAATCTAACAGTGTAATTTTTGCGATGCAAGATGCATTTTTTGTTTAGACGCTACATTCGCCTGAAAAGGAAATGTTTTTTCGTGGATTTGTCGGCAAAATCATTTATGGCGTAATTGTCGACAGAAAAAATTCGCACCGGAGGTTTTGTTCAGCGTATGAATAGCAGTGCAATTTTTGAGTGCGTTATTTTTATTTTTGCACACCAATTATATATTCGTTGTCCGAATCTTGTTTCAAAGTTTACGTCGTGGCCGACCGAAGAAGTAAATTGTTAATTTAAAGTAAAGATTCACCCAAAGAAAAAGCTGGGCCGCGTGTGCGGTCCAGCTTCAGATGAAGATTTCTTTTTAGCCCAATATGACTACTGCTTCACACAATCGCCTATTTAACGCAGTCAACAAAGTAACCACGCTTGCCATTCACTTCGCGCTTCACTAAACCGTGAACATCGGTTTCGAAGCCGGGGAATTTTTCGTTAAAATCGCGCGCGAATTTCAAATAATCCACAATAGTTTTATTGAATATTTCGCCCGGAATTAATAACGGAATACCTGGTGGATAAGGCGTTAACAAAATGGATGTAATGCGTCCTTCCAGTTCATCAATCGGTACACGTTCAATTTCGCGGTGCGCCATTTTGGCGAAAGCGTCAGACGGTTTCATTGCCGGTTGCATATCGCTCAAATACATTTCGGTAGTCAAACGTGCAACGTCATAGGCTTTATAGAAATCATGGATTTGCTGGCAAAGATCACGCAGGCCCATGCGCTCGTAACGCGGATTTGCTTGCGCAAATTCCGGCATGATTCTCCACATAGGCTGGTTTTTATCGTAGTCGTCTTTGAATTGTTGTAGTGCAGTCAGCAGCGTGTTCCAGCGTCCTTTGGTGATGCCAATGGTGAACATGATGAAGAATGAATAGAGACCGCACTTCTCGATAATTACGCCGTTTTCTGCCAAATATTTGGTGACGATGGATGCAGGAATACCTGTCTCGCTGAAGTCCCCATTTACCGATAGGCCAGGGTTAACGATGGTGGCTTTGATTGGGTCGAGCATGTTGAAGCCCGTAGCCAATTTTCCAAAGCCGTGCCAGTTGTCATCGCTGCGTAAAATCCAGTCATCGCGTTCGCCAATTCCATTTTCAGCGAATTCATCCGGGCCCCATACCTGGAACCACCAATCCTGGCCCCACTCGGTATCCACTTTTTTCATGGAGCGGCGGAAGTCGAGGGCTTCCAAAATACTTTCTTCTACTAATGCAGTTCCACCAGGAGCTTCCATCATGGCCGCTGCAACATCGCATGACGCAATAATGGAATATTGCGGCGAGGTGGACGTGTGCATCAAATAAGCTTCGTTAAACGCATCCTGATCCAGCTTCACGCTTTCAGACTCGCGCACAAGTACTTGCGATGCTTGCGATAAGCCTGCCAGCAATTTATGTGTGGATTGGGTTGAGAAAATCATCGACTCTTTTGCACGAGGGCGGTCTTTGCCAATCGCGTGCATGTTCTTATAAAAATCATGGAAGGTAGCGTGCGGCAACCAGGCTTCGTCAAAATGAAGCGTATCAATTTTCCCATCCAACATATTTTTCAGCGTTTCTACGTTGTAGATAACGCCATCATAAGTAGATTGAGTGATAGTCAAAATACGTGGCTTTTTATTTACCGCAGCGCGTGCGAAAGGGTTTGCCTCGATTTTGCGGGCAATACTTTCTGGCGTAAATTCTTCTAGCGGAATCGGGCCGATAATGCCCAGGTGATTACGAGTTGGCATCAGAAATACGGGAATCGCGCCGGTCATAATAATCGAGTGCAGAATCGATTTATGGCAGTTTCTGTCAACCACAACGATATCGCCCGGTGCAACCGTTGAGTGCCACACCATCTTGTTAGATGTTGACGTTCCGTTGGTCACGAAGTAGCAGTGGTCCGCATTAAAAATGCGCGCTGCATTGCGCTCAGATGCGGCAATAGGGCCGGTGTGGTCGAGCAATTGGCCGAGTTCTTCAACCGCGTTACACACATCGGCACGCAACATATTTTCGCCGAAAAATTGGTGAAACATTTGCCCTATAGGCGATTTTAAAAACGCAACGCCGCCGGAGTGACCTGGGCAATGCCACGAGTAGGAACCATCGTTCGCGTAATGAACGAGTGCGCGAAAGAACGGCGGTGCAAGACCATCGAGATAGGATTTTGCTTCGCGAATAATATGGCGTGCCACGAATTCGGGGGTATCTTCGAACATGTGAATGAAGCCATGCAGCTCACGCAAAATATCGTTAGGAATATGGCGCGAGGTGCGGGTTTCACCGTAGAGGTAAATCGGGATGTCGGCGTTTTTGTAGCGAATTTCTTCGACGAATGCGCGCAGTGATTTCAGTGCGTGATCTGTTTCTTCCAGCGAACCTTCGCCAAACTCTTCATCGTCAATCGATAGGATAAACGCCGATGCGCGTGATTGCTGTTGCGCAAACTGCGACAAATCACCGTAGCTGGTAACGCCCAGAACCTCCATGCCCTCTTTTTCCATAGCATCGGCAAGTGCGCGAATACCAAGGCCTGAGGTGTTTTCGGAGCGGAAATCTTCATCGATGATGACGATAGGAAAGCGAAACTTCATGGAAACCTCCAAATAGAGCGGGTGCGAAAAAGACGCCTGGGCAAGGTTGAGGCCACCGCTTGCGCGCCGAAAAGCTGGATGCGGATTCTCGCAGAATTAGATTGGCTATGGGGAAAAAATTCAGCCCGCAAGCCCTGCAAAACCCTTTTTTTAGAAATTATCTCTCGATTGACCGCGGAGGCCATAAATCACAACTGATTTAAGCCAGTCTAGATGACAGTTTCGCTAGAGAAGGATTTTGTTTTGATAGGCGACAGCGAATTCTCCCGCCGCAATAGCGTTGGTTTGGCCGCGGATACTGGCGGTTGCAGGCCCGGGTTTATTTTTCCATGGTGCGCGCCAGAGCCCACACTTGTACATCTTTTGCGCCCGCGCTCATCAACAATTTGCTGAGTTCGCGTACGGTAGCCGTTGTCGTAACCACATCGTCAATAATCGCGACCCGTTTACCAGCAAGTGTGCCGCGCTTTTTTTCAGAAATTTTAAACGCTTTGCGTAAATTTTTTTGGCGCTCACTGCGTGTAAGTTCTTTTTGTGCGGGTGTTTTGTGAACGCGCTGTATCAAGCGCGTTTCCAGGGGTAGCTCAAGCGCTTGGGCTACATATTGGCCGACAATCTCAGCCTGGTTAAAACCGCGTTGCCACCGGCGCAGCCAGTGCATGGGCGCAGGTACAAGCAGATCTGGCATCAGCCAATCTTCCTGCTGCCGGGCGTGATGTTTAAGGTAATCAGCCAACAATTGGCTCAGTAATTTGCCGCTTGCAAGGTGGCGACGGTATTTGAATTTGTGGATCAAATTATCAAGCGGATAGGCGTAGGCAAAAGGAATAATGCTGCGGCTAAAGGCGGGTGGATGATGTAAGCAGTGGCCGCAAAACTCTCCAGCGCTATGGTTGCGAATGCCGCATTGACGACACACCATCTGGTCGTAAACATGGGGCAATTCGAATTGGCAGCCGGTGCAGAGCAATGCGCCGTCTAAAGTGCAGGCGCAAAGAAGGCACTGGCTTGGCAATAGATTCCCGGGTGCACCACGCAACAACTTCCAGGGTGCCCTGCGCAACCTTTCGGAAACGTGTTTTAACCGGCGGGCCGCCCAACGAGATGGTAATAAACGAGGCACTAGTCGAGATAACACCATTGCGTGGCAAATTCCTTGCGAGTAGCTCGGGTATGTAACCGATTTCTGGTTAATAAAGGTGCGCTCATGCTAGTTGGTATAAATCGCGCGGGCAACTTTGTTTTGCTGACACGGTTCACAGCTTTATCACCTTAATTTTTATCGAATAAAACTATTTTGTTAATTCTTCCTGCCTGCCTATTTGTCAGAGTTGCTGGTGTCTTCTAGGCTTACGTCTGTGACCAATAGAGTCGATTAAGGAAACCCGCTGTGGATGTTGTGAATTCCGAATATACAACTTATAAAAATGCGGTATCACAGCTGCTTGAGTCCCATGAACAATTACCGCAACTACCGGCTATAAATCAGGAGATACGTCAGGTGCTTATCCGGCCTGATAGCAGTATCAATTCGCTGAGCCGGGTGATTGCCCGCGACCCTGATCTAAGCCAACTTTTACTTCGCTACGCTTCCAGCGTCATGATGCACAGTCAAATGCCGCCGCAATCAGTGTTCGATGTAGTCCGGATTCTGGGTATGACGCAGGTTGAGCGCATTACCATGTTGCATGCGGTTAAGGCTCTGTTTGCTGGTCATACCCAGGCTTACACCCGCATTTTCGCGGCTTCCTGGGATAGGTTGATCGACAAGGCCAGCATGAGCGCGCTCATTGCCAAAAAGGTCAGGCAAGTAGCTCCAGATCATGCGCTGCTAGGAAGCTTGCTTAGCGAGGTGGGAACGCTTGCAGTATTGTCCGTGTTTAAATCCGGAGAGTTACCTGTACCCGCTCGTGATACTTACATCAGCTTGTGTCGTGAATTTGCCAAAAGCCTGGGAATTGTATTGCTGGAAAAGTGGGAGATGGACGGAGACTACATTCAACTGGTGCGTCAGGTCGGTAATTGGCAAGCGGCTGAAGACGAGCCTTTTGGTTTGATCGATACGGTTAACCTGGGTTTGTATCATTCGTTGAAATTGCGCATGACGGCCAATCGTTTGCCCCCAATTAGTCATTTGGCCGCCTATCAAAAATTATCCGACAGGTACAACGCTATAACAGACACCAACGAACTCGAGTTGGTGGTAATGAATCGTGATGAAATAAGGGCGATTGCCGATAGCCTTTATTAAATCTGTCAACCAAAAAACATTTTCAGGTTGACAGTCATGTTGCGCTCGTTAAGATGGCTTTATTCTCTGCGATCCGGAATCAAGCCATGAATGCCAGTACCTCAGCTCAACCCACTTTCTCTTCTTACGCTCTCGCTCAAGCCATTCGCCACGATTGGACGCGAGCGGAAATTCAAGCTCTTTTTAATTTGCCCTTCAGCGACTTGATGTTCCAAGCGCAAAGCATTCACCGCGCCTACTTTAATCCTAATGAAGTACAAGTGAGTACGCTGTGTTCTATCAAAACCGGTGCCTGCCCCGAGGATTGCGCTTATTGCCCTCAATCAGCGCGTTACGATACTGGTCTTGAACGCGAAAAGCTCATGGCAGTCGAAAAAGTGATAGAAGAGGCCAAAGCTGCCAAAGCTAGCGGTGCTACCCGTTTTTGCATGGGCGCCGCCTGGCGTTCACCTAAAAACAGGGATATGCCTTATGTGACTACCATGGTTCAAGGCGTTAAAGCATTAGGGCTAGAAACTTGCATGACCTTAGGCATGCTAGATGAAGTGCAGGCACAAGAATTGGCCGATGCTGGCCTGGATTATTACAACCATAATCTTGACACATCGCCGGAATACTATGGCGAGATCATCACCACGCGCACTTACCAGGATCGCTTGGCTACGCTTGCGAATGTGCGCAAGGCCGGAATGAAAGTGTGTTGCGGCGGCATTGTGGGTATGGGCGAGGAAGAATCTGATCGCGCCGGGTTACTCCAGCAGTTGGCGAATATGCCCGAGCATCCCGAATCAGTGCCGATCAATATGCTGGTAAAAGTTGAAGGCACGCCTTTGGCCGATGAAGCGGATCTCGACCCCTTTGATTTTATTCGCACCATCGCGGTCGCCAGGATTTTAATGCCGCAATCGCATGTGCGTTTATCAGCGGGACGTGAGCAGATGAATGAGCAAACTCAGGCTATGGCATTTTTGGCGGGCGCAAATTCTATTTTTTACGGTGAAAAATTATTGACCACACCGAATCCTGAAGCCAGTAAAGACATGCAATTGTTCAAACGATTGGGCATTAAACCTGAGTCTTATGAAATTCATGAAGATGAAAGTGAGCAGGAAGCCGCTCTTATTCAGCAACTACAGGAGCAAAAAACTGATTCATTGTTTTATAACGCTGCAACCTAAATTGTAACGTCTCTCAGGAGGTTGGTATGGCTGAAGTTTTAGTTCGCTATCTGCATTTTCTGGGCATTATTGTGTTGAGTGCCAGTTTGGTCTCCGAACATTTATTGCTAAGCCTTGATGCCAGCACAAATAAATTAAAGCGTCTCGCGGCCATTGACGGAATCTTTGGTATGAGCGCATTGACGGTATTGGTTGCGGGATTATTGTTGTGGTTTGTTGTAGGTAGGCCTTCAGAGTTTTACACGCACAATTGGGTTTTTCATATTAAGCTCACTTTGTTTGCGGTGATTGGATGCTTATCTGTTTTTCCAACTATTTTTTTTATTCGCCACCGCAACAGCGCGAGTGCTGACGTGGTTATTCCAAAATCTATTGTGATGATCGTTCGTGCGGAACTTGTGCTTCTATTATGTGTTCCCCTCTTTGCAGCTTTTATGGCGCGTGGTTATGGTCTCACATCCTAACCTTTTGATGAATAATTTAATGCTTGGTTGAGTAAGGGACAGGTCGTAAAGATGTTCAGTTGTTATTAATTTGGCAGTCGTTAAAGTTCGCGGCGCACCAGATTTTCGCTACAACATCTGCATCTTCACGATAATTTATGACCAGGAAATGTCCATGAATAAGAAGCTCTCCATGATTAAAAAATGTTTCACGATTAAAAAGTGTGCAAGTTTATTCCTCGTATTTTTCGCGCAAATCGTATTTGCGGAAAGCTATGGTGGTGTGGGTATAGGAGTATCTGAAGCTTGCCGAACTAAATATCAACCGAGTTTTTCCGGTGGTGATTGTATTTCCGCAAACATGGATATACACGGGTTTTTTGGTAATCAGTTCAGTGACTATTTTTCGATTGAAGGCACCGTGGATTTAGCATTTGATGCCGGTAATATTATCGATATAGCTTTAGGTAGCTACAATGAAGATAGCTTTTTCTACGATCCCAATATTGAAAGCAATCGTTGGTCCATTCTCACCATGGGAGTTCACCCATTAATCCATTTTCCAATTGCGAACTCATTTAGTTTATTCGCAGGCCCAAGTTTCGGCGGTTCAATGGTTGATTTTGATTACGACGTCGAATATTTCGGTAACAATTATTCAAGCTCTACATCTACAACAGAGTTTGGTCTGAATTACGGTTGGACAGCAGGTATAGATATTAATAAAAACGAGAGCGGGGCGCTTCGGCTGCAATGGCAAAATTGGCGGTCGCTTGATGCCGATGTTGTTGTGAACAAAGAATTTAATAGCAACACATTAACGCTCAGTATGATTTCCTATTTTTAATTTTAAGTGTGCGTCGTGAATCCTACATCATCTATAGATAATATTTTATCCCCGGCCCTTGCAGAGCGTCGCGCCAAAAACTTGTATCGTTCTCGCCGTGTTATCGAATCACCACAAGCGCCTCAGGTTAGTGTGGATGGAAAAACATACATCTCTTTTTGCAGCAACGATTATTTAGGTTTGGCGAATCACCTGGACGTTGTCACCGCCTTTCAAAAAGCGGCGAGTCGTTTCGGGGTGGGAAGCGGCGCGTCGCATTTAGTTGCAGGTCATTCATTCGAACATCATGCGCTGGAAGAAGAATTAGCCGCGTTTACGGGGCGGGAGCGCGCCTTATTATTTTCCACCGGTTATATGGCAAATGTCGGTGCAATAACCGCACTTGTAGGTGAGGGCGATGCAATTTTTGAAGACCGCTTGAATCACGCCAGTTTATTGGATGGTGGCTTATTGAGTGGCGCACGTTTCCAACGCTTCCTGCACAACGACCTTTCTAACTTGCAAAGCCGATTGGATAAAACGGATTCGGAGCGAAAATTAATTGTTGTTGACGGCGTGTTCAGTATGGATGGCGACTGCGCACCGCTGGACGAACTTGCGGCCATGGCGCAAAAAAATAATGCGTGGTTAATGGTCGATGATGCCCATGGTTTTGGGTGCCTCGGAAAAACCGGTGGTGGTAGTGCTGAGCTGTTTGGTTTGAGTCAGGACAAGTTGCCAATTCTAATGGGCACGCTCGGAAAATCATTTGGCACTTTTGGGGCATTTATTTCCGGTAGCGAAACACTCATTGAAACGCTGATCCAATTTTCCCGCTCTTATATTTACACTACCGCTATGCCGCCCGCTGTCGCTGCGGCGACTCGAAAGAGTTTACAATTATTGCAAGCCGAAAACTGGCGACGTGATCATTTGCAATTATTAATTTCACATTTCCGTACAGGCGCGCAAAAGCTGGGCTTGCAAATATCAAATTCGTTTTCACCTATTCAACCCATTATGATCGGCGATCAAACGCGTACATTGGAAGTTGCCGAGCAACTAGCACTGCGCGGCATATTGATTATTGCTATTCGCCCTCCGACAGTTCCAGCGGGTTCATCTCGACTACGCATTACTTTTTCTGCAGAGCATAGTATTGCGCAAGTTGATAAGCTCCTCAGTGCGCTGGGTGAGATTCTTGGTGACACTATTCATGAATGATAGTGCGTATAAACTTGCTGCTCATACCTATGCATGTGAGTTACAGACAACCTTATCGGAAGATATTGTATTGCTACATGGGTGGGGTACCCATAGTAATTCCTGGTTGCCTTTAATTCCGGGATTGCAAAAAATTGCCAATGTTATTGCGCTGGATTTGCCAGGATTCGGTGAGAGCGCGCCAATCCCGAAATTTGATCTTGATGTTGTTCTAACATTGATTGCGCAACAATTGCCTGAAAAGTGTGTGCTTATTGGTTGGTCTCTGGGTGGTGTTCTGGCTGTACAGCTCGCAGCTCGTTATCCAGAAAAAATTACTCGCTTAGTAACCCTCTGTGCTAACGCAAAATTTGTAGCCACCGAAAATTATCTCCCTGCTATGTCGCCCGCTGTTAATAACGAATTTAATCAGAGCTTTGAGTGTGATGCTCAAACAACATTAAAATTATTCAGTGGCTTGCTGGCGCAGGGCGATCCTAATGAACGAGTATTGCTAAAAAAATTTCGCTCATTAATAGATTCTAAAACCGTAAATGCCAATTGGTTGCAAGCACTAAAACTTCTTGCTGAAATTGATAATCGCGACGTTTTTTCAAAACTCACACAGGCAGGGTTGCATCTGCTAGCAGAAAAGGATGCGCTGGTCGCTATAGCTGCTTATGAATCCATGACTGCACTAAATTCAAAACAGCAAGTAAAAATTATCTCTAATTCCGCGCATGCGGTGCATTGGAGTAAGCCTGAATTGGTCGCGATTTCAATAGCAGATTTTTTGCGGAGTATTCCAGCTTCACTGAATAAAAAGCAGGTGGCTGATTCATTTAGCCGTGCGGCAAACACCTATGATTCGGTTGCAAACTTACAACGTTATGTTGGTGAGTTATTGTTTGAGTCTGTAGAAAAGGACGCGAGCGTAAAAGTAGTATTGGACCTTGGTTGCGGCACCGGATATTTCACACCTAAATTACAGGATGCATATCCTGAAGCGCTTGTTGTTGGCGTTGATTTGGCGGAAGGCATGTTGCACTTTGCAGATGAGCATTATCCTGGTCAAAAAAACTGGCTATGTGCAGATGCAGATTTTTTACCGCTTGCTGCAGGCTCGGTTGATGTTATCTATTCAAACTTCGCAATGCAGTGGTGTACGGATTTACCGCATTTATTTAGTGAATTAAAACGCATCCTAAAACCGGGTGGACAATGTATATTTACATCGCTTGGCCCCGCTACACTCCATGAGCTAAAAGCAGCCTGGTCAAAAGTGGATTCACATGTGCATGTAAATAAGTTTCAGGACTCGCGACAATTACTGGCATGTATGCAGCAAGCTGATTTTCAGATTATTCATTTCGACAATAAGATTGAAGTTATGGAATTTGAAACTCTGGCTGATTTAACTCGAAGTTTAAAATGTTTGGGCGCTCACAATTTAAATGTTGGGCGCGCGGCAGGTTTGACGGGGCGAAAAAAGATTCAGGCGTTTAAACAGGCGTATGAAAATTTCCGCAACAACAATGTACTGCCAGCAACTTACGATGTTTATTATGTAAAAGTGAAAAATAATGGCTAAAAAATCTTTTTTTATAACGGGTACTGACACTGATGTCGGCAAAACCTTAATCGCTACGGGGCTGTTAGTTGCCGCTAAAAATAAAGGTTTAACGACGGCTGCGTTAAAGCCTGTTGCTGCGGGCTGTGAAAAAACGCATGCTGGATTACGAAATGCAGATGCGCTTGCACTACAGTCGGTAATCACGCAAAAGCTGGATTACGATCAGATAAATCCTTATGCCCTACAAGCTGCGATTGCCCCTCACATTGCTGCGCAACAGGAAAAACGCAATCTGTCGGTGGATCGTTTGTCTGGATTTTGTCGCGGTGTCTTATCCTCGGCCGATGTCACACTTGTAGAAGGTGCGGGTGGATGGAGGGTCCCAATAAATGCGCGCGAAACTATGGCAGATCTTGCAAAAAAATTGCAGCTTCCCGTAATTTTAGTGGTGGGTGTTCGTCTTGGATGCATCAATCATGCATTGCTAACCTTTGAAGCTATAGTGCGAGATGGTTTACCTGCAGCTGGCTGGGTGGCAAATTGTATCGATGCCGATATGCCAGCACTTCAGGAAAATATCGAAAGTTTGTGTATGCGTTTACCGGTTCCCTGCTTAGGTGTCGTGCCATTTCTAAATGAATGCACACCCGATGTAGTTGCACAATATTTTGATAACGCTGAATTAGATAAACTATTTCAATGACCTTTAAATATTTATCCACCATTTGTTTATTCTTGAGTATTTTGTTGAATGGTTGCGCAAGTGTTCCATCGACGAAAGATATTTCGGTCGTCAATACCAGGCACACTATTTATTTTATTTATCGCGGTTGGCATACCAGCATTTTATTGGACTCGAAGTCCCTTGTTGCACGTGTTCCCCGGTTGGATAACGATTTAAAAAATCAGAAATACGTGCGGGTCGGTTGGGGCGACGGTGATTATTTCACGGGGAAAAATAAATCTTTCACGTCAGCGACCAAGGCTCTGGTTGCCTCGGGCTATTCTGCGATTCAATTATTGCCTTATGACTATGAGCCTTTTGCAGAAATTCCCGCAGAAACCAGAGTTCCCATTGCCATTAGCGATCAGGGGTTGCGGGACTTGGTAAGCTACATTGGTAATTCCATAAAAGTAGATGAGAACGGGCAGTTGGTTCAGCTACCTGTATTTGGGGGTGCCACAGGTTTATTTTTCCAGGCTAAGGATTCCTACGGGATATTTAGTAACTGTAATACCTGGAGTGCGAATGCATTACGTGCCGCAGGGCTCCCCATTGCCAATCGCTTAACCGCACAAGGTGTTTTCAGGCAGGCCAGCTTTATCTCGAAGGTTCAAGCCGAGCATAATCTATTCAGAAAACGTCAATAATTTGTGCTTGGTTATATTTTTTTTATTTTTAATCCAAACTTGTCTTAAAAGACGCACCAACACGGCAAGCTTCGCCTGTTTTTTAATCACATCTGCGCGTAAACTTACCTTGTAGTTAGTCTATTTACAACTTTCGCGAGGATACAGGTGATGGACGTAGGTTCAGCAGTAAATCAGGGCCTGATTGGCATGCAACGCAGCCAAAATGAAATTTCACGTTCCGCGCAGCAAATTGTGAAAGCCGGTACAACCGAACGCGATAACCCGGCACAGAATGATATTGTTGAGTCATTGGTCAATATTAAAGCGCAGACGCAAATATTTGATGCTTCGGCCAAGATCGTAAAAGCAGCTGATGAAACCATAGGAACTCTACTCAAAACCCGAGCCTAACGCTCATTGAGTATTTCCTTTTTGACAGGGTGATTTAGGTGATTAGCTCAATTCCTCCAGCCAGTGCTAATACAGTTGCGCCTTATGCGCCACTTGGGCGGCAGCCTGTTGGGTTGGAATCGTCTGAGCTAAAGAGTTCCAGCTTTAAAGCGTTGGAAGAATCAGCTGAGTCGGCCGCCAACCAAAATCGCCGTGCACCCGAAGATCGCCCCAACGAACAAGCCGAGAAATTGCGTGTAACCAATGGCCAGTCTTCGGTTCGCGATCGCACCGGTGGTTCATCACAAAATGAATCAGACTCTAATGAAAAAGAACGTCTGGCTAAAGAGCAAAAGCAAATTGATGAACTTGCTACGATAGACCGCTCGGTACGTGCTCACGAGCAGGCTCATTCATCTGTCGCAGGTCGTTATGCGGGTGCTATCACCTACTCCTTTGTGCGCGGTCCCGATGGTATTAGCTACGCTGTAGGCGGAGAAGTCTCAATCGATACCTCCCCAATTCCAAACGACCCTGAAGCAAGTATTCGTAAAGCCCAGCAACTCAGAATGGCAGCAAACGCGCCTGCTGATCCCTCTGCTCAGGATCGCCGCGTGGCTTCGCAGGCTGCCAGCCTTGAAAATGAAGCGCGCGCTCAGTTGGCAGCTCAGCGTGCGTCCGAAGTTCAGCAAGAACAGCAACAATCGGACAATAAAATCAGCGCGCAAAAATCTGAAACTGAACAACAGGCAAGCGAAGAAGAAGCCTTGCGTAGTGAGATGAAGCGTGAAGCTGAAAAGCAGCAAGTAGAGTTGGATCGCAGCAATCAAGAGCGAACTGAGATTCTTACAAAATCTGCCCAAACAACTTTTGATATTTCCAGGCGCCTTGTGGAAATAGGCGTCGTAAAAAGTACGCCTAGTGTGGGCAATTTTTTCAACATCAGCGTTTGATTATTTTATTGTCATGCCCGCGTCATTATTTTCTGTCATATTTCAACAAACACTAAGTGATTGAGCTGTAAAGTTTTACTTGACCGCTTTGGGGTAGATCCCTATACTGCGCGACCTCAGTTAGGCATAAGCCAAATTGATTACGGACGCGGGGTGGAGCAGCTTGGTAGCTCGTCGGGCTCATAACCCGAAGGTCGTAGGTTCAAATCCTGCCCCCGCAACCAAATTTTTATCTGCAGATAATTTTCATAAAGAGTTTTTTGCAGAAGAGTGTGAGATTCCTGTTGAGTTTCCACTATAAGATTTTCTGAGTCGGCCAACGTAGCTGCTCAGCTTAAAAAAGCCCCTTTATGGGGTTTTTTTGTATGTGTCGTTTGTGCTGGGTTTTTTCAGCCGGGTTGGCCCCATCGACGGGTTGTTGCCTCTTAACAATTGTTAGGATGGTTCGCAACCGCATATGCAGTATTGATCGAATGGGCCTTGTGCCCATTTGTGTTTTCTAGGGTTTTGGTTTTTGGTTTTCTACGATTTTATCCCTCTTGGGAAGGTTTTTAAGGCATGGCATCAAAGCAAGAAATATTACACAACCTAATTGAGCCGGTAGCGGCGTCGTTGGGTTGTGAACTTTGGGGGTTGGAGTATCTAACCCAGGGTCGTTATACAACTCTTCGTATTTTTATTGATGGACCGTCTGGCGTGTCGTTGGAAGATTGCGAAAAAGTCAGCCGTCAAATTAGCGCAGTGATGGATGTTGAAGATCCTATTGACGGCGAATACACGCTTGAAGTGTCTTCGCCGGGTATGGATCGCCCACTATATACAGCGTCGCACTATGCACGATATGTGGGCGAGACTGTGAATGTGCGCTTGCGTATGGCGCGTGATGGTCGTCGTCGTTTTAAAGGTGATATCGTAAAAGTTGAAAACGAAGACGTGACAATCAACGTTGAAGGAAAAGAAATTTTAATTCCTGTTGATGCCATAGATAAGGCCAATGTTGTACCTCGTTACGATGAAATTATTGCGAAAATCGATGAATTAAAAGAAAAAAATTAATCGAAAGAAAAATAATTTTCGCGAGAAAAAGAATTACTCAATAAAGAATTTGTTTTTAGTCATGTGCGATCCAATAAGAAGTCGCACATATTTTCAGCCACCCGTTAGCTAATTGCGGTGCGATTAGTTTCAGGAGTTAACAGAGGTTAAATAATGGCAAAAGAGATTTTATTAGTCGCTGATGCGGTGTCTAACGAAAAAGGTGTTGATAAAGAGTTGATTTTCCAAGCGATTGAAAGCGCTTTGGCAATGGCCACCAAAAAACGTTTTGACGAAGATTCAACCGTTGAAGTTCAAATTAATCGTCAAACTGGCGATTACGAAACTTTCCGCATTTGGGATGTAGTAGCCGATGATGTGATGGCAGAGTTGGGCACGCAACTTTATTTAGATGAAGTTCGCGAAAAAGATTCCAAGGCTGGTGTTGGCGAGATTTATCGCGAAAAAATTGAAAACGCTGATTTTGGTCGTATCGCTGCTCAAACTGCAAAGCAAGTTATTGTACAAAAAGTTCGTGAAGCTGAACGCGCACAAATGGTCGATGAATATCGCGATCGCATGGGCGAACTAATTAGCGGCACTGTTAAAAAAGTGACACGCGATAGCATTATTGTTGACCTTGGAAATAACGCCGAAGGTTTGCTGCCGCGTGATCAATTAATCGGCCGTGAAATTTTCCGCATGGGTGATCGTATTCGCGCATTGTTGTTGGAAGTGCGTAACGAAAATCGTGGTCCGCAATTATTTTTGAGCCGCTCTCATCCACAAATGTTGGTTGAGCTGTTCAAAATTGAAGTGCCAGAAATCGCTGAAGATATTATTGAGATCAAAGGTGCTGCTCGTGACCCGGGTTTGCGCGCGAAAATTGCAGTGAAAACCAACGACGGCCGTATCGATCCTGTAGGTGCCTGTGTTGGTATGCGCGGCTCGCGTGTACAAGCGGTATCGAACGAACTGGGTAATGAGCGTGTTGATATAGTGCTGTGGGACGATAACCCGGCGCAGTTTGTTATCAATGCCATGTCGCCGGCTGAAATTGAATCCATCGTTGTTGATGAAGATGCAGGTTCAATGGACTTGGCGGTTAACGAAGATAATTTGGCGATGGCGATTGGTCGTGGCGGTCAAAACGTGCGTTTGGCTTGCGATTTAACCGGCTGGAACATCAACGTGATGAGCGTTGCCGATTGGCAAGCCAAACAGCAAGCTGAGTCTGGTAGTTTCATCCAGATCTTCATGAATGCGTTGGATGTAGATGAAGATGTGGCTGCCGTTCTGGTTGAAGAAGGCTTCACCACTCTTGAAGAAGTTGCCTATGTTCCGCTGGAAGAAATGTTGGCTATTGAAGGCTTCGATGAAGATATCGCAGAAGAATTACGTGCTCGTGCAAAAGATGCTTTGTTGACACAGGCATTGGCTTCGGAAGAGCGCCTTGAAGGTGTCGCCCCGGCAGAAGATTTGCTCAATATGGAAGGCATGGATCAATCTCTTGCGATTAACCTCGCCAGCCGCGGCATTATCACGATGGAGGATCTGGCTGAACAATCAGTTGATGACTTATCCGGTATTGAAGGTGTTGACGCTACGCGTGCAGCAGCGCTGATTATGAAGGCTCGTGAACCGTGGTTTGCTTAATGCCAGCTATGAAACGACCTATTTGAATTTGAGCCAAGAACTATTCCTGAGGAAAAACAATGGCAGAAGTAACAGTTAGCGAACTCGCCAAATCGGTAGGTGCACCGGTAGATCGATTGCTAAAACAAATGCAAGAGGCTGGCTTGAGCCAAAAATCGCCTGAAGCGCGTGTATCTGATGATGAAAAGCAGCGCTTGCTAGCTTTTTTGAAAACCAGTCATGGCGAATTAACCGGCGAGCCTAAAAAAATAACCTTGCAGCGTAAAACCACCACCACAATCAAAACTGGTAGTGGTTCAGCGCGCAAAACCGTTAACGTAGAAGTGCGTAAAAAGAGAACCTACGTTAAGCGTGACGATGAAGACGTCCAGGTCGATCAAAACGAATCTGAAAATGACGTGGTCCTGGAGCCAGTGGTTGAAGTTGCCAAGCCGCCCGTTGTGGAAGTTGCGCCTGAGCCTGTGGTTGCAGAAGTTGTTGAAGCTGCAGCTCCTGAAGCATCAGGTGAGGTCGCGCCAGCACCTTCACATCGCATTTCGTTCACCGATGGTGTGGAAGAAAAGCGTCGTGCAGCTATTGAGCGCCGTCAGTCAGAAGAAGCTCAACGCGTTGCAGACGCTAAAGCTCGTGAGGAAGCCAAGCGTCAGCCGCCTCCATCACAAGCACCCAAGCGCCCAGCGGACGCACCACGTGCTGATCAAAAACCAGTGGTTAAAGAAGCTGCAGGTGCTGCTCGCCCAGCTCATAACAAGCCAAAAGCGCCATCGGTTGCAGCACCGGTTGATGACGTTAAGGTGGGGCATGGTCACGGGCACAAAAAGAATCACAAGCACGATGACGATACTGATGATAGCGGTGAGTCTCGTGGCAAGCGCGGCCCAGGCGGCAAAGCTGCCAAGAAAGGCGGTGCCGGTAAGAAAACCAGCAAGGTTGAGCTGTTGGATATCGTTGCAGATGAAAGCGAAGATAGCGATGTGTTAGCGCGTCGTACGCACCTGCGTGCGAGCCACAAGAAACACAACAAACATGCGTTTAAAAAACCAACTGCCAAAATTGTTCATGAAGTCGACGTACCTGAAACTATCGTTGTTTCTGAGTTGGCTCAGCGCTTAACCGTTAAGGTTGGCGAAGTGATCAAACGTTTGATGAAGATGGGCGTTATGGCATCCATGAACGAAGCTATTGATCAGGATACGGCGGCATTGCTGGTTGAGGAAATGGGCCATCAGCCTAACTTGGTTAGCTCGGATGCTATCGAACATGCGCTGGAAAAATCATTGGAAACTGAAGGTGAAACGGGCCATCGCGCGCCGGTTGTTACTGTTATGGGTCACGTTGACCATGGTAAAACCTCGCTGCTTGATTACATCCGTGAAGCTAAAGTTGCTGCTGGCGAAGCCGGTGGTATTACCCAGCATATTGGTGCATACCGAGTACAAACCAGCCGTGGCGAAATTACCTTCCTTGATACCCCCGGTCACGCCGCGTTTACCGCAATGCGTGCACGTGGTGCGAAAGCAACTGACGTTGTGATTCTGGTGGTTGCTGCGGACGATGGTGTTATGCCGCAAACCGAAGAAGCGATTCTCCATGCTCGCGCGGCTGGTGTTCCTATCGTGGTTGCGATTAACAAGATGGACAAATCAGGCGCCGATCCGGAGCGTGTAAAAAGCGAATTGGTTGTTAAAGGCGTTATTCCTGAAAGTTACGGCGGCGATACGCAATTTATCGAAGTATCTGCCCACACGGGCCAAGGTATCGATGAATTGCTTGAAGCAATCTCATTGCAAGCTGAAGTACTTGAATTGAATGCGGTAGTAAATGCTGCTGCTAAAGGTGTGGTGATTGAATCGCGCGTTGAAAAAGGCCGCGGTACTGTTGCTACTCTATTGGTTCAGCAAGGTACCTTGAAGCACGGCGACCTGATTCTTGCCGGTCAAAGCTATGGTCGCGTTCGCGCAATGAGCAATGAGCGTGGCGAGCAAGTTAGAGATGCTGGTCCATCTACACCGGTAGAAATACTTGGTTTGGATACCGCACCTAGCGCTGGTGATGATTTCGTGGTGCTTACCGATGAGCGTAAAGCCCGTGAAGTTGCCCAGTTCCGTGCGGAAAAAGAGCGTCAAGAGAAGCTTGCCCGTCACACTGCTGCCAAACTCGAAAATATGTTTGCCGGTATGGACGCAGGCCAGAAGAAAACCTTGTCTGTTGTGGTTAAAACCGACGTTCGCGGTTCACTCGAAGCCATCCAGTCATCTTTGGCTGAGATAGGTAACGAAGAAGTCCAGGTGAATGTAATTTCCTCCGGTATCGGCGGTATTACTGAAAACGACGTGAATCTTGCGCTGACAACTGGTGCGATTATCCTCGGCTTCAACGTTCGTGCTGACGGTGATACTCGTCGTATAGCAGAAGCAGAAGGCGTGGACATTCGTTACTACAGCATCATTTACCAATTGTTGGATGAGATTAAAGCAGCTCTTAGCGGTATGTTGTCGCCAGAGCGCATTGAAACCATCGTTGGTATTGCAAACGTGCGTGAAGTTTTTACATCGCCCAAGTTTGGTCAGGTTGCTGGTTGTATGGTTATCGAAGGTACCGTGTACCGTAGCAAACCAATCCGCGTATTGCGTGACAACGTGGTGATTTTCCAGGGCGAATTGGAATCTCTACGTCGTTTCAAAGATGACGTGAATGAAGTTCGTAACGGTACAGAATGTGGTATCGGCGTGAAGAACTACGACGTTAAAGTCGGCGATCAGATCGAAGTGTACGAAGTGAAAGAGGTAGCGCGTAAGTTATAAGACTTGCGTAATACCCCGCGCCCCGACGTTTAACCGCGTTCGGGGCTTTGTTATTTTTACTAGCCTTCAAAGAGCACCCCCTCCCAACCTCCCCCTTCGCAGGGGGAGGAGCTGTACTCCCTGCTTTGTACGGAGTGCGATCTGCTCCCTCCCCTGCAAAGGGGAGGGTGGGGGAGGGGTGTTTTCCTCGCTCATTTAAGTTGGGGAGGGGTAATGTTTTCAGAGGTTTACGGCTAATGCCAAGAGAATTTACAAGATCAGACCGGGTATCTGACGCGATCCAACGTATTTTAGGGCAGGTAATCACCCAGGAAATCCGCGATCCGCGTATAGGTTTGGTCAATATCAATGCGGTTACAGTTACTCGCGACATGGCCTACGCCAAAATCTACGTCACGTTCGTAGGTGCGGATGAAGCTGAAAGTGTAGCTGCAGCATCTGTGTTGAATAAAGCGAGTGGTTTTTTGCGTGGATTTATCGCTAAAGAACTGGTTATGCGCAGCGTTCCAAAATTACAGTTTATCTACGACAAAACTGCAATTCGCGGCCAGGAAATTTCGTTTTTGATTGATCGCGCCATGAAAGAAGATAGTCAGCACGTTCATGATGACGAGCCGAATGACAGCTCGGATGCAGCGAATGATGACGGCGAGAAGTCTTAATGGCGCGTAGAAAAGGCCGCCCTGTCGATGGCGTCTTGTTACTGATGAAGCCTGCGGGTATGACCTCCAATCATGCTTTGCAGCGCGCAAAGCGATTATTTTTTGTAGAAAAAGCCGGCCATACTGGCGCGCTAGATCCTTTAGCGACCGGCGTTTTGCCGTTATGTTTTGGCGAAGCGACCAAGTTTTCGCAATTTTTGTTGGATGCTGATAAACGCTACCGCAGTACCTTTTTGCTAGGGGTGCGGATGAACACCAGCGATGCCGATGGCGAAGTGGTAGCAGAGGCGTCCGCAGCAGGAGTTACGCTCGATGCAATTAAAAAAGCACTGATTCCGCTGACCGGCGATATTTTGCAAGTGCCATCTATGTTCTCGGCACTGAAACATCAAGGCCAACCGCTTTATAAGCTGGCGCGCGATGGCATTGAGATCGAGCGTCAACCGCGGCCGGTCACGGTTTATGCGATAGAAGTTTTAGGTTTTCGCGCCGGTGAACGTGCAGAAGTGGATGTCGATGTTACGTGCAGCAAAGGCACCTATATTCGTTCCATCGCAGAAGATTTGGGTTTTGCATTGGGTTGCGGCGCCCATGTGAAAACCTTGCATCGCTCAGCGGCCGGCCCCTTTGTGGAAGAGCAATGTATTACGCTGGGAGATCTTGAAAGAGACTTCGAGCAAGGTAGTTATGAAGCGCTGGATAAACAGCTTTTGAGCGCTGATGCGCCAGTCGCCAGTTTACCTGCGATTACTTTGCCGGATGCAAGTGCGCACTACTTTCGCTTGGGCAATCCAGTGATGGACCCGCAGGTCTATCGCGTTGGTGAGCAAGGTGATATGGTGCGCGTCTTTTGCGCGCAAACCGATCAGCGTGCCCAGCAATTTCTAGGTCTGGGTGAGATAACTGAAGACGGTCGCGTAGCGCCCAAGCGAATTATCGCTAACCGCTCGGCGAACGAGCAGTAGCTAAAAATACTTAACACCGTTCGCCCTGAGCCTGTCGAAGGGCCATCAACAAATCCTTCGACAAGCTCAGGATGAACGGAGAACAGAATTTATCGAGACGGCAATCGCCAATCGATAAAAAGCCTGCGGTGACATCTACCTTATTAAAGGGCAGATAATCATCGCGACAACCCACCTGTAAATATGCACGGGCGGGCTGTAATTTAATCGCATATTAACTGAGGAAAATATCATGGCACTGAGTGCTTCTGAAAAAGCTGCAATTGTAACCGAGTACCAACAAGCCGCTGGCGACACTGGCTCACCTGAAGTTCAAGTTGCTTTGTTGACTGTTAACATCAACAAACTGCAAGGCCACTTCGCAAGCCACAAAGCTGACCACCACTCACGTCGTGGTTTGATTCGCATGGTAAATGCGCGTCGTAAGCTGTTGGATTACCTCAAAGGTAAAGACTCATCACGTTACACTGCACTGATTCAAAAATTGGGTCTGCGCCGTTAATTTGATCCATGCCCGCTTCGGCGGGCATTCTTGTTTTTGATGAGCTGAAAAATTACGGAGTTGTGCGTCAAAGAGAGTAGAAAGGGCGCAATGGCAGGACGCGATTTTATTAAAACTTGAACGAAAAAATTTATAGCGCGTAAAAACAATCTAAAGATTTTTTGCACGAAAAATTAGCTGAATTTGAATATGGCACAGCGACGGCAGTGCAAGGCAAAATTTTTCAAGAAAGCGGACGCCTGCATGGATGTAGGTGTTAGAGCAAAGCAGGAGCACTTGCCGAGTTTACTAGTGTAAATGAGCATTTATTGAAAAATTTTAACGCCGCAATGCCTAGCACCAATTCGTGAGAAAATGTCTACGCAACCAAAGGATAAAAGAGTGAATCCGATTATTAAAAAGTTCCAATACGGTAATCAAACCGTAACCTTAGAAACTGGCCGCATTGCACGTCAAGCAACGGGCGCAGTTCTAGTAACTATGGGCGAAGTCTCTGTACTTTGTACCGTTGTTGGCTCAAAAGAAGCCAAAGCAGGTCAAGACTTCTTTCCACTGTCTGTGCATTACCAAGAAAAAAGTTACGCTGCCGGCCGTATTCCCGGCGGCTATTTGAAGCGTGAAGGCCGTCCTTCCGAAAAAGAAACATTGACTTCACGTTTGATCGACCGTCCAATTCGTCCACTATTTCCAGAAGGCTTCCTGAACGAAGTGCAAGTTGTATGTACGGTTGTATCAACTGACAAACAATATGATCCAGATATAGTAGCCATGATTGGTACGTCAGCTGCCTTGGCTATTTCCGGTATTCCATTCAATGGTCCTATCGGTTGTGCACGTGTTGCTTATACGCAAACTGAAGGCTACATCCTCAACCCAAGCTTTGCACAACTTGCTACTTCAGAGTTGGACATGGTGGTTGCAGGTACGAAAGATGCTGTATTGATGGTGGAATCTGAAGCGAAAGAATTGCCGGAAGACACTATGTTGGGCGCCGTGCTTTTTGCTCATCAAGAAATGCAAGCGGTTGTTCAAGCTTGTGCTGAATTGGCTCGCGATGCAGGCAAGCCGCGTTGGGATTGGTCAGCTCCAGCTGAAAATGTTGCATTGAAAGACGCATTGGTAAAAGGTTTTGCTGACTCAATCAGCATGGCTTACCGCATTACGGACAAAGCCAAGCGTTATGATCGTTTAGGTGAATTGCGTAGCCAAGCTGTTTCTGAATTAGCGACTGAGACATCGGGCTTTGCTGCTGATGATGTTAAAGCTGCTTTCGGCACTTTGGAATATCGTTTAGTACGTGCAAATATCGTTGCTGGCCAACCACGTATCGATGGCCGCGACAACAAAACTGTACGTCCAATTCAAGTTGAAGTTGGTGTATTGGGCAAAGCTCACGGTTCCGCATTGTTTACTCGCGGTGAAACTCAAGCGCTCGTAGTAGCGACTTTGGGCAACGCACGCGATGCCCAAATCATCGACTTCCTCGAAGGCTCCAAAAAAGACGCATTCATGTTGCACTACAACTTCCCTCCCTTCTCGGTAGGTGAGTGCGGTCGTATGGGCGCCACTGGCCGTCGTGAAATCGGTCACGGACGCTTGGCACGTCGCGGTGTTGCAGCCGTTCTTCCTGCAGAAGCAGATTTTCCGTACACATTACGTGTAGTTAGCGAAATTACTGAATCTAACGGTTCAAGCTCAATGGCTTCAGTATGCGGCGCGAGCTTGGCCTTGATGGATGCGGGCGTTCCACTGAAAGCTCCCGTTGCCGGTATCGCAATGGGCTTGGTGAAAGAAGCTGATGGCTTTGCAGTTCTTACCGACATCCTCGGCGACGAAGATCATCTCGGCGACATGGACTTCAAAGTAGCTGGTACCACTAGCGGTGTAACTGCACTGCAAATGGACATCAAAATTGAAGGCATCACCGAAGAGATTATGGAAATCGCGCTAGAGCAAGCTTTAGCTGCGCGTTTACACATTCTCGGTGAGATGAACAAGATTTTGGCGACCTCACGCAATGTTGTTAGCGAGAACGCACCACGTTTTGAAACTATCAAGATTCATCCTGATAAGATCCGCGACATCATCGGCAAAGGCGGCGCAACTATCCGCTCAATTACCGAAGAAACCGGTTCTTCTATTGATATCGATGATGATGGCACCGTTAAAATTTATGCCGACAACAACGAAGCCTTGCAAGCTGCAATCTTCCGCGTTCAAGGCATTGTTGCAGAAGCTGAAATCGGCGCAATTTACGAAGGCACTGTTGTGCGCATCGTAGATTTCGGCGCATTCGTAAACTTCCTGCCCGGTAAAGACGGCTTGGTGCACATCTCTCAAATCGCCGACGAGCGCGTTGCAAACGTGAGCGACTATTTGAAAGAAGGTCAAGTTGTGAAAGTGAAATGCCTGGACGTAGACCAACGCGGCCGCATTAAACTTTCTATTAAGGAAGCAACTGCTGATGCAGCAAGCACCGCACCAGTCGCTGAATCTACTGAAGAGTAATTTGCAGTAGAGTGGTAAAACAGCCCTGATTTTTTTCAGGGCTTTTTTTTGCCTGCAAGGTGATCCTGCCAACGAGGAAATATTATGCGTTTAGCTGTGATGGGTTGTGTAATTTTATTGCTATTAGGTTGCGCTCATAAACCTACAGTCGTTGAGCGACACACCATTAATACCTGGGAGTCGGAAATTGGTTATTCTGCTGTCGTGCAGACAGGAAATACTTACCATATTTCAGGTGTGACTTGCGGTGGCCCAAACTATGAAAACGCGGTTACTGTTTGCTATCAAGAACTGGAGAAAATTCTTTCTCGTTATCAACTCAAGCCAAACAATATTGTGAAAGAAAATATTTATGCGTTGGATATTGAAGCATTAAAACAACAAATTCCGGTGCGTAAAAAATTTTATGGTGACGGTCAATTTCCGGCCGCAACTTGGGTACAAGTTTCCCGCTTGTACAGTCCAGAGCATTTAATTGAAATTGAATTAGTTGCGGTTAAATAAGATCTTTGAATAGCTAAAGCTGGTTGTTAAATTCACCTTTAATTAATAATTCTACGTCCAGTTTTTGCGATCAACTTGAATTTAAAATGATTCGAAAATATGACTTAGTTTATCCAACCCGGTTTTCATGGCATCAGGATTAGCATGGCTGAAATTAAGTCTGATGGTACCTATTTGCGGATCGCTGCTCGATGGATAAAACGCTTCGCCTGGCATAAAGGCTACACCTTGCGCGAGAGCTGTCTGCAAGAGAGGGCGCGTGTCGATGGCCTGTTTTAATTGCAGCCAAAAAAATAATCCGCCAGCAGGAGAACTCCAATCAGCTAAATGGTGAAACGTTTTTTCAAGCAGATCATTCATGAGGTTACGCTTCTCTCGATAAGCGTTGCGTAAATTTAGTAAGTCATTTTCGCGATTCTCGCATGCAAGCCAATTGGCGACTCGAATTTGTCCAGGACGATTAGTATGTAAATCGCCTGCTTGTTTTAATTTTAATAAATAGGGAAATAAATCTTTTGATGCGGCTAGAAATCCTACTCGCCAACCAGGCCAAAGTGTTTTTGAAAAACTACCTAAGTATATCCAGGGTGCGCGTTTTAATAAGCTGCAGATAGGTGTGCGGTCCACGATGTCGTACATGAGTTCACGGTAGGGCTCATCTTCAATTAACGGCAATTGGTAGTAATCGAGCACTTCCGCGATTGCACGACGATTTTCAGAGCTGTAACAATTACCTGAAGGATTTTGAAACGTGGGAATTAAATAAATCGCGCGCGGCCTTTGAGTCTCTATCATTTTTGCAAGATGCGTAGCGTCTACACCAGATTCGGTAAGCGGCAAGCCAATACAATCCGCACCGAACAATTGAAAAACCTGCAGTGCGGCCAAGTAAGTTGGCGCTTCACAAAGTAAAGATGTTCCGGGGTCAACAAAGAGCTTCGCAGCAAGATCAATTCCCTGTTGTGAGCCTGAAGTAATTAAGGTCTGTTCAGCTGAAACCGACAGTCCGGATGTTTCCAGCCAATCTGCCAAGCGCGAGCGAAGTATCGGCTCGCCCTCGCTTTGCCCATACTGTTGAAATGCTGGTGCACGCCAATCGTGTGATAGGTCCGAGTCATGTAAAATCGGCATGGCATCAGCGCTTGGCAGGCCTCCTGCAAAAGAAATCATGCCCGGCCTCTGGGTTGCAGCGAGTATTTCTCGGACCAACGATGAATTTAGGCGCGAAATGCGCTCAGATAACTGCAGGCGGGATCGCATAGAAAGGCTCGGTGTTGTAAACAAGGTCATATATATTGACCTATAATTCTCCTTCCGAAGATAAAAGTCAATATGGTTGACCAATTAAAGTATAACAACTCAAATTCTCGCGAGCAGGAACTCAATCTAGCTCTGGAACTTTTTCATTTCGCATTCCGCGCCTTCACCGCTAAACCGGACCAGCTTCTTGAAGCGCGTGGTTTGCAGCGTGTTCATCACCGCATCCTCTATTTTGTAGGGCGCAATCCTGGAATTCGGGTAAGTGGCTTGCTCGCGACCTTGGGCGTTACCAAACAAGCCCTGCATGCCCCATTGCGACAATTGCAGGCAATGAATTTGGTGCAGGACACGCCCGATGCAATCGACAAACGTGGTAAATGCCTCACCCTTACTTCTGAAGGCGTGAAATTAGAGGCCGCGTTAAGTGGTGCTCAGCGCAAATTGCTTGCTCAAGTATTCGAAGAGGTTGGTATGGATAGTGAGGGGGCATGGCGTGCTGTCATGGCGCAACTGGGCGGGCAACTTCCAAAATAAATTTACCGCCCATTAAATAAATGACGAAGGAATAGTTTCACAATGATAATAAAAAATCACGGGTATTTTTTAATTGCGCTCGCCTTATTCCTGACTTTAGCTGTAGTAACAAACCTGCTACCGCTCGTAACTGCTTCCCTTATTGCTATTTTTGCAATGGCATTATGGTTTTATGATTATTTTACTGAACGAAATATTCGATTCGGTTTTTATGTGAGTTGGTTGTGCGCAATTGTTGTGGGGATTTTAGTTGGAGTTTATCGCCCCAGCGATTTTACATATCCACTGGTGTTCAGTGTGGAGCGACTTCACGTAGGTGGCTTGCCGTCAAATTTGTATATTAATGTTGGAAAGTTTTTTGCGGGATTAATTATTCTATATTTTTTGATTTCATATAAATCAATCGCACCCGCATACGTTAACTCGCGCTATAAGCAATACGCACTAGCGTTCGTGTTAGCCATCCTAACAGTAATCCTGGCTTACACCGTTTTGGATCTAAATTTTTATATTAAACCCTTTAAACACATTTTTCTGTTTGGCCTCGTTAATTTACTGGTAACCTGTTTAGCGGAAGAAGCCTTTATGCGGTTGCTGCTACAATCACAAATACAAAAATTTATTTCCGGCATCATTAAACAGAGACTGTTGCAGGAAATAATTCCGCTGGCGATAGCGACCTTTATTTTTGTAATAACGCATTTTGTGCACGGACTCAATAATTTATTAGTCTTCACTGCGGCGGGATTTTGCTATGGGTTAGTCTACAGTCTGACCAAAAATGTCTGGGCTTGCGTTGCTGTTCATTTCACCGTCAATATTATTCATTTCTCATTTTTAACTTATCCTCTTACTTAAGATTTCGTAGTAGCAGTCACTGGATAACGGTTTGAAATCCTGCTTTTTATATGTATCAGCCAGAGTACAACATTCAGCTTAAATTCATTCGCCCTTGATAATCTTGGCTCCAATACATCCTCATGCCGAGGGGTATGAAATATTTACGTCATTATTAATGAAGGAAATAAACATGAAGAAGCAAATTTTATTGGCTGGTGTGTTGAGCGCATTGACTTTTCCTGCAATGGCAGATGGCTTTTATATTTTGGGGGATATAGGTAAAAGTAATTTAGAATATCCAGCCTTCGATGATCTCGCGTTGGACGAATCGGATACCGCTTATTCAATTGGTGTTGGTTTCGATCTTAATCAATTTGCAGCGATTGAAGTCGCTTATAGAGATTTTGGTTCAGGGCAGGATAGCGGAATTGATAGCGATGAATTTGGTGATTTTGAATGGACAGACACACTTAGTGCTTCTGCTTTCCAAGCGTCCATCCTCGGCAAACTTCCTGTGGGCGATCGTGTGGATGTATTCGGACGCATAGGCTTCGCAAATCTTGAAGTGGATTACGATACTAACGATGGTGGATTCAAAACGAGTGAATCTAATTCAAAAACGCGAGGCCTTTTTGGTATTGGCGCAAGCTATAACCTCACGCCAGAACTTGCGTTGCGGGCTGAATACAGTCAATACGCAAAATGGGATGATTTAAAATTATCAGCGTTGACCCTTGGCGCTACATATCGTTTTTAATTAGCAGTCAAGGATAAAAATCCCCGTTATCGAAAGGTAGCGGGGATTTTTTTTGGTAAAAAATTGATTAAACATCCGATGTTTTCACAGACAGCATGAGCTACAAACGTCTGCATAAACTCTTGATTTATGTCGGCTAGTAAATTAAAAACTGTTGAGGTTGAAGATAATGTCGCATTTATCTGCGTCAAGATAATAAAAATGTACTACCGTGCTAAAGATCATTGGCGTGTCAGTAAGTGTAAATAACTGTTTTTTGGTATCGCCTCCAAGTACAAGTTCGAATAAAGTGCATCTTCAGTCGAAGGCATTACCATTTTCTGTAAGAATCTCCTAATATCTGTTTCCACATCAGACGTGCTGTATCTACTATAACTGTCGGCTATGTAGGCTACCGTAATCGCTACATTTCTTTGCAGTCATTGAGACCTTGACGTTAATAATATAAAGGTGAACCCATGAAAACCCTTAAAGGCCCTGCAATTTTCCTTGCTCAGTTTCTAAGCGATACCCCACCCTTTAATTCGCTCGATAGTATTGCTGGATGGGTGGCAAGCTTGGGGTTTAAAGGTGTGCAAATTCCTACATGGGATAAGCGTGTTTTCGATTTGGAAGCGGCTGCTAATAGCCAGGAATACTGCGATAATTTTTTACATACGCTCGCATACCATGGCTTGGTGCCTACCGAATTGTCGACGCATTTGCAGGGGCAATTAATTGCGGTTCATCCTGCATACGATGAAATGTTTGACGGTTTTGCGCCTGAGTCGGTCCGCGGTAATCCAACTGCTCGTCAAGCTTGGGCGGTAGAGCAACTTTTGTTGGCGGCGAAAGCCAGTAAAAATTTGGGATTGAAGGCGCACGCCACTTTTTCTGGCGCGTTGCTATGGCCGTATTTGTATCCCTGGCCACAACGCCCTGTTGGTTTAGTAGATGCCGGTTTTGGTGAATTAGCAAAACGCTGGAAGCCAATTCTGGATGCATTTGATGCGGCAGGTGTAGATGTCTGTTACGAAATTCACCCCGGGGAAGACTTGCACGATGGCGCAACTTTCGAACGCTTTTTGAAAGCAGTCGATAATCATCCGCGCGCTAATATTTTGTTTGACCCATCGCATTTTGTTTTACAACAACTCGATTATTTAGCGTTTATTGATCGCTATCACGACCGCATTAAAATGTTCCATGTTAAAGACGCCGAGTTCAATCCCACCGCGCAGCAAGGTGTATACGGCGGCTATGAAAACTGGGTGGACCGCGCTGGCCGCTTCCGTTCACTAGGTGATGGCCAAGTCGATTTCAAACAAATTTTTTCAAAATTTGCCGCCTATAATTATGAGGGTTGGGCAGTATTGGAATGGGAGTGTTGTTTGAAGCATCCAGAAGTTGGCGCAGCAGAAGGTGCGCCTTTTATTGCACAACATATTATTAAGGTTACGGAACGCGCGTTCGATGATTTCGCGAGCGGTGGTACAGACCATGCGGCGAATCGGCGGATTTTGGGTTTGAAATAGAGTAAGCAAAAACAAAACCCCACCCTAACCCTCCCCTTGACAGGGGAGGGGACTTTACACTCTGTAGCAAGTAGGGAGTAAAGCTCCTCCCCCTGAGAAGGGGAGGGCTAGGGTGGGGTAAGTTTTCATAATTAACAAAGAAGAAAATAATATGACTACTCCAAGAATTCGTTATGCAATGGTTGGTGGTGGACGCGGTGCTTTTATCGGTGCTGTGCATCGTATCGCCGCGCGTATAGATGACCGCTTTGAATTGGTTGCTGGTGCGCTGTCATCCAATCCTGAAAATGCAAAAGCATCTGCGGCCGATTTACACATCGCGTCTGATCGTGCTTATACATCGTTTGAAGAATTATTACGTGTAGAAAAAACGCGTATAGATGGTATCCAGGCAGTTGTAATTGTTACTCCAAATCATATGCATTTCCCCGTGGCAAAAGCAGCGCTGGAAGCAGGCATTAATGTGATTTGCGATAAGCCGGTTACGCGTACATTAGAAGAAGCGCTTGAGCTGCAAAAAATTGCTGCGCAAAGCAAAGCGTATTTTGCGCTCACTCATAATTACAGTGCCTATCCACTCGTGCGTTATGCGCGTGAAAGTGTTGCTCAAGGTAAATTAGGAAAATTGCGCATTGTACAGGTGGAATACCCGCAGGAATGGTTAACAGAAGCGGCAGCCGATGATAACAAACAAGCATCGTGGCGTACTGATCCAGCACGTTCCGGTGCAGCAGGATGCCTCGGTGATATCGGTACCCACGCATTTCAACTCGCTCGATTTATTACACAACAAAAAGTTAATTCAGTAAGTGCGGATCTCACTAGTTTTGTTGATGGACGTTTGGTTGATGATAACGTGCATGCGCTTTTGCGTTTTGAGGGCGGCGCTAAAGGTATGTTGTGGAGTAGTCAGGTTGCACCCGGTTGTGAAAATGGTTTGCGCATTCGCGTGTACGGAGACAAGGCAAGCCTTGAATGGGCGCAGGAAAATCCTAATGAGCTTTGGTACACGGAATTGAATAAGCCACGTCAACGTGTAACCCGTCGAGGAGATATTGGAAGTGATATAGCGGCACGCGGGATGCGCACTCCAGGTGGACATCCTGAAGGTTATCTGGAAGCATTTGCAAATTTGTATCATGACATCGCTGATATTTTAATTGCGCATCAAGCAGGTGAGCGTCATTATCTGCAAGATTGGGTGCCTGGAATTGATACTGGTGTAGAAGGTATGAAATTTATTCAGGCGGTACTCGATTCTTCCAAAGCGAATGGTGGTTGGACATCGCTGGAACAATAAAAAGAGGGCTTTAGTGCCCTCGATAAAATTTAATAATGATTAAAATTATTTAACAATAAAAAGGTACAAGCGCTATGTCTACTACCATCAATCCCAACCGTTTGTTTACAGCTTGTTGTGTGGCTTTAATTACCACAGCGATGACCTTTGCAATTCGCGCAGGTATTCTCAATCAACTCAGTGTGACTTTCGCATTTACCGATACGCAATTAGGCTGGATTAACAGCATGGCGTTTCTGGGTTTCCCCGTGGCTATGATGGTCGGTGGTTTGCTATATAACATGGTCGGTGCACGGACCTTAATGTATCTCGCGTTTTTATCGCACCTGCTCGGTTTGGTTCTGACTATTACCGCGGGTGGTTTCTGGGGATTATTAATTTCTACATTTTTTATAGGCTTTGCGAATGGTTTAGTAGAGGCTGCCTGTAATCCGCTTATTGTGGATATTTACCACACGAATAAAACGACGAAGTTAAATAAATTCCATATGTGGTTCCCGGGCGGTATCGTTATAGGTTCATTGATTTCAGCTCTAATGACGAAATTAAACTTAGGTTGGCAAGCGCAAATTGCCGTTATGCTTGTACCTACAGCAATTTATGGTTACATGATATTTGGTCAAACTTTCCCAGTACCGGTGAATACGGAAACATCTACTAAAAATAATATTCGCGCACTTTTCTCACCCTTATTTATTTTTATGTTGTTCTGCATGACGCTTACGGCAGCCTCCGAATTTGGTACACAACAATGGGTGGATCGTATTTTCGGGGCATCAGGTGCGCACCCAATGTTAGTGCTAGCGCTAGTGACTGGTTTGATGGCGTTGGGACGTTTTTTTGCAGGCCCAATTGTGGAAGCATTAAATCCCGTAGGCGTATTGTTAATGTCAGCAATTGTCACCACTATAGGTATTTATTTACTGAGCAGTGCATCGGGAGCCATGGTTTATATTTCCGCGATGGTATTTGCATTGGGCGTAACCTATTTCTGGCCGACGATGATTGGTTTTATCGCCGAATACCAGCCTAAAACGGGCGCATTGGGGATGTCATTACTTGGTGGCGCAGGAATGTTTTCAATGAGTATGTGGAACCCTGTTATAGGTGGTTGGCTAGACGATGCAAAAGTTGAAGCTGCCGCTAAAGGTATTCCGCCAGAAGCTGTTGAATTGGCTGCTGGTCAAGCAACCTTACAAAACCTCGCATTATTTCCAGCGGTATTGATTGTAATTTTTGCCGGGCTATTTGTTTTCCGCAAAAAATTCGCACATAAATAATTTTGCTTATATGCAAAAAGCCCCGACAATTTAAATTGTCGGGGCTTTTTTATTTTGTGTTAATTTTTATAACTATCAAACAAGTGTTAACAATTTAAACAGGCGTACCTACCAAAGCTGCTTTATATTTCTTGCCGTTCGATTTCCACCACAGAACCAAATTGCCTGCGTTGCTGTTAGATGAATCAATTTCTATCACTAATGAGTTAGCATTATTTAAATTATTTAAAATCGTCAATGGACTGCGAGGGCCCGGTGATGTCGGTGTTCCGCCATAACCGTCGTTTGTGGCGTCAGCGGTAGATTTGTAGGTGGTGTCAACGGTTAACCCGTTATCAAAAGTAATATTTTTTCCAACTTGCAATGTGCCTTTAATTGCAAGATTCCCGTTTTGATCCAAGCTCATTTTGATAACTGATGGATCTTTAGCGTGAAAATAAATATTGTTGTAAGAATAGAGACGTAAATTATGAGCTTTGGATACGGTGCCTATAGTCTCGTATGGACTTGGTTGAGCAGGCACATCAATCGTTACGCCGTGGCCTAAGCCAAGTCCAATTCCTATACCATTCAGCACTGCTCCATTGAAGGATTTCAAGCCGGGAGTTGCTTCGCCCTCGCGCGATTGAATGTGTATACCACCTTTGACATCTAACGCGCCTTCGAGTTGTACAGTACCTTCCATTTGTATTGGGCCGCTAAGATCGAATCCATTAGAAATACGCACTTGAGAATCTAAAAAAAGGTTGGGTGATGCAATCGTAAGCGGATTGTTACTGAAAATAAGCGGATTTGAATCGTTTTCGAATTTAATACGGTCTGTAATGGTTAAGATATCTATAGTTTCTGTCATGGTATTTTCCTTAATTAGTTTTGAATCGGTTAGTCCTCTGCGAGGAGGGCAGAGTATAGGCCCAGCAATCCTTCAAAAGCCACTTCGATGCAAGAATGCAATGCACATTATTTTCCTAATGTGTTATCGCACCCCAGCAAAGATGATTTAAACGCAACAATTTTTTATTGCTCTAATTTCAAAGCTAATTTAAAAATTATTTTTTTAAGACAAATGTTGTGCGTGGTAACGAAGATGCTCATCGATAAATGTGGCGACGAAAAAATAACTGTGGTCATAACCTTCTTGGCGTCGCAACACTAATGGATGCTGGCGCTGGTGACAAACTTGTTCCAATAATTCCGTGCGTAGTTGATCTGCGAGAAATTTATCGGCGTCACCTTGGTCAATAAATAAAGGCTGCTTAGACTCGCCTTTTTTTATCAGTGCGCAAGCATCGTAATCAGCCCAAGCTTGCTGATCGTCTCCCAAATATCCTGCAAATGCTTTTTGTCCCCATGGACTTGTGCTTGGATTAACAATGGGAGCGAATGCAGATACGGACGCGTAGCGGCCTGGTTGGCGCAATGCGAGCACTAAAGCGCCGTGGCCACCCATTGAATGACCGCTGATGCTTTCCTTGCCGGTGAGCGAAAAATTTGCTCTGGCTATTTTCGGAAGTTCCTCGGAAATATAATCGTACATTTTGTAATGTTTGCTCCAGGGCTTTTGCGTGGCATTCACGTAAAAGCCTGCGCCAGAACCGAAATCATCACTCTCTTCTGCGCCAGGTATATTTACTCCGCGAGGGCTGGTATCGGGGCACAGGATGGCGATTCCCAATTTAGCAGCGACTTGTTGAGCCCCGGCCTTTTGAATAAAGTTTTCATCGGTGCAGGTTAGTCCTGATAACCACCACAACAATGGAACGGCGGCGGTTTCAGCTTGCGGTGGCAGGAAAATGGAAAATGTCATGGTGCAATCGAGCGTGCTTGATTGATGCTGGAACCGCTTTATCCAACCACCGAAACTTTTGGTGGAGGACAGGAGCGTTAACTCGGTGTTGGACATACTATTACTCAACTCTTTTTGCTCTTTATTAATAATTGCTCGTTATTACTTATTAAAAATGCAGCACGGTACGGATACTTTTTCCCTCATGCAGCAGATCAAACGCGTGATTGATCTGGTCGAACGGCATAGTGTGGGTGATGAACTCATCGATCTTTATTTCACCTTGCATATAGCGATCCACATATCCAGGTAACTGTGTACGACCTTTAACGCCACCAAACGCAGACCCCCTCCACACGCGACCCGTTACCAGCTGGAATGGACGGGTTGATATTTCTTGCCCTGCGCCAGCCACGCCGATGATGATCGATTCTCCCCATCCCTTATGACACGATTCAAGCGCTGAGCGCATGACATTCACATTACCGATGCACTCAAAAGAGTAATCCACGCCGCCATCTGTCATATCTACGATCACTTGCTGAATTAGTTCAGAATGATCTTTAGGGTTGACGAAATCGGTCGCACCGAACTGTTTGGCCAAGGCGAATTTATCCGGATTTACGTCGATCGCAATGATACGTTTTGCCTGAGCCATTACCGCGCCCTGAATCACAGCAAGACCAATTGCTCCTAAACCAAATACGGCAACGGTCGAGTCGGGCGTCACTTTCGCCGTATTGAATACGGCACCTATCCCGGTAGTTACGCCGCAACCTAACAGGCAGATCTTGTCGAGAGGAGCTTCTTTAGAGACTTTGGCTAGTGAGACTTCCGGTAAAACCGTGTATTCGGAGAAAGTCGAGGTGCCCATATAGTGAAACAGGGGTTTACCATCTAGAGAGAAGCGCGAAGTACCATCGGGCATAACGCCTTTGCCCTGAGTGGCACGCACTGATCCGCATAAGTTGGTTTTGCCCGACAAACAAAATTTGCACTGGCGACACTCAGCCGTGTAAAGCGGAATCACATGATCGCCCACTTTTAAACTGGTCACACCTTCCCCGACTGCTTCTACAACGCCAGCACCCTCATGGCCAAGCACAGAGGGGAATAAACCTTCAGGATCAGCACCGGATAAGGTGTAAGCATCTGTATGGCAAACGCTGGTAGCAACAATACGCACCAAAACCTCACCCGCTTTCGGGCCCTGAACATCAATCTCGACTAGCTCTAAAGGTTTTCCTGCGGCAAAGGCAACGGCTGCGCGTGATTTCATGGGTATATCTCATTAAGGTTTTAATTTGGAATGGCTCAGGCAAGTTTTCGTTTAAATAGTTTCTCTCCATGGAGAATTGTTTACATAACTATTTAATTGTTGCTCAACCTGAGTGAGTGGAATTTCCAACTCCTTGGCATCTTCCAGGGCTTTTTTCTGCCATTTAATTGCGTCATCAAAATTCCCTATTTCTGCAGTAGAGGCCGCGCGTGCTTGATATAGACTCAACTTATCCGTGTGAGTATCTTCAACTGCCTGTAGTAATTCTTGCGATAACTTTCCATTGCGATATTTCGCATCAGGGTGCGTAGCGAGTATCCATGCATATTTTACTTTGGCAAATTTGTTAACTTCGGCAGCCTTGCTGAGCCAGTAAAAACCTTTCTCATCATTTTTCTCAAATCTCGCACCGCTAAAAGCTTCAATAGCGAGTAAATACTGCGCATCACTAATTCCGCCCTTCGCAGCTTTGAGTAGCCAACCCATACTTTTTGCGGAGTCGGCAGTACACATGTTGCCGTAGAGAATGTTTCGACCAAGGAAATAGCTTGCTGAATAATTACCCTCATTAGCTGCATTGACATACCATTCATTAGGATTGTCGACTAATTTGTAGCCTTTAGCAAAATACGGAACGGTTTCTAATAAATAAGCAAAGGTTAATTTATCTTTATCGCTACCGGTTGATGCCTTTTCACGAGCCTGATCAATATATTTTGTAAGCTTTTTGTCAGAATATTCTGCACCGTTTGTAAAATTAAAGCGTGTTTTCGCACCATTGACATCTACGGCTTTTCCATTGACTAACAAAGGTTCGAACTGAAATTTTCGTACTGCGTTTATGGCTGCATCAGTAAAAAGAGAATTGCTTGAATAGTAAACTATTTGGTCCCTAGTCATGCCGTATTTGTCAATAGTGTAGGTAACATCTACTAGGCCTGTTTTGCCAATCGTATACGGGCTCTGAGGAAAATCTGGCTTTACGGCTCTAGTAATTCGAGGGTTTTTTGTTGCTCCTGTTTGCCCAACAAAATTAGGCGCTAACTTATTTTGTATTGCTTCATCGCCAAGTTTTTCAAATAAGTTCTTATATTCCTCTTCAGCTGCTTTTTTTTCGTCGTCATTAAATTTATTATAAATTTTTGTATTTAACCCTTTATCTTTATAGCCCTGATTTTGCGAAGCCAATGTCATCCACGCATAAGCTGTAATTTTATTTTTAGGAACGTATTCGCCGCGATAGTACATGACGCCGATATTTTGTTGCGAATCGTTATCGCCATATTGCGCAGATTCCATATATTCTTTGTAAGCCTTTTCAAAATTACCTGCAGCATAGTAAGTATTTGCCAACTCAAAATCGGCATAACAAATTTGCGTGTATAGAAAAAATAGGGTTGAAAAAAAATATAAATAGATATTGTGTTTCATTAGATTTTTCCCTGATGTATTCCTAGTGTTGTTCGGTGTTTAGAATGGTTATGGACTTAGGATCTTTAGTAACTTGCATAAATTTTGCTTTTTGGTGGGGCGTTACAGATATAGTTTCGCCATTCAAGTTAAAGGTCAATTCCTCGCCATCGCGACTCGCTCGTAGTGTATAGGTGGTACCCCATGGAATTTCTTTAGGAAAATAAACCGTTAAAATATCATTACGAGTTTTTTCGTAAGTAATAGACACTTGGTGGCCTAGAGCACAGCCTTGATCACTGATAGTAATTTGTCCTACCAAACTGTTTCTAGCCTCTTTATTTTTGCTTCTCAGTAGAAATAAATTGGCTCTTGAGTTCATAGGGACCGTAAATGTAATTTCAGCCTCCCTTGATAAAGGAATTGTTATCTTTTCCGCTGCTGGCTCTTTATCAGAAGCGCAGAAAGCATGTGGGGCAGCAATGGCAAGTACTAGACCAGGTATCGCGCTAAGGGTTTTGAAACGAGGATAGGTAATCATAAGGTTTCCTTCTTTTCGGTTTTAAAGACGAAATCATATCAGAGCGCTAGTTTGAAGTGATATTTAGCGCCTAAAACTAGTGCAAAGTGATTTTCCCTTGACATCCCCGCTTCACCTGCGAAAATTGTCGCTCCTCCAGATGGTTGCAAGATGACCGATAAGCTCGGAATCTCATCTGCACCCAGCCAAGTCACCCTCTTGGCGACCCATCTGCGGCCTGCGCTCAAAAACCTTGGGTGCTGCCAAGAAAGCCGCTGTTTACCTGCACGGTTTTCGCTGGTCCGATCCTGACCTTGCCGGGTTTTGATCGTGGATCATTCATATTGCGTTGGTAGACTCCGTCACCGGCGTATTTATCAGTGTCTATAACGTGTCCATTTTTTTGCGGCAATCATGCTGATGCACGCTATTGCGCTTTAATTACATTCTAAAAGGGGAATGATTGTGGAAATGCTCTCAGGCGGAGATATGCTCATCCGCGCACTGAAAGACGAAGGCGTTGAAGTTGTGTTCGGCTACCCAGGTGGCGCGGCGCTGCATATTTACGATGCTATCTTTCGTCAAAAAGACGTAAAACATATTCTGGTTCGTCACGAACAAGGCGCTACTCACGCTGCTGATGGTTATTCCCGTGCAACGGGTAAAGTCGGAACTGTACTCGTGACCTCCGGCCCAGGTGCGACCAATGCTATTACTGGCATTGCGACGGCCTACATGGATTCTATTCCCATGGTGGTTATTTCAGGTCAAGTGCAAAGTCATCTGATCGGTGAAGATGCCTTCCAGGAAACCGACATGGTCGGTATTTCCCGCCCGATCGTGAAGCACAGCTTTATGATCAAGCACCAAAGCGAAATCGCGGATACGGTTAAAAAAGCTTATTACATTGCGTCCACTGGTCGTCCCGGCCCGGTGGTCATCGACGTGCCCAAGGATTTAACGCATCCCGCATTTACTTTTCCGTATGAATACCCAGACAAAATTAAGCTGCGTTCATACACGCCTGCAACACGCGGTCATGCGGGTCAAATCAAAAAGGCTGTGCAGTTATTGTTAGGAGCCAAGCGCCCAGTGATTTACACGGGCGGTGGCGTGATTCAAGGTAACGCATCTGAGTTACTGGTTCAGTTGGTTGATACGTTGGATTACCCCGTAACCAATACCTTGATGGGTTTGGGTGCGTACCCCGGAACTGGCAAACGCTTTCTCGGTATGCTTGGCATGCACGGTACGTTTGAAGCTAATACGGCGATGCATCACAGTGATGTAATCCTCGCAGTCGGTGCGCGTTTTGACGATCGTGTAACGAACACTGTTAGCAAATTCTGTCCGAATGCGAAAATCATTCACGTAGACATCGACCCTGCATCAATCTCTAAAACGGTTGTTGCGGATGTTCCTATCGTGGGTTCAGTTGAAAGTGTACTGACCGACATGCTTGCGCTCATCAAAGATTCGAGCGAAAAACCGGATGCAGAAGCAATTGCCGCATGGTGGAAGCAGATCAACGAATGGCGCGAGCGCCACGGTATTTATTCGCAAAATCGTTTTGATACCACCAGCGATAAAATCAAACCGCAAGAAGTTATTCAAGCGATTTGGGAAGTCACCAAAGGCGATGCCTACGTAACGTCTGATGTTGGCCAGCACCAAATGTTTGCGGCGCAATACTACAAGTTCGACAAGCCACGTCGTTGGATCAATTCCGGCGGCCTCGGCACTATGGGCTTTGGTTTGCCGGCTGCTATGGGCGTGCAAATGGCCTACCGCGATGCAACCGTTGTTTGCGTTACTGGTGAAGGCTCTATTCAAATGTGTATCCAAGAACTTTCTTGCTGTACGCAGTATCACTTGCCGGTAAAAATTATTTGTTTGAACAACCAAGCCCTCGGCATGGTTCGTCAATGGCAAGATATGCAATACGCGGGTCGGTATGC
>Ga0247738_10000039_pt1 | contig 111352 bp, 116 predicted proteins | sample UWRJL013104B2_FD_180936 | JGI IMG/M metagenome (GOLD analysis project Ga0247738, IMG submission 180936) | Plant litter microbial communities from Arlington Agricultural Research Station in Wisconsin, United States - UWRJ-L013-104B-2 | ecosystem: Environmental > Terrestrial > Plant litter >...
CGCACGGTCATCGGCGGTTTCTCGATGGGCGGCGTCGGCGCCACGCATTTCCTCACCAACCACCCCGATCTGTTCGCCGGAGCCGCGATCGTCTCTGGCGCGGGCTACTACAACACCGCTGAGCAGCGAGACCGCGAGGGTGCCGAGCTGAGAGTCGAGAACCTGGGCAGCGTCCGCACCTACATGGAGTCAGGCAGCAATGACATCGCCCTGGCGAACACAGAGCACTGGGACCGCACCGCGGAAGGTGCCGGAATCCCGTACCGAGCCCACTACTACGACGGAGCCGACCATGGGATGCTCGGCTCGTGGCTCGGCTGGAGCGACGCGGCCGAGTATCTCAACGACGCGCCCGACCGCGCGACCAGCCCCAGCACAGTCACCTTCCGCTGGGAGCCCGGTGATGAGCGGGAGGATCTCGGAATGCCGGTGAACCGCGCGTACTGGCTCAGCGGCCTGGAACCGCGCGACGATGATGCGCGCTGGAGCAGAGTCACCGCGACTTCTCACGCCCTGCAGACGACACGCTACGTGCCGCGTCTCACCGATGACGTCCAGGTGATCGATGACCGGGAGGTGCGTGTGCGGGACCAGCGGCTGAACGCCGAAGGAGCAGTCGCTCCGTACAACGGGATTGATCTGCAGGCGGAGAATTCCCGGACGATGACCGTCGATCTGGATGCCGCGGTGCTGGATGCGACGACCCCCGCAGACGTGCGCATTCACACGGATGGGGAGATCGAGCTTGAGCTGACCCGCGCGGGCGCACAGGCGACGATCACCCTTCCGACAGGCGATCACCGTGTCGCGAGCCCGACTGCGCCTGGTTCGGTCACGGCGTTCGCGGCGGGGGCGACCCGTCACATCCGCTGGGCGGTGAGCGATTCCGATCTGCCGGTCACGTACACCGTGCGCGACCCGTCCGGGGAGATCCTGTGCAGGACGACCGACCTGCGTTGCCTCGTCATCGACCGCGGTGGAGAGGCTCCGAAGGCGGTGACCGTGACTGCTTCGAACATCGTCGGAACCTCTGAAGGCACCCACGCGGAGGTGACACGACCCGGCCGGTGAGGCACGAAGCGGTGGACATCTTCGTTCGATGATTTTTCGACGCCCGTCGAGAAATCCTTGACAATCATGTTCGCTTCCCACACGATGGGCACTAACAGCACGTCGATGTGCGTCCCGTTGCATTCTCCCCGAAGAGACCGCAATGAGGGTCGGCCTCGACAACCCATCGATGAGAGGCCCACCCATGAAGAAGAGTCTTGCCGCGCTCGGCCTGCTGGCCGTGGCCACCCTCGCACTGTCCGGCTGCACCGATTCCGCCGCCGACCCTGCCACCGAGCCGACCGACTCGGGATCCGCACCCGACGAAGTGACGAAGATCCGCGTGGCAGCGCTGCCGATCGCCGAGACCGGTGCCCTGTGGGCCGCGATCGACGAGGGCATCTTCGCCGATCACGGGCTCGACGTCGAGGTCGTCCCGGCTCAGGGTGGCGCCCAGGCGATCCCCGCACTGCTCAGCGGCGACATCCAATTCGCGATCGGCCAGCCGTTCGGGCCCATCCGTGCAGACCTGCAGGACCTCGGCGTCGCGATCATCGGCGACTACGCCGACAGCCTGGCGGAGGGCGACGATGTGAACGCGGTCGTCGCGCTCGGCGACTCCGGAATCTCGAGCCCGAAGGATCTCAGCGGCAAGAAGGTGTCGGTCAACAGTCTCGGCGCCGCCGGCGACCTCACCATCCGCGCCGCTGTCGACGCCGATGGCGGGGACTCGTCCACCATCGAGTTCATCGAGGTGGCGTTCCCCGATGTGAAGGCGCAGCTCGATGCCGGCACCATCGACGCCGGCTGGGCACCCGATCCGTTCCGCGGCATGGTCGTGGGAGAGGGCGGCGTCTCTGTCATGGCCCCCTACCAATCGGTAATCCCCGGCCTGTCCGTGCTGACGAACATCACCACGCAGGATCTCATCGACAACGATCCCGATGTCGTCGCCGCATACTCGGCGGCGATGACGGAGGCACTGGAATTCGCCTCTTCCGATCAGGACGCTGTCTACGCGGCGATCGCGGAGGGGCTCGACATCCCGCTCGAGGCCGCACAGGGGATCACTCTGCCCACCTTCACGTTCGAGATGGATGTCGACAGCATCAAGACGCTCGCTGATCTTGCCGTCGAGTACGAGTACATCGAGTCGCTGCCGGACTTCGACCGACTGATCCAGCAGCAGTGACCTCGGCATGACGACTGCGACATCCTCGGCGTCGCTCTCCGGACACCGTCGCCGCCAGCGCATCGGCACGCTCCGCCGGGTGCTGCTCGGCACGCTCGGAGTCGTCGGCTTCCTCGCGGTGTGGCAGCTGCTCTCGACCTTGAGAATCCTCAACCCCGAGCAGCTGCCGTCCGCGACGGACACGTTCACCCAGCTCGGCGTCCTGCTGCGTGACCTGGAGTTCTGGCGCAACATCGGACGCACCATGACGGCGTGGGCCATCGGACTGGTCATCGCAACGGTCGTCGGCACCGCACTGGGCACCGTCATCGGAATGGTGCCGGTCCTGCGCCGCGCGACTCACACGGTGGTCGAGTTCCTGCGACCGATCCCGTCGGTCGCACTGATCCCGCTCGCAATCCTCGTCTACGGGCTCCAGATGCCCGCCGCACTGATCATCATCGTGTACGCGAGCTTCTGGCAGGTCTTCGTGCAGGTGCTGTACGGAGTCGCCGACATCGACACGGTCGCGCGTGACACGGCGCGCAGCTTCGGCCTCACCAGGGGATCGCAACTGCGCAACCTCGTCCTTCCCACCGCGCTGCCGTACCTGATGACAGGCCTGCGTCTCGCGGCCGCCGTTGCACTGATCCTCGCCGTCACGGCGGAGATGACGATCGGCAACCCCGGACTCGGTAGACAGTTGACCGTGGCGTCCGGGATCGGGAACATCACCACCGTGTACGCCATCGTGATCGTCACCGGAGTGCTCGGCCTCCTGATCAACATCGGATTCCGCGCGATCGAGCGCCGTACGCTGTCGTGGCACCAGTCTGTGAGAGGGGATGAGGCATCGTGACCCTCTACACCAGTACGGTTCGCACGCCCGCGCCGAAGTCGCGCCTGTGGGCGAAAGCGGGCGAGAACACGCTCTACGCCGTCGCCCTTCCGCTCGCACTCCTGCTCATCTGGGGCGTGGCCGCGACGATCTCGTCGGCCAAGTTCTTCCCTGCACCGCAGACGATCGCCGGAGCGTTCTCCGAAACCTGGATCGGACCTGCGTTCATCGACGATGTGCTGCCGAGCCTCGCCAGGCTGGCCGTGGCGATCATCATCGCCGTGGTCGTCGGCGTCGTCGCCGGCACCCTCATCGGCCTCACGCGGTGGCTGCGGGAACTGCTCGAACCGCTCCTGGAGTTCTTCCGCGCCATTCCGCCTCCCGTCCTCATCCCTGTCTTCGTCGCGTTCCTCGGCGTGACCGACGCGATGCAGATCATCGTCATCGCGTTCGGCGCGATCTGGCCGGTGCTGCTGAACACGATCGAGGGCGTCCGCGCGACCGATTCGGTGATGACGGAGACGGCTCGCTCGTTCTCGCTCACCCGCTCACAGCGGCTTTTCGACCTCGTCCTTCCGGCCGCGAGCCCGCGGATCATGGCCGGTGTGCGCCAGACGCTGTCGGTGGCTCTGATCATGATGGTCATCTCGGAGCTGTTCTACTCGTCATCCGGCCTGGGGTATCAGATCAAGTACTTCCAGCAGAATTACCTCATCGCCCAGATGTGGAGTGGCATCCTGCTGTTGGGTCTCATCGGCGTACTGCTCGCAGTCGTGTTCGGCTTCGTCGAGCGTCGGGTGTTGCGTTGGTACCACGGAATCAAGGAGGTCGAGCGTGCCTGAGACGCTTCTGCAGGTGGACAGTCTGAACAAGGTCTACGAATCGGCCACCGGCCGGGTCGAGGCGATCGGCGACATCAGCTTCACGATGAATCGCGGAGAGCTCGTGTGCATCGTCGGCCCGTCCGGCTGCGGCAAGACGACGCTGCTGAAGTGCATCGCCGGCCTCCTGCGCCCCACGGCGGGCGAAGTCCAACTCGACGGCCGGCGCGTCACTTCGCCACCGGAGAAGATGGCGCTCGTCTTCCAGGAGTACGGGCGCAGCCTCTACCCGTGGCTGACCGTGCGCGGCAACGTCGAGCTGCCCCTCAAGCACAGGAAGCTCTCGAGGGATGAGCGCGCTCAGCTGGTCGACGACGCCCTACTGGCCGTCGGACTCGACCACGCAGCCAAGAGTTACCCGTGGCAGCTGTCGGGCGGAATGCAGCAGCGCGTCGCGATCGCGCGCGCCGTCGCGTACCAGCCGGAGGTGCTGATCATGGATGAGCCCTTCGCCGCGGTCGACGCCCAGACCCGTGCCGACCTCGAGGATCTGGTGCGCAGGCTTCACTCCGAGCGCGGCATGTCGATCCTGTTCGTCACGCACGACATCGACGAGTCGGTGTATCTCGGCGAGCGCGTGATCGTGCTGTCGAAGTCTCCGACCTGGGTGCAGGAGGATCTCGCGATCGATCTGGCGCCGGAACGCGATCAGATCACCACCAGGGCCCTTCCGCGGTTCACGGAGCTGCGCACGCATGTGTACGAGCAGATCCAGCGAGCCAAGCGCGGCGAAGCCGTGCGTCCGAGCGCATGACCCCTCACGGCCACGACGGGGGTGCCCGGAGCACCGGGAGCGTGCTGACGCGCAGCCGGCAGCCGAAGCGACTGATCCTCTCATTCCTCGGCGAGTTCATGGGACAGGATTGGGACGCACCGGTGCGCACCGGAGTGTTCCTCGAGGTGCTGCACGGGGCGGGGGTCGCGGCTCCCGCGGCCCGTGCGACCCTCGATCGACTCGTGACGGGCGGTGTCCTGTCCCGTGAGCGGCACGGTCGCCATCTCGAGTTCTCGCTGACGCCGGCGGGGCGCAAGATGCTCGGCGAGGCGACGGACCGCGTACGCGGACCGTCGCCGTTTCATCCGAACGGCGACGGGTGGACCCTCGTCACCTTCTCGCTGCCCGAGGAGCTGCGCACCCTGCGCGGGCGCCTGCGCTCCACACTCACCTGGCACGGCTTCGCGCCTCTGCGCGACGGACTCTGGCTGGCCTCCGGTCGCCCGGCGCTGGCGTCCGCCATCGAGCCCCTGCGCTCCGAGCTTCCCGAGGGGGCCGTCATGGCGTTCCACGCTCAGGAGCTCGACGGATTCCCGATCGCGTCGAGCGTGCGCGACGCCTGGGACATCGACGGCATCCGCGATGCACACCGATCGTTCATCGAGACCTGGCGCGATGTCGCGGTGGACGAGTCGTCGTCGGCTGTGGTCATGCGCACCGTGCTCGTCGCGGACTGGCTGGAGCTGCTGCGCGCAGACCCTCGGCTGCCGCCGGAGTTCATGGATGCGCAGTGGCCGTCGCCGGACTCCTTCGCCCTCTACCGCCGGCTCCGTGCCGAACTCGCTCCCCCGTCTGAGGCGGAGTTCGCGGCCCTCACCGCACGTCCTGCCACGCTGGGGCGTTGAGTCCCGTCACGACAGCTCGAGCACGATCTCGCCCATCGATCCGTCTTCCGCGGCACGCACCCGCGAGACGCACGGGCACACCTTCGAGTTGGCGTCGCGCTGACGCTCGCTGTAGAACACGTCGCGGTGATCGATCGCACCCGTGAGATGCACGACCCTCGCCTCGCAGATGCCGCATTCGCCCTTGCGGCAGTCGAACATTGCATCCGCTCCGGCATCCTCGAGAGCCTCCAACAGCGTCTGGGTAGGCGAGACGACGCATTCGACCCCACTGCCCGGAACGCGAACCCGGAAGGGCTGCGGCTCGAACCATCCGCTGTTGCCGAACGTCTCGAACCGCAGGTTCGCGGGCGGGAGGCCCGCCGCGTCCCACCCCCTGCGCACGGCATCCATCAGACGAATCGGTCCGCACATGTAGAGTTCGACGTCGTCACCGAAGCGCCCGACGAACTCGTCGACGTCGAGCGAGGTGCCCTCGTCGCCGACATGCGTCTGCAGACGGTCGCCGTGCTCTGCGGCGAGCGCGTCGAGATAGGCCATCTGCGAGCGACTCCGCCCGCAGTACGAGACCGAGTAGTCCTTCCCCATGAGGCGCGCCGCGCGCGTCATCGCGAGCACCGCCGTGATGCCGACGCCGCCTGCGAGGAACGCGTACCGTCGGGCGCCGTATCCGAACGGGAAGTCCTGCAGTGGATGCGTGAGCTCGACCCGCTCCCCCGGCCGCAGCGCGTGCATCACTGCGGCGCCGCCGCGCGACACGTCGCTGCGGTGCACGCAGAGTGCGAAGGAACCGTCGTCGCCGACGGACTCCGCGATCGAGTACGAGCGCGTCACCGGTTCGCCCTCGACCGTCATGCGCACTTCGACGTGTGTGCCGGGATCGATTCGTCTGGTGGTGTCGGGGGCGAAGACGATCCGCTGGATGCGGTCGGTGACGGGTGCGTTCTCGACGACGGTCGCGCCGTGCCAGGTCAGAGTGTGCGAGGTCGCCATGTCACGCGATCCGGGATGCGGATGCCATCGGCGCGGGCGGGTTGGATGCCGCCCGCGCAGGGCTCCCGATGTTCTGGGCGACCGGCGCCACGGCCGATCGCCCCTCGTCCGCCAGCATCCGCTCCAGAAGGCGACGCACCCACATTCCACCCGCGTCGATGTTGAGGCTGTAGAACTCGTAGTCGGGGTTCGCGTCGATGGCCTCCTGCTGTGCCCGCAGCATGAGCTCATCCTCTCCGAAGACTCCGTGCACGCCATTGCGCAGTTGCGTGGTGATGAGCTGACTGTCGAGTCGATAATTGCGCTGGAACGACCAGAAGTAGTGGCATGTGCGATCGGTCTCAGGACTGATCGTGTTCATCACGTAGCCGTTCACCCCCTGCGAACGATCGCCCTCGCGTGCGCCGGTGCCTGCTGCCGCGACGCCGACATCGAGGCAGATGGTCGAGGGCGCCTCGAAGCGGATGATCTGCCAGCGATCGACGCGGCCGGAGAATCCGGGGAACTTGTCACGCATGTTCTTCAGCCAGAACGGCGGCGCCTCGATGTCGAGCATCCAGCGCTCGACCGTGACGGTGTTGTCGGTGTGACTGGTCACGAACTCCGACTCGCTCAACTCGTCCTGGCCGATGCTCGAGCTGTGCACGAATTCCTCGTGAGTGAGGTCCATGAGGTTGTCGAGCACGAGCTGATAATTGCAGTCGGCGTGGATCACCTCGCCGTCACCGGTCCACTCGGGATCGGTCATCTGATGCATGTCGGGGATCGTGGACGGATCCGCAAGAGCGGGCTCACCCACCCAGACCCAGGCGTACCGATAGCGGTCGACGATCGGAAACGACGCGACCGTCGCACTCGGGTTGATGGTCTCCTGCGCCGGCATCGATGTGCACCGGCCCGCGGAGTTGTAACGGATGCCGTGGTACGGGCACTGCAGATCGTCGCCGATGACCTTGCCCATCGACAGTGGTGCCAGACGGTGCCAGCACGAGTCGGCCAGCGCGACGGGAGTGCCGTCTTCGGTGCGGTACATCGCCAGCGGCCTGCCGGCGATCGTACGCGCGAGCGGCTTGCGGGTCAGCTCGTAGTCCCAGGCCGCGACGTACCAGGCATTGCGCGGGTAGTCGAAGATCTTCGCGGTCATGGTGTCCGCCATCGTCACTCCTTCGTGCCGGATCAATTTACCTATGTAGATAGGTAAATTGATCGTATGCCGACAACTCCTCTGAGCGCAACCATCCGCTCGGTGCTGGTAACGTCCACACACATGACGGAGGTCGAATGTCACTGAGGTACGCGCTGCTCGCATTGCTGCGTGTCGGCCCGCTGTCGGGCTACGAGCTGCAGAAGCTGTTCTCGGAGTCGGTGGGGCATGTCTGGCACGCGCCGGATTCCCAGATCTACCCCGAACTGAAGCGCATGGAGGCGAACGGCCTGATCCAGGGCGAGGATCAGACCAGGGGCGAACGCGGCCGCCGCCGGATCTACCACGTGACCGACGCGGGAACCGCGGACTTCTCCGACTGGATCAATGGACCGCTCGACTACTCGCGCGTGCGGGACCCGGCGCATCTGCGTGCGGCGTACCTCGAGTCGGCGTCTCCTGAGGCGGCGCGCGACTTCCTCGCCGCGCACGCCGCCCAGCACACCGAGCTGCTGCACCGCTGGCAGGACGAGATCGCACGCATCCGGTCGGGCTCGCACCCCATGGTGCAGCGCCGTCTGGCCGCGATCCCCGAGTCGGAGCGCGAGCGCGCGGTGGAGTTCAAGGTGTTCGCGTACGAAGGACTCGCCCAGCGCGCCGAATCCGAGATCCGCTGGGCCGAGCAGGGCCTGCGGCTTCTCGACCGCCTGTCGTAGGCGGTCGAGCCTGCGATGAAGTGCACCTCTCTCAGGGGAGCGTGAACTTCCCGCGCAGATCGGTCTTGCGCACCTTGCCGCTCGCGGTGCGGGGTAGCTCGTCCACGAACCGCACTCCGCGCGGGATCTTGTACTTCGCGATGCGACCGGAGAGGTGGGCGAGCACGTCATCCGCCGTGATCTCCGAGCGGGCCACGGCGATCGCCAGCGGCACCTCGCCCCAGCGCTCATCCGGCACACCGATCACCGCGACGGATTCGATCTCCGGTCGCTCCATGATGAGCTGCTCGATCTCGGCCGGGTAGATGTTCTCCCCACCCGAGATGATCATGTCCTTCACCCGATCGCTGATGGTGAGGTAGCCCTGCTCGTCGAGGACTCCGATGTCGCCGGAGCGCAGCCATTCGCCACGATGCGCATCGCGCGTGGCATCCGGACGCAGCCAGTACTCCTTCATGACGTTCGGTCCACTGATCTCGATCTCACCGGTCTCGCCGGCCGGGAGCGTCTCACCCTCGGACGACACGACGCGCACGTCGGTGAAGAAGTGCGCGATACCGGAAGATCCGACATGCTCCCTCGCCTTGCGGTACGGGAGCGAGGTCGTGCCCGGTGAAGTCTCGGTCATCCCGTATCCGGAGGAGAAGCTCAGGCCGCGCTTCTCGTAGGCCTCGATGACCCGGAGCGGCACGCTCGATCCGCCGCAGGTGAGCTTTCGCAGCGTCGACAGGTCTGTCCCGTCCCAGTCCGGATGCTCGGCGAGCATCTGGAACGTCGTCGGCACGCCGGACAGGCTCGTGATGCCGTGCTGCTGAACGGCCGCGAGAACGGCCCCGGGGTCGACCTTCTCCTGCAGCACCAGGGTGCCGCCCTTGAGCAGGGTGGGCAGCGCGCCCATGCCGAGCGAGGCGACGTGGAACATCGGCGCGATCAGGAGCGCGCGTTCGTCGGATGTGAGGTCGTAGTCGACGAGGACGTTCATGGAGTTCCAGGTGAAGTTCCCGTGCGTGAGCACGGCCCCCTTCGGGCGCCCGGTCGTCCCTGAGGTGTAGAGGATCATGGCCGGGTCGTCCAGCGTGACGGCGGCGACGGGCGGATCGTCGGATGCCGCGGCGATGACCTCGTCGAAGCTCTCGACCGCAGGCACCTCTGCCGGACCGTCGACGACGATGCGCCGCTCGATCACGCTCGACCAGGCCGCTGCTCGTGCGACATCGCGCAGCTCCTGATGGGTGATGAGCAGACGCGCACCGCAGTCATCGATCATGTACTCGAGCTCGCGCGGCGCGAGACGGGTGTTCAACGGGACGAAGATCGCCCCGATCAGGCCACAGGCGAAGAACGAGGTGAGGAAATCGGGGTGGTTGTTCCCCAGATACGCCACCCGGTCACCTTTGGCGACGCCGCGCTCGGCCAGGGCACTGGCGAACCGGTCGATCCGGTCCGCCAGCTCCTCGTAGCGATACGAGCGGTCACCCTGGATCACGGCGATGTCGCCCTCGGACTTCACCCGACGGCGGGCGATCCAGCTGCCCAGTCCTTGATTCTTCATCCACAGCCTCTTTGCAATGGTTCCCGTCCTCGCCTGCTCAGGCGTAGAAGCGGTAGATTCCGCGAGCGACGACGGCGGGCTTCGTGCCGCCCTCGATCTCGATGGTCTGGTCGACGGCGAGCTGGTAGCCGCCCTTCACCTCGGTCACCTCGGCGATGACGGCGTTCATGCGCACGCGGGAGCCCACCGTGACCGGCGAGACGAAACGTACCTTGTCGAGCCCGTAGTTGACCCGGGTGGTGACGCCCTCCGGCTCGAAGAGCTCGCTCCAGAACTTCGTCGCGAGCGACAGGGTGAGGAACCCGTGCGCGATCGGTGCACCGAAGGGGCCGCTCGCGGCCCGCTCTGGGTCGACGTGGATCCACTGGTGATCGTCTGCCGCATCCGCGAAGGTGTCGATGCGATCCTGGGTGATCTCCAGCCATTCGGAGTAGCCGAGGTCGGTGCCGGCGGCGCCTGCGAGGTCGGCGTAAGCGACGGTCGTTGTCATGGTGAGTTCCTTTTCGTGATTCAGTCGTTGAGGAGATGGTCAGCCGGCGAGACCGAGCAGCCGCACGGCGTTGTCCTTGAGGATGCCGGGCAGCACCTCCGGCTTGAAGCGCTCTGCGGCGTCGGCATCGCGCAGCCAACGATCCGGCGTCAGCAACGGGTAGTCCGAGCCGAACAGCACGCGGCTCTTGAGATACGAGTTCGCCGCGCGTACGAGCGCGTCAGGGAAGTACTTCGGGCTCCACCCTGAAAGGTCGATCCAGGTGTTGTGCTTGTGCGTCGCCACTGAGAGCGCCTCGTCCTGCCACGGCACCGACGGGTGAGCCATGATGATCTGCAGCTCTGGGTGCTCGGCGGCGACGTCGTCGAGCAGCATCGGATTCGACAGCGCGAGACGCATCCCGCGTCCACCGGGGAGCCCTGCCCCGATCCCGGTCTGGCCGGTGTGGAACAGCGCGACCACGCCGGCGTCCTGCAGCACCTCGTACAGGGGAAAATGAGCCGGGTCGCTCGGGTCGAACCCCTGCACCGTGGGGTGGAACTTGAAGCCGCGCACGCCGCTGTCGTCGATGAGACGGCGAGCGCGTTCGACGGCATCCGCCCGATTGGGGTCGACCGACCCGAACGGGATCAGAACGTCGTTGTGACGCGCGGCGCCCTCGGCGATCTCTGCGCTCGAGATCGGCGAGTGTCCGAGCCGCGTCTCAGCATCGACGGTGAACACCACCGCCGCCATCCGACGCTCCCGGTAGTACGCGGCGATCGAGTCGAGATCGGGACGGCTCGCGTCCGCCGCGAAGTACTTCGAGGCCGCCGCCACGAGGTCATCGGGAAGCGACGCGTGCCCGTGATCGTCGATCTCGACGTGCACGTGCATGTCGATCGCCACGAGGGCGTCGACGTCGAGGTTCTGCTCGTATCGGGTCATCGTGTCAGCGCTGCAGCTCTTCCGGCAGCGCGGGGAAGCGCTCACCCACCGACTGCTGCCGCCCGCCGATGACCTCGTCGAACCGCGTGGCCAGGGCGTCGTACGACCAACCGCCGTCCTGGTACTCCGTGACGACGGCTTCGGGGTGCGACCACAGCTGGATGCGGTCGCCGCCGATGCCGATCGCCTGGCCGGTGACGGATGCCGCGGCATCCGATGCCAGGTACGAGATGAGCCCGGCGACATCGCCCGACGTGCCGAAGCCGAGATCGTGACGGAAGAACGCCGGCATCGCCTCGCCCTTCTCCTCGGCCTCGACGGCGGCGGCGAAGTACGGCACCGTGGCGGTCATGGCGGTGGCAGCCACGGGAATGACGGCGTTCGCCGTGATCCCGGCCTTCTTGAGCTCCATGGCCCAGGTGCGCACCATGCCGACGATTCCGGCCTTCGCTGCCGCGTAGTTCGTCTGGCCGAAGTTGCCGCGCTGACCCGTCGGCGAGCCGATGCAGATGATGCGGCCGGCGATCTCGTTGGCGCGCATGTAGGTGGCTGCCTCACGGACGCAGGTGAATGTACCCCGTAGGTGCACGTTGATGACCGTGTCGAAGTCGTCGTCGCTCATCTTCCAGAGCACGGTGTCACGCAGCACGCCGGCATTCGTGACGAGGATGTCGAGCCGTCCGTAGGTGTCGACGGCTGTCTGGACGAGCTGCTTCGCGGTCTCGGTCGGACCGACCGGCGCTACGACAGCGACAGCCTTGCCGCCCTCAGCCTCGATCGCGGCCACCGCCTCCGTCGCGGCATCCGCGGAGACGTCGTTGACGACGACGGACGCGCCCTGGCGGGCGAGTTCCTGGGCGTAGGCGAGTCCGAGTCCGCGACCGGATCCCGTGACGATGGCGACTTTGCCGTCCAATGACATGGCACTCCCTCGTTGGTGTTCTCTCACATTACTTGAGAACGTCAATTATTGATAGCATCACGGTACCCTAGGATGAACTCATGACGAATCCCGCGGTGCAGCCCCAGGGCAGTCAGGCGTTGATCGATGACATGAGCTTCCTGCTCGCGCGGGCGAGCGCTCTCTCCAACGCCGCGGGCAATGCAGCCCTCGCCGAGTTCGGCCTGAAGGTGCGCTCGTACTCGGTGCTCGAACTCGCCGCGGTAGGCGGGCGCACATCGCAGCGTGAGATCGCCGAATTCCTCCGACTCGACCCGAGTCAGGTGGTCGTGCTGGTCGACAAACTGCAACGCGCGAAGCTCGTCGATCGCGAGCCCGACCAGCGCGACCGTCGCGCCAACGTGATCATCGCCACCGCCCTCGGCCGCGAGACGCTCGAGAAGGCGCGCTCGCGGGTGCGCGCGGCAGCGGATTCGCTGCACGGCGACCTCTCCGCGAGCGAGCGCGCGACACTCACCGATCTGCTGCGGAGAACTGCGTTCCCCTCGTGACATCCGTCGCCGGTCGGACAGCACCGCACGACCGACAGGTGGCAGGCTAGCCGCATGGCGAACTCCCGCTCCGGCGACTCGATGACTGATCGGATCGTGCGCGTGCTCGACACGTTCACGACAGAGCGCACCATGCAGAGAGCCACCGAGATCGCCGCGCGAACCGGCCTGCCGGCATCCAGCGCACATCGCATCGTTGGCGACCTCGTCGCGGCGGGCCTGCTGGAGCGAGATGAGGACAATCGCATCCGTCTCGGCATGCGATTGTGGGAGCTCGCCCTGCGCGGCTCGAGCGCACTGCGACTGCGCCAGGCCGCATTGCCGCATATGGAGCGCGTGCAGACGCTGATCCGCGAACACACCCAGCTGGCCGTGCTCGAGCACGAGGAGGCGCTCTTCCTCGAACGACTCTCACACCCGGATGCCGGCGCCAACATCACCCGCGTCGCGGGCCGACTGCCGGTGCACGCATCGTCGTCGGGTCTGGTGCTGCTCGCCCATGCCGATCCTTCGATTCGCGAGCATGTTCTCGCCAGACCGTTGCGCGCCGTCGCCCGAGAGACGGTGACGGATGCCGCCACCCTGCGCGCGATGCTCACGACGATCCGGCGGCGCGGGTATGTCGTCGCTCCGGGATCCATCGAGGCGGTCTCCACCGGCGTCGCGGTTCCGGTGCGCGACCACGGCGAGGTCGTCGCCGCCCTCTCGGTAGTGCTGCCACGCGAGAGCGCGACGTCCGCGGCGATCGACGCATTGCTCGACGCAGCAAGGGCGATCGAGAAAGACCTCAGCCGATCGCGCTGACTTCCATTCAACGGGATTTGTGTCGGCTGTGCGACCTGCGCGCTGCACACTGGTCGACAAGCGGATGATGAACGTCGCCCGCTCGGAACCCCGCAGAACCCGTCGAAGGAGACGCCATGAGCGCAGCCGCACCGCAGACTCAGAAGATCCGCACCAGGGTCGCGATCGTCGGAGCAGGGCCTGCCGGCCTCATCCTCTCCCACCTGCTCGCGGACGCCGGCATCGATTCGATCGTGATCGATCAGCGCTCCCGCGACGAGATCGAATCGACGATCCGCGCCGGAATCCTCGAGCAGGGCACCGTCGACCTGCTCACCGCGATCGATCCGAACACCCGTGTCAACACCGTCGGCCATCGGCACGATGGCATCGAGCTGCGGTTCCAGGGTGAGGGGCATCGCATCGACTTCCCCGGCCTCGTCGGACGCAGCGTGTGGCTCTACCCGCAGCACGAAGTCCTCAAAGACTTGCTGGCACTGCGTCTCAGCGCGGGCCAGGACCTGCGTTTCGGCGTCACCGCGACCCGCATCGACGACGTCGAGACCGACACCCCTCGCGTACTGGCGACCACCGCTGAAGGAGCGCAGCTCACGATCGAGGCCGACTTCGTGGTCGGCGCTGACGGCTCCCGCTCGGTCGTGCGGCCGGCAGTAACAGGTTCGTCGACCGGTGGCTTCTTCCGCGAGTACCCGTTCGCGTGGTTCGGCATCCTGACCGAAGCGCCACCCTCGGCGGAGGAATTGATCTACAGCAACTCGCCGAACGGCTTCGCACTGATCAGTCAGCGCAGCCCCGAGGTGCAGCGGATGTACTTCCAATGCGACCCAGATGCCGATCCCAGCGCTCTGAGCGAAGAGCAGATCTGGGAGACGCTGCAGTCACGCGTGCCTGGCACCACCCTCAAGGAGGGCACGATCTTCCAGCGCGATGTCCTGCGCTTCCGCAGCTTCGTCGCGCATGAGCTGCGCCACGGACGAGCAGCACTCGTCGGCGACGCCGCCCACACGGTGCCCCCGACCGGGGCGAAGGGGATGAACCTCGCCATCGCCGATGTGGTCCTTCTCTCTCGCGCCCTGCGCTCGCTGCTCGACGAGAACGACGAACGCCTCATCGACGGCTACGCCGAACTGGCATCTCGTCGCATCTGGAAGGCGCAGCACTTCTCATGGTGGATGACGAGCATGCTGCACACGGCTCCGGAAGCGAGCGAGTTCGACCGCCGCCGCCAGACCGGCGAACTGCGATCCGTCGTCGACTCCGAGGCCGGCCGGACGTTCCTCGCCGAGGCGTACACGGGATGGCCGCTCGACTGATTCCTCACACGGTTCCAGACGCCGTCTTCGCGACGAGCGCGAGCGCATCATGCGGCGCATGTCCCCGCGCGTCGTTGTCGAAATAGACGTAGACGTCCCTCGGCGACTCATCCGCGGAGCCTCGGGCGAGGCGGTCCACCGTCGCGGCCCATGCGTCGATCTCCGTCGGGGTGTAGCCGCTGCTGTACAGTTCCTGCGCACCATGCAGCCGCACATACGCGAAGTCCGTCGTCAGGGTGTCGAATCTGGGAAACCGTCCGGCCGTGTCTGCGGCGACCATCGCGACATCGTGGTCGCGCAGGATCTCGGACGCACCTCGAAAGCTCTCCGCTCTGGGCTCGATCGCATAGCGGATCGGTCGATCCTCGTCTGTCTCCAGCCATGCGCGCCCGCGCAGGCGATCGTCGTGCCGCCGGGCCAACTCCAACGCCGCACCGGTCGAACGCGGAAGTCCGGCGAGAAAAGCATCGAGAACCTCAGGATCGAACTCCTGCCTCTCCGGAAGCTGCCACAGGACCGGTCCCAGCGAGGCTCCGAGGGCGAGAACACCGGACGCGAAGAAATTCGCGAGGGCGGTATCGACGTCGCGCAGGCGAAGCATGTGCGTGACGTATCGCGACCCTTTCACGGCGAACACGAAGTCCTCCGGAACCGATTCCCGCCAGCTCTGATAGCTCGCCGGTCTCTGCAGCGAGTAGAACGAGCCGTTCAGTTCGACTGTGGAGAAATTCGCTCCGATGTACTCCAACTCGCGGCGTTGCACGAGGCCTCGCGGGTAGAAATCGCCCCGCCAACGCGGGTAGCGCCACCCTGAGGTGCCGATTCGCACCCGACCCGACGGGCGAGATGTCAGCTCTTTCCCCCGGGTTTCCGGTTCTCCGCGCTCACCATCCATGCGAACTGCTCGAGCTTCTCGATGATCGCGTGCAGGATGTCAGCGCTCGTGGGGTCAGCCTCATCGACGTCGTCGTGCACATCGCGCATGGTCTGCACGACGGCTTCGAGTCGTACGGTGATCAGGTCGACGGTCTCTGTCGTGTCGATCTCGCCCTGCGGATACTCGGGGAGAGTGGTGCTCGCCGCGACGACGTCGCTTCGACCATCCGGCACGGCATGCAGCGCACGCATCCGCTCGGCGACCGTGTCGCTGAACTCGCGCGCCGCCTCGATGATCTCGTCCAGCTGACGGTGCGTATCGCGGAAGTTGCGACCGACCACGTTCCAGTGCGCCTGCTTTCCCTGAAGGGAGAGCTCGACGAGGTCGACCAGCACCGCCTGCAGATGTGCGCTGAGCTCCTTGGGCGCGACGAAGCCCTTCTCGGCATTCTGTCGACGCGTGCTCTTGTCGCCCGTTCCACCACGTGCGTTCTTCTGGGTTGCCTTGGGGCTTGACGTCTTGTTCGTTGCCATCATGTTCCCGACGCTAGCCGCGACCGGCCGGCGCCGCCCAGGGGCTTGACAACCCGGACCCGAGGAGCGTGATCAGCCCGCGATGCGAAGTCCATCATCTGCGCTGACACGCGCCAGGCGTGCGCGGAACCGCCACGCCGTCACGGCGAGCACGAGGACAGCCAGGATGACAGCCGTGGCCGCGACGGTCGGCGCCGCCGGGTCTTCCGACCAGCGTCCGACCGCGATCCAGACCAGCCCCCACGCCGTCGCCACGGCCGGCGCCCACCGGCCGCCCCGCCACGCGGTGAACACGGCGACGACACCGGCGCCGATGAGCGTGATCACCCCTGGGGTCCCCGGCGCCTCTGCCCACTCGTTCATCCCGACAGCCGCGAGCCAGGCTGCCAGGTTCGCGGCCGCCGCGACCGTCACCCACCCGAGATACAGGCCGATCATCCCGTCGACGAGCACGATCTCCGCTATCGTGCCGCGCCGCGGCCGACGGCAGGCTCGCACGAATGTCACCAGCAGCACCCCGAGCAGGATCACGATGATCACGAACGACTCCGCGATACGCCACGCCTGCACGCACATGATCCAGACGGCATTCAGGAGAGCGGATGCTGCGACGCCGTAGCCGACAGCGCGATGAAGCGGCTTGGCCCCCTGCGAGGGAACCAGCTGCCAGAGTGCGTATCCCACCAGCCCCAGATAGATGACCGACCAGATCGCGAACGCGACACCGGCCGGTGCCAGCACCGTGGCGTCCGCGGCGAACGCGCCGCCGGCAGCCTCCGGCATGGGTGTGCCCCCGAGCAGCCCTGACCCGAAGACCGCAGCGATGACAGCGCCCGCGACGGTCAGTGCGACGACGATGCGGCGGACGCGATCAGACTTCTCCGTCTGTGACATGCCCCCACATTAGACGGGAGCCCGAGGCGGCTACTCCCCTGCCGGCGGCGTGGCGCAGATGGCCCTGTCGGTGATGGCCTGGTGATACTGCTCTGCGGTGAACGGCAGACCGAACTCCGGCGCGGTCTGACCGCTCGCCGCAGGTGCCTTCGATGCGATCGCGGCGAGTTCCCATGCGAGATAGGCCGCGGGCGAGCCCCCCGCCGTCGAGTTGTTCAGCACGACGGCGACGGTGAAGCCTGTCTCCGGGTCGGAGTACGCCGCAGTCGCATAGCCGGGCGTCCAGCCGTGCTGACCGACGAGCGGGCCGACCATGTAGGCGCCCCCCGTGGCCTGATACCAGGACTCGGCCTTCGGTGACACAGGCAGCGGCGCCGAGAAGCGGCCGGGTTCGGCACCCTCGTCCCGCAGCGCCTGCCGCGATGTCGCCTGAACGTAGCGACCCAGATCATCGATCGTTGAGACGACGCCGGAATCGGTGAAACCCGTGCTCGAGGACAGCACCGTGATGTCAGAGGGTGCTGCGCACTCGAATCCGCCCTCGATGGCCGGCAGATAGTTGCCGCTGAGTGCGATGTCACCTGGAGCGGCCGCCTTCGAACCAGGCAGGGATGTTCCGGCGAGATCGAGCGGCCGCGTCACATACTCGGCGATGAGCTCGGAGGCATTCTTGCCCGATGCCCGCTCCAGCGCGAGCCCGAGCAGCAGGTAGCCGGCATCCGAATCGCGATAGGTCGTACCCTGCGCGACCGGATCAAGCCCGAGACCGAACGACGCCAGCTCCAGTGCCGGCCATACCCGCTCGGGCGTGTTCAGCCACATCCCCTTCACGGCTGCCTCGGAGGAACCGACACCGCTGGTGCCGTTGCAGAGGTCGAGCAGCGTGATGTCCTCGAGGTGTGCGACTCCGGAGACGTATTCGGGAACCGAAGCGTCGAGTTCGACCACATCGTCATCGACGAGGCCGTACAGGACGTCGCAGGTCATCATCCGCGTGACGTCGGCGATGCGGAAGGTCATGTCTGTCGTGATCTCGGTCTGATCCTCGACGGACTGCGTGCCGAGGCCGGTGACCCAGGTGCCGCTCCATGGCACCCACACCCCGACGATCGCGCCGGTCGCGCCGGTCGTGACCATCGCGTTCTCGACGGCTGCCTGCAGTTGGGCTGCGGTGTCATCCGACAGAGCGGCGTCGACCTGCTCGGGTGGCGTGTAGGAGAAGGAGTCCTCTGCGGAGCAGCCGGTGAGGACGAGCGCGAGCGCAGCAGCGCCTGCGGCGGCGGCGCGCCAACGGCGCGACGAGACAAGGTGCATGAAGATGACTCCCGGAAGATCTGTGCTCACGAGTCTAAAGCGCACTTCCGGAAACCCATCATCCGTGACGACGACATCAGGCAGACGTACAGTGATGACGTGCCTCACATCTTCGAACCCGACGTCGTCGCCGCCATCCTCCGACACATGAACGACGACCACGTCGATGACAACCTGCTCATCGCTCGCGCCTTCGCCACGGCATCCGACGTCGAGATCACGAGCGCCGTGATGACGGACGTCGACGGTGACGGCGGCACCTGGCAGATCATGCGCGCCGGCATCCCGGAGGAGCTGCGTGTCGCGTGGCCGGGCGGGCAGATCTCCGAGCGTGCGGCTGTGCGCCGCGAGGTCGTGGCGCTGTACGACGCCGCGTGCGAGAGGCTCGGCGTCGAGCCACGACCGCACTCCTGAGAGATCCGCACTTCTCCTAAGGTTAGGTTGCCCTTACACTGTGGGCATGGCTGAAATCCTCTCCTTCTCCGCCGCACTGCGTGAGCGATCCGCTGGCTCGCACTCACGCAGCGAGCACGCCGGCTTCATGTCCGACCTGCTCAAAGGCGACGGCTCCCGTGAGGACTACATCTCCCTCGTCGCCCAGCACTACTTCATCTATGCGGCTCTGGAATCGGTCGGCGAGCGCATGCGCAAGGACCCGGTGGCCGCGGTGTTCATCAGCGACAAGCTGACCCGCCTTCCCGCACTCGAGGCCGATCTCGAATTCCTGCTCGGGCCGCAGTGGCAGAGCAGCATCACCCCGCTTCCGACGACGCAGCGCTACGTCGACCGCATCAACGAGGTCGGCGCGACCTGGGTGGGCGGATTCGTCGCACACCATTACACCCGCTACCTCGGCGACCTCTCCGGCGGCATCTTCATCGGACGCGTCATGCAGCGCCGGTTCGGCTTCGAGACCAACGGCGTCGGCTTCTACCTGTTCGACGACATCGCCGACCCCAACGCGTTCAAAGACGTGTACCGCGAACAGTTGGACGCCGCGCCATGGGACGACGCGGAGCGCGAGCGCGTCATCGACGAAGTGCTGCTGGCGTACCGGTTCAACACCGAATTGTTCCTGGACCTCGACCGGGCCAGGGCCGCAGCCTAAGCCTTGACCTCTGGCGTCGACGCCCTCTCCCACGCTTCGCGCATGAAGCGGCGCACATCCTCATCGACCCTGATGTCGCTCGGGCGGAGGGGGCGAGACAGGTACAGCCCGTCCAGCGAGGTCAGCCGCGACAAGGCGACATAGGTCTGTCCTGGTGCGAACGCCCCTCCACCGAGGTCGATGACCGCCCGGTCGTACGTCTTCCCCTGCGACTTGTGGATCGTGACGGCCCACGCCAACCGCAGCGGGAACTGCAGGAACTCCGCGATCACATCACGGCTGAGGGTCTTGGTGTTCTGATCGTACGAGTAGCGGAACCTCTCCCAGACCGCAGGCTCGACGTCGACGTCCTCACCGTCGATCTCCACCCGCACCGAACCGCCGAGGATGCGCTTCACGGTGCCGATCGTGCCGTTGACCCAGCGCGGGGGCTCGCCGGTCATCGAGACGTCGTTTCGCAGGAACATGACCTGGGCCCCGATCTTGAGCTTGAGCTCGGCATCGGCGGGATATGAGGCGTCGCCTCGCCCGAAGTCGCCGTTGATCTCGGCCCTTGCGGTCTGCTCCTTGCCTGCGAGAGCGGCGAGGTGGCGGCGATTGATGTTGTTGACGATGTCGTTGCGTGTCGCGAGCGTGATCATCGGAACCTCGCCCGGCTCCGGATCAGGAGGCGTACGCGCACCCTGATCGTTCAGCACCTTGGCGATCTCCGCCGTCACCCGCCCGTATCGCACCGCGTTCAGCATCGCCTTGAATCCGTCATCCGACTGCCGGTGGATCTGGACCAGCTCGCGCACGTGCAGCTCCGCGCCGTGCCGGCCGAGATCGATGAGTCCGTCGGACTCGCCCATCGTCGCGCCCGCCCACACCTTCGCGTCGAAGAACCAGAACGACCGGTAGTGATCCTGCACGTAGCGCAGCTCGTCGCCGCGCGGAGGAACGGGGGCGAGCTGGTACGGGTCGCCGAACATCACGACCTGCACGCCACCGAACGGCTCTGCCCGCCGCCCTCTGGCCTGGCGCAGGGCCCTGTCCATCCCATCCATGAGGTCGGCGTTCACCATCGAGACCTCGTCGATGACGAGAGTGTCGATGGCGTTGAGGATGCGGCGAGTGGCATCGTTCTGCTCGATCTCACTTTCGGCGATGAGGCCGATCGGAAGACGGAACAGCGAGTGGATCGTCTGCCCCTCGACATTCAGCGCAGCGACGCCGGTCGGTGCGCAGATCGCGATCTGCTTCTCGGTGTTCCAGGCGAAGTACTGCAGCAGCGTGGATTTGCCGGTTCCGGCGCGGCCGGTGATGAAGACGTGCTCCCTGGTGTCCTCGATGAGACGGAACAGCTCCTGCTGCTCGGTGGACAGGGCGGGAAGAGACACGACTCTCATGGTACGTGAGCGTCGAACGTCACGACCCCGAACGTCACGATCCCTGCGAAGGTCACGATCCCTGAGCCTGTCGAAGGGCCGCAACGCTCGGCACTGTCTCAGGCCGCTCTCTTAGACTTGCGCCATGGATCAGCCCCAGCCGACGTCGCCCCGGCGCCGCCGCCTCTGGGTGGATCTCACAGCGCTGGCGATCATCGGCGTTCTCCTCGTCGGTGCGATCGCCGCCGGAGGCGCAGCGCTGTACAAGGAGTACTACGGCCCCGGGGCCTTCGTCACGCGGTATCTCGATCTGCTGGCGTCCGGTCGCGCCGCCGACGCGCTTCGGGTTCCCGGCGTCGCCATCGATCGCGCCACCCTCGAGGAGGCGGCGATCGAGGCCACGGCATCCGAGGCGCTGCTGCGCCAGGCGGCGCTCGCGCCGCTGACCGAGATCGATGTCGTCGAAGAGGTGACGCTCGACGGCGTCACGTCGGTGACCGTGTCCTACGTCGCCGGTTCTCACCCGGGTACGAGCACCTTCGAGGTGAAGCAGGACGGCTGGGTGGGCGTGACCCCGAACTGGCGGTTCGCCCGCACGCCTCTCGCTGCAGTGTCGCTCAACGTCCTCGGCGCCGACAAGTTCGCCGTCAACGGCTTCGAGATCGATCGCCGCCAGGTGTCGTCCGCCGGAGTGGAAGCGACCCCGCTGGACGCGCTGCCGATGCTCGTGTTCACGCCTGGCGTCTACTCGGTCACGGTCGACACGGCGATCTCCACCTCTCCGGGCGTCAGCATCCTCGCCGACTCTCCGCTCACCCAGACCCCTGTCGATATCCAGACGGTGCCGACAGAGGAGTTCCTCGCAGTGGTGCAGACGCGCGTCGAGGAGTTCCTCATCGAATGCACCACGCAGCAGGTGCTGCAACCGACGGCCTGCCCGTTCGGACTCGAGGTGCAGAATCGCATCGCGAACCTGCCGACCTGGACGATCACGGCGCAGCCGAAGGTCACTGTCGAACCCGACGGCGCGCAGTGGAAGATCCCCGCGACCGACGCCGTCGCGCACATCGAGGTCGACATCCGCTCGCTCTTCGACGGCTCGATCGAGCATGTGTCAGAAGACGTGCCGTTCCGCGTGAACGGGACGATCTCCATCCTCCCCGACGGGTCAGCATCGATCAGGGTCGGGTCCGCGGGGGCGTGAGGCGTCAGCCCTCTCTGGCTTTCTGACGAGCATCGCGATCGGCGAGGGCCGCGAGCTGGGCGTTGTACTCCTCGAGCTCTGCGTCGCCGGTGCGGTCAGCGTGGCGATCGTTTCGCCGCTGCACCTTGGTGTCGTCGCGGCTCCACTGGATGGCCACGGTGATCGCGACGATCAGGGTGGGGATCTCGCCGATCGACCACGCGATGCCACCGCCGAGGTACTGGTCCTCCATCGGCGTCGGGCCCCACGTCCGGCCCATCGACCCGAACCATTCGGCGACCATGAGCCCTTCCTGCATCATGATCGCGATGCCGAAGAACGCGTGCATCGCCATGACCGCGATCAGGGTGATCAGCCGGCCAGGGTACGGCAACCGGTACGGCACCGGGTCGACGCCGACCAGGCTCATCACGAAGAGGTAGCCGGTGATGAGGAAGTGGATGACCATCCACTCGTGTCCGAGATGCTCGTACATCGACCACCGCACGAGGTCGGTGAAGTAGAACGCCCACAGCGAGCCGATGAAGAGCCCCGCGGCGACGAACGGATGGGTGATGACCCGAGAGAACGGCGAATGCACCGCCCACATGATCCATTCACGCCCGCCACGGGTACCGTCGTCGCGCTTGTGGATCGCACGCAGCGCGAGGGTGATCGGCGCTCCGGAGACCAGCAGCAGCGGGATCGCCATCGTGAGCATCATGTGCCCGAGCATGTGGACGCTGAAGAGGTAGTCCTGGTACAGGTTGATCGGTCCGCACGTCACCCAGACGAGCATGATCAGCCCGAGCACCCAGAACACCGTGCGGTGGATCGGCCAGCCATCGCCGCGACGGTGCATGCGCCAGACGCCGGCTAGGTAGAAGAACAGCCCGAGGGCAGCGCCCATCGCCCAGAGGATGTCGACGTCCCAGCCGGCGAACCACATGTCGATGGTGAACTCGGGCGGCAGCGGGGAATCGGTGAGCAGTTCGGCAGGCGTCTTCAGGATCGCAGCGGTCTCGCCGGTCGGAGGAGGCGTGCGCGCGAGCGCCGCGGCCGCGCCGGATGCCAGTCCCATCAGCGCGACCTCGCAGAGCACCAGCATCCAGAACCAGCGGGATGCGCTCTCGCCGACGAGGCGCGGGATCAGGCGCGCGCGGTACCAGGCACCCAACAGCCCCATGCCGCCGAGCAGCACGACCTTGGCGAGGATGATGAGGCCGTACGGCGTCCAGAGTCCGTCCCAGCCGCCGAGCCCGACCGTGGAGCGCATCACACCGGATACCGCCACGACGAAGAACGAGGCGATCGCGAGCGAGGAGTAGCGGCGCACCAGAGCCGTGTGATCAATGCCCTTCGCGCGGCGCAGCACGACAAGCAGGATCAGGCCGCCCAGCCAGACGGCGGCACCGACCGTGTGCAGCAGGATCGAATTGACGGCGACGACGTGCCCGGCGAGCTCGCCGGAGTGTCCCTGGTTCGCCATCGGGAGCAGCGCTGCCACGGCGATGCCCGCGGTGATGAGGGTGGGAGTCCAGCTGCGCCACGCGAATGCGAGGATCGTGACCAGCGCCCCCATGATCGTCGTGATCAGCCATGCCTGACCCAGGGGCAGGGTGAGCAGGAAGCGGCCGAGCTGCTCTCCGAACTGCTGCTCGAGGCTGAGCTGCACGTTGAACGCGCCGAGGAAGGTCAGGAACGCCGTCACGGCGGAGGAGACAGTGAAGACGGCTGCGCCGATGGATGCCACATCCAGTGCCGTCTCGAACGGTTTCTCGCCGGCCCGCAGTGCGAACAGGGCGAGAACCATCGAGCCGATCATGACGGCAGCGCTGAGGTTGTTCACCAGCCGCGCGGACGGAAGCCCCCAGCGCACGAATGCCCCTGGATCGCTGAGCAGTAGAGGAGCGGCTCCCCCGCCGAACTGCAGGGCGACCACCAAGGCGATGACGGCCGTGACCGCGAGGATGCCGATACCGGCCGCACGGTACGCCGACGAGCGTGTCGTGCGCAGGTCGGGAGAAGTCACCCTTCCAGCCTAAGCGCGCACGGCCGGGGGAAAGCACGAAGGCCGCCCCCTGAGGGACGGCCTTCGAAAGGAGCGGTCTTACTTGACGGCTGCCTTGAGCTTGGAACCAGCGGTCACCTTGACGCGCTTGCCGGCCGGGATCTTGATCTCGGCGCCGGTCTGGGGATTGCGGCCCGTGCGAGCTGCGGTGTCGACCTGCTCGAACGAGATCCAGCCCGGGATCGAGACCTTGCTGCCCTTGGCGACAGCGTCGGAGACGGTGCCGAAGAGAGCGTCGAGGACACCGGAGACGGTGGCCTGGCTCTGGCCGGTGGCGCTTGCAATGCTCGCGACGAGCTCGGTCTTGGTGATGGACTTGTCAGCCATGTCATCCTCCAGCGACAAAGTGTCGCATCGTTGTGGTTCGGGAAGCGGATGCCGCCCGCTGGTCGAGTGACCGCCTCGAATGTATCAACCACTGCCCGCATTTCCGCGTCATTTCGCGGGTTTTGGGCTTTTCACCCGCGTGTCGCGTCACTTTGGTCACTCTGTTCACAGATTTCGCTTCGCCTTCCCCGCATCGATGGGAGGTTCTCGCATGTTTCGCGCGCCCGCACGAGCGAAAAGCTCCCATCGATCCCGGTTGCGAAGCCGGGCACCTCACGTCGACGCCGTCCACGGGTGCGGTAGAGGCCAGGTACGCAAAAGGGGCGAGGATCCGAAGATCCTCGCCCCTTGAAAGCGTTGCCTACCAGCTCGACTTGGTGATACCGGGCAGCTCGCCACGGTGTGCCATGTCGCGGAAGCGCACACGCGAGATGCCGAACTTCGTCAGCATGCCACGGGGGCGGCCGTCGATGGCGTCACGCGAACGCACGCGCACCGGCGAAGCGTTGCGGGGCAGCTTCTGCAGGCCGAGACGAGCGGCCTCGCGGGCCTCGTCGGTCGCGGTCGGGTCGACCAGGGTCTTCTTCAGCTCGGCGCGACGGGCAGCGTAGCGCTCGACGACGACCTTGCGCTGCTCGTTGCGAGCGATCTTGCTCTTCTTCGCCATGTTTAGCGCTCCTCGCGGAAATCGACGTGCTTGCGGACGACCGGGTCGTACTTCTTCAGCACGAGACGGTCGGGGGTGTTGCGACGGTTCTTCTTGGTCACGTACGTGAACCCAGTGCCTGCCGTCGAACGCAGCTTGATGATCGGACGGATGTCCTGAGACTTCTTGGCCATTAGAGCTTGACACCCTTCGACTGGAGGTCCTTGACGACGTTCTCGATGCCACGGACGTCGATGACCTTGATGCCCTTCGCGGACACGTTCAGCGTGATCTTACGACCGAGCGACGGCACGAAATAGGTCTTCTTCTGCACGTTCGGGTCGAAGCGACGCTTCGTCCGGCGGTGCGAGTGCGAGATGTTGTGACCGAAGCCGGGAACAGCTCCTGTCACCTGGCACACTGCTGCCATGTGATTACTCCTTCATTACCGTGAGACCGGACGGCCTCACCCAAGATCCCTTGTCTGCGCGCCGCACCTGGATCCGAACCCTGCTCAGGTATCGAATAGAGGGAGACAGCACACGAACTACGCACAGGAGTGTGCGCAGACAAGGAGTCAGTTTAGCACGGCCTGAGCATCGGCCGCGCCCCGGCCCCAGCGGAACGACGAGACGGAAGGATCGCCCTCGATCCAGAACCTCCAGGGGAACGCGTGCGTCCCTGCGACGCCCGCCACCCCGACGCGCGGTCCTGTCGCAATGCTGAATCCGCCTTCCGCCAACCACAGTTCAGCACTGGCCTCGTGCAGAACGGCTCCGGTGATCGCATCGATCCCGTCGTGAAGCGGGTGCCGCAGGCCGGACACCTGCCCGAATCGGCCAGGCCCCCTGGCGAGGTCGCGCCCCGATCTTCCTGACCGAGCGGTCGCAGCATCCACCCCATCGACGACGGACCCGGCGCGCAGCAGCACACCACCGGCGACTCCGTCAGGTGCGCACACGACGTTGACGCAGGAGTGGATGCCGTGACTGAGGTACACGTACAGGTGCCCGGGCTCGCCCCACATCGTCGCGTTGCGGGCGGTTCTGCCCATGCGTGCATGCGACCCCGGGTCGGCCAGCTCGCCGGTGCCGCGGCCGTGATAGGCCTCGACCTCGGTGATCCGCAGCCGCACCTCGAGGCCGGCGACCACCGTGCGCAGCTCTCCTCCGAGCAGTCTCGGTGCGACCTCGAGCGGCAGGGCCTCGAGATCGGTACGGGTCGCACGATGCAGCGTCATGGTTCAGAAATGCGGCGCCATCTGGCACCACGAGGCGTCGAAGCCGGTGAGCACGACCATCTCCTCGCCGGAGCGCAGGTCGAGCAGGTGCGTCTGCAGGGTTCCAGGAAGCGGCACGAGCATGTCGTCGTACGGATTCTCCACGAGGTTCGGCGCGACCGTGATGGCCGCGTACTGCCCGCTCGGCGACGGGCACGCCTGCAGGATCGCATTGCCGGAGGCGACATCGAACAGCGAGGTCGCAGCACCGTCGTCGTCCACTCTGATGATCGCCTGCCCGGTGGGGAGGCCATCGGCATCACGGGCCACGACGTGCCGCAGAGTGCCGCCGGGGTACGGGGTGATCGTCGTCGCCGGACCGAAGTCGGGCTCGGATGCGGCGAGCGGGGTCTCCGAACCGTCCGCGAGGTTCAGCTCCACGGTCGCGCCGTCGGCACGACTGACGATGGCCGTGTAGGTGCCGCGCGAGATGCCGAGCAGGCTCGTGGCGATGCCCATGTTCTGCGCCCCCGCATCGCCGGATCGGTCGTCGAGGGAGAGCGTGCCGGCGAAGTCGATGAACAGGACTGCGGCCGAGTCCGGGACGAACTGCCACTCGGCGATGCTGGCCTCGGCATCTCCGACCTCGGCGATGTGCGGCTCATCGTCGCCGCTGAGCGATTGGGTGACCAGCACGCTCGCGCGTCCGCTGTCTTCGGTGAGCTCCCGATCGGAGTACGTGTAGCCGACAAGCCCGCCTCGCTCGGAGACCTGCACAGAGCTGACATAGCCGTCGCCGGGCAGGGTCAGCTCGCGGATGTTCTCACCGTCATGATCCATCACCAGGATCCGTGACTCGTCTTCGTCTTCGACCGCGACGACGAGCCGGGTCGATGTCGAACGGTAGTCGTTGATTCGCGGATGGGTGAACACCGGCACCGCGTTCTCACCGCCGAGGTCAGTACGGAAGATCGAGTCGTCCTCGGCGGAGCGGTTGAGCAGGAAGATCTTGGCGGCCGGCGTCGTGAACGTGGTCGAGAGATCGGATGCCGGCCCTCCGCCGACGCCGGTGGCACCGGCGACTTTCACCGTGTACTCGGTCGCGTCGTCGAGAGGGACGGTGAAGCGGATGCCGATGCTTCGGCCGGCGGCATCCACCGTGAACGGCACGGCGGGATCGACCGTGACCTGTGACTCGTCGATCTCCTGCAGTGCCTGATTCGCGGTGAGGATGACTCGGCTTCCCGAGACGTCGATGGCCTCGGCCGCATCGACCTGCACCTGACTGACCCGCGGGCCCTGGAACAGGCTGACCGCGCCGAGCCCGCCGACCACGACCACCAGAACGGCGACGACGGCGAGGATCGTGTACAGGAACCGGCGATCCTTGGGGTGCGCCGGCCGCGGTTCCGGCCGCGGGGACTCCGCCGGCGGGTCGTCGAGTGCAGGCTGCGGAGCAGCCGAAGAAGCCGCTTCGATGGGCTCAGGCACCACGGGCTCAGGCACCACGGGCTGGGCGACCGCGGGGAGTCGAAGCCACTCCCCCTCAGGTGCAGGTGGGATCTCGGGAGTCTTCCGGTCGGCGGCCTCGCGGGCGGCGCGTGCCTCGGCGCGGGTCTTCGGCGCCTCCGGCTGATCCTCAGTACTCATAAGGATCCCCTGGTTCGTCGATCGCGACCACCGAGGTGGGAACGACCCGAAGCGATCCGTCGTCGTCGGCGGTGACCGTGCCGGTGACCTCGATCCACTGACCCGTGCTGTACTGCCCCTTGCCGTTCTCGCCGGCGTCGACGCTCACCGGCACTGCGGCCGGCTGGGCGTCGATCACGCAGTGCGTGATGATCATGCGAGTGAGGTTGACGGCATCCGCGTCGTCGCCGGGAGTGACGAAACCGGTCAGCGTGACGGTGGAACCGTCGTAGGACTCCGGGCGGGTGGCTGTGGCGAAGACGCTCGACCATTCGCCGACCCCGAAGGTCGTCGTGTCGGCCACTCCCAGCGTCGGGGTGTCCGCACCCGCGAACAGGGTGCCGGTGGCATCCGCCCGCGACATCGCCAGTTCGACGGACAGCGACGCAGGCGGAAGCACGAGTGCGGCGATGACGACGCCACTCGCGACGATCCCCGCCGAGACAGTGCCGGCGATCTTGAGCGAGCGTCGAACGGTCACCGTGGACGCGTCGACAGGCTCGGCGACCGAGGCAGCCTGCCCGTGATCGTGCCCATGATCCGTCTCGACGCCCAGCGGAAGCGTGCACGACCAGATCGCGCCGGCGAGCACGACGACAGCGCCGGCGCATGCGAACCAGATCGATTCGGGGCTGATGTAGAGCGTCAGCTGACCGGTGACCCCGAGGCCGAGCGTGACGACCGAGATGACCACGGCCAGGCCGAGACCGAGCCAACGCGTCGCGAGAGCGCGCCAGCGTGCGCGCGACTGCTCAGCCAAAGACGTTCACCCCGATCCCGATCGCGAACGCGCTCATCACGACGACGGCGACGACCCCGACGAGAGTGCGCGTGGTGAACGTCGTGCGCAGCAGAGCGAGCATCTTGATGTCGACCAGCGGCCCGACCAGCAGGAATGCGATCAGCGCACCCGACGAGAAGGTCGAGGCGAACGACAGGGCGAAGAACGCGTCGACGTTCGAGCAGATCGCCACCGTCATCGCGAGCGCCATCATCGCGACGATGGAGAGCACAGGGTTGGATCCGATCGCGAGCAGCATGTCGCGGGGAACGAGCACCTGCACCGCCCCCGCGAGCGCCGAGCCGATCACGAGTGCCGGCATCACGGCGCGCAGTTCGATCAGGAACTGGGTGAGGCTGCGACGCGTCGGAGTGCCGTGCTCGTGCTGCACCCGCTCGCACGTGGCGGTGAACTGCTGGGTGAGCAGAGCATCGGGCGAGGGGTGACGGCTGTAGATCCAGCCGATCAGGTTCGCGATCAGGTAGCCGCCGACGAGACGTGCGACCAGGATGCCGCCGTCCCATCCGAAGGCGGCATGCGTCGTGATGATGACGATCGGGTTCACGATCGGGGCCGCGATCAGGAACGTCATCGCTTCCGCCGGAGCGAGGCCGCGCATCATCAGTCCACGGGCGAACGGCACGTTGCCGCACTCGCAGACCGGGATGAGCATCCCCAACAGCGACAGCACCGCGCGGCGGGCCCATCCGCGCGTCGGCAGCCAGCGCTGGATGAGATCCGGCGGCAGCCACACCTGCACCACGATCGACAGCACGACCCCGAGCACGACGAAAGGCAGCGCCTCGATGAGCACGCTCAGCGCGAGCGTCAGTCCGTCCTGCGCTCGGCTGGGCAGCGAGGCCTGGAACAGCGCAGGGGCGAACCTGTCGATCAGGAACAGTGCCGCGATGATGACGACGCCGATTGCGACGCCGATCCACGGCGAGCGAGGCGTGCCGCGCCCAGCGGGTACGCGGCCGCGCCCTGAGCCCGTCGAAACGCGCGGCGACGTGACGTTGCTCACGCGGATGCGGCTCCTTCAGCCGCTGCGCGCCGGTTCGCGCACGGGGTGCACAGTCCGAAGATGTCGACGACGTGCTCGGCCTCGCTGAAGCCGTGAAGCGAAGCGGTGCGCTGTGCCCACGCCTCGACGTCCTTCGCCTCGATCTCGACAGTGAGTCCGCATGATCGGCAGATCAGGTGGTGGTGATGTCCTTCGGTCGAGCAGGCGCGATACAGCGCCTCACCCTCCGGGCTCTGCAGCGAGTCGGCATCGCCGGAGGTCGCGAGGCCGGAAAGCGCGCGATAGACCGTGGCGAGACCGATGCCGGTGTTCTCGTCGCGGAGTGTGGCGTGCAGAGTCTGCGCGCTCACGAAACCGCGCGCATCCGCGAGTGCTTCACGCACTCGCTCACGCTGCCAGGTATTGCGCTGAGCCATACCGAGAGTCTAGGCCGCGGCGCTTGTCAGGGGCTGAGAGCGGCGACGCACCCGATCCCGCCCGCGCTGGACCAGCCAGCATCCCGCGTAGATGAGGAACGAGATCGTCGTGATGTAGGGACTGACCGGCAGGGTGCCGGCAAGCGCGAGCAGGATGCCGCCGACCGCCGAGACGAAGCCGAACAGGGCCGCGAGCAGAGGCACGGTGAGCGGGCCTGCAGCCACACGCATGGCTGCAGCGGCAGGAGTGACCAGCAGCGCCATGACCAGCAGAGCGCCGATGATGTGCACGCTGACCGCGACGATGAGACCGAGCAGCACCATGAAAGCCAGGCTGAGCGCCCTGGTCGGGATGCCGCGGGCGGAGGCTGCGACGTTGTCGAGCGAGTCGAATCGCAGCGGGTTCCACATCACCAGCAACCCGATGAGCACGAAGGCGCTGATGCCGATCAGCCACCCGAGATCGGGGCTGGACACTGAGACGATCTGCCCGGTGAGCAGGCTGAAGCGGTTCGCGCTTCGGCCGTCGTAGAGAGACAGGAACAGGATGCCGAGGCCCAGGCCGAACGGCATCAGCACTCCGACGATCGAGTTGCGATCACGCGCCTTCGATCCGAGGATCCCGATCAGTATCGCGGCGACCAGGGCTCCGCCGATCGACCCGGCCACGACGCTGCCGCCGAACAGCAGGGCCGCAGCGGCACCGGCGAATGAGAGCTCGCTCACGCCGTGCACGGCGAAGGCGAGGTCGCGCTGCATCACGAAGACGCCGATCAACCCGCCGACGATGCCGAGCACGGCGCCGGCGATGATCGAGTTCGAGAGCAGCGCGACGAGCGCGCCGTAGTCCTGGAACGAGAAGACGTCGCCCCAGTCGAGGCTCGGCACCATCATGCGACTTCTCCTGCGTCGCATCCGAGCGCGAATGCCGGCGCGGGGCCGAGCACCGACTTCGGAGAAATGCAGCCAACTCGGAGAGATTCGTGCGATTTCTCCGAAGAACGTGCAGTTCTCCGAAGTTGTTGCACACCGCCCGGCGCCATCATGCGACTTCTCCTGCGTCGTGGTCGTGATGCGGCTCAGCATCCGGCACTCCGACGACGACCAGGCGGTCGCCGGCACGCAGCACGAAGACCGGTGTGCCGTACAGGTCGGTGAGCACGCGGCTCTGCAGCACTTCGTCCGGGGTGCCGAGCACGAAGCGGCCTCCGGCGATGTACAGGATGCGGTCGACCCTGCCGAGGATCGGGTTGATGTCGTGCGTGACGAACAGCACGGCGGCATCGCGCTCCCGGCGCTGGCGGTCGATGATGTCCGTGATACCGAGCTGGTTCGCGAGATCGAGGTTCGACAGCGGCTCGTCGCAGAGCAGCAGTGTCGGCGCATCGGCGAGGGCCTGACCGACCCGAAGCCGCTGCTGCTCTCCGCCGGAGAGCAGGCCGACACGGCGGTCGGCGAAGTGCGAGGCACCGACGCCCTCCAGGAGCGCGTCGACCCTGGCCTTGTCACCGCGGCGAGGGATGGGAAGACCGAACCGGGTGCCGTTGACGCCGAGGGCGACGACATCGCGAGCGCGCATGCTGGTCTCCGGCGGGAGCGGGCGCTGCTGCGGGATGTAGCCGATGCGTGGATTGCCGCGGCGCACGGGGTGGCCCGCGACGCGGATGCTGCCTGAGCTCAGCGGCTGGAGCCCGAGGATCGCACGCATGAGCGTGGTCTTGCCGGAGCCCGACGGCCCGAGAACGGCGATGAACTCACCGGGCTCGACCGTCAGATCGAGTCCGGACCACAGCTCACGGTGTCCGCGACGAAGCGCTGCGCCTTCGATCTCGAGCACCGGCCCGCCAGCCGGCCCCTGAGCGTCTCGAACGGGCGCACTCACTGCTGGAGTGCGGCGGCGAGGTCCTGAATCGCATCACGCATCCACTCAGAGTACGACGATCCGTCCTCGAGCAGCTCAGTGAAAGCGACGACGGGGATGCCTGCGGTCTCAGCCGCCTCCTCGACGCGCTCGGTCTCGGCTCCGCCGGTCTGCGCGTTGGTGAGCAGCGCCTTCACGTCGCCGCTGTCGATGACGTCGAGAGCGGCGAGCAGGGTCGCAGGCGCGACGTCGGCGCCCTCTTCCACCGCTTCGGCGAAGCCCTCCGGTGTCGCGTCGGTGAGGCCGGCGGCCGCGGCGATGTAACCGGGCAGCGGCTCGGTGATGAACACGGACGCACCGCCCGTCTCCGTGCCGAGCGTCTCGAGCTCCGCTTCAAACCCCTCGAGGTCGGCGACGATCTCGGCGGCCGCGGCGGTGAAGTCGGCCTCGCCATCAGGGTCGATCTCGCTGAACTCCGCCGCGATGCCCTCGACGACGTGGATCATCGTGTGCGGGTCGAACCAGACGTGCTCGTTGAAGCCCTCGATGTGGTCGTGGCCTTCGTGGCCCTCTTCCTCAGCGTGGTCGTGTCCCTCTTCAGCGTGGCCTTCTTCTGCATGGTCTTCCTCGGCGTGCTCTTCCGCCTCGGCATCCGCGTGGCCATCGTTGCCGGGATAGTCGTGCGAGAACGACGCTGCGGTGAACACGTGCACGTCGGATTCGCCGATCAAGGTGTCGACGAAAGAGTCGTACCCTCCGCCGTTCTCGATGACCAGTTCCGCGTCCTGCACGGTCAGGCGGTCACGCGCCGATGCCTCGTAGGAGTGCGGATCCTGCGAGGCGGAGGTGATGATCGAAGTCACCTCGACGCGATCGCCGCCGATCTGCTCAGCGAGCGATCCGTAGATGTTGGTGCTGGCGACCACCTGGATCGCATCCTCACCCGCACCTTCCGAAGCGGCGGTGGGCGAGCATCCGGCGAGGACGAGAGCGGAGACGGATGCGAGCGCAACGGCGGCGACGGACTTCTTCATCCGTCCAGCCTAAGGCTAATGAGAACCATTATCAACTCGACGGTCGGATCAGTAGGTCGCATCCGGGAAAACGGAGACCGCACTCGGCGCAGCGCGGCGCGTCACTGCTCGACACGCCGCGCCGCGGACGAATGGTCTCCGTTTTCCGACCTCGGTCAGCTGAGCAGAGTGTCCGGCGCGATCCAGACTGTGCTCTCCCCCGGCACGGCGCCGTCGACAGCGGTACCGAGCACGACGTGCGCGGAATCCAGCCCGAGCTCGAACGGCTCGATGCCGAAGTTCGTCACGATCTCCCAGCCGTTCGGCCGCATGAAACGCAGCACGTCGGGCCGGCCGGTCTCGATCCACTCCAGGCGCTCGTCGGTCTGCAGGACGTGCCGCTGACGCAGCGCCTCGCGGTACAGCGACAGGGTCGACGACGGGTCTGCCGCTTCGACGTCGACGGCGTACTCGGCGAACCAGCCCGGCTGCGGCAGATGCGCACCGGCCGAGCCGAATCCGAAGGACGGGCCGGATGCCGTCCACGGCAGCGGCACGCGGCATCCGTCACGCCCGAGACCGTCGAACGAGGCGCCGCGGAAGAACGACGGATCCTGCCGCTGCTCTGGCGCGATCTCGGCGACCTCCTGCAGGCCGAGTTCTTCGCCCTGATAGAGGTAGGTGCTGCCGGGTAGACCCAGAAGAAGCAGCGTGGCCGCGTGCGCGCGGCGGGTGCCACGCTCACGATCGAGCTGATCCTCCGGACCGCCTGCGGCCACCCATTCGGTGCCCTGCTTGACCCGGCGCCCGTCGAGCGAGGGAAGTCCGTACCGAGTGGCGTGCCGGGTGACGTCGTGGTTCGAGAGCACCCAGGTGGTCGACGACCCGGTCGTACGCGCCTGGTCGAGGTTGTCGGCGATGATGCGGCGGAACTGCGTGGCATCGAAGTCGGCGACGAGGAGATCGAAGTTGAACGCCTGACCGAGCCCCTCGGCCGAGGCGTACTTCGCGCGACGCTCCGGAGTCTCGACCCAGGCCTCGGCGACGGCGGTGCGAGGCGGATCGTACTCGTTGAACACCCTTCGCCATTCGGCGTAGATCTCGTGCACATCGTCGCGATCGGTGAGGGGGTGACGACCGGAGGTGCGGTCGATCAGCTCCAGCTCCGCGTTGGACGGCAGCGGCTCTGTGAGGTCTTTGGTGAGCATGTGCGCGACGTCGATGCGGAACCCGTCGACCCCGCGGTCCGACCAGAAGCGCAGGGTGGTCAGGAAGTCCTCGCGGACTTCGGGGTGATCCCAGTTCAAGTCCGGCTGTTCGGGCGCGAAGCTGTGGAGGTACCACTGTCCGTCCTCGACGCGGTCCCACGCGCTGCCGCCGAACGCAGCGCCCCAATCGGTGGGCGGCTCCCCGCCGTCAGGTCCGCTGCCCTCCCGGAAGATGTACCTCTCTCGTGCGGCGGAGCCTCGACCGGCGGCGAGCGCCTCCTGGAACCACTCGTGCAGGTTCGATGTGTGGTTCGGGACGATGTCGACGACCACGCGGATGCCGCGCTCATGCAGCGCCGCGACCATGGCGTCGAAGTCCTCGAGCGTGCCGAGGCGGGGATCGACGTCGCGGTAATCGGCGACGTCATAGCCGCCGTCGGCGAGCGCGGAGGGATAGAACGGGCTGAGCCACACCGCATCGATCCCGAGCCTGGCGAGGTAGTCGGCGCGGGACACGATGCCAGGGATGTCGCCGAGCCCGTCACCGTTCGCGTCGGCGAAGCTGCGGGGGTAGATCTGGTAGACGGCGGCCTGACGCCACCAGGCTGCTGTCTTGTCGTCTTCGCGGGTCTCAGCGAGAAGCGAGTCGGTCATGAGGGGTGGTGCTCCTTCTTTTCTTGCGTTGCCCTTCGACGGGCTCAGGGATCGGGCGACCTTCGTGCTCAGCCCTTCACGGCACCCTGCGTGACGCCCTCCATGACGAACCGCTGCGTGAACAGATACGCCAGGATCGCGGGCGCCATCGCCATCAGGTACGAGGCGAACGACACGTTGTAGTTGTTGCTGAACTGGGTCTGGAACAGGTTCTGCCGTACCGGCAGCGTCTGCATCGCCGGGTCGGAGATGATGAGCGACGGCATCATGAAGTCGTTCCACGCATACAGGAACGCGAAGATACCCACCGTCGCGCTCATCGGGGCGAGCAGCGGGAAGATCAGCTGCCAGAACGTCTGCCAGGTCGTGGCTCCGTCGATGCGTGCGCTCTCCTCCAGTTCGATCGGGATCGATCGGAGGAAGGCGGTGAACAGCAGCACGCTGAAGCTGAGTTGGAACATCGTCGCGAGGATGATCACCCCCAAGGGGTTGTCGAGCCCGACGCGTCCGGTGAGCTGGATCTGCGGCAGTGCCACCACGGGGAAAGGGATGAACATGGCCGCGAGCAGATAGAAGAACGAGTAGCGGAACAACCGCCGGTCCCAGTTGCGCACGATCGCGTAGGACGCGAAGGCAGCGAGCAGGATCGTCGCGATCACCGTGCCGGCGGTGACCAGCAGCGAGATCGCGGCGCCGACCGGGAACTTCGTGAGGTTCCATGCCTCGACGAACCCGTCGATGCTGAACGGTGCCGGCAGGGAGAAGGCGTTGCCGTCGACCGCCTGCCCCGTGGTCTTGAACGCCATCGAGATCGTGACGTAGAGCGGCAGGAGCACGGTGACGGCGCACAGGATCAGGATGATCGTGCCCGACCAGTTCACTCGCTCCATGCGCACGCGCGGCTTCTTCCCAGCAGTCTGGGTGGTGATCGTCTGCGTCGACATCAGAGGGCATTCCTTCCGCGAGTCAGCGAGAGTTGAAGGAGCGAGATCAGGACGGCGACGATGAAGAAGATCGTCGCGTTGGCCATCTGGTAGGCGTAGTCGCCGCTGTTGAAGCCCGCGATGATCGTCATCGCGACGCTGCGCGTCGACGTCCCGGGCCCGCCGTTGGTGAGGCCGACGATGATGTCGTACGCGTTCAGGAAGCCCTTGAACCCGAGGATCACGTTGATCACGACGTACCCCGCGACGAGCGGGATCGTGATCCGCGTGAGCTGTTGTGTCTTGCTCGCACCGTCGATGCTCGCCGCCTCATAGACCTCGTTCGGCACGGAGAGCAGGCCGGCGATGTAGATCAGCAGAGCACCTGGGACGGCCTGCCACGCGGTCACGATGACGATCGCCACCCAGGCGAGATCCGGGTTGGCCAACAGGCTCGTCTCGAGCCATTCGATGCCGGCGGCCGCGCCCGCCGCAGGAATCGAGTTCGAGAACAGGAAGTTGAACACGTACGCGATGATGATGCCCGAGATCACCATCGGGATCACGAAGATCGTGCGCAGGCCCGTCTTGAATCGGATGCGCGAGGTGAGGCCCACGGCGAGCAGGAACGCGATGATGTTCACGACGATCACCGTGGCGATCGAGAACCCGAACGTGAACAGGTAGCTCTGCAGGATCGCCGGGTCGCTGAACAGCGCGATGTAGTTGGTCACCCCGTTGAAGCTCCACTCGCCGATACCGATCGAGTCGGTGAAGCTGAAGAAGATGCCCATCACGGCGGGGAGGGTGATCGCGAGGGTGAAGAGCACGAGCGTCGGAAGGAGGAAGAGGTAGTAGATCGGCTCGACCCGTCGGGTGTGCCGACGGAGCCCCCGACCCTGTCCGGTGACGATGGAGGTCGTGTCGGTCGTCGGGCTGTTCGGCCGCGCGGTGTTCGCGGGTGCGGTGGTGCTCACGGTGCGGACTCCTCTGTCTCGCCTGCTGCCGCATCGTCTGTGGTGGGGATCGGAGCGCGGAAGGCGATGCGAGCCCAATCCGCGTCCATGGTGCGAAGCGTCGAGGTGGTCGAGGCGCCCAGCACCATCGCCTGCGCATAGTTCATGACCGGGATCGTCTTCGGCACGAGCACCGAGGGCCCCTGGTAGATCTGCCCGTCCTCGTAGTAGTCGATCATCCCCTCGATGCGCGGATCGTCCGGCGCCGGGGCGTCCTTGGTCGGCGTGAAGCCGAGCTGCGACGCGTTGTACTCCTCGATGTTCTCCGGGAGGTACAGATACTCGAGGAAGTCGCGCGCGGCCTCCTGGTGCCGCGAGCCCTCGGGGATCATCGCGCCGAGGTCCATGTTCACACGCACGCCGAGGTCGGTCGGGTCGTCGGTCATGGGCAGCGGGAAGGTGCCGAGTTCGAGGTCGGGTGCGGTCTTCGCGATCTCGCTGAATGCCCACGGCCCCTGCATGTACATCGCCGCCTCGCCCTTGCTGAAGGCCAGATTGCCGTCGCCGTAGCCTCGGCTCGCCGCATCCTCGTTCGTGTAGTCGTCCGCGAGCTGCATCATCTGCTCCATCGGCTCCGCGAAGTCCTTCTCGAATGAGACGTCGGAGTCAGGTCCGACCGCCGCACCTTCGACGGCCATGGCGTCGAAGAAGTCGATCGTGTCGACGGAACCGCCGATCGAATAGTCGTACCAGCCCTGCCCGACTGTCCAGTCGTCTTTGAACGTGGCGTAGAAGGGGTCGATCCCGGCATCCTTCAACTGGTCGCACAGGGCGATCAGCTCGTCCCAGGTCTGCGGCACCTCCAGCCCCTCGGCCGTGAAGATCTCCTTGTTGTAGATCACGGAGGCCGCCATCACTGAGTAGGGCAGAGCGCTCGTGCGTCCCTCGCAGGATCCGTACTGCTCCATGAGCGGCTGCAGGTCGTCGCGGATGCTGGCCGCCGCATCCGTCTCGGAGAGATCGGTGAGAGCGCAGCGCTGCACGAAGCGCGCGATCTCGTAGTTGTAGTTGCCGAGGATGAGGTCGGGCGGATTCCCCCGCACGAAGCTGGCCGAGATGACGTCGGGACCCGAGGTGTCGATCTCCACCCGTACATCGTCCTGAGAAGAGTTGTACTCGGCGACGAGCTCGGTCATGAAAGGGATCGCCTCGCGCTTGTTGAAGGTGAAGCGGATCGTCTCCGCTCCCGAGCCTGCAGCACAGCTCGTGAGAGCGGCCCCGACCAGCGCGAGGCCAAGGCCTCCCGCGACCAACCGCAGCGTGCGTGTTCGTTTCTCAGACACCGTCGTCCTTCCGATCCGATAGATCCGCACATTAAATCTAGTGGGCGAATTTACTGTCGGAAGGTACTCTCTCATTGGAACGAGAGGAAGGTCAAGGGCTGTGACAGAAGTCTCCGCAGGGCTCGGAACCGGGCGCGCGAGCGTCGGGGCCGTCCTCGACTTCGCCTGGGAGGCAGGGCAGTTCACCGCCACCGACGTCATGGCCGCCACGTCGCTCACGCGGTCGACGGCCATCGACGCGATCGACACGCTCGTCGGCGCCGACGTTCTGCGCGAACTCCCCAACGCCCGCGCCGCCGGCAGCTATCGGTCCGGACGCCCGGCCAGGCGCTTCACCCTCTCATCCGACCTCGGCGTCGTCATCGGGATCGATGCCGGCGACACGCACCTCGCCGTCACCGTGGCCGACCCGCTCGACCGCACGCTCGTGCACCACCGAGTCGAGGTGGACTCGACCCAGTCGGCTGACGAGCGTCGGGCGACCATCGTCGAGCAGTTGCACGCAGCGCTGGAGGAGTCCGGCGCTCGCCGGGACCACGTGCTCGCGCTCTGCGTCGGCGTCGCGGCCCCGGTGAACCGTGACGGCATATCGCCGCCGCATCCTGACGGCTTCTGGGAGCGCACGAATCCCGGTCTCGCCGACGCGCTGCGTGACTGGGCTCCTGTGGTGGAGATCAAGAACGACGCCCAGTTGGCGGCGATCGCAGAGGGCGCGGTCGGCGCCGCGATCGGATGCCGCGACTACGTCGCCCTGCTCGCCAGCGAGCGCTTCGGCGGCGGAGTGGTCGTCGACGGACACGTGCTGCACGGTGCCCACGGAGGCGTCGGCGAGGGCATCGTGTTCGATCACATCGTCGGCGTGGGGTCGGCATTCGGACTCAGGTATTCGGTGCAGAATCAAGCCAGGGCTGCGATGAAGGCCGGTGAGATCGCCGTCGACGGCGCGGTCGGAAGGCTCGTGGCAGAGGAGCGCATCGACTCCCGAGTCGTTCTGACGCTCGCCGCCTCAGGAGACACGGATGCTGTGCTCATCACGGACCGCGTCGGCGCAACTGTCGCACGCATCGTCGGAGTGCTCGGCAGCATGTACGACCCTTCCCGCGTGATCGTGTGCGGGGCGGTCGCCGAGAGCATCGAACCAGTGCTCGCCGCCGCTCGGCGCATCCTCCCGGAGGAGCTCCACCTCCCGGCGCCCGAGATCGTGGCCTCGACGCTGGGCGCCGCGGTCGTGTCTGCCGGGGCCATCGCGACCGCGCGCCGCGCCGCACGCGAGCGGACGGTGCCCCAGCTCGCGGAGCGGCGGCTGAGCGCGCTCTCCTAGCGAGAACCTCCGTTCGGCTTTCGCCCTGGGGCGGGCAAGATCGCTCAATGCCAGGCGAGCGCCACCACGACGTCGGCGATCGCGATGACACCGACGGCGTAGACCGATGAACGCAGCGAGGCGTCCGACTCCCCCGACCTGGTGAGGCGGCGTTGGCGCACCAGTGCCATGATCACGACGACAAGAATGACGACCGCCAGCCCCATCTTCACGATCATCTTCGCCTCGACCACGGGCAGGTCGGCGAACTTGCGAACCGCGATGAGGCCGCACCCCGAAACGATCTGCACGATCGATCCGACGAGCATCGGCGAGAAGTCGAAGCTCTTCCGCCAGGGCATCTGAAGAATGAACGCACCCACGATCGCCGAGGTGCCGACGATGTGAATGACGAGCAGCGCAATGCGAACGATCTCTAGCGGTGGCACGGGAGTCTCCATGAGGTGAGTGAACACTTACTTACCCCGATGCTACAGTGAGTGAACACTCACCTGTCAACCGGAGGCCGCCTTGTCAGCCAGGGAACGCATACTCGACGCCGCCGCACAGATCATGCGCGAACGGGGAATCGTCAAAGCGACCACCAAGGAGATCGCACGCGCCGCCGGCTGCTCCGAGGCGCTGCTGTATAAGAACTTCTCCGGAAAGCATGAGCTGTTCGAGGCCGTGCTGCGCGAGCGATTGCCTCGCACACTCGACGGCGTGGAGCCCGGATCCGGCGAGGTGATCTCGAACCTCGAACGGGCGACGAGCGGGCTCATCGCCTTCTACCGCGAGGGCTTCCCCATCGCCGCCGCGCTGTTCGGCGATCGAGACATGCTCAGCTCGTGGCGTGAGCAGGCCGAAGCGCGAGGTGGCGGGCCGGACGCGCCGCAACGCGGGCTGGAGCGGTACCTGCGCGAAGAGCAGTCCCTGGGCCGCCTGCCACCCACCGTCGACCCGGGTGCCATCGCGTCGCTCCTCACCGGCGCCACACTCCACGAGGCGTTCCTGGCGAGCTTCGCCGACCGTGAGATCGGCGACGCCGATGCGCTTGCGCGGCGATGGGTCGCGGCGTTCGCTCTGACGAGCTGAACAGCAGTTCCGACGGCATCCGGCTCCGAAAAGTGGCGCACTTGGTCGTGTTGAGCGCGCTGATGCGGCAACGAGTGACACCTCCGCGGGCGGAACTCGCCGGGGGCACTACCTCAGTCGACGAGCAGAGCGGGCTCTTCCAGGATGCTGGCGACGTCGGCGATGAAGCGGCTCATGCCGTCGCCGTCGATGACGCGGTGATCGAATGATCCGGCCACCGTGGTGACGAACCGCGGACGCACCTCGCCATCGACGACCCACGGCTTCTGACTGATGGTGCCCATCGCCACGATGCCCGCCTCGCCGGGGTTGATGATCGGGGTCCCGGCATCCATCCCGAACACGCCGATGTTGGTGATCGTGATCGTTCCGCCCTGCTGATCCGCCGGCGGAGTCTTGCCCTCGCGCGCTGTCAGGGTGAGGCGGTTGAGGGCTCGGGCGAGCTCGCGCATGTTGAGGTCCTGTGCGTCCTTGATGTTCGGCACGAGCAGTCCGCGCGGCGTCGCCGCAGCGATGCCGAGGTTGACGTAGTGGCGCACCGAGATCTCCGCACCGTCCTCTGTCTCGACCCAGGCGGCGTTGACCATCGGGTTGCGGCGCACGGCCCAGATCACGGCGCGAGCCACGATCAGCAGCGGCGACACCTTGATGTCGGCGTAGTCCGGTGAGGTCTTCAGGCGCTTGACGAGCTCCATCGTGCGCGTCGCGTCGACCTCTTTCCAGACCGTGACGTGCGGCGCGGTGTACGCGCTCTGCACCATGGCCGACGCACTGACCTTGCGCACGCCCTTGACCGGAATCGACTCGGTGCGCGCATCCGCATCCTGGGCGGCGGATGCCGGCGCAGCGGCGATCCCGCGAGCGAGGCCGACCGGAGCACTCTTCGGCGCCGGCACCGTCTCCTCGCGCACCGCGCCCCACTCCGGGGTCTCGATGTTGCGGAAGACGCTCGCCTGCGAGGCCTCCTTCACGACGTCGTCGCGGGTGACCTCGCCGTCGGCTCCTGTCGGGGTGACCGAGGAGAGGTCGACCCCGAGATCGCGTGCGAGCTTGCGGATCGGTGGCTTCGCGATGACGCCGACCGAGGAGCGCACCGGGCGCGCAGCGGCACGCGTGCGCCGCGAAGTCGCCCCTGCACCCGTGCCGTAGCCGACCAGGACCGAGCCGCCGGTCTCTTCGCCTGCCGGCGCGGGGTTCGGCGGGGTGGCAACGGGCGCAGCATCCGACACGAAACTGATGATCGGCGTGCCGACCTCGACCGTCGTACCCTCCCCGACCAGCAGATCGCCGACGACGCCGGCATACGGCGATGGAAGCTCGACGAGCGATTTGGCCGTCTCGATCTCGCAGATCACGTCGTTGATCGCGACGTCGTCACCCGGGGCGACCTTCCACGTGACGATCTCGGCTTCGGTCAGACCCTCACCGACATCGGGGAGGTTGAAGTTCTGCGTGCTCATTGCGAGTCCTTTCGACGGACGGCTCCTGCATGACTCCGGAGAATTTCAGCTGATCGCCGGGAGCAGCATGCACGTGCGGCCGTTTCGGCGAGTATCTCCGGAGTTGTGCGCATGAATCAACGGTTTCAGTAGGCCAGCGAGCGGTCGACGGCCTCGAGGATGCGGTCGGCATCCGGGAGGAAGGTGCCCTCGAGCTTGGCGGGCGGGAACGGAGCGTCGTACCCCGACACCCGAAGCACCGGGGCCTCGAGGGCGTAGAACGCGCGCTCCATGACGGTGGCGGCGATCTCCCCGCCGAGGCTGTTGAAGCTCGGCGCCTCCTGCGCGTAGACCATCCGACCGGTCTTGCGGGCGGAGTCGAGGATGGGTCCGTAGTCGACCGGCGACAGCGAACGCACGTCGACGACCTCGCAGCTCGTGCCCTCGCTCTCGGCGAGTGCAGCGGCCTGCAACAGGGTCGTGACCATGGCGCCGTGTCCGACCAGGGTGACATCAGTGCCGGTGCGCACCACGCGTGACGAGTGCAGCGGCGCCGCGGACTTCTCGACGTCGACCTCGCCCTTCTGCCAATACTTGCTCTTCGGCTCGAGGAAGATGATCGGATCGTTCGAGGCGATCGCCTCCTGGATCATCCAGTACGCGTCGTTCGGTGTCGACGGCGAGACGACCCGCAGCCCTGGAGTGTGCGCGAAGTAGGTCTCCGGACTCTCCTGATGGTGCTCGACCGCGCCGATGTGGCCGCCGTAGGGGATCCGGATCACGATCGGCATCGACAGCGCGCCCTCGTGCCGGTTGGTGATCTTCGCCAGCTGCGTGGTGATCTGATCGAATGCGGGAAACACGAACCCGTCGAACTGGATCTCGCAGACGGGACGGAACCCGCCCATCGCGAGGCCGATGGCCGTGCCGACGATGCCCGACTCCGCGAGCGGGGTGTCGAGCACGCGGTTCTCACCGAAGTCGCGCTGCAGGTGCTCGGTGATGCGGAACACCCCACCGAGCTTCCCGATGTCCTCGCCCATCAGCAGGACGCGTGGGTCGTCCTGCATGGCCTTGCGCAGGCCGGCGTTGAGTGCCTTGCTGAACGCCATCGTCTCGAGCGTCATGCGCGGGCTCCCCCGGTCTGCGTCGGCTGTTCGAAGGAAGCCTCGTACTGCTCGCGCCACGCGCGTTGCTCGTCCATCAGCGGATGCGGCTCGCTGTACACGTGATCGAAGATCTTGTTCGCACGGGGCGGCTCCAGGGTGAGGGTGCGGACGCGGAGGTCTTCTGCGGCATCCGCCCCCTCAGCGTCCACCTCGTCGAAGAAGGAGCCGGCGGCTCCACGGCCCTCGAGGAACGCGCGCATGCGCGTGATCGGGTCGCGCAGCTGCCACGATTCCTCCTCGTCGCTGGTGCGGTACTTCGTCGGATCGTCGCTCGTGGTGTGGGCGCCGAGGCGATAGGTCTCGGCCTCGATCGCACGAGGGCCCTTGCCTGCTCGCGCTTCATCGAGCGCGACACGAGAGACGGCGTAGCTGGCGAGCACGTCGTTGCCGTCGACGCGGATGCTGTCGATGCCATAGCCCGCGCTGCGCTGAGCGAACGGCACGCGCGTCTGGGTCGCGACAGGCACGGAGATCGCCCATTGGTTGTTCTGGAGGAAGAAGACGGTCGGAGTCTGGTAACTGGCGGCGAAGACCATCGCCTCGTGCACATCTCCCTGACTGGAGGCGCCGTCGCCGTAGTAGACGATCACCGCTTCGTCGCGTTCAGGATCACCCGTCCCCGAACGGTCGCCGAAGTTCAGGCCCATGGCGAAGCCGGTCGCGTGCAGCACCTGCGAGCCGAGCACCAGCGTGTACAGCCGGGTGTTGCCGTTGGCAGGGTCGGTCGGATCCCAGCCGCCGTGCGAGATGCCGCGCATCAGCTTGATGATGCCGATCGGATCGACGCCGCGGATGCGCGCAACGGCGTGTTCGCGATACGAGGGGAACAGCGTGTCCTGCGCACGCGCGGCGCGCGCGGAGCCCACCTGTGCCGCTTCCTGTCCGCGGCTCGGCGGCCAGAGCGCCAGCTGCCCCTGACGCTGCAGGTTCGTGGCTTGATTGTCGATGGCGCGGATGACGACCATGTCGCGGTAGAACTGCTCGAGCTCTGCATCACTGATCGCTTCGATCAGTGGCAGGTACTGCTCGGCGGCAGGGCTGGGCGCGAAACGGCCATCCGCTTCCAAGACGCGGACGAGATCGGTCTCTGACGAGGTCACCGTTCTACGCTATCCGAGCCGGCATGCCCGGTCACGTATACCTAGGACACCCTCGTATCTGCCCGGAGTCCGGAGAAACCGCTGGTCAGCGCATGGTGGAGGCGACGTGGAGCACCCGGTCGATGGAGGACTCCTCGCCGACGGAGATCCGGATGCCGTCACCCGAGAACGGCCTGACGATGATGTCGGCGGCCACGAAAGCCGCGGCGATCTCGTCGGTGCGCTCGGCCGTGGGCAGCCACACGAAGTTGCCCTGCGCGTCCGGCACGTCCCAGCCATGTGCACGCAGTCCGTCCAGCAGACGCGTGCGCCGCTCGACGATCACGGCGACCCGGTCGAGGAGTTCGGCTTCGGCGTCGAGGCTGGCGATCGCAGCTGTCTCAGCGGCGGCAGTGACGGACAACGGGATGCCGGTGGCTCTGGCCGCGTCGAGCACCTTGGCCTGACCGATCGCATAGCCGACGCGGAGTCCGGCGAGTCCGTACGCCTTGGAGAAGGTGCGAAGCACGACGACGTTCGGATGACTCTCGAGCACGCGCTCGGCGAGTCCGTCGACCGCATCCTCCGCGGTGACGAACTCGGCGTACGCCTCATCGAGGATGACCAGCACGTCGGCGGGCACCTTCACGATGAACGCCGCGAACTCGTCGCTCGTGATGATCGGCCCCGTGGGGTTGTTCGGGGTGCACAGCAGAATCGCGCGGGTGTGCTCGGTGACGGCATCCGCCATCGCGTCGAGGTCGTGGCGTGCATCAGCGGTCAGCGGAACCTGCACGCCGGTCGCGCCGGCGACGAGAGGCAACCCGGGGTACGCCTCGAAGGAACGCCACGCGTAGACGACCTCGTCGCCGACGGATGCCGCCGCCTGCACCAGCTGGTACAGGATCGCGACGCTGCCGCTGGCGACGTGCACCTGGTCGAGGTCGACTCCGTAGCGTGCCGCCAGCCGCTCGCGCAGGCGGGTCGCCGACGCGTCGGGGTACCGGTTGACCGGCGTGGTGTGCGCGAGCGCCTCAAGCACCGAGGGCAGCGGCTCGAACGGGTTCTCGTTGCTGGAGAGCTTGAAGGCATCCGGGCCCGCCTGCTTGCCCTGCCGGTACGGCGCGAGGGCGGCGATCTCTGGACGGATGCGGGGAAGGATCGGCTCGGTCACGACGTCAGTCTACGAGCGGGGCGGATGAATCCCTCGTCCGGTGACAAGCGCCACCCCTCATGGGAGACTGAATCCACCATGCGCTTCATCATCAGAGTCATCATCAACGCATTCGCCCTGTGGGTCGTCACACTGATCCCTGTGCTGCAGGTCGTCGTCGTCGCATTCCCTCCCGGGGAGACCCTGCAGCTGGTGCTCACGCTGCTCGCGGTCGGAGCGATCTTCGCAGTGGTCAACACGATCATCGGCACGGTCATCAAGATCGTCGCCTTCCCGCTGTACATCCTCACGCTCGGGCTCATCGGCTTCATCATCAACGGCTTCCTGCTGTGGCTGACCGCGTGGATCACTTCGGGCTTCGGCTGGGGCCTGACGGTCGGCAGCTTCTGGTGGGGCGTGCTCGCCGCGATCATCATCTCGATCATCAACGCCGTGTTCGGCGGCATCCTTCGTCCGCAGAAGCGGCAGCGCCGCGACTGATCGCTGCGCCTGTCATTGCCGGCGCGCCACGTACTCCGTCGATTCGATCGACAGTGCTCGATCGAGCTCCCTGGCCCTGTCGACCCACGCCTCCAGCCGCACGTCCCCTGATGCGTCAGCCATCTCGGCGGTCCGGGTATAGCTCTCCATCAGATGCGCCGGCAGCAGCAGATCCAGAGCGTCACCGTCTCTGGTGACGACGACGCTGTCCGGCGAGCCGGTGCCGCCGGGCGCCCCACCTCCGGAGAGGCTGCTGACCACGTCGTCGGTGTGCCGAAGCTCGATCAGCAGCTGATCATCGCCCACTGTCGGATGCACTGGACTGCCCGCGGTGACCTGGACGGTCACGTCGAACTCGCTCTGCGATGACAGGTACGCGGCGTTGATCGCTGACTGCGAGTGCGCGTAGACCTGAACCTCGTCGCCCGGTCGGGCACCGGCCGCCTCCAGCGCTTCGACCGTCGCCACGTACGAGGCTGATTCGTGCGCGGTGTACAGGTCGACATTGGAGCGCATGTCGAAGGGCTCCTTCGGATCGACGCTCACCTGCGTGCCCTTCGCGTAGAGCACGAACCGGTTCGTGCCGTCCGGCATGGCGTACCTCTCGACCTTGAGTTGCGCGTTCGGCGCCGTCGGGAACCGCCGGAGCGCCTCAGCCAGGCTCGACGGTGGAGCGATCGGCGTGCCCGTCTTCACGGGCGTCACCGAGACCGGACCACCGCTGCCTGACAACGTCGCGTTCGGTGCGAGCCTGCCGGCGCCGGATGATCCGAGCAACGCCACCACGCCCAACATCATCGCCAGATCGGGGCCGGCTGCGCCCGCGGGGCCGAAACGACCCGCATCGAGCTGCTCCGTCAATCCTTCGAACCGCCCCTCCTTCCATCCCGCGAGCAGCCACTGCTCCATCTCGGCCACCCGCGGATCGGATGCCTCGAGCAGTGCGATGCGTGCATTGAGGGCGAAAGCCTGCGCGCTGTCCTGGATCGCTAGTGCCGCCAGCTGTGCTCGCAGCTCGACCAGTTCGTAGACGTCGGCCATGAGCATGGTGTTCGAGGATGCGGACCGGCATTCGTCGTGCAGCATGTCGGCACGGTCTGCGCTCGCCCACAGCGCGACGGAGTCCACGCGGGCGCTGAGCTCCGGCGTGGCCACGACGAAGCTGTGGGCGCTGCGGATCGCAGCAGCGGCATCCGCGAACATCGGCGCTGTTCTGCCCAGCGCAGCGGCGACGGCTCGCAGCGCGTCGGGGTCGACGGCGATCGCCCCGCCGTGAGTGATGTCGACGTCATCGCTCATGATCGACCAGCCGCATCGATCTCCCACGATCGGCTTCGCACCGCGCCGACCTCCGCAGTGGTGCGCTCCTTGAGGTCGACGATCAGCACGTGCAGTGCACGGACACCATCGGCGTGCCACTCGCTGGCGTCCACGAGTGGCAGCAGCGCCGCTCCGGCATCTTCGAGGGCGATGATGGCCTCGTTGACGGCGCGCTGCGCCGAGAACAGCTTCCAGAGGCCGTTCGAGCTCCAGGCCGCAGCCCCGATGATGTTCAGCATGCGCCAAGGATGCCGCGCGCGGCCGTTCGAGATTCCGGCTGAAACGCGAACCGTGCAGAGTCGGCTCGATCGTGATGCAGTGCAGGAGAAGAACGGTGAAGTCGTGCGGTGAGAGATCGGCGTCGCGGGGTCAGAAGAGGGAGTCACGACTGTGCAGGAAGGATGCCTACGGGCAGAATGGGACCCGTGACATCGCCCGAGCCCTTCCGCGTGATCTTCGTGTGCACGGGCAACATCTGCCGATCTCCGATGGCGGAGGTGGTGTTCCGCGACCTCGCCGAGCGCCAGGGGCTCGGATCGCGCATCGCATCGAGCAGCGCCAGCACAGGCGAATGGCATGTGGGCGAGCGCGCCGACGCCCGAACCATCGAGGCGCTCGAACGCCGCGGGTACGACGGATCCCGTCATCGCGCGAAGCCGTTCACCGCAGCATCCTTCGCCGACAACGACCTCGTCGTCGCGTTGGATCGCACTCACGAGCGGATCCTCAGGGAATGGGCGCGCGACGAGGATCAGGAGGGCAAGGTCACGTTGCTGCTGTCGTTCGATCGTGACGCCGAGAACCTCGACGTGCCCGATCCGTACTACGCGGCGGCAGAGATGTTCGACGCCGTGCTGGCTATGATTGAGACCGCGACCCGAGGCCTGTTCCGCCAGCTCGAACCCGCCCTGCGTCAGAGCCGCACGTCGCCCCACAATCGAGGGGCCCGATCAGGAGGACTCCCCTGACTTCCCCGAACTCCTTCCCCGTCCAGCCGTTGAGCCCCCTCGACGGGCGCTACCGCCCGGCGGTCGCGCCGCTCGGCGACTACCTCTCTGAGGCGGGGCTCAACCGTGCCCGCGTCGAAGCAGAGGTCGAGTGGCTGATCGCACTCACCGATCACTCGCTGTTCGGCACGTCGCCGCTGGCTGAGGCGGACAAAGATCGCCTTCGTGGCCTGTACCGCGACTTCGGACAGAACGAGATCGACTGGCTCGCCGAGAAGGAAGCCGTCACTCGCCACGATGTGAAGGCCGTGGAATACCTTGTACGCGACCGCCTGTCCGCTCTCGGTCTCGACTCGATCGCAGAGTTGACGCACTTCGCATGCACCAGCGAGGACATCAACTCCGTCTCGTACGCGCTCACCGTGAAGCGCGCGGTCGAGAACGTCTGGCTGCCGGCTTTCGACGGCCTGATCGCCAAGCTGCGCGAGCTGTCGATCGAGCACGCGGATGCCGCGATGCTCTCCCGCACGCACGGCCAACCTGCAACCCCATCGACGATGGGCAAGGAGCTCGCCGTCTTCGCCTGGCGCCTCGAGCGCGTGCGCGCGCAGATCTCCGCATCCGACCACCTCGCGAAGTTCTCCGGCGCGACCGGCACATGGTCGGCTCACCTCGCCGCCGACCCCGACGCCGACTGGCCGACGATCGCCCGCGAGTACGTAGAGGGACTGGGCCTCGGGTTCAACAACCTGACCACGCAGATCGAGTCGCATGACTGGCAGGTCGAGCTCTACGACCGGGTCCGTCATGCCGGCGGCATCCTGCACAACCTCGCCACCGACATCTGGACCTACATCTCGATCGGCTACTTCACGCAGATCCCGGTCGCCGGCGCCACCGGCTCGTCGACGATGCCGCACAAGATCAACCCGATCCGCTTCGAGAACGCCGAGGCGAACCTCGAGCTGTCGGCTGCGCTGCTCGGATCACTGTCGCAGACGCTCGTCACCTCACGCCTGCAGCGCGATCTCACCGACTCGACGACGCAGCGCAACATCGGCGTCGCATTCGGGCACTCGCTGCTCGCGCTCGACAATCTGCGTCGGGGCCTGAACGAGATCTCGCTGGCCCGCGACGTGCTGCTGGCCGACCTCGACGTGAACTGGGAGGTTCTCGCCGAGGCGATCCAGACCGTCATCCGCGCCGAGGTCGTCGCCGGACGCTCGAAGATCACCGACCCGTACGCGCTGCTCAAGGAACTGACCCGCGGTCACCGCGTGGGAGCGGCGGAGCTGGCATCCTTCGTCGAGGGTCTCGAGATCGGGGATGCCGCGAAGCAGCGGCTGCTCGAACTCACCCCCGCGACGTACATCGGCATCGCCGAGCGCCTCGCAAAGTAGGGCGTAGGTGGCTCAGGACTTCGAGGAGTCCGAGTCGCCGGGGTTCGACGCGTCCGAGCCGCTCGGGTTCGACGTGCCGTCGCCGGGCTCTTCGTCATAGAGAACAGGGCGATCGAGCGTCTTGTCCTGGTACTCACGCGGGTCCACGGCGAGGATCAGCATCGACATGATGAGCAGTGTGACGATGAACGCGCCACCGCCGATGACCAGGCCGAGGGCGATCGGCGTCAGGCCCTGATATGTGCCGTTCGCGATAGAAACATTGACGCGAGAAGTGAACGCACCGGTCGACACGAGCGTGACCACTGCGGCGAATATGCCGCAGGCGAGTGCGATCCCGAGCAGATGCAGTGGACGCAGCAGCTCTCGACGGTTGGTCTTCTTCTCGCTCACGCGGCTCCTCCAGTCTCGGCCGAAGCGTTCGTGGCGCCATCGGTGTCGGCATCCTCGGTCGTCACGCCATCCGTCGCGCTCGGGCGATTCGGGGAGAAGCCGGCGATCGCGAGGAACACGGCGACGATCGCGGCGTAGCCGCCGACCATGCCGACCGCCAGGATGATCCCGGTGAGCGTCAATGCCTCAGCGCCGTCGACCGAGTACTGCAGCGAGTACCCGGAGGGTATGACGAGCAGGGCCACAGCCAGCACGAGCCCGAGGGCACCGACGGTGATGGCGTCCTTCGCGGTCGGGTCGGTGCGTCGAACGCGGAGCCCGCCGATGAGCTCGACGAGACCGGTCGCCGCGGCCCAGATGATCACGACGACAAAGAACACCGAGTCGGTGCGCCACGTCGGGACACCGCTGACGATCGCCGTGAGCAGATCGATGGCTCCGAGCATGATGAGCGGCCACCGTGAACCCGAAGGCACTGCAAGCCAGGCACCGAGAACGAAGATGAACCCACTCGCCGCGACGAATCCGCCGAACACGGCGAACCCGACCGCCGCCGAGTGATCCGGCGAGAACGTGATCATGAGTGCCGCTGCCGCCGCGAAAAGAGCGCGCAGCAATTGGATGTGGCGCACGGTGAAGGTGCGAGCTGGGGCAGACATGACGATTCCTCGGTCTTCCGGGGTGGTGTGTCCAGTCTACGCGTGGGCGAACAGCGCACGCGCCCGACGGCGTGCAGTGCGACTGCGGGGTTCGGCGGCGTCCCCAGAACGGTCGCCGAACCCCGCAGTCCACGCAGGGGGCACTGCGTCAGGCCATGCGTCGACGCAGATGCGGGCTCCGCCTGCGACGATCTGACCCCGTGACCTGCGCATGACGCCTCGGGCCCGAGGTGCCTGCGACCGGCCCTATGCTCAAGGTACCGACTGCTTCTTCACATACCTGGGGAGGTCTGTGATGTACGAAGAAGATTCAGCGAGCGCCGAGCGCGCGGCCGACTTCGCGACCGCGCTGCGGGCGACGATCCTGGCGCGGGGCGTCACACTCACGTGGTTGCGGGAACGCCTGGCGGCCAGCGGCAATCCCGTGTCTGCGGCGACCCTCAGCTATTGGCGTTCCGGTGCCAGGCGTCCCGAAGGGCCGCAGTCACTCGCGGCGGTCGACGAGATCGAGTCGCTGCTGCAGATGGATGCCGGTGCGCTGAGCCGGCTCGTCGGTCCGAGCCAGCGCGTCGGCCCCATCGGCACCCCGCAGTATCCGCTCGAGGCTGCGCGCCTGGAGCGGGCGACCGCCGAGACCTTCACCGCGCTGGGAGCACCGGTCATGGACCCCGGCCGCGATGTCTCGACCACAGCGGTGACAGAGGTCGGCGCCGACGGATCCGTGATCTCGCGCACGACTCGCACGCTGCTGCAGTGCACCGCCGGCACGATCACCAATGTGCCGTACCTCGACCTCACGCCCGGTGTCCGCACGCCCGCCCCCATCTTCAGCGTGGTGTCCGGCGGTCACATCTCACGACTCCACTCGCATCCGAGCGGCGAGGTGCATGGTGCGATGTTCGAACTCGAACGCCCGTTGGGACCGGCCCAGACGACGATGCTGGAATGGAAGCTGGAGTTCCCTCCCGGTTATCCTCCGAACACCGAGACCGGCCACGGCGTCGCCCGTCGAGCCCGCGAGCTCGTCCTGTGGACCAGGTTCCACCCGGAGGCGCTTCCCGATTGGATCGAGGAGGTCGAGGAGACACCGACCGAGACGATCGTGACTCCGCTCTTCCTCGACGGCGCGACGACCATCCATCAGGTGCGGCAGGCCTGGGGCCCTGGGATGCTGGTGCTCCGCTGGGGGTACGGCGAACGGGAGTGACGCGAGAGCGGCACGAGCGCTATCCGCTTCCCGGCGGCGAACGTATGCGATCACGCTAGTCGTGGATCGTATCCGCGATAATGCGGATTTCCGACCGCCCGCTTTGTCCAGCAAATCGGGCGCTTCACGCTAATAATGCGCATTATCACGTTGACCCCGCCGCATCCGACAGCGCAGACTGCTGTCTCGTCACCGCAGACCCGTCCAGTGCACCAGATCGAGGAGGATCGATGCCGCGCCACCGCTTCACCCAAGCCGACGTCGCCGCGATGGCCGGCGTCAGCCAATCGACCGTGAGCTTCGTGCTCAACGGCAGCATGCCCGTCGGTGTGCGCATCTCTGAAGAGACCCGCAAGCGCGTCCTCGACGCGATCCGGATCACCGGATACTCCGCCAACCCGGTTGCACAGAGTCTCGCCGGCGGACGGAATCAGATCCTCGGCGTGTTCACCTACGAGACGACCTTCCCTCGTGGCGGACGGGACTTCTACAGCCCGTTCCTGGTCGGCATCGAACATGCCGCAGAGCAGGTGGGCGTCGACATCCTCCTGTTCACCTCGGCCCGCGTGGTGGACGGCAAACGTCGGCTTTCGCGAGATGGATGGCAACGGCTCGGGATCGCAGACGGCTGCCTGCTTCTCGGACAACACGAAGACCAGGGCGAATTGCAGCATCTGCTCGACACGAACTACCCCTTCGTGTTCGTCGGCAAGCGCGTCAGCGAAGGTCGAATGCTGCCGTATGTCGGGGCCGACTACGTCTCTGCAACCGTTCGGCAGGTCGAGCGTCTGCTCTCCGAGGGACACCGACGCATCGGATATGCCGGACCGCAGGGTGCGGATCAGTCGACGCTCGATCGAGTGGAGGGGTACCGACAGGCGATGCGCGCAAACGGACTGCCCCTGCGTTTCGTCGACCTGCACGACGTCCCTGGCGGCGCGGAGGAGATCGCAGAGCGCAGGCTCACCGCCATCCTCGTGGCACCCGAGAACTCACCCGACGAACTTGTCGAGGCCCTGGAAGCACGTGGCCTGCGGGTGCCCCACGACGTCTCGATGCTGCTCCTGGGGCAACCGATCCACCAGGGGCGCGCTTCCCGGCGCTGGTCGGGGTTCACAGTTCCGCGCGAGGAGATGGGCGCCCGCGCGCTCGTGCTCCTGTCCCGGATCGTCGAACGCGAGACAGCGACCGGACGGACTCCCGACATCACCTCGCTCAACGACGCCGATCTGCACCAGATCCTCGACTGCCCCGACATCGACGGCGACTCGCTCGCCCCTGCCCCGATCACCGCCCCTGCCTCAGAAGGAACCATTCGTGACCACGCGTGAACTGACCACCGACATCCTCATCGTCGGAGCGGGGTTGGGTGGCATCGCCGCCGCCCTTGCCGCTGCCGACCGCGGATCTCGGGTGATCCTTACCGAGGAGTTCCAGTGGATAGGCGGCCAGTTGACCTCACAGGCGGTGCCGCCGGACGAGCACCCATGGGTCGAGGAGTTCGGCATCACCGCCCGTTACCGCGCACTGCGCGATGGCATCCGCGATGTCTATCGCCGCCGGTACCCGCTCATCGACGCAGCCCGCGATCACGTCGACCTCAACCCCGGCGCGGGGTGGGTGTCGAAGCTCTGTCACGAACCGCGTATCGCCGTCGGCGTGCTCGAGGAGATGCTCGCCCCGCACCGCTCGACAGGCCGGATCACACTGCTCGAACGCCGCCGCCCCATCGCCGCGACGACCGACGGCGACCGCGTCACGTCCGTCACCCTCCGCTCCGAGATCGGAGAGCGCGACGTCACGGTGCACGCCTCTTACGTCGTCGATGCAACAGAGACCGGCGAGCTTCTGCCACTCACCGGCACCGAATACGTGACCGGGTTCGAGTCGAGAGCCGAGACCGGCGAGCCCAGCGCTCCCGAGATCGCTCAGCCAGACAACGTGCAGGCTCTCAGCGTGTGCTTCGCCGTCGAGCATGTGGAGGGCGACCATACGATCGAGCGTCCGGAGCGCTACGACTTCTGGCGCCGGTACACGCCAGCTGCATGGCAGGGCCACCCGCTCCTCTCCTGGACGGCGCCCAATCCCCGCACGCTCGAGATCGACACCCGCGCGTTCAGCCCGAACCCGGGCGATGACGCGCTCGCCGTCGACGCCGACCAGTCGAAGAACGCCGGCGACCAGAACCTCTGGTTCTTCCGCCGCATCGCCGCCCGCGACCTGTTCACGCCCGGGTTCTACGAAAGCGACATCTCGCTGGTCAACTGGCCGAGCATCGACTACTTCCTCGAGCATGTGCTCGACGTCCCCCGCGAGACCGAGCTCGAGCGCTACGAAGACGCGCGGCAGCTGAGCCTGTCGATGCTGTACTGGATGCAGACCGAGGCGCCTCGGGCAGACGGCGGGTTCGGCTTCCCGGGGCTACGGCTCCGGCCCGACGTGATGGGCTCGACCGACGGCCTCGCCCAGGCGCCCTACCATCGTGAATCCCGTCGCATCCGAGCACTCACGACGATCACCGAGAACGACGTCTCGTACGCGATCCGCGGCGATGAGGGCGCGACCCGCTACGAGGAGTCGGTCGGCGTCGGGATGTACCGGATCGACTTGCACCCCTCCACCGGCGGAGACACCTACATCGATGTGGCATCCACGCCGTTCGAGATCCCGCTCGGCGCGCTCATCCCGCAGCGCGTGACCAACCTGCTGGCGGCGAACAAGAACATCGGCACGACGCACATCACGAACGGCTGCTACCGGCTGCACCCCGTCGAGTGGAACATCGGCGAGGCCGCCGGTCATCTGGCCGCGTTCTGCGTCGCGAATGACATCACCCCGCACGCCGTGCACTCCGACACCACGAAGCGTGAGGCCTACCAGGGCGAACTCGACGCCACTGGAGTCGAGCGCCACTGGCCCGAGGGCCGGGTCCACGCGTACTGAGACCTGCAGCACCACCCGAACACCCCTATTCACAGAATGGAGAGACACATGAGTCACCCGCAATCACGTAGACGTGCACACTTCGCGGTCGGCGCCGGCATCGCAGCCGTCGCCCTCACCCTCGCCGGATGCAGCGGCGGACCGGCCGAGACAGAGACCCCCGATGAACCGGTCGAACTGCGCATGACGGTCTGGACAGCCGACGAGACGCAACTCGCGCTGTTCCAGGAGATCGCCGATGCGTATGTCGCCGAGAACCCTGAGCTGGTCTCGGGCGTCACGTTCGAGCCGATCCCGTTCGATGCATACACGACGACCCTGACCACGCAGCTCGCCGGCGGCAATGCGCCCGATCTGGGTTGGATCCTGGAGAGCTACGCACCGGAGTTCGTGCAGAGCGGCGCACTGGTCGACATCGCACCGACGCTGCAGGAAGCCGATGGGTACGAGTACGACGACCTGCTGGATTCGTCGCTCGCGCTCTGGCAGCAGGATGACGCGCTCTTCGCCTATCCCTTCTCCAACAGCCCGTTCGCGATGTTCGTCAACACCGATCAACTCGCAGCAGCGGGTCAGCCGAACCCTGCTGAGCTCGTCGCATCCGGAGACTGGACGTTCGACAGCGCCCGCGACATGTCGGCTGCCGCGGCCGCCGCCTCGGGGAAGCAGGGCCTCGTCGTCCGCGACTTCGACTACAAGGCCTGGGAGGTGCTCGCCTCGGTATGGAACGGATGGGGTGCGGCGCCGTGGAACGAGGACGGCACCCAGTGCACGTTCACCGATCCGGAGATGATCGACGCGATGACGTGGATCCACGACGCGGTCTTCGCGGATGCGGCGATGCCGGGGCCGGGAGTAACGGCAGACTTCTTCGCCGGTGACGCGGCGATGACGGTCACTCAGATCAGTCGCGCATCTGCTCTCGATGACTCGTTCGCGTGGGACGTCGTGCCGCTTCCTGCCGGCCCGGAGGGGCAGCAGAACGTCATCGGCCAGGCCGGCATCGGCGTCTTCGCGAACGCGAAGCACCCCACGATCGCGGCTGACTTCCTCGCGTACTTCACCGCCCCCGAGAACGCCGAGAAGCTCGCGACCTACTTCCCGCCGCCGCGTGAATCGCTGCTCAACGCCGAGACGCTCGGTGCCGCCAACCCGAAGCTCAGCGAGGAGCAGCTGCAGGCGGTCGTCGTCGACGGCATCCAGGACGCGGTCACCAAGCCGACGCACGCGAACTTCGCGAAGCTGCAGGACACCGTGCGCGCAGAGCTCGACGCACTGTGGACGGCGGATGCCGATGTCGAGGCCGTCCTCGAAGACACCTGCGGCGCCATCTCACCACTGCTGGAGGGCTGATACCGCATGACCACCACCGCCGCCAGCGACGCGGCTCAGACCACGGAGCGGAGGGGACGCGCAGAGCGTCCTCCCCGCCCCGCGGGTGTGCACAGACGCCGCGCGGCCGCCACTCGCGGCGACTGGATCGTCGGTTACACGATGGTCGCCCCCGCCGTGCTCGGCGCGCTCGCCTTCGTGATCGCGCCGCTCATCGCCGTGTTCTGGTTCTCACTTCATGACTGGAACGTCCTGGCGAACACGTTCGTCTTCTCCGGAAGGGAGAACTACGAGCGGATGCTGAGCGATCAGGGTCTGCATGACTCGCTGCTCGCGAGCCTGTGGTTCTCGATCGGCCTGGTCGTGCTGAACATCACGCTCGCCCTGTTCCTCGCTGTGCTGCTCAATCAGAAGCTGCCTGGGACGACCACGTTCCGCACCTTCTTCTTCTCGCCCGTCGTCGTCTCGCTGGTGGCCTGGACCATCGTGTGGAGCTTCCTGCTGCAAGCCGACGGGGGCATCAACGGGTTCCTCTCGCTCGTCGGCGTCGACGGTCCGAACTGGCTGCGGAACGACTTCACGGCAATGGTCTCCGTGATCATCGTGCAGGTCTTCAAGAACGTCGGTATGAACATGATCCTGTTCCTCGCGGCGCTCCAGGGAGTGCCCGAGGAGATCATGGAGGCCGCACGAATCGACGGCGCAGGCGCCTGGCGCCGATTCCGCGCGATCACCCTGCCGATGATCAGCCCGACGATCCTGCTGGTCTCGATCCTGACGATCGTCGGGTCGCTCGAGGTCTTCGCGCAGATCGCTGTCCTCACCGGCGGCGGACCAGGCAACTCCACGACGGTGCTCGTGTACTACCTGTATCAGCAGGCGTTCCGCTTCAATGACTTCGGCTACGCCAGCGGTATATCCGTGCTGCTGTTCATGATCGTCCTGATCCTCACCCTGATCCAATGGCAGACGCGAAAGAGGTGGGTGTTCAATGAGAACTGACGCTCCGCTGGCCGATGTCGACCCGATCGACACGACGACCGTGGTGACCGGATCGACCACCCCTCCGCACCGTGTGCGCGCCGGCAGCTCCCGTGCGAAACGTCGGTGGATCTCGATCGGGCTCGTCGTACTGCTCGCCGTCATCAGCATCCCGTTCATCTTCCCCACCTGGTGGATGGCGACTTCCAGCCTGAAGCCGATGAGCGAGATCCTGCGCAAGGTCCCGACACTCTGGCCGGAGAATCCGAGTTTCGACGCGTACGGCGAGGTGTTCCGTCTGCAGCCCTTCGCGCAGCAGTACTGGAACAGTCTCTACATCGCGGTGATCGTGACCGTCGGGACGCTGCTGGTCGCGGCAATGGCGGGTTACGCGTTCGCGCGCATCCGCTTCCCCGGCGCCAATGCGATGTTCCTGGTCGTGCTGGTAGGGCTGCTGGTTCCCAGCGAGGTGACGATCGTGCCGCTGTTCCGGCTGATCAACGGCATGGGCCTGATCAACACGCACTGGCCGCTCATCGTGATCCCGATCTTCGGAGCGCCCGCCGTGCTGTCGATCTTCATCATGCGTCAGTTCTTCCTCGGACTCCCCACGGAGCTCGAGGAGGCAGGGCGCATGGACGGACTCGGGCGCTGGGGGATCTTCTGGCGGATCGCGTTCCCGCTGTCACGCCCCGCGTTGGCGGCGGTCGCGATCTTCACGTTCCTGAAATCGTGGAACCTCTACCTCGAGCCGATCGTGTACCTCTCGAGCAAGGACATGTTCACGCTCCCGCAGGCGCTGACGCAGTACGTCGATGCATACGGCGGGCCGATGTGGAACGTGCAGCTGGCTGCGACGACCCTGACCGTGGTTCCGGTGCTGTTGGTGTTCCTGTTCGCGCAGAAGCAGTTCGTGCAGGGGTTGGCGCACACCGGCTTGAAGGGCTAGCGCCTGGCCGGCACTTCGAGGGAAGAAGAGTTTCAGGGCTTCGCGCCGCGCGGAAGCCCTGAAACTCTTCTTCCCTGGTTCCATCCGGCCACGTCAGCCGTGCGTCGCTATAGTGACCCGATGGACCTCGTCTTCCTCCACGGCCCGGCCGCATCCGGCAAGTTGACCGTCGGACGTGAACTCGCTCGACTCACCGGAATGTCGCTCTTCCACAACCATCTCGTCGTGGATGCTCTCCTTGCACTCTTCCCGTTCGGCTCGTCGGAGTTCGTGCAGTTGCGGGAGGAGTACTGGTTACGGGCGTTCGCGGCTGCTGCCTCTTCGGGTCGGTCGTTCATCTTCACGTTCGCACCAGAGCCGACGGTGCCCGCCGGATTCGCCCAGCGAGCGCTGTCCACGGTCGTAGCCTCCGCCGGACGCGTTCGGTTCGTCGCACTGCAGGTGTCAACCGAGGAACAGGAGCGTCGGATCGAGAACGCGGATCGGAAGCAGTTCAACAAGCTCTCCTCACTCGAGACACTCCGCCGCATTCGCGAGGTCGAGAAGGGAGAGGTCGACATCCCTCCAGCAGACCTCACGATCGACACGGAGATGACTTCGGCCACTGAGACGGCACGACTGATCCGCGATCGCTTCGAACTCCCGCTGGTGGAGCAGAGCATCGGATATCCGACTCTCTAGATCGCGTGGCTACTCCCCCGTGACGACAGGGCGTCCTGGCGTGTTCGACCACTCGCTCCAAGAGCCGTGGAAGATCTTCGCGTCGATGCCCGCTTCGGCGAGCACGAGGGCTGTGTGCGCTGCGGTGATGCCCGATCCGCAATACGCCGCGACCGGGGTGCCGTCGCCGATGCCGGCATCCGCAAAGTTCTTCTTGAGTGTCTCGAGGTCGAGCAGGGTGCCATCCGCCGCGACGTGCTTCCCGGTCGGCAGGTTGACCGCTCCGGGAATGTGTCCTGCGACCGGATCGAGCGGTTCTGTCTCGCCGCGGAAGCGCTCAGGCGCACGCACATCGAGCAGCACACCGGATGCCGGGAACGCCGCCGTCTCGTCGATCGTGAGGCTGTCGCCCGCGACATCCGTCAAGGTCACGGTTCCAGGCGAGTACTCCATCGAACCGCTCTCGACGTCACCGCCGGCATCCTTCCAGGCCTGCCAACCTCCGTCGAGAACCCTGACGTCGACGCCACCGTGTCGCAACAACCACCACGCGCGAGCCGCAGGCAACCCACCTGCGTCGTCATAGGCGACGACCACGTCACCGTCATCGAGACCCCACTGGCGCGCAGCATCCTGCACCTGTGCGGTCGACGGCAGCGGATGCCGCCCCTCATCGGGCCGGCCGTGCCGCGACAACTCGCGCTCGAGATCGACGAACACCGCTCCGGGGATGTGTCCCTGAAGGTATTCCTCCCGCCCGTCGGGCTGCGCGCGGCCGCCGGGAATGCTCAGACGCCAGCGCACATCGATGACGCGCACGGCATCGTCGCGTACCAACTCGGCCAACTCGTTCACGCTCACCAGGTGGGACATGATTCCAGGCTACGGCGCATCACCCGCGACTTCCGTCAGTTCGGTAGCACCGCGGGTCCGTTCCCGACGCCGTGTCCTGGGCCGTTCCCCGGGCCGTGCCCGTGCCCGTTCCCCGGGCCGTGCCCGGCGCTGTTTCCCGGGCCATACCCGTGCCCATTTCCTGGACCGTGCCCGTGACCATTTCCTGGACCGTGCCCGTGACCATTCCCCGGGCTGTGCCCGGGACCAGTCCCGTCCTGACAGGCGACCAGTTCATCCTCGCTCGGTGTGAACCGCAGCCAGTCGAATCGCGCCTCGGTATCGGGAGCGGTCGTCGCACCACGGAACGCCGACACTCCGACACCGGTGGCCGCGAGCACGTCCGACTCGATCGGTTGGCCGATGCGAATGAACTTCTGGCCGTCGGTGGACAGCGAAGCAGTGACCCATTCGCCGTTGCTGCTCATGCGCAGCCACACAGTGCCAGCCATGTCCGCCGGAGGGAAGACGCTGTCCTCCCACGTCCAGGTGTCGAAGCGATCCTTGCCGTTGTTCTTCCAGGTGAAGTCGAATCGCTGGCCCTGCTGTGCGTACGACCAGACGAGCTTGGCGTTGTTCGCATGGTCGCGGTACAACACGAGCCCGGCCTGCTGATACTTGGCCACAGGCGCGTAGTCCAATTCAGTCGTGACCTCCCACGCGCCATCAGGAACGGGCAGTTGCGGAATGGTCGCGCCGCCTATCGAGGTGGTCGGGGACGACATCACCAGATCGCCGCTTTCGAGACGCTGCCGATCCTCGCCGTCGCGGATGACGCTCCACGCCTCACCCAGAGCGTCACCGTCGAACTCGTCGGAGCCCTCGCCCGCGCACAGTTCGTACATCGGGTCCTCGGAATGCGTGTTGAGCGGATCCCGCGTGCCCTCGGGATCGAGCATCGCATGGGCGATGGTCGTGCCGCTGCGTCCGCCGATCTCGAAGATCATGTGGGTGATGCCGTCCTCTTCCACGATCTGCGGCGACGACGTGCGTCCCTCCTCCGGCGGGAACGGGCTGGGGATGTACAACGGCATCGGGTCGCCGATGCTGCGAAGGTTCTCGTCGAGCTTCTTCGCGAAGATGGTGCCGGCGCTCGACCCGTAGAGCACGTACTGCGTGCCGTTCCACTCCCATATCTCGGGTCCGGCGACGTTCGTCCCCTCGACCGCGGTCGGTTCGACCACCCACCCCGGCTGCGCCTCCCAGTTGATGAGGTCGTGCGAGTACGCCAGCCCGATGCGGCGCACGTTCGAGGTGTCGTTGACCATGAAGAACATCGCGTGCTCCCACCCGTTCTCCGGGAACGGGTTGGCGAAGATGCGGTTGTACGAGGTCTCAGTCGCGTCTTGACCGAACTGCTCGGTCGTCATCACGACGCCCCCGTAGTCGAAGTGCACGCCGTCCGTCGACGTGGCGTAGCGATCGGTGTCGTTCTCGCCGTGGAAGTACAGGAACACCTGCCCGGTGTCCTCGTTCCAGACGGCATCCGGTGCGGACACATGCGAGACGTCGTAGATGCCATCCCAGACATTCGACACGATCGGGTTGACGTCGTGATGGGTCCACGGCCCGTCGAGCGAATCGGCGTACATGAGGTTGATACCGCCGGGGGCGTCGTGCGGCGCGAAGTAGACGTACCACTCGCCGAGCGGGTTCTCGAGATACTCCCCCGCGTGAAACACCGACGGGAAGATGAACTCGTTCCCCGGGTTCCAGGTCTCGTCAGTGAACCGATCGATGATCGGTCCCTGCGTGGTGAAGACCGGAAGTTCGTCTTCCGACGCAGCGGATGCTGCGGTCGACGCCGTTCCTGCGATGAGCGCGGTGGCGACGAGCGTCAGCGAGACCACTGCCGCAGCGATTCTCCTTCGGATGGCCATGGACTGCTCCTCTCGGTGCCTTCATCGGCACCGCTCAGGCAAGGCGCCCGCCTTGCTCCACGGCCTGATCGTAGCCACGCCCATCTGTCGCAGTCACGGCCATAATGCGCATTATTTGGCGGTGCGCAGCATTATCCGGACGCGGACTGCGCCCGGCACGGCGAGCGCAAACGCAGCGTCGCTACGCCCGCGTGAATGCCGCCGCCGTCGTGGCGTCGGCCGGATAGAACGCCTCGATGTGGAGATCGTCGACCGTGACGTCCATCGCGGAGACGACGGACGCGGCGATGCTGAAGAAGGACAGCTCTTTGTCCTCGACGCTCAATCGCAGCGGCACGACGACATCACGCGGCGCGGCCCGCTCCGCGTCCGGTCCAGGGTAGCGGCCCGCCTCTTCGAGCAGCTCACCCAGTTGCGGGTCGGCGGTGCGCTCGAATCGATGACGCACCTGGCCGAGCAGGAACGACCTCCACTGCCCGAGGTTACGGATGCGTGGCGCCAACCCGTCCGGGTGCAGCGACAGCCGGATCGCGTTCACCGGCGGCTCGAGCAAGTGATCGGCGCATCCGGCGAGGAGCAGATCGGTGGCGGCGTTGCGATCCACCACATTCCACCATCGATCGAGGACCAGGGCGGGATGGGGCATGTGGGCGTCGAGAAGCACGCGAAAGGCGTCGGCGATCGCATGCAGTTCGGGCGAGCGAAGGTCCCGCTCCAGGTACTGCGGTGCGTATCCAGCGGCCAGGAACAGTTCGTTCCGCTCCCGCAGCGGCACCTCCAATGACGCCGCGAGACGATCGATCATGTTCGGCGTCGGTCTGGATCGGCCCGTCTCCACGAAGCTCAGATGTCTGGCCGACACCTCGGTGTCCAGCGCGAGCTGCATCTGCGTCAGTCGTCGACGCTCGCGCCATCTCTTGAGAAGCGCGCCGACCGGGGCGTCATCCTGCACCTTCATCGTCATGCCTCCGACCCTAGCCACTCCGTGTTCCCGCCTGATTACCTCAGGGGTAATCGACGCGATGACCTCGATGCGATCGACTGTGGACATCACAACACCGATAGGAGTCACATCATGAACGACATCGTGAACGCATACCTCGACACGTGGAACGCACGGACGGATGCAGACAGGAAAGAGCTTCTCGAGCGGCACTGGTCTGCAGACGCGACGTACGTCGACCCGCTGGCGGAGGTCGCCGGACGCGAGAGCATCGGCGGCGTCATCGAGGCGGTCCACGCGCAGTTCCCCGAGTTCGTGTTCAGCCAGGTGGCCGAGCCGGACAGCCATCACGCGCAGACGCGCTTTCAGTGGGGGCTCGGACCCGCGGATGAAGAACCGATCATCATCGGGTTCGACGTCATCACCGAGGACGAGGACGGACGCATCCGTACCGTGGTCGGCTTCCTCGACAGGGTGCCTGCCTGAGTCGCGCCCTGCGAGAACGCGATGAAAGGAGGAAAGTGTCGGCCCCGCACGTCGGGAACCGGCACTTTCCTCCTTTGAGACGCCGGACGCGACGGGCGCCCGCGAGTGTTGGACCTGGGAGAGGAGTCAGTTCTTGGCTGCTTCGTCCTCTTCATCGCCGGATGCGTCACCTTCGTCGTCGTCGACCTCGTCCTCGTCGACCTCCGGCGCCAGCTCGATGATCTCGTCGCCCTCTTCGAGCACGTCGATGTCGTCTGCGTCTTCCGCTTCGTCCTCTTCGGCGGCATCCGATCCGAGCACCCCGTCGGGGCGGATGAGCTCGCGCACCTCGGCCATGAAGCTGTTGAGCTGCTGCTGCTGCCAGCGCAGCTGACGTGTACGGTCCTCAGCGTCGCGCAGCACCTCGGTCGTGTGACCGGTGACAGTGCTGACGATCTTCTGCGCCTTCACACGTGCGCGCTCCAGCGTCTCGCGGGCGCGCACCTGCGCGTCGGCCTCGATGGCCTGAGCCTGCGAGCGCATCAGACGCTCGTAGTCGTCGGCCTTCGCGGAGATGCGCTTGGAGTGCTCGAGGGATGCCGCGACCTGCTCGTTCGCGTCGGTCGTGATGCGCTCCGCGTGGGCGACGGCCTGGTTGTGCAGCAGCAGGAACTCCTGCTGCGCGTCGTCCTGCCGACGTGTCAGGGTCTCTTCGAACTCCAGCACTCGCGCATTCATCTCGCGCACCTCGCGCTCTGCGTCCGCGCGCTGCTGGCTCGTCTCGCGGGTGACCATGGAACGAAGCGCCGCCGAGCCCTTCTCGGCCTCGGTGCGGACGGTCGCGGCTTCCTGCTCCGCCTGGATGACCTTCTCCGATGCGTGGGCTGCCTCGCGCTGGATGGTCGCCTCATGCGCCGTGTACTCGGTGTCGATGCGCAGACGCACCTGATCGGCGTCATGCTGCGCCTGCGCGGTGATGCGATCGACCTCGGCGGCGAGCTCGACCCGACGCGACTCCGCCTCCTCGCGGGCGGCCTCCAGCAGACGCTCGGCCTGCACTGCCGCATTCTGGATCAGCACCGTCGCCTGCTCTTCGGCGACTCTCAGCACGGCCTCGAACTGCAGGCGCGAGCCCTCGGTGTCCGCTCCGGTCTTGGGCGCATCGACGAGTTCGCTCGTCAGCGTCGCGACCTGCTGCTCAGCGTCATCGGCCTGCGCACGCGCGGCGGCGAGGTCTGCTTCCAGCGCGGCGACGCGCTCTTCGTTCTGCGCCTCGAGCTCCGCGATGCGCGCCTCGCTCTCCGCGAGCGCAGACTCGACCTCGGAGCGCACCGATTCGACGTCCCGACTCACCCCAGCGCGAGCCTCGGCAAGTTCCGCATCCGCTCGCTGCACCTGCATCCGCAAGCCTGCGAGTGCGGCATCGACCTCGCCCCGGTCGTACCCGCGGAAGCCGATCGTGAAGGTGCCCTGTTCCCTGGGCTGGCCCTGAGCCAGCTGATCGAAGAAGTCGGCCCCATGCTCGTCGACGTTGTTCTCGGCGGAGTTGCTCACAGGGAGGGCCTTTCTGGAGGGTGCTCACCGGGCGGCCTTCATGACGCAGATCGTCAGAGAAGAAAGGTGACGGCTTGCAGTTTTGGGGGAGGGAATCGAGCTGCGAACTCGGTACTCAGCCTAATGAGTTCACCTGTCCTGCGGAACCGCGAGATGCTCATGCGCGCGTGCACGTTGGTGCGCCGTTGCGGCATCGGCCATCTGCGCGGATAAACTGCCGCCGACCCCCGAGAGAAGGATGCCGCGATGCCGCGTTTCGACCTGCCAGTGGAGGAGCTCCGCTCCTATCGCCCCGACGTCGCGGAGCCCGCAGACTTCGACGACTTCTGGGAGCAGACTCTCGAGGAATCGCGCGCGGCGGCAGAGCCGATCCGATTGCGCCGGATCGATTCCCCCTTGCAGTCGGTCGAGGTGTACGACGTGACCTTCAGCGGCTTCGGCGGCGATCCGGTGGGCGGGTGGCTGCTGCTGCCTGCAGACACCGATGAGCCGTTGCCAGCGGTCGTGGAGTTCAACGGCTACGGCGGAGGCCGCGGCCTGCCGCACGAGCGCCTGGGGTGGGCATCATCCGGCTATGCGCATTTCTTCATGGACACCCGCGGCCAGGGCAGCGTGTGGGGAACCGGTGGGATCACGGCAGACCCGCACGGCTCAGGCCCGGCGGCGCCCGGCTTCATGACTCGAGGGATCGAGGATCCGAGCAGTTACTACTACCGCCGCGTCTACACCGACGCCGTGCTCGCGATCGACGCCATCCGCTCCCTCGACCGGGTCGACGCTGCGCGCGTGGCCGTGTGCGGCGGAAGCCAGGGCGGAGGCATCGCGATCGCCGCAGCCGGACTGTCCACCGGCCTGATCGCCGCGATGCCCGACGTGCCCTTCCTCTGCCAGTTCGAGCGCGCGGTCGGCCTGACCGGACGCGACCCGTACAACGAGATCGTCCGGTACCTCTCGATCCACCGCGGCACCGAGGAGCGCGTGTTCGAGACCCTGTCGTACTTCGACGGCGTGAACTTTGCGCGCAGGGCCACAGCACCCGCCCTGTTCTCCGTCGCGCTGATGGATCCGGTCTGTCCGCCCTCGACCGTCTTCGCCGCACGCAACAGCTGGGGCGGAGTCGCCGACATCACCGAGTACGCGTTCAACGAGCACGAGGGCGGGCAGGGTCTGCAGTGGCAGAACCAGGCCGCGTTCCTCGCCGAGCAACTCGCAGGTTAGATAGCGAGTCCCCGGCCGCGGTTCATGCGCCCCCGCCGGTGCTCCCATCCGCCAGGCACGCACAGACTGTCGCGTTCTGCTCTGAGCAGAACGGCGGTGACACCGGCGCACCACGGAGTTACCGTGAACCATGGCCGAGATCGTCCCCTTCCCCCGCACGCCTCATCCGTCTCGCGGACCGCGCCCGCAGAACGGACCGGAGCCGCTCTGGCGCCACCTGCTCGGAGATCAGCTCCGCCGTCGCCGGCATGAGCGTGAAGAGACCCTCACCGAGACTGCCGACAAGGCGGGCGTCTCACCGCAGTACCTCTCCGAGATCGAGCGCGGGCTGAAGGAGCCGTCGAGCGAGATGATCGCCGCGGTGGCCGGGGCCCTCGACACGACGCTCATCGAACTCGCCAGCAGCGTCGCCGACGATCTGCGCATGACCTCGGCACCGGCATCCGCCGTCGTGTCCGCTGGTGCTCGCGGAGCGTTCGCTCTCGCTGCCTGACACTCGTTCGCTGACGACGCACGTCCCGCAACCGTTGCACGTCACCCGCTCGGGCGAGGGGGTTCGCCCCTCGGGGGGATGGCCGCGGCCGAGAGCCGCCTCACGATGGAGGCATGACACATCCCGACACCGCCGCATCCATCTCGTCCTCCGCTTCGTACACCGACGCCGACGCCGTGCACCGTGACGACGCCGCGCACCGTGACGGCGCATACGTCCGGCCCGACCGGCTCACGGTCTCAGCCGCGATCGCGCTGCTGACGATCGCAGTTCTTCACACCGTGGCGTTCGCTGTGCACCCGTGGTGGGGCGCATGGATGGCCGGCCCGTTCCGAAACACTCAGTTGCCGTTGGACGCGGCGGTGCAGTTCTGGGGACTCCCCGGTGGCTTCGTCGTTCCCGGCGTGCTCCTCGCGCTTCTCATCCTGCGTGCCGGCCGACGCGGCGACGCCGTGCCGCTCCACATTCCGCTCATCCTCGGCATCTGGGCACTCGTCTGCATCTGGATGGTCGGCCCGAGCGGATTCCTGCTGCTGCTGATTCCCGCCACCCTGCTGCTCATCGCGAGCCTCAGGTCGCGGCGCGGCGCCGGGCGCCGGGGGTAGAGGCAGGGCCTTACCCCCGCTCCCCCAGCACGGTGTCGATCAGGCCGTAGTCCAACGCGGCGGATGCCGTGAACACGCGGTCCCTGTCGGTGTCGGCGCGCAGCGCCTCGACGGTACGGCCGGTGTGCCGGGCGAGCACGGCCTCCATGTCGGCGCGCACCCTGACCACCTCATCCGCCGCGAGGATGAGGTCGGGAATCGCCCCGCGCGACTGCCCTGCCGGCTGGTGCAGCACGATCCGCGCGTGGGTCAACGCCGCTCGCTGGCCTTGTGCACCGGCGGCGACGAGGAGGGCCGCAGGCCCGATGGCCTGGCCGACGACCGTCGTCGCGACGCTCGGGCGAATGTGCTGCAGCGTGTCGTAGATCGCCAGCGCCGCACCGGGGTCGCCGCCCTCGCTGTTGATGTAGAACTGGATGCCGGTATCCGGGCTGTCGGCGTCGAGATGCAGCAGCTGCGCGATCAGCGCGTTCGCGACGCCGGCGTCGATCCCGGTGCCGAGGTAGATCACCCGCTCGGCCAGAAGGTGCGAGTAGACATCCATGACGCGCTCACCGCGCGGATGCTGGGCGATGACGTTCGGGATCGTGTAGCTGCTCATGACTTCGCTCCTTCCTGGGCGGATGTCGTGACATCCGTCCCCAACCCGACCCGCACCCTACGGCGCGGCATGACCTCTGCGATCGACGAGACGATCGCGTCGATGAATCCGTACTCCTCTGCCTGTGCGGTCGTGTACCAGCGGTCGTGCAGCGAGTCCTCGAAGATGCGCTCGGCCGGCTGCCCGGTGTCTTCGGAGATCAGCCCCAGCACGGTGTCGCGCATCTGCCGCAGGTCGTCGGCCTGCACCTCGATCTCGACGGCGGAACCGCCGATTCCTGCCGAGCCCTGATGCATGAGGATGCGCGCGTGAGGCAGCGCTCTGCGCTTGCCGTTCGTGCCGGCGGAGAGCAGGAACTGCCCCGCGCTGGCAGCGGTCCCGAGTGCGAGGGTGGCCACATCGTTCGGGATGAGGCGCATGATGTCGCGGATCGCCAGCATCGACGGCACCGAGCCACCGGGCGAGTGGATCCACAAGGCGATGTCGGCGACGGGATCCTCGGCCGACAACGTCAGCAGCTGCGTCATCAGCAGCGTGCCGTTGTCGTCGTCGAGGGCTCCGTCGAGCACCAGGATGCGGTCGTGGAACAGCGCGCGTCTGGCCTCCGGGCCGAACTGCGGAAGGGGATTCTCTTCGCTCATGTGTTCAGCCTGCGCGGCCTGCCGAGCGGCCGGTCGGGAATCTGCTCTCGGCGGCTCTGCCCACGGCAGAACCATCCAGCGTCGACTCCTCTCTGGCATCGGCCTCGGCAGTTGTTTTCGGTACGCCTAAAAGGTACGTTTTCGGTGTGCCTAAAAATCTCCGAGCCTCGGCGACCGTCCTCATCGCTAGCGCGGTGGGGCTCTCCGGATGCGCGGGGCCGGATGCCGTCATCGGCGATGACCGCCCTGTGGTGCTGACCACCTTCACAGTGCTGTCCGACATCGCCGAGAACATCGCCGGCGAACACCTGCGCGTCGAGTCGATCACGAAGCCGGGTGCCGAGATCCATGGCTACGAGCCGACGCCTGGCGACGTGCGCAAAGCCGCGGATGCCGACCTGATCCTCGACAACGGGCTCAATCTCGAGGTCTGGTTCGCACAGTTCGTCGATTCGGTCGATGTGCCGCACGTGGTGGTCTCGGACGGCATCGACGTGATCGACATCACCGAGGACGCGTACGAAGGCAAGCCCAACCCGCACGCGTGGATGAGTCCGTCGAACACGCAGGTCTACGTGGACAACATGGTCACGGCGTTCAGCGATCTCGACCCCGCACACGCCGATGACTTCGCGGCGAACGCCGAGGAGTACAAGGCCGAGCTGCAGCAGGTGCAGGACGAGCTCGCGGCGGATCTCGCCGCTCTGCCAGAGAACGAACGGGCACTCGTCACCTGCGAGGGGGCGTTCTCGTACCTCGCCCGCGATGCCGGCCTCACCGAGGCGTACATCTGGGCCGTGAACGCCGAACAGCAGGCGACGCCGCGTCAGATCGCGGCGACGATCGAGTTCGTGGACGACAACGACGTACCGGCGGTGTTCTGCGAATCGACCGTGTCGGACAAGGCCATGCAGCAGGTCGTCGAGGCGACGGATGCCACTTTCGGCGGCACGCTCTACGTGGACTCGCTGTCCGAGGCCGACGGTCCTGTGCCCACGTATCTCGACCTGATCCGGCACGACGCCGACGTGATCGTCGCTGGGCTGACGGGGAGCGGATCATGAGCTCGATCGACGTCAGCGGTCTCACCGTCAGGTACTCGGACGTGCTCGCACTGGACGATGTCTCCCTCACCGTGGAGCCAGGACGCGTGACAGGCCTGATCGGCATGAACGGATCGGGCAAGTCGACGCTGTTCAAGACGATCATCGGCCTGGTGCGACCGACCTCAGGACACGTGCGTCTTGAGGGGGCGGATCCGGCATACGCTCGTCGACGCGGACTGATCGGGTACGTGCCGCAGAGCGAGGACGTCGACTGGACCTTCCCGGTCTCGGTGCGTGATGTCGTGATGATGGGCCGCTACGGTCTTCAGGGCCCTTTGCGGCGAGCGCGGGCAGCGGACAAGCACGCAGTCGATGAGGCACTGGAGAGGGTGGAGCTCACCGACCTCGCCGAGCGGCAGATCGGGCAGCTCTCCGGCGGGCAGCGCAAGCGCGCATTCGTCGCCCGCGGTATCGCCCAGGGCGCAGGCATCCTGCTGCTCGATGAGCCGTTCGCCGGGGTGGACAAGCGCAGCGAAGCCACGATCGTGCGGCTGCTGCGCGAGCTCGCGGCATCCGGTGACACGGTGCTCGTCTCGACGCACGACCTGCACGCGCTCCCCTCTCTCGCGGACGAGGCGGTGCTGCTGCTGCGCCGGGTGCTGTTCCACGGTTCGGTGACCGAGGCGCTCGAGCCTCGCAATCTCGCGCGCGCGTTCGGGCTGGAGAGCGACCCCGAATCGGAGGGTTCGTCATGATCTGGGACTGGATCCTCGAGCCCCTGCAGTACGACTTCATGGTGCGGGCGCTCATCACGACAACAATCGCGGCAGTCGTGTGCGCGGTGCTGTCGTGCTGGCTGGTGCTGGTGGGATGGTCGCTGATGGGCGACGCCGTGTCGCACGCGGTGCTGCCAGGGGTGGTGCTCGCTTACATCTTCGGAGCGCCCTTCGCCTTGGGTGCGCTGGTCTTCGGGCTCCTCGCCGTCGGGCTCATCGGCCTCATCCGCGGCACGAGCAGGGTCAAGGAGGATGCGGCGATAGGCATCGTCTTCACGACACTGTTCGCCCTCGGACTCGTCCTGATCTCGGTCACTCCGAGTCAGACCGACCTCAACCACATCATCTTCGGGAACATCCTCGGCGTCTCAGAGGGCGACCTGTTGCAGATCGGCATCCTCGCCGCAGTGGCGTTCGGGGTGCTGATCGTCAAGCGCCGTGACCTCACCCTGTACGCGTTCGATCCGACGCACGCGTTCGCGATCGGCCTTTCACCCCGCATGCTCGGCGCCCTGCTGCTCGGCGTGCTCGCGCTGACCTCGGTCGTCGCCCTGCAGGTGGTCGGCGTCGTTCTGGTCGTGGCGATGCTCATCATCCCCGGTGCGACGGCATATCTGCTGACGGATCGCTTCGGGCGGATGCTGGTGATCGCGCCTGTCATGTCGGCGCTGTGCAGCGTGATCGGGATCTATCTCAGCTATTGGATCGACGCGGCATCCGGCGGGCTCGTCGTCGTCGTGCAGGGCTGCGTGTTCGCGCTGGTGTACTTGTTCAGCCCGCGTCAGGGTGTGATCGGCAAGCGCCTCCGGCGAAGGTTGCCGGCGAGCGTGGCCGCATAACTCCGGAGAAATTCGCCGTAGCGCACCTGGAACGCAGACGATGCTGCCGAACCGCGCAGATTCTCCGGAGTTGTGCGGGCCGACCGCTCAGATCGACCAGAGTTCCGCGGCTTCGGACCCGACGGCGACCAGGTGCGAGGAGCCCTGAACCGCCGGCGCCTGGAACGCCTGCTCCAGGTCGGCGATCAGATCAGCCGCGTTCTCCAACCCGATGGACAGTCTCAGCACATCGGCATCAGGGCGCGCGTCGGCCGGTACGGGGCGGTGGGTGAGCGCAGCCGGATGCTGGATCAGGGAATCGACGCCGCCCAGGGACACCGCGTGGGTGAACAGCTTCACCGTCGAAGCGACGGCACTCGCGGCGGCGTACCCGCCGCTGAGGCGCATTGCGATCATCGCGCCCGTACCGCGCATCTGACGTTGAAGGATTCCCCGCGGGTCGCCGTCGAGTCCGGGGAAGAACACCTCGTCCACCTCAGGCCGGTCGATCAGCCACTGCACGATCTGCCGCGCGTTCTCCTGCTGCTGCCGCATCCGAACCGGCAACGTGGTGAGGCCGCGGTGCAGCAGATATGCTCCGAGCGGATGCAGCAGCCCACCCGTCACGGCACGCACCCGGCGCAGCGCCTCGGCGGTCTCTTCGCTGCATGCGACGACACCGGCGATCACATCCCCGTGCCCGCCGAGGTACTTGGTCGCGCTGTGCAGCGACATCGCGGCACCGTGGTCGAGCGGATTCTGCAGCACAGGGGTTGCGAACGTGTTGTCGACGACGACCGGAACACCCCCAGCCGCAGTCACGATCTCGGTGATGTCGACCAGCTCGAGCGTCGGGTTGGCCGGAGTCTCCACGACGACGAGCCCTGTTTCGTGCCGCATCGCTGTGCGCACCTCCGACGGGTGACAGTACGTGGTCTCGACGCCCAGCAGGCCCGAGCCGAGCAGATGATCGGTGCCGCCGTACAGCGGACGCACTCCTACGACGTGGCGAAGGCCGGTGGATGCCGTCTGCGCGAGGATGACCGCGGTCATCGCCGCCATGCCCGACGAGAACGCGACAGCCGCCTCGGCGTGCTCCATCTCGGCGAGCGCGTCCTCGAAGCGCGCGACCGTCGGATTCCACAGTCGCGCGTAGACCATGCTGCCGTCGGCAGGCGGACGGCCTCCGGTCGCCATCGCCTCATACGAGTCGCCGCCGCGTTCGACGTCGGGTAACGGATTTGTCGTGGACAGGTCGATCGGCAGGGCATGGACGCCGAGCTCGGCGAGGTCGGATCGGCCGCTGTGGACGGCGATGGTGTCGGGATGCAGACTCGCGTCGTTCATGCTTCCACGTTGCCGGATTCGCAACCGAAATGGGAGAATTCAACTGCCTCCGCCGCGAGTGCCGCACGATCTGCATTTTTCCGCGACGAGAATCGACTCGGAAGGGACGACATTGGCGAAAGCACAACTCGACGAGCTCGACCTGGAGATCCTCGCGGCGCTCAGCGCCCGCGCCGACCTCACAAACAAGGCCCTCGCGCAGCAGTTGGGGCTGGCGGAATCCACGTGTGCGCATCGGGTGCGAAGCCTGCGGGATCGCGGGGTCGTCCGCGACACTCGCGTCAGGCTCGACGCCGCCGCGCTCGGCTACCCGCTGGAGGCCATCATCAAGGTGCGACTCGCCAACCACACCGGCGAGAAGGTCAACGCGCTCTTCGATGCGCTCGCAGCGACGCCGCGCGTTCTGCAGGTGTTCCACGTCGCCGGTGTCGACGACTTCCTCGTGCATGTCGCGGTGCAGGACGCCACGGCCCTCCGCGACATCGTCCTGGAGCAGATCACGGTGCACCCCGTCGTGCGCGGCACCGAGACCCAGCTGGTCTTCGAGCTGCGCGACGGCCGCGGCGTCCTCGGGTAGCGGATGCAGGACCAGCGACTTCGACTCCCTCCGCTCGCTCGACGACCCGAGGCGACTAGCGCCGCAGCAGTTTCTTCCACCGGCGCTGCACGATGATCGGCACGGATGCCGTCACCACGGCATCCACGTTCAGCGAGCTGTTGTCGGGACCGACGATCGCGATCGGCGTGGTGAGGGTGAGCTCGTCCGGATCGATCGGCATGCGCGCCAGGGCACGGTGCGCCCGCATGTACGCCGGGATCAGTATCACGACCGCGCCGACCCAGGCGAGCGGATTACTCGCGGCGACACCCCCGAAGCCGAACACGGCTCCCAACGCGACTGCCGCACCCACGCGCATCACCAGTTCGACGATGCCGGTGATGGTGGGGATGAGCGCCTGACCCAGCCCCTGCAGCGCGCCGCGCAGCACGAAAAGCACGCCGAGCAGCATGTAGGTCGCACCGTTGATGATGAGCATGAGATGGGCGAGCTCCACGACCTCGTCCGAACCGTCGCCGACGAACAGCCGCACCACGTGGGTTCCGAACGCGATCAGCACTGCACCCAGCACGAGCGACGCGATCAGCGCCATCCACGTCGCCTGCACGACGCCCGCGCGGATGCGATCAGGGCGCCGTCCGCCGAAGTTCTGCGCCACGTACATCGAGACGGCGAGCCCGAGAGATGCCAGCAGCGCGGTGGCGAGGCTGTCTACGCGCGATGCCGTGGTGTACGCCGCAACCGCGTCAGCGCCGAGCATGTTCAGGGCGACCTGGACCACAAGTGTGCCGATCGCGATGATCGACGCCTGGAATCCCATCGGCAGACCGAGGCGCAGGTGCTCGGCGAGATCGGCGCGGGTGATCCGCCAGTCGGCGCGGTGCACGTGCAGCGCCGGCATCCGCAGCTTGACGAACACGAGGCACAGTAGCACCGAGATCGCCTGCGAGACGACCGTCGCCAACGCGGCCCCTGCCACACCCCAGCCCACCGGGCCGACGAGCACGATGACGAGCACGACGTTGAGCGCGCACGCGATCGTGAGGAAGACGAGCGGCGTCTTCGAGTCTCCGATCGCACGGATGATCGCCGAGAAGTAGTTGAAGAACATCGTCGCGCCACCGCCGAGGAAGCTGATCTGCGTGAACAGCACCGCTTCTGCGAGCAGCTCGGGCGGTGTCTGCATGAGCACCAGCACTGGTTCAGCGAGCAGCGGACCCGCAACCGTGATGATCACACTGGCGATCGCGGCGAGCACTGTTCCGGTCGCCACAGAGCGCCGCACGGCACCCTGATCCCGCGCGCCGAACGCCTGCGCCGTCGGAATCGCGAAACCGCTCGTCATGCCCCAGGCGAAGCCGAGCAGGAGGAACAGCAGGCTTCCGGTCGCGCCGACAGCGGCGAGCGAGTTCACCCCGAGCTCGCGGCCGACGACGATCGTGTCGACGACCTGGTAGAGCTGCTGCACGACGTTGCCGATGAGCAACGGAACGGAGAATGACAGGATGACACGCCAGGGGCGGCCCGTGGTGAGGGAGGTGGCCATGCGGAGAAGAGCTTCCGGAACGCGGGGAGGATGGGGGATCGGATGCCGAGAACCGGCGAAGCACCCAGTTTATCGAATCGATTCGGCAAGGGAAGACCTCCCACCGGATCCGTGTCCGACGGTGCAGGATGGATGGATGAGCCGCACCGCCACCGCCGCCACAGTCGCGATCCGGGAGATGCGAGAGCATCTCTTCACCCACGCCACCGACTATGACGGTGCGGTCGCGGGATTCCGCTGGCCCCGACTCGACGAGTTCAACTTCGCGCTGGAGTGGTTCGACGTCGTCGCAGGGGAGAACCCGGATCGCCCTGCCGTGCAGATCGTCTCCGCAGATCTGAGCGTCGCGAGTTGGAGCTACGCCACGCTCTCCGCCCGTTCCGACCAGGTGGCGAACTGGCTGCGCAGCCTCGGGATCGGCCGAGGCGACCATCTGATCGTGATGCTGAACAACACGATCGAGCTGTGGGAGGTCATGCTCGCGATCACGAAGATCGGTGCGGTGGCCGTTCCCACATCGACCCTGCTCTCGGCATCCGATCTCGCGTACCGCGTCGAACACAGCCATGCCAGCGCGGTGGTCACGCTCGGCGCTCTGCATGATCGTCTCACCGCGATCGCCGACTCGGTGAAGCGGATCGGGATCGGAGGCATCCCAGCCGGATGGCACGACTTCACGGATTCGGCGAGCGCATCGGCGGAGTTCGAACCCGACGGCCCGACACCGGCCGGCGACACGAGCCTGCTGTACTTCACCTCTGGCACCACGAACAGGCCGAAGCTCGTGCAGCACACGCACGTGTCATACCCGGTCGGGCACCTGTCGACCATGTGGTGGCTGGGCGTGCAGCCCGGGGACGTGCACCTGAACATCTCGTCGCCCGGTTGGGCGAAGCACGCCTGGTCGAGCTTCTACTCGCCGTTCCTCGCCGAGGCGACCGTGTTCGTCTACAACTACGACCGTTTCGACGCGAACACCCTGATGCAGGTCATGGACACGCATCACGTCTCGACCTTCTGCGCGCCGCCGACCGTGTGGCGGATGCTCATACAAGCCGACCTGTCACGTCTCGCGCACCCACCACGTGAACTCGTCGGCGCAGGCGAGCCGCTCAACCCTGAGGTGATCAGCCGGGTGCGCGACGCATGGGGCGGAACGATCCGCGACGGTTTCGGCCAGACCGAGATGACGGCGTGCGTCGGCAACTCCCCCGGCCAGATCGTCAAAGACGGGTCGATGGGCCGCCCCCTGCCCGGCTACCCCGTCGTACTGCTGGATCCGGTCACCGGCGAGGTCACCGATGGCGAAGGCGAGATAGCGCTCGATCTCTCACGATCGCCGCTCGGCCTGATGGCCGGGTACTACGAGGACCCGGAGAAGACCGCCGAATCACGCGCCGGGGGCTTCCATCACACCGGTGACATCGCCTCTCGCGACGAGGACGGTTACCTCACGTACGTCGGCCGAGCGGATGACGTGTTCAAGGCGTCGGACTACAAGATCTCGCCCTTCGAACTCGAATCCGTGCTGCTCGAGCACGACCTCGTCGTCGAAGCCGCGGTGATTCCGAGCCCCGACCCCACCCGTCTGGCTGTGCCGAAGGCGTATGTGTGCCTGCGGGCGGATGCTCCGACCGAGGCCGACGCGGCGAAGGCGATCTACGACTTCGCGAGGGAGCGGCTGTCGGCGCATCTGTGGGTGCGGATCATCGAGTTCGTACCCGAGCTGCCCAAGACCATCTCCGGCAAGATCCGCCGAGTCGAGTTGCGGGCGCGCGAAGCGGGACGCGTCGCGGGCGGAGACACCACTGGGCAGCATCTGGACCGCGACTACCGCTGACCCAGCGCGCGGCTACCTCTGAACGACGACCGTACCGAGGCTCGTGCCGCCGAGCCCCTCGGAACGTCGCGGACGAACAGTCGCAACCGGAGCCGTCTCCGCGCGTTCGGGGCGGGCCGGCCGCCTGTTCAACGCCATCCGCACCAGCGCTCCGAGCACGAGCGCCACGAGCAACGCCGCGCCGGCGGCCGCGGTCGGGATCCACTGGCCGGAGAATCCTGCGGCGATGCTCAACAGCGCGCCGACGATCCAGACCGCGGTGGCTCCACCGCACAGACCCGCTGCCCCGCGCGCGAGGGCGACCCCGGCCACGATCGCGCAGATCACGGCGATGCTCGCCCCGACGAGCCCCAACGGCAGGAAGAACGCTGCCAGTTCACGTAACGCACTCATTGACGACATATCGTCCAAACCCCCCGGTTCAGCCTCCGTATAACCCAAAGATACGTAGCAATCGCGGCATCCGCATCCATCGGGAGGATGATGTTACGCAATCGGATCATCAGTCCTCCCCACCGCCCCTCGCCCGGCCCTACGGCTGCAGCCCCGCGATCGCCGGCGCGAACCCGAGACGCCGATTCGCGCAGCATCCGGGCCGGCACACGTCGAACCACGGCCCCAGCGATGTGGCGTTCGCACGCTCCCCGACCGGGCGTCCTGAGATGCGCTCGTTCACCAGATCCACGAGCGCGCCGACGAACGCCGGGTGCGTGCCAGGGGTGGGCGTACGACGACTCCACAGACCCAGACGCTCCGCCGTCTCGGCCGCTTCGGTGTCGAGATCCCAGATGACCTCCATGTGGTCGCTCACGAACCCCAGCGGGACGATCAGCACGGCGCTGCGATTCTCGAGCTCCTCGAGGGCGTCATTGATGTCCGGCTCGAGCCAGGGCTGCGAGGGAGGGCCGGATCGCGACTGGTAGACGAGCTGCCACGAGATCCCGGGCGCCGCTGCGGCCATGACCTCCTCTGCGACAGCGAGATGCTGTGCCGCGTACCCGCCGCCCTCGACGTCGGCGAACAGGCCCGCCCCTGACAGCTCCGCGTCCTGGGTGGGGATGCTGTGCGTCGAGAACAGAACCTCGATGCTCGAGGGGTCATGGCCTGCCTGCGTCGCCTCTTCGATCCCCGCCCGCACGCCTTCGATGAAGGGCTGGATGAAGCCGGGGTGCGAGAAGAACTGCCGGACCTTGTCGATCTGGATGATCCCCTGCGTCCCGCTCGCCTCCAATGCGTCCGCCCAGTCCTCCCGGTACTGCCGGCACGAGGAGTACGAGGAGTACGCACTGGTGGGGATCGCGAGCATCCGGCGGACGCCGTCCTCGGCTGCGCTCGCGAGGGCCTCATCGAGATAGGGAGCCCAGTTGCGATTGCCCCAGTAGACCGGCAGGTCCAGACCCGCTTCGGCGAGCGCCGACTTCAGCGCCTGGCGAAGACTGCGGTTCTGGTCGTTGATCGGACTCACTCCGCCGAACCGACGGTAGTGGTGAGCGACCTCCTCCAGGCGCTCATCGGGGATGCCCCGGCCTCGGGTCACGTTGCGGAGGAAGGGCAGCACGTCGTCTTGTCCTTCCGGGCCGCCGAAACCCGACAGCAGGATGGCGTCATAGGCGACCGGCTCGACGACATGCTCCGGCCCTGACTGCGCCGCCGGGGTGGCCGATGGCACCTTCGCGCCGTCCTCGAGATGGACGCGAGTGGCCTTCGGGGGTTTGACCTCACGACGACCGGAGGCTGCGAGCTCGCCCTCCCCAGCGGAGGTGTCGTGCTGCTCTGGTTCTCTGCTCATGTTCATGCCTCCTGTTGACCGGTGATTCTGCGACTGCGGTGCGCGACGTCATCCGTCCCGATCTTCTCCCACTCGGCTATCGGGCCGGTGATGACCGTGAAACTCGGATGCGGATCTGGTGTCTGAAGGTCGCGCCACCGCTGCCAGGTGGCAGGGCTGCGTCGCTCGAGCTTGGCCAGCAGGTGTCCCCACTCGTAGCCCAGCTGACCACTGTTCACGAGCAGCTTCCGCTGATACCCCGTGGTGCGGATCTTGTCCCTGTTGAAGCAGTACCCCCGCGCGTCCGCTTCGTCGACGACGGCACTCAGGTAGTCGCCGATCGCCCCGCGCGGATCGTCGGTCTCCTGGAACCGCCGCAGCTGCGGATGACGGGAGTACCCTCGTCCGGGTTCCGCGATCACGGCCTGCGCGAGCAGGCCCTCGCGCCAGCATGCGGTGAGCGCCTGGCGATCGAAGTACATCGGATGCACCGACCAGAGCCTCATCCTGTCTCCACGGGGGTGCGTTCGGCTTCACGCAGGATGCTCGCAGCCATCCCGTTGAATATCACGCCGTGAAAAGGCAGCAGCATCGCCCAATACAGCCGTCCCGTCAGGCCCTTCGGGAAGTAGACCGCACGCTGGCGGTAGAGGCTTCCGCCGTCCGCCGGCCTGACGCCGAGTTCGAGCCAGCCTCGCCCAGGCATCCTCATCTCCGCCCGCAGGCGAAGCGTGCGCCCGCGATCGACCGCCTCCACGCGCCACACGTCGATGACGTCACCGGTGTGCACCCGAGTCGGATGCCGACGGCCGCGGCGCATGCCGACGCCCCCGACGAGCCGATCGATCCAGCCCCGCGCGGCCCACGCCAGCGGGAAGGAGTACCAGCCCTTCTCTCCGCCGATCGACTCGATGACATCCCAGACCGCGGTCGTGGAGGCGACGGTTCGGCGTTCTCGCAGGTCGGTGAAGACCGTGTGGCCTGCCCAGTCCGGGTCGCTCGGCAGCGGATCGCTCGGTGCACCTGGCACCGTGGCGCTCTGCCAGCTCGTCTCGATCTCACCCTCCTCCTCACGCTTGAGGGCAAGCCTCACGGCCGTCCGATACGGGAGCAACCCGCCATCAGGAGGTTCGATGTACTCATCGATGTCGTGCTCGCTCATGACGCAGTCGTTCTGCAGCGACGCGATGATGGGGACCGCGATCTGGCGCGGGACAGGGCTCACCAGGCTCACCCATTGAGAGGCGAGCCACGGCGTGAGCACGGGGAGGGCAGCGATGCCGCGCTGCGGGAGACCCGCTTCGACGGCATACCCGTTCATCATCTGCCCGTAGCGGAGGACATCAGGACCCCCGATGTCGAACGTGCGATTGAGTCCGTCCGGGAGGTCGACGGCACGCACCAGATAGCGCAGCACGTCACGGATCGCGATCGGCTGCACGTGGTTGCGCACCCAGCGCGGCGCCGGCATGTACGGCAGCACTTCGGTGAGGTGGCGGATCATCTCGAAGGACGCAGAACCCGAACCGATCACGATGCCGGCCTGGAACACGACGGCGGGCACTTCGCCGGCCAGGAACGTCTGGCCGACCACCGCCCTCGATGCGAGATGCTTCGACAGATCGGCACAGTCGGGGTGCAGACCCCCGAGATACACGATCCTGCCCACCTTCGCCGCGGCCGCGACCTCGGCGAACTGTCGGGCGTCGCGCTTCTCGGCATCCCCGAAGTCGCCACCGGCGCTCATCGAGTGCACGAGGTAGAAGGCCACATCGACCCCGTTCAGCGCGCGACGCGTGGCGATGGCATCCGCGAAGTCGCCCTTGAACACCGTGACCTGCTGCCGCCACGGCACATCGCGCAGCTTCCACGGCGATCGCACGTACACGCTCACCTCGTGACCGGCTGCCAGAAGCTGGGGAACGAGGCGACCGCCGATGTAGCCGGTCGCGCCGGTTACGAGCACCCGAGTCATGTGAACAGTCCTCTCGTCGCGCAGAGAATGAGCAGCAGGGTGATCGCGAAACCGACGGCGTAGTTGATGATCAGAAAACGCCGCCAGGCCCGGTTGGCGTCACCCGAGTGCGCGTCATCCACGCCGAGGTACGGCACTGCGCTGATCAGATACGGAAGCGCGGCCAACGCCGCCAGGCTCGCCGGCCACGGGGGGAGGAGCATGAGGATTCCGGCGACCGCCCACAGCAGGACCGAGAACCATACGGTCTTCGACGCACCGAGCACGGTCGCGATCGACCCGATGCCGGCTTCGCGGTCCGGAACGATGTCCTGCACCGCGCCGAAGGCGTGGCTCGCCATGCCCCAGCAGAAGAACGCGACCATGGTCACGGCGATCGGCGGAGTGATCGTCGTGCCGGCGAGCGCCATCGCGTAGAGCGCCGGCGTGACGAAATGCGTGCTCGAGGTGACCGAATCGAGTACCGGGATCTCCTTGAAACGCAGGCCCCGCACGGAGTACGCGACCACCGCGAACAAGCTCACCGCGAGTACGACCCACGACATCGGCCGGTGCGCACCGAGGATGAGCAGGGCGATCACGAACGGCGCGGCGATGAGACCGGAGGCGAGGAGGGTGATGCGGTGCAGTCGCGGCGGCAGCTTGGCCCCCTCTGCTCCCCCCTTGCGCGGATTGGCGAGGTCGGACTCGTAGTCGAAGACGTCGTTGATGCCGTACATGGCCAGGTTGTAAGGCACGAGGAAGAACAGCGTCCCCACCACCAGCGCGACATCCACGCGTCCTGTCGTGAGCAGGTAGACCGCGGCGAACGGATACGCCGTGTTGATCCAGCTCAACGGGCGCGAGGCCGTGAGCAGTGCACGGCTCGTCGAGATGGTCTCACGCATCACGCGTGTCCCCTCGTTCGCCGACGCCACCGAGCATCTCCCAGACGCCGCTGAGCAGCAGGGCCCCCGCTACGGGGTACAGCAGGTCCTCCACGGGAATGAGGCCCAGTCGTACGCCCGAGATGTGCTCGGCGCCGTAGTCGAAGAAGCCCGCCGCCATCATCACGTTGTCGAAGATGACGGTGAGGACGATGAGGGATGCCGTGGCCACCGCCCAAGCGGACAGATACGGCCCGAGCGCACCACGGCGACGAGCGTGCAGAGCACCGAGGCCGAACACGACGAGGGCGATCGCGATGAATGGGAGTGACATGAGCAGGTACGTCATCGGTTCCTCCGCTCCGCTCGCCAGTGCCGCCAGCCGTTGAGCAGCACCAGGGTGAGGTAACTGAGGAAGACGAGGAACAGCAGCTCCTCGAGAGGGAACTGAGAGGAGAGCAGTATGCCGGTGGCCCAGCGAGAGTCGACGTGGCGGAACACGCCGAGGCTGATCCCCACCGCATCCCAGACCATGAAGAACGCGACACCGATAAGCAGCACGCCTGCGGCGATCGCCGGTCTGCGCCTGAAGACCAGCGCGAAGCGCAGATCGAGCAGGACGAGACACGCGAGACTGGCCAGAAGCGCGGCCGTGTACGCCAGGTTCACGGCTCCTCCAGCGGTCCGGGTGAATGGTCGCCCCTGACGTGCTTGAGCACGAGTTCCGCGCTGATGAGGCACATCGGCAGGCCGACTCCTGGAACCGAGGTCGCGCCGGTGTAGTAGAGCCCGTCGACCCGCCGCGACCGCGTGACCCCGCGGAAGAACGCGCTCTGGGCGAGTGTGTGCGCCGGTCCCAGCGCACTGCCGCGGAAGGAGTTGAACTGCTCGGCGAAGTCGGCGGGCCCGTACGTCCGGCGCACGATGATGCGCGAGCTCAGGTCGGGGATGTCCGCCCAGGAGCTGATCTGAGCGATGGCCCGGTCCGCTACCAGGCTGACGAGTTCGTCACCGGCTGCGTCGATGCCGCCGCCCCCGATCTTCGTGTCAGCAGGGAGCGGCACGAGTACGAACAGGTTCTCGCACCCTGCCGGAGCCACGTCGTCATCCGTCGCGCTCGGCTTGCACACGTAAAGGGATGGCGCCTCGGGGATGCGACTGGGCGATGCGAAGATCGCATCGAAGTTGTCATGCCAGTCGTTCGAGAAGAACAGCGTGTGGTGGCGCAGCTGCGGCAGCGTTCCGCGGACGCCGAGCATGACGAGCACGGCGCCAGGGCCGGAGATCTGAGCGTCCCAGCGCTTGTCCGCGTATGAGCGATCGGCAGGTTGGAGCAGCACCGTCTCGGTGTGGTGCTCGTCCACCGCCGAGACGACGATGTCGGCATAGAGTCGCTGCGCTTCGCCGTTTCGAGTGAACTCGACCGAACGCACCGCGCCGCTCGCGCTGGAGATCGCGTGCACATCGCAGTCGGGGAGCAGTTCGACTCCGCTTTCGCGTGCGATGGAGGTCAGTGACGCGACGAATGACCGGAAGCCTCCGACCGGGTACTTCACCCCGTCGACGAGATCCATATGGCTCATGAGGTGATACAGCGCCGGCGCGACGAACGGTGAGGTGCCGAGGAAGACGGCGGGATACCCGAGGATCTGTCTGAGACGCAGATCCCGGAATCGACGCGCGGCGAAAGACCACAGCGAGCGGGTCAGCAGCGGGAGCACCGCAGGTGCGGAAGTCAGCACCTGCGCCGAGGCGAAGTCGCGCCAGGACGAGAAGGGGTTGTAGAGGAAGGAACGCACCGCCGCGTGATACGTCTTCGTCGCCGATGCGAGATAGGTGCGGACCCGCGCGCCGGCGCCTCGCTCTCGGCTCTCGAACAGCTCTGCCACCGCGTCTTCGCCCGACGGCACGTCGATGGCCGCGTTGGGCTCATCCGCTGTCGGTTCCTCACCTGTCGGTTCACCGTAGATGCGATAACCGGGCTGCAGCGGCACGAGGTCCAGCTGCTCTGCTGTCGTCGTTCCCAGCATCCGGTAGAAGTGCTCGAACACCTCGGGCATCAGGTACCAGGACGGCCCGGTGTCGAACGTGAAACCGTCCTTCTCCCACGCCCCTGCGCGGCCGCCGAACTCACTGTTCCTCTCGAGCAGAGTCACCTCGTGACCGTCGCGCGCGAGCAGGCACGCAGTCGCCAGGCCACTCACGCCACCACCGATGACGATGACCCGCCGAGCCGTCACTGTCGCACCTTCATCGCCAGAGCCCGCACCAGAATCCGCGTCTTGACTGTGTCCGGCACACGCACCCTGGTACTCATCAGCACCGACGCCGGCGTCGATTCGATGCGGTCCGTCAGTTCGCCGAACATCGTCCGAGCGGCCCATACCGCCGGCCGGCACGAGGGGTCCAGGAGCGGGATCGATGCATCCGCCGCGCGGAGATCCTCCCTGATCGATGCGACCGTGGCGTTCTTGGACTCGTCCGTGAGTGCCTGCGCGGTGGCGGAAAGCGTCTCAGCTGGGAGATATGTGCGCCCGAGGTCGTCGTGATCACCCGCGAAGTCCCGCAGGAAGTTGACCTTCTGGAACGCGGCCCCGAGGCGGCGAGCGCCATCGTGAAGCCGCTCGCGCTCACTGCTGTCACGGTTGCTTCCGGCTTCGAAGACGGCCAGGCACATGAGACCGACCACTTCGGCGGATCCGTAGATGTACTCGTCGAGCTGGGATTCATCGAACACGGCCTGGTCGAGATCTCTGCGCATCGAGGCGAAGAACGGTGCGCACAGCTCCATGCCGATTCCATGCGCGCGCGCCGTCGTGGCGAATGCGTGCACCACCAGGTTCGTGCTGAACCCCAGCCGCAGACCGCGCTCGGTCTCCGCTTCGAGGTCGTCGAGCAGAGCACGCCGATTCTCCGTGTCGACTCCGGCCGCCTCTGCCGGACCGTCGACCAGCTCATCGGCGATCCGGACCAGTGCGTAGATGCGAGCGATGTGATCTCTCATCGGCACAGGGAGAAGGCGGCTCGCCCAGCCGAACGACGTCGAGTAGCGACGTATGACGACGCGCGCACTCGCGTTCGCTGTCGCGGTGTAGAGGTCGAGATCGGTCATCTTCATGAGGTACGCGAACCGCAGGTCGAAGCCAGGTCTTTCAGCAGCTCTTGCATCGCAGAGGGCAGATGCGACTCGTCGATCAGCTGCTGCACCTGCTCGCAGCGCTCGGAGATGAGCGACTCGACGAACAGGAGCGCACCGGATTCCTCGATGACCCGACGGAGGCTGTCCCCCTCGGAAGTGCTCATCCCGTCATCGCCGAAGTACGGTGCCACCGACGACCAGGCGGCGTCCGAGCGCGCGTAGGAGATCAGAAGAGTCTCCTTCCCCTCGCGCAGATCACTGGAGGCGGACTTGCCGGTTTGGCGTTCGTCGCCGAACACTCCGAGGACATCGTCTCGCAACTGGTAGATCACGCCGATATGACGCGCGATCACCGTCAGCTCATCGACGAGATCCGACGGCGCGCCGGCGAGCACTGCGGCGAGGGTGAGCGGTGCCTGGAACGAGTAGGCGGCTGTCTTCTGATCGACCATGGCCAGCACGTCCTGCGCCGTCGCCGACTCGAGGCGCAGGCTGAGCCAGACGTCGTAGTGCTCCCCCGCCGCGCTCTCGAACACGGTGTCGTCGAAGATGTCGAGCGCGGTCTGCCTGCGACTCTCATCCACATCGAGTCGAGCGAGAAGCGAATGCGCGAGGGTGAGCATGAGATCGCCTGCGAGAAGCGATGACGCCTCGCCCCAGGTGTTCGCCTCTCGCCTGCTCTTGCCGCGCGACAACGCCTCGGATGCGAATGTGCCTGTGATGTTCATCTCACCCCGGCGGACCAGGTCCCTGTCGATCACGTCGTCGTGGATCACGAGAGCGACGTGCAGCAGTTCCATGGCGCAGGCGGCGTCGACGGCTGAGCGCTCGTCGGTGCCGCCCAGCGCCGCGTATGCATCCAGCAGCAGACGCGGCCGCACCTTCTTACCGCCGAGCGCCATCCGCTCCAGCGAGTCCCAGAGGTGCGCGTACTGCGGGGAGAAGTCGTACGACCGCGCTTTCCGACGCGCGAGTATTCCGGAGAGCCTGGCGTCGAATTGGGCTGTGATGTCGTCGATACCGACGGCAGCGTCACTCATATCGGCCGTCCTCGATGTCGCGCGGAAGATGTGGACCGACCTCGGGAAGATGTTCCACGAGCCACGGGCTGAACGCCCATGGGGTGGCCTCGGTGGCGGTCGCGAGTGCGGATGCCGTCGTCCACTGCACCTGGGCGACCTCATCAGGATTCGGCGACAACGGCGAGACGGCTCGAGCGATGAACACCGGGCAGTGCTCGTTCTCCTGGATCCCGGAGGCGTCGCGGGCCACGTAGCCGAACTCGGGCGCCACGCACACGATCTCGTCCACCGTGAGGCCCAGCTCGAATGCGGCTCGGCGATGGACGGCGTCCTCCAGGCTCTCACCCGGGGCCGGATGCCCGCAGAACGCATTCGTCCATACTCCCGGCCAGGTCTGCTTCGTCAGCGCTCGCCTCGTCATGAGAAGACGGCCATCGTCATCGATGACGTGACAGGAGAAGGCCAGGTGCCGTGGCGTCGAGGTCCCGTGAGCTGCGGCTTTGCTCTGGGTACCCACCGGGGTGCCCGCATCGTCGACGAGAACGACCATCTCCACGATGTCCACCCCATTTCATTAGCTAAGCGAGAGTTCAACTTATCATAAGAAATGTATGCTGTAACAGTGCCAGATCCGGAGAGCGACGTGCCTCGACACTCGGGCATGCGCTATTTCTCCCGGGAGTCGGACCTCGTCGACCGCTCCGATCTGACGGAGGCCGACATCGACCAGTGCGTCAGAGTCATGGAGGCACTGCGCGGTTGGCAGGAGGCCGCACGATCTCTCTCCGAAGCCTCGAAGCGCTATATGAAGCTCAACGAGAGTGACATGCGAGCGATCCGGATGATCATCCAGTCCCAGCAGCAGGGACGCGTCGTCACACCGAAGGACATCGCCCGAGAAGTGGGCATCTCCAGTGCCTCGACGACGAAGCTGGTCGACAGGCTCGTCGCCGGTGGCCACCTCGTTCGCGCGGAGCATCCGAGCGATCGCCGAACGGTGTGCATCGAAGTCACCGAATCCACCAGGCTGTCAGCCCATGAGACCATCGGGCGCCAGCACGCACGTCGTTTCGCCGCCGCGGCGGCCATGGCCCCCAGCGACCGCGAGGTCGTCATCCGCTTCCTGAAGGCGCTCAGCGACGCCGATGAACCCCAGGGCGAGCTCGCCTGAGCGTCAGCGGAACTTCCGGTGCCATGATTGAACAGTGGCTGCTCCCCTTGCTGAACTGACCCGGATGCCGAATCCGCAGCTCGTGTACGCGGCTGACGGCACGCGGCTGGCGACCTACACGTGGGGCGACATCGACGCCCCGGTCGTCGTCATCGTCCACGGCTTCGCATCCAACGCCCGTGACAACTGGGTCCTCACCGGGTGGGTCCGCGAGCTGACAGGCGCCGGGTACCGCGTGCTGGCCCTCGATCAACGCGGTCATGGCCTCAGCGACAAGCCGCACGACGCCGCGGCATATGCCATTCGCACCCTCGCGACGGATGTCGAGACGGTCATGGACGTCTATCTCGTCGAGGAGGCGTTCTACGTCGGATACTCGCTCGGAGCCAGGGTCGGGTGGGAGGTCGTGCGTGATCTGCCGCAGCGCATCACCCGCGCCGTGCTCGGCGGCGTTCCGGACGGCATCCCGCTCGAGCGTCTCGACGTCGGCCAGGTGCGCGCGTACGTCGACGACGGTGAACCGGTGCAGGATCAGACGACGAAGAACTACATCGCTCTGACCGAGCGGGTCTCCGGTAACGACCTGCGTTCGCTGCTGGCACTCGCCGAGGGCATGCGGCTCACGCGCACGGTCGATCCCGATCCGTCGAACGCGCCGACGGCGCCGATCCTGTTCGCGACGGGATCGAAGGATGCCATCATCGAGGGCTCACGCGCGCTGGCGGAGGCGGCGCCCGCTGGCCGGTTCTTCGAGATCCCGGATCGGAATCACTTCAACGCGCCGGGCTCTCGTGCGTTCAAGGATGCCGCGCTGCAGTTCCTCGAAGCCACCGATTAGATCTGTTTCGCCTCCGCCGAGGCATCCGGTCTACGCTCAGTTCATGACCACCGTGATCCCCGCCATCGTCGCGCCCTCAGCCACCGACCCTCTCGCCCTCGGCACGATCGAACGACGCGACGTCGGCGCGAACGATGTGCGCATCGACATCCGGTGGGCAGGCATCTGCCACTCCGACATCCACACGGTGCAGGGCGACTGGGGCCCGCAGCACTATCCACTGGCCGTCGGTCACGAGATCGTCGGCACAGTGGCCGAGGTCGGCTCAGAGGTGACGAAGTTCACGGTCGGCGACCGGGTGGGCGTCGGATGCCTCGTCAATTCCTGCGGCGAGTGCGCGAACTGCGTGGCGGGAAGCGAGCAGTACTGCCTGAAGGGTGCGATCGGCACGTACGGCGCCACTGACGTCGACGGCACGATCACGCAGGGCGGCTATTCGACCGGCATCGTCGTGACCGAGGACTTCGTGCTGCGGGTTCCGGAGGCGATCCCCTACGAGAAGGCCGCCCCGCTGCTCTGCGCCGGCATCACCACATACTCGCCCCTGCGGCATTGGAACGCCGGCCCCGGCAAGAAGGTCGCCGTCGTCGGCCTCGGCGGACTCGGCCACATGGCCGTGAAGATCGCGCACGCTATGGGTGCAGAGGTCACGGTGCTGTCGCGTTCGCTGAGCAAGAAGGATGACGCGCTCGAGCTCGGCGCCGACCACTACTTCGCCACCGAGGACCCCGACACGTTCCGGTCGCTGCGCTCGAACTTCGACCTCATCATCAACTCAGTCTCCGCTGCGATCGACATCGACGCGTATCTGAAGCTGCTGACGCTGGACGGCACGCTCGTCAACGTCGGCGCACCGGCCGAGCCCATGCCGGTCAGTGCCGGCACGCTCATCGGCGGGCGTCGCTCGTTCGCCGGATCGAACATCGGCGGCATCGCCGAGACTCAGGAGATGCTCGACTTCTGCGCGGAGCACGCGATCGCGCCTGAGATCGAGATCACCTCGGCCGATCAGGTCAACGAGGCCTGGGCCCGAGTGCTGGCATCCGATGTGCGCTACCGGTTCGTGATCGACGTCGAGACACTCACGGCCTGACGCGGGGCGCGCGGGTCTGACACGTCACGCGCCGTCCCACCCGCGCCGTCACTGCGCCGGCAGGCAACCGCCGTCCATGATGTTTCCGCCGACTTCGACGGAAACAGCGTCTGCAGTGACGGCGCCGAACACGCAACCGCCTTCCGGCCCGGCGACACCGAAGAGGATGTCGCCGTAGTCTTCGCGGATCTGGGGGCGCCCGAGCCCGGCATCCATGATCGCCTGCTCGACGGCGTCGATGCTGATGGGGCTCGATGACCGAAGGGCGTCGAGAACCGGGCGAAGAGAACCGGCGAGCCCCTCTGCCGCTGCCGCGGCATCCGCTGAGATCTCCATCCGGTCGCGGTAGCGATCGTTCTGCGCCATCGCCTGATCCGGATCGTACGGGGCGCATCCCGGCGGAAGCTCGACCCCTTCGACCTGCGGGCACGCCGCGGTCGGTGTGGGTGTCGCTGCCGGTGTCGTTGCCGGTGTCGCCGCAGCGCCCGGCGAAGCGGGTGCCTGCATCGCGCAGCCGCTGAGCAGCACAGCCATCACCAGCCCGCCCCAGATGCGCGCGATTCTCGCCATCTTCTCTCCATCGTTCGATCCTGCAAGTGTCGCGGCTGAACCCGTTCGCGTCCATCGCGATTCGTTGACTTAATGCGTCAAACCGGTTTACACTCCAATCAAACCGGTTTACCCACGCTCCGCGTGCGTGCCGGCCCGCTAAGAGGAGATGGCATGACCCGGACGACGATCGCCGATGTCGCTCGCGAGGCGGGCGTCACGAAAGCGACGGTCTCACACGCTCTCAGCGGCAACCGCCCCATCTCGGACGAGACCCGCACCAAGGTGCTCGCGGCGGCGGAGCGTCTGAACTGGGTACCGAGCCAGAGCGCGCGCGCCCTGGCGACGCGTCGCGCCAATGCCGTCGCGGTGGTTCTGGCCCGCGACCCGGAGGTCATCGCCAACGACTCGTTCTTCCCGGCGTTCATCGCCGGGGTCGAATCCGTGCTCGCGCCAACCGAGACCGCTCTCCTCCTGCAGGTCGTCCCCGACCGCGACGCCGAAGAGCGCGCCTATCGCACGCTCAGTCATGGTCGGGCTGACGGTGCACTCCTTCTCGATCTCCGCGAGGACGATTGGCGAGTACCGCTCCTCAGAGACCTCAAGCTCCCGACGGTGCTGGTCGGCGCCTACGACCAGCCCACCGGGTTCTCCTGCGTCCGCACCGACGATGCCGCGCCGGTCCGTGAGATCGTCGCCAGACTCCGTGCCGACGGACACGAGCGCATCGCCCATGTCTCCGGGCCGCTCGACTACGTGCACTCGAAGGCGCGGGCTGAGGCGTATGTCGAAGCCGTCGGCGGGGAAGAGCTGCTTCGCGAAGGCGACTTCACCGCCGCGAGCGGCCGCACGCTCACCGCCGAGCTGCTGGCGCTCTCGGAGCGCCCGTCCGCCATCCTCTACTCGAACGACACGATGGCGATCGCCGGACTGTCTTACGCACGCTCACAGGGTCTCTCGATTCCGCGCGATCTCGCGATCTCCGGATTCGACGATGACCACCTGTCGGCCCATCTCTCCCCGGCGCTGACCAGCGTCTCATCCGATCCCGCCGCGCGTGGTCGCGCGGCAGCCCGCCTCCTCCGGGCGGACATCCTCGGCGCGGAACCCCGCACCGAGATCGTCGACTGCAACGTCGTGCACTTCCGCGAGAGCACAGGGTCGATGGCATCCGCAACAACCACTGTGTCAAGGAGGACACCATGAAGAAGATCCGCGCAACAGCCCTGATCGCAGCCGTCGCCCTCGTCGCCACCGGATGCTCGTCCGGCGGCGGAGGTGGAGGCGGCGAGGGTGCAGCCGAGGGCACCGGCCCCATCGACGTCTGGCTCTCGAACAACGAGCAGGAGGTCGCCTGGGGCACCGCCGTCGTCGAAGCCTGGAACGCCGAACATCCCGACGAGAAGGTCACTGCGCAGGAGATCCCAGCGGGATCTTCCTCCGAGGAGGCCATCACGGCCGCGATCACCGCAGGCACCGCACCGTGCCTCGTCTACAACGTCGCCCCGGCGGCCGTCTCGGGCTGGGTCAAGCAGGGTGGGCTCGTCGACCTGAGCTCGATCGAGGGTGGCAGCGACTACATCAGCGAGCGCGGCGGCGAGGTCGACTCCTATGCGAGCGACGGCAGCTTCTACCAGCTGCCATGGAAGTCGAACCCGGTCATGGTCATGTACAACAAGGCGCTCTTCGAAGCAGCGGGCATCGACCCTGAGGACCCGCAGATGAACACCTACGAGGCCTTCCTCGAGAAGTCGCGTGCGATCGTCGACTCCGGTGTGCAGAGCGCCATCTGGCCGGCGCCGACGAGCGAGTTCTACCAACCGTGGTTCGACTTCTACCCGCTGTATCTCGCCGAGACCGACGGCACGATGCTCGTCGAAGACGGCACGTCCACGTTCGATTCGGATGCCGGACAGGCCGTCGCCGAGTTCTGGGCGACGTTCTACGAGGAGAAGCTCTCGCCGAACGAGGCCGCCACCGACGACGCGATGTCGGCGGGAACCACCGCGATGCAGCTCGCCGGCCCATGGGCGATCCCCTCGTACGCCGAGACCGTCGACGTGGGCTTCATGCCGGTGCCGACGAGCGACGGCCGCGACAACCCTGTCACGTTCGCCGATTCCAAGAGCGTCTCGATGTTCACCGCGTGCGAGAACCAGGCCACGGCGTGGGAGTTCCTCAAGTTCTCCACAAGCGTCGACAGTGATGGGCAGCTCCTCGAGCTCACCGGGCAGATGCCGATGCGCACAGATCTCACCGGCACCTACGCCGACTACTTCGAGGCGAACCCGAACTACGTGGCGTTCGCAGAACAGGCCGAGTCGACGGCCGATGTGCCCAGCATCCCGAACTCGGTGGAGGCCTGGCAGGCGTTCCGCGACGAGTATTCGGCGGCCGTGATCTTCGGAAAGAACTCGATCGACGACTTCCTGAAGAACGCTGCGTCGAAGATCGACGACCTCGTCGCCGAGTGATCTCATGACCGACAAACGCCGGTTGCGCACCCGATGGCTGGGTGCGCAACCGATCGGCGGCCTCTTCGCGCTGCCGTACTTCGTGTTCGTGATCGCGATCTTCGCGTACCCCCTCGCGTTCGCGGTGTACATCGCGTTCCACGACTACTTCTTCACCGCCCCTGGCGTGGAGGTCGAGCGTCCGTTCGTGGGGTTCGACAACTTCGTCACCGTGCTCACCGATCCTCGGGTGCTCGGATCCTTCCGCAACACTCTGATCTTCCTGGTCATCAATGTGCCGCTGACGGCCGTGCTCTCGCTCGTGCTCGCGGCGGCTCTGAACACCGGCATCCGCTGGGTGGCCGCCTACCGGGTCGCGTTCTATGTGCCGTACCTGACGGCGAGCGTCTCGCTCGTCGGGGTGTGGATGCTGCTGTTCTCGGGCAACGGCCTGATCAACACGATCCTCGGCCCACTCGCGCCCGACCCCTCCTGGCTCGTGAACAGCGGGCTGGCGATGCCGATGATCGCGCTCTACGTGACGTGGAAGCAGCTCGGCTTCTACATCCTGCTCTACCTCGCCGCGCTTCAGAACGTGCCCAAGGAGCTTTACGAATCGGCCGAGACCGACGGCGCCGGAGCGTTCAAACGCTTCCTGCACGTGACGGTACCGGGTGTCCGCAACGCCACCACGCTCGTGCTCATCCTCTCGATCATCACCGGCGCCAACCTGTTCACCGAGCCGTATCTGCTGACCAACGGCGGCGGCCCGGACGGCGCCTCGTCCACACCCGTACTGCTCATCTACCAGCTGGGCATCCAGCAGCAGAACCCCGACACCGCGGCAGCCATCGGCATGATCCTCGTGATCCTGGTCGGGATGCTGTCGTTGGCAGCCAACCGCGCGACGAGGGAGAGATGATGAAACGCAGAAGCAAGATCCCTCGCGTCCTGAGCATCATCCTGCTCACGGTCGCCGCGATCGGGTTCGCCTTCCCGTTCTACTTCATGATCGTCGGCGCATTCCAGGAGAGTCCGACGAACGCCCCTGACGAGCTCTTCCCCACCAGCGGGTGGACCGTCGACAACTTCATCGCGATCGACTCGCGGATCGATCTGGCTGGATCGTTGCTGAACTCGCTGATCTTCACGGCGGGCGTGCTGCTCGGCACCGTGGTGTTCGGGCTGCTGGCCGGATACGCGATCGCGCGCCTCGACTTCCGCGGCCGCGGTGTGATCTGGGTGCTGATGCTGCTCGTGCAGATGGTGCCGTTCCAGCTGCTGATGATCCCGCTCTACGTGCAGATCACCCGGAGCTACGGTCTCGGCGACTCGTATCTCGGGATGATCCTGCCGTTTCTCATCAACACGACAGCGGTGTTCATCTTCGTGCAGTTCTTCAAGGCGCTGCCGGTGGAGATCTTCGAAGCCGCGCGGATCGACGGCGCAGGAGAGATCCGTCTGCTGACTTCGGTCGCGATCCCGCTCATCCGCCCTGTGCTGGTGACCGTGGTCCTCGTCACCTTCATCGGACCGTGGAACGAGTTCCTCTGGCCCTTCCTGATCACGAAGGATGCGTCACTGCAGCCGCTGGCCGTCTCCCTCGCGAACTACATCTCCAACGTCGCGCAGTCCACTGCCAACCCGAACGGCGCGATCCTCGCCGGCGCCACGGCGCTCGCGTTCCCCGTCGTGATCCTGTTCATCGTCTTCCAGCGCTTCTTCAGAGCCACCGACCTCGGCGCAGCCGTCAAAGGCTAGCCAGAAAGGGCATCCATGTTCACCGGAGCCACCTTCCCCCTCGGCCCGTTCACACCGTTCGAGGGCAATCCCATCCTGCGTCCGCGCGGCGACAGCTGGGAGTCCGCCAATCTCTACAACCCGGCGGCGCTCGTCGATGGCGATGAAGTCGTGCTGCTGTACCGCGCGCACGCCGACGACATCGTGTCGCACATCGGCATGGCCCGATCCCGCGACGGTGTGAACTTCACCCGCGAGGATGCACCGATCCTCTCCCCGTCCGAGGACTACGAGCGATTCGGATGCGAGGACCCGCGGATCGTGCTGATCGATGGCACCTACTACCTCACCTACACCGGATGGGACCGCCACAGCGCCCAGTTGTGCCTCGCGACGTCGACCGATCTGCGCAGGTGGACCAAGCACGGTCCGCTGTTCGAGGACTTCGACACGTTCAAGACGATGGACCCGCGCGGCTTCAACTGGTCCAAGGCCGGCGTGATCGTGCCGGTGAAGATGCAGGGCAAATGGTGGATGTACTTCGGTGAGGGCGCGATCTACTGGGCCACGAGCGACGACCTGATCCACTGGACCCCTGGTACCGCCGACACTGCCCCGATGTACTCCCCCACGCCGGGAACGTGGGACGAGGCGCTGGTCGAGATCGGCACGTCGCCGGTGCTGTCCGACAACGGCCTGCTCGTCTTCCTCACCAACGGCGCGACGCGCGTCGTTCACGACGACGGCTCGGTCGAAGTCGACTACCGTTGCGGCCAGATCGCGATCGACCCCGATGAGCCGACGAAGGTGATCGCCCGGCTTCAGGAACCATGGCTCCGCCCGCAGACTTTCGAAGACACCAACGGGCTCGTCTCGAATGTGACCTTCGTGGAGGGGCTGGTGAAGTTCAAGGATCGATGGTTCGCGTACTACGGCCAGTCGGACACCACCCTGGCCGTCGCCATCCACGACCCGGCTCAGCCGTGGGGGCGCGCTCTGCGCGCGGAGTGAGCGCGCGATCACCAGCTGTCGAAGCATCAGCACCGTTCAGCATGCCGAAGGGGTGACCCTCTCGGTGCTGCTCCCCATCGGCGGGCCGAGGCAGCAGGCGTACCGTTGGTGTGTGGCCGAACCGGTGGAGGGCGAGCAGTTCTTCGGCACCGACACGAAGGCGGTGTCGATCTACCGAGCCGTCGGGCGACGACTGCTCCGCTTCGACGACGTCGACGTACGCGTGTCCAAGAGCCAGGTCGCATTCCGCGCTCGGCGCGGGTTCGCATTCGCGTGGCATCCCGGGGACTACGTCGCCACGGATGTCCCTTTCGTGCTGTCCTTGGCGCTGCCTGAGCCGTTGGACTCCCATCGAGTCAAGGAGATCGCGCATCCGTCGCCGAAGACCTGGATGCACCATCTCGAGCTGCGTCTGGTGAAGGACGTCGATCGCGAGTTACTCGGATGGGCGGAGCGCGCCTATCGGAACGCGCGCTGACCGCGGTACCTCAAGCGGTCGCGGTCGCATCCTCACGACGAGGCAGCACCCATCCCGCTCGGGGGAAGTGGCAGGTGTAGCCGTTCGGGTAGGTGATCAGGTAGTCCTGGTGCTCGGGCTCGGCCTCCCAGAACGGACCCGCCGGCTCGATCGTGGTGACGGCCTTGGCAGGCCACAGGCCTGACGCATCGACGTCGGCGATCGTGTCTCGGGCGATCTGCTCCTGCTCAGGGCTGAGCGGGAAGATCGCCGAACGGTAACTCGTTCCGATGTCGTTGCCTTGGCGGTTGAGGGTCGAGGGGTCGTGGATCTGGAAGAAGAACGCCAGGATGTCGCGGTACGTCGTCTTCGTGGGGTCGAAGACGACCTCCAGCGCTTCAGCGTGACCGGGGTGGTTACGGTAGGTCGCGTTGGCGTTCTCGCCGCCGGTGTAGCCGACCCTGGTGTCGAGCACGCCGGGCTGGCGACGGACGAGGTCTTCCATGCCCCAGAAACATCCGCCGGCGAGGACGGCCGTCTCAGTGCCGGGGGTGCGGGTGATGGTTCCAGTGTCAGTCATAGTGCTTCTCCTCTGTCAGGGATAAGAACAGTCTCGCCCTTGACGGCATTCCACACGACATCGACGTCGCGAGGAGGTGGCTTCGCGGCATCCGATTTCACTCGATGCCAGTAATGTTGCTTTCCTGCCACTCACACAGGGGGATGCATGTCGGTTGGTCTGCTCGCCGTCGTCGACGACATTCTGAGCGCTGCAATGAAGGCGTCTGCGAAAGCGGCGGGAGTCGTGATCGACGATGCGGCCGTGACTCCGCAGTACGTGCAGGGCATCTCACCGGCACGCGAACTGCCGGTGGTCTTCAAGATCACGCTCGGTTCGCTCGTCAACAAGTTCGTGATCATCATTCCGATCGCACTGCTGCTGACCGCGTTCGCGCCGTGGGTGCTGCCGTACCTCCTCATCCTCGGCGGCACGTATCTCTGCTTCGAGGGCGCGGAGAAGGTTCTGGAGTGGTTCGGATTCCATCACGGTCATGCCGATGAGGGCGCCCGCAACGAGAACAAGCTCGTGTGGGGTGCGATCCGCACCGACCTCATCCTGTCGACCGAGATCATGCTCATCTCGTTGGCGAACCTCGACGCCGGACTCAGCATCTGGATGACGCTCGCGATCCTCGCCGTCATCGCGCTGATGATGACGATCATCGTGTACGGGGCGGTCGCGCTCCTCGTCAAGATCGATGACATCGGTCTGAAGATGGCGAAGAACGAATCACGCAGGGTGCGGCACACAGGGACCCGGATCGTTCGGTCGATGCCCGCGGTGTTCCGCGTCATCAGCGTCGTCGGAACAGTCGCCATGCTGTGGGTCGGCGGGCACCTGCTGCTCGCGAACCTCGGCGAGGTCGGGCTGGTCTTCTTCAGCGACATGCTGCACGGCATCCATGACTTCCTTGCTCCCGCCGGTGGAGTCATCGCGTGGATCGGCGAGACGTTCATCTCGGCCGTGGCAGGCCTGGTCATCGGCCTCATCGTCGTCGGGGCGGTGCTGCTGATCGGGCGGATGCTGGGCAAGAAGCCGAGCTTCCACGAGGGCGAAGAATCGCCGGCGACGGTGGCCGCCTGAAGCTGAGGCCCAGCTCAGTCGTGCAGTAGCGCCCCGCGGGGTCGCCGGGAGCACACCGAAGGGCCTTCTCGGGGCACGGAAGCGGGCGTAGCCTCGACGGCATGGACGGCTTCGAGCAGCTCCTCCCGAAAGAATTCCATGCGACCGCAGGCGTCGAAGACTGGCGTGTGCTCTTCTGGGGCGCGCATGCGTTCTATCGCACGTCGTCATTCGCCGAGGCGGCGGAGTTCGTCGGCGCGATCTCCGTCGCAGCGACGACCGTCGGTCATGAGCCGGATGTGGATGTGCGTCCGGAGGGCGTGGTGATCAGGTCGTTCTCGCGTCCGGACGGCGCACTGACGCGCAAGGACGCCGACCTCGCGGCCACCGTCAGCGCAGCGGCGCGATCGATGGGATTGGTCGCTGACCCCAGCATGCTGATGGTGGTCGGCATCGCGGTGGCGCAGGACGCCGGTGTCGACACCCGCCCGTTCTGGGAAGCGGCCTTCGGCTACCGCCGCGTCGGAGATGAGGATCTGATCGATCCGCTGCGGCGCGGCCCGCATCTCTGGTTTCACGAGCTCAGCCCGGCGCGACCGGGTCGTGGACGGACGCACATCGATGTCTCGGTGCCGGCGGATCAGGCGGAGGGACGCGTCCGAGCCGCGGTCGCCGCCGGCGGGCGCATCGCCGACGATGACACTGCGCCCGAGTCGTGGACGATCGCATCTCCGGATAATCACGGTGTCGACATCGCGGGGTGGGCAGACCTGGAGGCGTGAGGCACTCTTGCTCCGCAGCCGGGGTGATCTCCGGGGTCATCCACAGGTCGTGAACAGATCGCGAGTGCCGAGACGATCGCGTATCCTGGACGACACGATGCCTTCTGATTGACTGGACCCGTGGTGGTCGGCCCAGATGTCCCTGATGCCTCCGATGCCGCAGTCGCGGTGCGCGCGGCGCGGGCCGGAGCAGCTGTCGCCCGTGCACGCAGCAGAACAGAGCTGTCCGTCCTGCACCGCCTGGGCACGGACTTCACAACGGATGCGGACATCGAGGCAGAGCGTGCGGTCCGTGCGGTGCTCGCACAAGATCGGCCAGGAGACGCGATCCGAGGTGAGGAGCTCGGCGCTGACGGTGATTCTTCGCGATGCTGGTTGGTGGATCCCATCTGCGGCACCCTCAACTTCGCGGCCGGGCTGCCATTGTTCGCGGTCAATGTCGCCCTGGAAGTCAGGGGCGTCACCGTTGCAGCAGCTGTCGTTGATGTCGCTTCCGGGCGGGTGTTCTGGACCGACGGCATCGGAGCCTGGCAACGCGCCGACGCCACCGACGGGTTCGCCGGTTCGAACCACCCGCTCGCTCCCACTCCGGCATCAAACTTGCTCACGTTCAACCTTGAGAGTTCCTATCCGGGTTCCATAGCCGCGGAATTCTTGTTCGACAGCACGTTGCGCACGCGGTTGAGCCCACGGTGCCTCTCGACGACTTTGGCGCTGGCATGGGTCGCCTCCGGGCAGCACGCTGCCTACGTCACTGGTGGTGATCTTCGCAGCAACGTGCACTGGAATGCCGGCATCGCTTTGTGTCAGACGGCGGGGGCGGTCGTCACGAACCTTGCCGGAGGCGACCTTCATACCGGTGACCACGGGTTGGTCGCTGCCGCAGATCGGGACACGCACGACTTCGTGGTCGCCAGATTGAACGCGATGCGAGAGCCGCCCGCCTCCCGATCGGCTCGCCACAACTGACGCAGATGAAGATGGGTCCCCCGAGCATCGTGCCCTTCAGCGACTGCCCGTGCACGGCACCGGAGTTCAGTCGCGCTCCTCGAGGGGCACGAAGCTGTAGCGCCCGGCATCCGCTCTCCTGTGCGGGATGCCATCGTGAATGTCGACGACCGTCATCACACCCGCGACCGGCACGACGAGTCGGCCGCCCTCGGCGAGTTGCGCCTCGAGGCGTACCGGAACGGTCGTCGCCTGCGCGGATACCAGGATGCGGTCGAACGGCGCCTCCGCGGGAAGACCCAGCACGCCGGGGATGGCTTCCCTGATGTCGGCGCGGGCCCCTGTCTCTGCGAGTCGCTCGCGTCCGTAGGCCACGAGCTGCGGAACCAGCTCGACGCCGATGACCGTGCCGTCCGGCCCCGCCATCGTGCTCAGTATGGCGGTCGTCCATCCCGAACCGCTTCCGACATCGAGCACGCGATCGCCGGGTTGCACGTCGAGCAGAGCCAGCATCCTCGCCACCGTCGACGGCTGCGAGTTCGTCGAGTCCCAGCCGATCATCACCGGGTGGTCGGCGTCCGCAAGATGGCGCACTTCGTCGGGCAGGAAATCTGCCCGCGGCGTGGACGACATCGCCGCGCGTACACGGGTCTCTGTGCCGGGGTCCACTCTGATCGCAGACATGATTCGACGGTACGCCGGAGGACCTTGCGGTGCCAGGTTGCGCCGCCACTCTTCCTCCACAAGTGCGCCTTTTCAGGTGGTTATCCACGGGTTGTGAATGCGGCCTGATCTGGGGTTTGAATGTCGGTGGCCCTGGGTTGAATGGGGGTATGGCATCAGTTGTGGAGGAGTTGGAGAGCATCGATCGGTTGTTGGCCGATGCGATGGGTTCTTCCGGCGCGGGTGGTGCCCTGCGGTCCGCGGGTGATGGGGAGCTGCTGGATGTGGTCCGGGCGTTGGGCGCGGTGCAGCGTCGTTTGGATGGTGCGGTCGTTGCGGTGACGGAGCGGATTGTTGCGCGGGATCAGTGCGAGCGTGACGGGCGGTTCTCGACGCGGGCGGGGTGCCGGGATGCGGCGGAGGTGCTGCGGCGCACGCTCCTCGTGGGTGGTCCTGCCGCACGCCGGTTCGTGGCTGCGGCGGGGGCCGTGCACCGGGAGGTGGACATCAGCTCCGGGGCGTTGCTGCCCGGGAAGTTCCCTGAGTTGGCTGCGGCTCTGGCAGAGGGGTTCTTGTCGGTGAGTGGGCTTCTGGCGTGCACGGTCCCGTTGCAGAAGGCGGTGCGGGTCGGGGGTGCGGATCGGCTGGCGGCGGATGCGGTGCTGGCGCGGTTCGCGTCAGGGCTGCCGGTGGACGGCACGGATCCGGGGACTGATGAGCGGGCGCCGTTGCCGACGACGGATGAGCTCGCCGCGTTGGCGGCGCATATTGTGGCGAGGTTGGATCCGGATGGTGCGGAGCCCTCGGATCGGGCCGGGAAACGGCGCCGGCATTTCACGATCGGGAAACTGCGGGACGGTTCCGTGCCGGTGCGGGGAGAGTTGTTGCCGGAGGTCGCGGCACAGTTGCAGAAACTCATCGATAGCCTCCTGAACCCGAGAGCGGGAGACGAGGGCTCCGGCAGTACGGTGCGGTTTCGGCCCTCGCACGATGATGGCGACGGTGAGCGCAGTGACGACGGCACCGGCGACGGCAACGGCAACGGCAACGGCAACGGCAACGGCAACGGCAACGGCAACGGCAACGATGACGGCACCGGCGAACGTGATGATGGCACCGGTGATGCGGGGTTTGCGGCGAGGTATTCCAGCAGCAGCACCGAGTATGGGGCGAGGGAGCATTCGGATCGTGCGGACGGGCTCGAACCCCACAAGGCGAAAGCCCCGCCCGCAGACGGGGCGGATCTGCGCACGCACGCTCAGAAACGCCACGACGCGTTCGCGACCGTACTGATGGTCGCTGCCGCATCCGGAGGCATGCCCATGTTGGGTGGGGCTGCACCGACGCTGGTCATCTCCGTCACCGCAGAAGACTTCGCCCACCGCACCGGCCGCGCAACTGTCGAAGGCGCCGGGTACGACGTCCCTCTCGGCGCCGCCGACCACGCCGGGTGTGCGGGCGGGATCCAACGTGTCCTGTTCGATGACAAGGGTGCGATCGTCGGGATCAGCACGGGTGCGCGCCTGTTCAACGCGGTCCAACGCCGCGCGATCGTGCTCCGCGACCGCGAATGCCTCATCCCCGGGTGCGGTGTCCCCGCCGAATGGTGCGAGATCCACCACGTACAAGAACATTCTCGAGGCGGACCCACGCATACGAGCAATGGTGTCCCCCTGTGCTGGCACCACCACCGCACCCTCGACGAGGGCATCTGGCGGATCCGAATGCGTGACGGGCTCCCCGAGATCCGCGGCCCCGGTTGGTGGGACCCCTACGCCAAATGGCGATCCCCCCACCTCGACTACACCGCGGTCGACAACGCCCTCAACACCGAACGCGAACGAGAACCCGAATCCGAACCCGCATGGAACACCTGGTGATCGCCGACTGTTGGCCCTGTCATGCTGCAGCCGACTGATATCGATGTCGTCGTGTTCGACGTGCTGGGGACTCTCGTCGATGAGCCGACGGGGCTGCACACAGCGATTCACGAGGCGATTCCCGACGCCGACGCCCGGCAAGCGCACGCTCTGGCAGAGAGTTGGCAGGGTTTCGTCGCCGATCAGCAGGCCGAGATCGCCGAGGGCCGCCGCGCGTACGTCGACTCGGAAGTGCTCGACGCAGAAGCTGCTCACCATGTTCTCGACGCAGCAGCAGCGCTGGGTCTTCCCGCGGCATCTGGTGTCGCGACGACATCCGGCACCTCGGCAAACCCGGCGGCGACGCATGCAGCGGGCGCACCCTCCGATGCCGTCGCGCACCTCGCGACCGCGAGTAGGCGCCTCCCGCCGTGGCCGGATTCCGTCGCCGGACTCGAGCGCATCGCCGCACGGCGGCCGGTGCTCGCGCTGTCCAACGCCGCGCCGACGACGCTCCTCCATCTCGCCGCCCGTACCGGCCTGCGTTGGCACCACGCCGTCACTGCCCACGACGTCGCCGCCTACAAACCAGCACCGGCGCTCTACCAACGGGCCGTGCAGGTCGCCGACCGCCCACCCGAGAGAATCCTCATGGTCGCCGCACACGCGTGGGATCTCCGCGCCGCGCAGACGGCTGGCATGCGCACCTGCTACGTCGACCGGCCGGTAGGTGACCCACCCACAGCATCCGATCACTTCGATGCGGCCGTCGCCGGACTGGACGAGCTCATCGCCGGCCTCGGGTAAAGTTCCGGATGAACACACACGTGCTCCGGGGTCGGTGAAATTCCGAACCGGCGGTCATAGTCCGCGACCCGCAGCTCCTCGGAGCTTCGGTTGAACCGGTGGAACTCCGGTACCGACAGTCAAAGTCTGGATGGGAGAAGCACAGCGTGAGCTGTGTGCGGCGACGCGCACAGCAGCTCGCAGCATCCTCCTCGGCAGCATCGATGCCGAATGGAGAACGATGGAAATCCTGCGCTGGCTGGTCGACGCCTTCAACTCGCAATGGGTGCTGCCCGGCGGGCAGAGCCTGCTCATCCGCGAAGTCGTCGGCAATGTCTTCGGGCTCGCCAGCGCTCTCGGCGGCATGCGCCGCAAGATCTGGGCGTGGCCGGTCGGAATCATCGGCAACCTGTTGCTACTGACGGTGTTCCTCGGCTCCATCCTCAACCCCGCCCACTCGCTGCCGAACCTGCTCGGCCAGGCATGTCGCCAGATCATGTTCATCGCCGTCGCTATCTACGGCTGGATCCGCTGGCGCCAGGCGAAGGCAGACGGCGGGCAGGTGACGCCCCGCTGGGCACCGAACGGCGCTCGCGTCGGTCTCGTCCTCGTGATGATCATCGGCACGATCGCCCTCACTCCCCTGTTCCGTCTGCTCGGCTCATGGGAGCCGGTCTGGGCGGACGCCTGGACCTTCGTCGGCTCGCTGCTGGCGACCTACGGCATGGCGAAGGGCTGGACCGAGTTCTGGTTGATCTGGATCGCCGTCGACGTCGTCGGCGTCCCCCTTCTGTTCAGCTCCGGTTACTACGCCACCGGCTTCATGTACGTCTTCTACGGCATCTTCACCGCCATCGGCTTCGTGGTCTGGTGGCGCGCGCACGCGAACGCCAAACCGAGGATCGAAACGATCATGCCGGACCCGAGGTTGGTGAAGACCGACGAGAATGGAGAGTGATGTTCGACAGCCCGCTCTCCGCCTCCGCCTACGAGGTGCTCGGCGTCGACCCCACCGCAACAGATGACGAGATCAAGCGCGCGTTTCGCCTGCGCCTGCGTCAGACGCATCCGGATGCCGGTGGCGATGCCGCCGCCTTCATCCAGGTGCAACGGGCATGGGAACTCGTCGGCACGACTGACGCACGCGCAGCTTACGACCGCGGCCATGGCTTCACCGACGATCACGTCACCTGGAACGGCTGGCAAGCACCCCCCGCTCGCACGGACACCCGTCCGAAGGCGCGCTCCTACGGTCACCCCGGCGGATGGCGTCGTGAGCGCTACCTGTCGCTGATCCGCGAATGGGCGGGCCACGGCGTCGAAGTCCGCGACCCTTACGACCCGGCGCTCGTGCGATCAGCCCCGCATGAGCTGCGCCGCATGCTCGCCGATGCCCTCGCCGAAGAGGAGACGGCCCGCACCGTCTCCGACCTCGGCATGGGCTTCACCGTCTGGCACGACGTCGCCACCGGCGCACACGCCGACGACAAGCTCGACCACGTCATCCTCAGCCCGTCCGGACTCTACGGCGTGCTGTCGGAGGACTTCGGTGAGATCGTCCGCTTCCGGCGCGGCGAGATCATCGGCCCGGCCGTCGACGGTGCCGCGCCCATCGCCGCTCTCCTCGCACGCATGCGCGTCGTGGCACGCTCGGCCCGCGTCCGCTTCGGCGGTGCCATCGTCGTGCTCCCGGACGACGACCTCGACCAGGCGATCACCCCGCTCGGGAAGGTGCGCGGAGTCCCGGTGGTCGTCGTGCGCCGCAGCGCCCTGCGCACCGTGCTGCGCCAGGGCGTGCCCGGCGCGCGCGACATCGGAGGCAATGAGCTGTTCGATGTGCGCACGCGCCTGCAACATGCGGTGCGATTCGTCTGAGGGCTGATCCGGATCGAGCAGAGGCGCTCAGCAGAAGGAGCTGACCGCTTCCCACGCGGACGCCACCTCAGCCTGACCCTCGCGCGTCACGGCGGCCTCGATCAGACCGTATGAGCGATCGGAGGCGAAGAACACCTCGTTCGGATTGTCGAGACCGTACGACTCGAGGTCGACGACGAAGTGATGCTTGTTGGGCATCGAGAAGCGGATCTCCGCGATCTCGGGATGCGCTGCGAGCACCGCTCGTCCCATGTCGAACAGGGTCGCCTGCAGCGCCGCCGAGTAACGCCTGGTGAACTCCTCGAGCAGGATGCGTTTCACATCCGCGTAGATCGCGTTGAAGTCCAGGTCTCTGGACCCAGCATCCGGTGCGTATCGCCAGCGCGCCGAGACGTCCGTGGCGAGGATACGGTCGGTGGTCTCCTTCAGCGACGTGTAACGATCCCTCGGGAAACCGACGAATCCGGACTGCGTCGTCTTGAGCACCGTCAGGCCCTTGAGCCCTGCGATGATGTGGCGCTCTGCTCCCTCGGCGACGACGACTGCCGTGCGCGTCTCCTGCCCCGATCGGACGAACGAGTGGTCATGCTCCTCACCGTCGACCAGGATCCGATCCCAGGCGTAGCTCTCGGCGAGCCAGCGTCCGCCTTCGACCCAATCGAATTCGCCGGTGAAGTGATCCGACAGACGCAGCAGGAACGTCTCAGGTGAGCCGATCCCTTCGCGGGCGAAGCAGAAGACCGTGTTCTTCTGCGTGTCGGTCGCGACGACGTGGCCGTTGTCGCCGTCGAGGTGCGCTGCCTGGAAGTCACCGCGCAACTGCGAGGTGACGTTGAGGTCCTCGATCGAATGCCGGTCGCCGTCTCTGGTGACCTTGACGACACGGACCTCGGCCTTGCCGTACTGGTTCGGGCCGAGGACGATGCCGTCGTTCGGCGTCACTGTGTCTGTCTCGGCGTGGGTCATGATGTCGGTCATCGTTCTAACTTCCTCGGTAGGTCGAATATGCGAAGGGGCTCAGCAGCAGCGGCACGTGGTAGTGACGCTGCTCGTCATCGACGACGAAAGTGAGCACGGCTTCGGGATAGAAGGTGGGCGTATCGGTGCGGGCGAAGTACCCGCCGGTGTCGAAATGGAGTCGGTAGGTGCCCGCGGGAACCGTCTCCGGTCCGAGCTGTTTGGCCCGGCCATCGGCATCCGTGACCCCTTCGGCGAGCGGCATCCACTCACCGTCCCTGAGGGCGGACAGCACGACAGCGATACCAGGAGCAGGCAGCCCCTGGACGGCATCGAGGACGTGGGTGGTGATGTGCGACACAGTTGTCATGCGGTTATCGTTCCTCTCAGTCGGAGCAGCGCGATCTCTCGCAGCTGCCCGGCGATGATCCGCTCCTCCGAGTCGGGATCGTGCTGCAGCCGTTCTCGCAGGCTCGACAGGATCTCGGCCGCGGAGCGTCCGGCCGCGCGGATCAGGAAGACCCGGCCGAAGCGCTCCTCATACGCGAGGTTGCCCTCGCGCAGAGCCTGCTGAACCTCGGCATCCGAAGGGTCGACCCCCGCCTGCTCCGAGCGCGAGAGCGTCGCTTCTCTGCTGTCGCCTCCTGCTCGCTCGCCGATCCGCGGATGGTGAGCGAGGGCCGAATCGATCTCCTCAGTCGTGAACGGATCAGCCGCGTGAGCCGCCTCCGCCACGAGAGAGTCGACCGACTCGAAGGGACGTCGGTCGACGATGTCCTCGCACCATCGCGTCACGTCGATACACGGCCTGAGCGCGGCGACAGCGTCACCGTGCTCCGCCACATTGAATTCCTCAAGCATCATCGCTTGATCTCTTCCTCCTGGTTCGGTGGTCATGTCAGTAGTGCATCCCGGAGACGAGCGACATGGCCTTCCGCGTTGACGTTGTACTCCACGGCCGAGACGACGCCGTCCGCGTCGACCACCACCGTGGTGCGGATCAGACCGTCGAACGTGCGTCCGTTCACCGTCTTCTGCCCCCACGCGCCCCATTCCCTGGCGACGGCGGAATCCTCGTCGGACAGCAGAGGAAAGCTCAGTTGCTCGGCATCGGCGAACTCCGCGAGTCTCGACACAGGGTCCGGTGAGACCCCGAGCACGGTGTAACCAGCACCCTGGAACGATCCGAGATTGTCGCGGAAATCGCACGCCTCGGTGGTGCAGCCCGGCGTGAACGCCGCCGGGTAGAAGTACACGATCACGGGCGTGCCGCGCAGTTCGGACAGTGTGCGCTGTTGGCCGGACGCGTCGGTGAGCGTGAAGTCCGGCGCGGTCTGGCCGACCTCGAGCTCTTCAGACGAGTTGATCATGCGGGTTCTCCGTTCTCGATGTCTTGGGCAGTTCGACGAGCAGTTCCACGACGCAGCAGCCGACCACGGGGAGCATCGCCCTCCACCGGCGCCCCGGCGAGGTACGTCATCCGCACGACCCCGGTGAGCTCCTGCCCGTCGTAGGGCGTGATCGGATGCCGGTGCGAGAGCCGCTTCGCATCCACGACGAACGTGTCCTCGGGGGCGAACACGGCGAAATCGGCCGCCGCACCTTCGACGATGCGGCCCTTGTCCTGGAGCCCCACCCTTGCGGCCGGCTTCTCGGACATGAGGGCGACCACGTCCGCGAGGGAGAGTCCGCGCCTGCGCGCATGCGTCCACACCAGTGAGAGTCCCAGCTGCAGCGAGGCGATACCACCCCACGCCAGCGAGAAGTCACCGTCACCGGCGAACTTCATCTCCGGTGTCGACGGCGAATGATCCGAGACGATGTAGTCGATCGTCCCTTCCGAAAGTCCGCGCCACAGCTCTTCGCGGTTGTCTTCCTCACGGATAGGGGGACAGCACTTGAAGGCCGTGCTCCCCTCCGGGATGTCCTCCGCGGCGAGCGTCAGATAGTGCGGGCAGGTCTCCACCGTCAGATCCACGCCGTCGGCGCGAGCCGCGGCGATGCGGCCGAGGGAGTCGCCGTTGGACAGGTGCAGGATGTGCGCGCGGACGCCGGTGTCGGCTGCGCCCTGGATCACCTCGGCGATTGCCGCATCCTCGGCGGAGCGCGGACGCGAGGCGAGGAATGGCGCATACTCGCGGCTGCCCGGCTGCACGGATTCTTCGATGATGTGGGCGTCTTCGGCGTGCACGACGAGCAGCGAGTCGAGCCCCGCCAGCACCGCCATCGCATCCCGCATCTCCAGGGCGGAGACGTCGGGGAACTCCTCCACGCCGGAAGGCAGCAGGAAGCACTTGAAGCCGTACACGCCCTCGTCGTGCAGCGGGACGAGCTCGGCGATGTTGCCGGGGATCAGGCCACCCCAGAATCCGACGTCGACGAAGACCCGACCCTCCGCGACGGCCCGCTTCTCATCGAGAGCTGCGACCGAGACAGTGGGAGGGATGCTGTTGAGCGGCATGTCCACGATCGTGGTGACCCCACCGGCCGCGGCGGCTCTCGTGGCGGATTCGAAGCCTTCCCACTCAGTGCGACCCGGCTCGTTGACGTGCACGTGCGTGTCGACCAGACCGGGCAGCAGCACCTCGTCGGCAGCGAGCTCGACGATCCGAGCGGCGTCGAGGCCGGCTCCGGCAGCGGCGACGCGTGCGATACGGCCATCGCGCACACCGACCTCGGTGACAGCGAAAGAGCCGTTGATCAGGGCTCGCCCGCGAAGGACGAGGTCGTAGCGCGGTGCCGGGATCGAACGGACCAGGCTCTCGGCCAGCTCTTCGAGCAATGGCCCGGCCTCCGCCATGCTGCGCTGCGGATCAGGTTCGAGCTCGGACAGTGCTCTGGCCCCGGCGAAACCCGCATCCGAGATTGCCTCGGCAGACAGCGTGGTCCGTCCGCACACGCCGTACACCGGCAGCCCCGCCGCGGCGCCCGCGCGAGCGACCCCCACAGGGGTCTTGCCCATCAGGCTTTGCTCGTCGAGGCTGCCCTCGCCGGTGATCACGGCGTCCGCGCCCTGCAGATGCGCAGCGAGTCCGGTCATCTCGAGGACGACGTCGACGCCCGCTCGCCTGGTCGCGCCGAGCGCGATGGCCGCGAACCCGACACCACCGGCAGCGCCGGCGCCCGCACGGGTCGCGGCCTCAGCGGCCGGGACGGCGAATCCGTCAGTGGCGTCCAGCACCTCGACGAGGCGGGTGAGTCCGGCCTCGAGTGCCGCGACGTCGTCGGCCGTTGCGCCCTTCTGAGGTCCGAACACCTCGGCTGCGCCGGTAGGGCCGGTGAGCGGATTGTCGACGTCGCTCGCCAGGATGAACTCGGTGTCGCGCAGCCGCGCATCCAATGCGCTGAGATCCACAGCAGCGAGACGCACGAGAGCAGCACCGCCCGGCGGCAGCTCATCGTCCTCGTCATCGAGGAATCGCGCGCCGAGCCCCTGCAGCAACCCGGCGCCACCGTCGGTGGACGCGCTGCCACCGATTCCGACCACGATGCGGCGGCATCCGGCATCCAGAGCCGCGCGGATGAGCTGGCCGGTGCCGAGACTCGTCGCTCCTAGCGCATCCTTACGCCCTCCGGGCAGCAGGTCGAGTCCGGAGGCTCGCGCCATCTCGACGACGGCCTCATCACCACGGACCGCGAACTCCGCCTCGATCTGCGCTCCGGTGGGCCCGGCGACGAGCGCGGTGCGCGAGACGAATCCTGCGGCGAGCACCGCATCCAGCGTTCCCTCTCCCCCATCGGCGACGGGAACAGTCACGACCTCGATCGTCGGGTCGGCGCGGCGTGCCCCCGAAGCGATCCTCTCTGCAACCTCGGGCGCCGTCAGCGACCCTTTGAACTTGTCGGGGGCGATGACCAGACGCATCTCAGACCTTCGCGAGCGAGAGGATCGCGGTCGGAGCATCCTCTGGGTTCACGGCGAGTGCGCCGAACTCGTTCACGTTGTCGAGTTCGGTGCCCATCGGGATGTTCGTCACGCGCTCGAGGATCGCTTCGACCACGACGGGAACCTGGTACTGATCGATGAGGGACTGCGCCTCGGCGAACGCCGCGGCGAGGTCTTCGGGGCGCTCCACGCGGATGGCCCGGCATCCCAGCCCCTCTGCCACCTTGACATGGTCCACACCATAGCCGTTCGCGGTGCTGCCCTCCACGTGCGGAGAGTTGATGTTCTCGAACGCCAGCGACACCTCGAAGTCCATCTCGAAGCCGCGCTGAGCCTGACGGATCAGACCGAGATAGCTGTTGTTCACGACCACGTGGATATAGGGCAGCTTGTGCTGCGCCCCCACCGCGAGCTCCTCGATCATGAACTGGAAGTCGTAGTCGCCGGACAGTGCGACCACGGTCTCGCCCGGCTTGCCGCGGACGACGCCCAGAGCCGCGGGCCCCGTCCATCCGAGCGGCCCTGCCTGTGCGGCGTTGATCCACTTGCGCGGGCCGAAGACGTGCAGCAGTTGCGCGCCGGCGATCTGCGAGAGCCCGATGGTCGTGACGTAGGTGGTGTCCTTGCCGAAGGCCCGGTTCATCTCCTCGTATACGCGCTGCGGTTTCATCGGCACGTCGTCGTAGTGCGTCTTACGCTGCAGCGTCGCCTTGCGGTCGCGGCTCTCGCCCGCCCACCCGGAGTAGTCCGGCAGGGTGCCCGACATGCTGCGCTCGCGTGCGACCTCGAGGAACGCATCGAGAGCGGCACCGGCATCCGAGACGATGCCGAAGTCCGGCGCGAAGACGCGACCGATCTGCGTCGGCTCGATGTCGACGTGCACGAACGTGCGGCCCTCGGTGTACTTGTCGACGCTGCCGGTGTGGCGGTTCGCCCAGCGGTTGCCGATACCGATCACGAAGTCCGATGCCAGCAGCGTCGCGTTGGCGTAGCGATGCGAGGTCTGCAGACCCGCCATCCCGGCATTCAGCTCGTGGTCGTCGGGGATGGTGCCCCACCCCATCAGAGTCGGGATGACCGGGATGCCGAGAACCTCGGCGAATTCGATGAGCTGGGCGGATGCACCGGCGTTGATGATTCCGCCGCCGGCGACGATGACCGGATGCATGCTGGCGGTCAGCATGTCGATCGCCTTCTCGGCCTGACGACGAGATGCCGCGGGCCTGGCGATCGGGAGCGGCTCGTAGGCGTCGATGTCGAACTCGATCTCGGTCTGCTGCACGTCGATCGGCAGATCGATGAGCACGGGTCCAGGACGCCCCTCGCGCATGAGCTGGAACGCCTTCTGGAAGGCTCCGGGAACCTGCGCGCCCTCCATGACGGTCATCGCCATCTTCGTCAAGGGCTTCGCGATGGTCTCGATGTCGACGGCCTGGAAGTCCTCCTTGTGCAGCTTCGCGACCGGCGCCTGACCGGTGATGCACAGGATCGGCAGCGAATCGGCCCAGGCCGCGTACAGCCCGGTGATCATGTCGGTCCCTGCCGGGCCGGACGTGCCGATGCAGACGCCGATGTTGCCGTCGGCGGCGCGGGTGTAGCCGTCTGCCATGTGGGCTGCGCCCTCGACGTGGCGGGCGAGGGTGTGCCGGATGCCGCCGTTGGCGCGCATCGCGGAGTAGAAGGGGTTGATGGCGGCCCCTGGCAGGCCGAACGCCTCGATGGCGCCCTCCTTCACCAGGATGGCCACGGCGGCATCTGCCGCACGCATACGCGTCATGAGAGTCTCCTTGAAAGTTGCGGTCCCTGAGCCTGTCGAAGGGTCAGCGGTCGAAGGGTCAGGCGCGACCTGCGAAGGCCGCGGTCAGCTTGAACAGCCCCGAGTGGTCGAGGCCGGAGTCGCCCTGCTGCACGGCGGAGCCGACGAGCTGGGCCACATGGGCGCCGAGCGGAATCGTGATGCCGGCCTGTCGTGCGGCGGCGGTGATGATGCCCATGTCCTTGTTGTGGAGGGCGAGACGGAAGCCGGGGGCGAAGTCGCGATCGAGCATCTTCTGACCCTTCTGATCGAGGACCTTTGAGCCGGCCAGGCCACCCCCGAGCACCTTGAGAGCGGCGTCCGTGTCGACGCCGAAGGCCTCGAGGAAGATGATCGCCTCGGCCAGTGCCTGGATGTTCACGGCGACGATCAGCTGGTTCGCGGCCTTCACCGTCTGACCGGCACCGGCGGGGCCCACGTGGACGATCGTCTTGCCGACCGATTCGAGGACCTCGAGTGCGGCGGCGAAGTCGTCGGCAGTTCCGCCGACCATGATCGACAGCACGGCATCGATCGCGCCCTGCTCCCCACCCGAGACTGGTGCGTCGACGGCGCGAAGGCCGGCGGCGGTCGCCTCCTCGGCGAGCTCCTTGGCGACGTCGGGACGGATGCTGGATGCATCGATCCACAGCGCACCCTTCCTGGCGTGCGCGAAGACACCGTCTTCGCCTCGGACGGCGGCCGCCACATCCGGGGAGTCGGGCACCATCGTGATGATGACGTCGGCGTCCTTGACGGCGTCAGCGATGTCACCCGCGCCCTGCCCACCGGCAGCGACGAGCTCGTCGATGCGGTTCTTGCTGAGGTTGTATCCGGTGACGGGGTGTCCGGCGGCGATGAGGTTCCTGGCCATGGGGAGGCCCATGATGCCGAGGCCGATGACTGCGATGTTGCTCATGAGGGTTCCTTCGGTATGGGTGCGGCGTCGATGCCGCAGAAGCGGGGTCAGCGCGCTGTGGCAGGGACTTCAGAGACCCACGCGAACGCGGTCTCGATCGGGGCTTTGTATTCGAGCCCGATGTAGCCCGCGTAGCCGAGCTCTCGGCTGCGTGCGATCCAGGAGTCGATGGGGAGCGACCCTGTTCCGGGTGCTCCGCGGCCCGGTGCGTCTGCGATCTGGATGTGGCCGAAGGATGCGGCGTGCTCTTCGATTACGTTCGGCACATCGTCGCCGTTCACGGCGAGGTGGTAGAAGTCGGCGAGCAGCGCGAGGTTACGCGCTCCGGTCGAGGTGCGGACCTGGTCGATGACGTCCAGCGCGTCCGCCGCGGTGCGCAAGGGGTACCGCTCTGCGCCGCTGACCGGTTCGACGAGCACTATGCCGCCGATGGCTGCGACCGCCTCCGCCGCAGCGGCGAGGTTCTCGATCGCCACGGCATCCTGAGCGGCGGGCTCGACGCCGACGATACGGTTGCCGTACAGGGCGTTGAAGCCCTTTGTGCCCAGCTCTCGGCCGATGCCGACCACGACGTCCAGGTTGTCGCGGAACTCCTTGCCGCGTGCGGGCCAGGAGACCAAGCCGCGGTCGCCGTCAGGCATGTCGCCGGCGTTGAAGTTCAGACCGGTCAGCTGCACGCCGGCGTCGCGGATCGCGGCGGTGAACGCATCGACCTCGTGGTCGAGCGGCACAGAGGTCGAGAACGGCCACCAGAACTCGACCGCGTCGAATCCGGCAGCCTTCGCCGCGGCAGGGCGCTCGAGCAGCGGGAGCTCGGTGAGAAGGATCGAGCAGTTCACCGTGTACGTCATTTCGACTCCTTCGTCGTGTCTTTCAGTTTCCGTATTGTGGAACATAACTTCTGCTAGATGAAAGTCTAAGACGCGGGGAGTCGGGCTGTCAACGGTCTGCGTCGTCGTCGCACCGGTGGGAGCGTGATTTCCGCTGTCGGAAGAAGAGTTTGCGGGGTTTTCGCGGCCCAGGAGCCCCGAAAGTCTTCTTCGCTCCGCGGTGAGGGCGGGGGCGGGG